>Ga0302123_10000045_pt1:0-77500 | contig 90266 bp, 55 predicted proteins | sample CB21_321_MG_FD_203109 | JGI IMG/M metagenome (GOLD analysis project Ga0302123, IMG submission 203109) | Marine microbial communities from Western Arctic Ocean, Canada - CB21_32.1 | ecosystem: Environmental > Aquatic > Marine > Oceanic | place: Canada: Western Arctic Ocean | collected... | reverse complement strand
ATTGGAGACGACCGGGCTTGAACCGGCAACCTCCGGCTTGCAAAGCCGGCGCTCTCCCAATTGAGCTACGTCCCCGGGAAAAGAGAGCAGGGAACAGGGAACAGGGAACAGCCGAAACGCACTGTTCTCTTTTCCCTGCTCCCTGCTCGACGCTATTGGGCGTACCGGGACTCGAACCTGGGACCTCAGCTTTATCAGAGCTGCGCTCTAACCAACTGAGCTATACGCCCTCAGCGGAGCGGGATTCTGTCGAGTTGCCCGAAGTGTGTCCAGCGACGCTTTGCAGCTTTCCTCGTCTACGGTGGTGGCTACCAGACACTCCGAAAGTCCAGCCGGTTCAGGGTCCCACGCCTTCCAGTGGCACTCACGGATGCAAACCCGAAAGGCGTCCTGTAACCTCGCGCTTCCCGGGGTACGCATCCAGTCGCGGAGAACGCTTTCATGAGTCGAACACCTCTCTTTCTCGTAATCGCACTGTTGTTCGTGTCGAGTGACCGTCACTCGGTTTGGGCGTCTGACACAACGTGGCAGGCCGGCGTGGCTCGTGTCGTGATCACTCCGCAGGAACCAATGTTCCTTTCCGGCTACGGCGGGCGTGATCACGCTGCAGAGGGCAAGATTCATGATCTGTATGCTCGAGCGACTGTTCTGCGCGACGCGAATGGTGAAACCGCGGTATTCGTCGCGACCGACCTTGTGGGCGTGCCGATCAAGATGGTGCAAGCAATTTCGCCGGTAATCGAAACGAAGTTCGGCATCCGACGGCGCAGCGTCATGATTGCCTGCTCGCACACACACTGCGGACCTGCGCTCGACCATAAGCTCAGCTATATGCTCGATATGAAAGAGTCGGACTGGCAGCAGGTTCGCGAGTATCAACAGTGGCTCAATGACAAAATCGTCGAGGTCGTCGGGGCAGCGGTGGCGGACCTCAAGCCCGCACGTCTATCGACCGGAAGCGGACGAACGACGTTCGCCGCCAATCGACGATCACCAAAGGGTGTCGGCCCGTACGACCATCAGGTACCTGTGCTGCGGGTCGAATCCGAAGACGGATCGCAGTTAAGGGGGCTCGTGTTTGGCTACGCGTGCCACAACACCACCATGAGTTTTTACAACTGGTTCGGAGACTATTCAGGACTCGCTCAGCTGTACCTGGAAGATCGACACCCGGGCGCCATTGCCATGTTCTTCACTGGCGGTGGAGCAGACCAGAACCCGTTACCTCGTCGCCGTCTCGAACTCGCCGAAAAATATGGCCGGATGCTGGCCACGGCAGTTGATCAGGTGGTGGATCGACCGATGCAGACTGTGTCAGGCTCACTGCGGACCGCATTCGCTGAAGTCGATCTGGCGTTCAATAAACTGCCCTCGCGGAAAATGCTGGAAGCTGACCTGAAGAACTCAAGTCGCTATGCACGAGCGAGAGCGAAGCTGCTGCTCGAAGAATGGGATCGCGACGGCGGCCTGCCGGAGACGTACCCGTATCCGGTTCAGGTGTGGCAGATTGGGGATGGACTGACGTGGGTGGCACTCGGCGGCGAACTGGTCGTCGACTATCAGATTCGCCTCAAACACGAACTCGGTCAGAACCGAACCTGGGTCACGGGATACGCGAACGACGTCATGGCTTACATACCGTCCGAACGTGTGCTGGCAGAAGGCGGTTACGAAGGCGACACATCCATGATCGTCTACCAGCGTCCATCGAAATGGAAAGCGGGACTTGAGGACAAAATCGTCTCGACGGTACACCGACTTGCCACGCAGACATCGGCCACGGATTCGAAGTGAAGGGTTCATCCGGTTCTGCCATGTCCACAGCCGAAATCGATTGTGAATTGCGCGCGTACCTTGCGAGCTTCCTGTCTGATCATAAGCGCGAATTACTGCCGAGACTGCTGCTCAATCGGACCCGGCATATGAGCGTTGTCATCGAGGACATCTACCAGACTCACAACGCGAGCGCATGCCTGCGGAGTTGTGACTGCTTCGGCGTGCAGGACGTACATGTCATCGAAAACCGCAACACATTCACAGAAAATCGTAATGTCGCGCTGGGGGCGTCGCAGTGGCTGACAGTGCATCGCTACAGCGATCGAGAGGACGCCACATCGGAGTGTTTGAATGCTCTTCGCGAATCCGGGCATAGGATTGTGATGACCAGTCCACACGGCACGGACTGCGACCTTGAGACGTACGACCTCCGTCAGCCGACGGCTCTCGTGTTCGGTAATGAGAAAGACGGTGCATCAGACACTGTCCGTCGGATGGCCGATCATGTCATGCGGATTCCGATGTTCGGATTCTCCGAGAGTTTCAATATCTCTGTGGCCGTAGCCGTTTGTCTGCATCACCTGGTGTGGCGAATGCGGCAGCTTCAGGTGGACTGGCAACTGACGTTGCGGGAGCGTGAGGTCCTGTTGATGGACTGGGTCCGCTGCGCAAGCGGCAAACGCAGAGAGGCGCTTGAAAAGAAGTTCACAGAGAATCGCGACGTTCTGTCGGCCTCAGTCGACATGTGGCCGGACTGGAGCCAGGTTCAACCAGATGCTCGACTCGTGCAGGGCAACCGTGGCGACGTTCGCAAGTAGAGCCAACGAATTCACAATTCGGAGATCAGCTCGCGCGTGGCGTTCACTTCCGCAGTCAGACCATCGACCAGCGCGGTCCGACCACCATCTGGCAAGACTTCCCAGGTATAGGTCTCGATTTCCAGGTGCGGGGCGTAATCAAGTGCTGGAATCTGTGCGAGTGCGATCTTCAGGTCATCGCGTGTCGTACCAAGTGGTCCAAGCGATTCCGCGTTGACCGGTACGTGAAAATGAACGCGCCATTCATCCGCAGCACCAAAGGCACGGTCTGGATCGAGTGCGATGTCTTCGGTCAGGTCGACCATCCGGCTGATAGATCCATCCGGCAGACGCGCCATCGTCTGATGCAGATACCGCGGCTCAACGTAGCGAGCCAGTGCCTGCCGAGCGTCTTCGTTTTCGCCGGGCCGCTCGACGCGAATCGCACTGCTGATATGCAGTTTGTTAATGCGGATCGATGCTGCGGACAGTTCGCGGATTGAGTCGACAACGTTCTCAAATTCGACCGCCTGATGGCAAACGTCGTAGCAGACACCAAGATACTCCGTCACGACATCCAGCGAGTCGCGGTCAGCGGCCCGTTCCCTCAGACGGCTGAAGAAGCTCAGCGTCTCAGGAGTTGTCTCGATGATACAGAACGGTTCAGGCTCAATCGCCAGACGGATTTTCTTGCCCGTCGCTGCCTCAATGCCGGCGAGTGACTGTGCCAGATCGATCAGCCGATCTGCGCATTGATCTGTAAAATCGTCGGCGTGATCAAACGGCTTGAACCCCAGCGGTACTGTGGACAGGCTGCCTTCCGCTATGTCATCTGGCAGAAGACGAGCCAGAACTCGGGCACAGTCCATTGTGTATTGGACCCGTGCGTCGCTGGCCCAATCCGGCAGATAGACATTCTCTTTGACGCGTGCGTCGTGAAAATTCCCAAACGGAAACGTATTGAGGGTGTAACAGGTCAACCTTGCTGAGTGCAGGGTCTCGGCGAACCGGTCGAGAGCATCGTCCGTCTTTATCAGCTCATCCACAACGGACCGGGCCAGCCATAATCCGGCAGCCAGATCGCCGACGTTGTCGCGTACGGGAACGGTGAATTCCCGCAATCCTGACTCCACTTCGGCCACGGTCTGGCCGGGATGCACGTTGGTGCAATAACTCAATGGCAGCGTGTTGATCGTCATGGAAGTGAAGCTAACCGGACCGCTCCGGCAGCAGCAAGCGTTCCGGAGTGAAGTCCGGGCCCAGCCGGGCAATCTGAATCAGAACGTAAACCGACATGGCGATGTTGCCCAGCAGCATGATGCCGACAAACCATCCCGCACGACCGAGCCAGGTTCGTTCCTTCCATGCCACCCAGACGAAAAACGTCAGAAACCCGCAGTAAGCGTCGCACAGTGTGGCATGAAACCACGGATCCGACAGAAGTTGCGGCCCGACCTGCAGGATACTGCGATCCAGCGAGGCGTGGACTGTCACGGCGAGCATCGCCAGCAGGATCAGACCGAACACCACGCAGAGTATGCTTCGCATCATCGAGCCCTCTGAACTGTTCGTTCTGCCGTCGCTCGACGGCGACCGCGTCTCATGAAGTGCCTTTGTATTCGGGATGACAGACCCCGCACCACACAGCATCCGCAACGCGGACGGCATTCGACCGAGGATTCCAGAATCCGGCTTTTGCCGTGTAGCCGGACACAAACAGCTCCTTTTGCAGATGTTCGCGGCAGACCCCGCGGCCGCAGAACTGGCACACGGCGCGGGCGTCCTCGTCGCATGAGATACACTTCATGGCAGGCCTCTTCCGCGGTCATGACGATGATCGCCGGGTACCGTCAGGCGGCCGCCCGGCTCTGTGACTGATCCGATTCCATGGCGAGAACCTCCTCGATCAGTTGGCCGTAGTCCGCTGCACCGGATGATTTCGGCGCATAGTCGAAGATCGATTGTCCGTATCCCGGAGACTCGGCCAGCCGCACGTTCCGTCGAATACGACCACTGAATATTTTCGCGTTGGCCCACGGAGTGTCGGGCGTACTCCGTCGCAGCACATCGGTCAGGTCGTCCACGATGTCCGAAGCCAGTCGTGTGCCGGTTTCATACAGACACAGGACAATGCCGGTGACCTGCAGACCACGGTTCAATCGCTGCCGTACAAGGGCCGTCGTCGAAAGCAGTTTGGCCAGACCCTGCAGGGCCAGGAAGTGTGGCTGTAACGGAATAAAGACTTCGGTCGCAGCCGTCAGAGCATTGATCGTCAGCACACCGAGCGACGGCGGGCAATCCATTAGAACGTAATCGAACGGATCTGCATCAGTCAGTCGATGTAGAGCCTCCCTCAAAACAGTCTCGCGATCGGGAGCGTCCACCAACTCCAGCTCGGCTGCGGCAAGATCGACATTGGACGGGGCGAGCCACAGATTCGGCATGACCATATGCCGAATTTCGCCCAGCGTCCGACGTCGAGTGAACACGTCGTAGACGGTAGGCACGTTGCCGACGGCCTCGACTCCCAGATACAGCGACGCGTGCCCCTGCGGATCGAGATCAAGCAACAGGACGCGTTTCCCGGCCCGGGCAAGTCCGGCCGCCAGATTAACGCTGGTCGTCGTCTTGCCGACGCCACCCTTCTGATTCATCAGGGCAATTGTTCGCATCGGAATCCCTTCCGGACATTAATTGAATTCGCGGCCCGTCTCGGGCGACGGCCAGTATAGGCCTGCGGTGCAGAATTGGAGAAGACGGCCTGGGTGCGGGACGGGGTTTGCGCGCTGGTGTGTTGTTGGTCGAAGTCAGGATGAGGTGTCGAGGGGATGTTCTGACAGGGAGGTCGGAACCGAACTTCTTTCCATGTTCCCTGTCCTGGTCGAAACGCAGAGAACGCCGAGGTTCAACACTCCGCGCCCTCTCCGTCTCTACGTTTCCAGACTGCAGCGGGCCGCGAAAAGGGTGGCTGAGGATCCCCGGAAACTCCTCGTTTTCAAGTGCCAAACCGTCGTTTCTGCCTTCGAGTCAACCACCGATTCTGGTGACGAGCCAAAAACTGAGCAACCTGAACGGGTACAGCGGCTGCGATCGGACCGCCGTGATCGCCAGCAGGGTGGCGATGCACGAACCCCCGAAAGCCATCGAGTGCTTCCCGCCCGTCGTGATCGGCATGAACGCCGGTCCGGACAAAGTGTTCCCTGCCGACACCACCTGCCCGTTCTCAAAGAATCCGCCGTAACTGAACCCGGTTCCCCACCCCGCGCCGCGATGCGATGGCCGAAGCGACGGGAGTCCGCGTGTCGACCGAACGCCGCCGCAAGAAAGCTGAGCGACATTACAATGCCTGTCCGTGTCCTGCTTGGCGATGCCGGTCATGGCCCAGGCTGCGAAGTTTCGGCAATGCAGCTTCACGGCGCGTCACTGGAAAAACTGGTCCGCGACGTCCAGAACTCGCCCGATCCAATCGAACGCCGCAGCCTGTGGGTGGCCCGTCTAGTCCGACAAATCACAATTGACTGCTCACTTGAGTTTTCTGCAGGTTTCGGCGGGCGGTCGATTTCTCTTTCCAGGTTCGCGGGCGATCGTCGGACTTCGATGCGAGGGGACGCCCCGTGTAAGTCCAGTTGAATGGCTTCGCCATTGTTCGGTTCAGATAGTCGATGTAGTCGAGGATTCGCGTCTCCAGCTCGGCGACCGAGGTGAAGCTCGCGCGACGCAGCGCCTTGCGATTGATGATGCCGAAGATCGATTCGATCTGGTTCAACCACGAACTATGTTTCGGCAGATAAACAAACCGAATCCGGTGCCCGGCCTGCGAAAGAAACTCACGACCGGTCGCCATCGACTTCAGGATCCCACTGTGGCCTTTCCTGCCTGGTTCGCTCCGCGGAATCCCTTCCAGCAGCGCCACGTAGCGAACCAGGGCTGCGCTGATGTGGGTGTTCAAGTTGTCTACTACGAAAACCCATTGGGCGTCCGGGTCCGTGTTGACCGTGTCATGAATATGCCAGCAGAAATCGACCTCTGTGCGCGTGGGTCCCAGTGTGGGTGAGATGACCTGCCCGGCCGCGACGTCCCAGTTGCAGATCAGGCAGGTGGTCCCATGCCGTTTATATTCGAACTCGATGCGCTCAGGCTGGCCCGGCTTCATCGGGATCGTGATCTGGATTCGTTCCAGTGCCTGGATGCTGGTCATCTCGTCCACACAGACCGTGTGTGTGCCTTCTGTGGCAGCGAGTTGGGGAGCAGCGAGATAGGTCTGACAGACAATGTCTACCTGAGCCTCAAACACCGCCTGGTCTTTTTCAGTCGTCGTAATCCAATACCGACTGCGGTGAGGCTGCAGTTTCGCCTCCCTCAGAAAACGATTGACATGGGAAGTCGAGATGGACTTCACGATCTTCCGCTGCTGCGCTTCATCAGCCAGTTCCGCTCCGGTCCAGTGTGTGATCGGGCGACCGGACAATTTGGGTTGTTCACACGCCAGACTAATAATGGCAGTGACCTGCTGCGGTGTGAACGTGCCTGGTGATCCCGGTCGCGGCGCATCGCTGAGCACGTCTTCGACCGCACGTCGCAATTCGCTGAGTGGCTTGCCGGCTTGTGAGATCGTCTGCAGAGCGGGCATCGACTCCTGCCACCGGGCTCTCCACTGTCCGACCTGCTGGCGATGCAGATTGACTTCGGCGGCGATGTCGAGATTGGTCAGCCCCTCCCACGCCAGCAGAATGACCTGCGCCCGTTGAGCGAGTCTGCGGGAAACGGTGGACTCGCGGACGATCTGCCTCAGGATCGTGAGCAAAGAATCCGTCACAAGAACTTCGGCGGCCTTCCCTGGCATGCCGTTTCCTTTCGATGATGTGCATCCCCCGCGGGGCACATCGCTGAAGGAAAACTGCCTTGTGTGGCAAGACCACTTTGCCGAACAATGCCATCGCCTGTGATCAGATACGATCCCCGCGTGGCCACTCAATTGTGACTCGCCGGACTAGTCAGTGACGTGATATCCGGAAGCCATACGCAGTTGGCGTGGCGAATGACTGGCTTCAGCGCCCACGATTCGCCTTGTTGCATCAATTACGTCCGATAAGCTGCAGGAAATACTCCGCAGGATTCAAAAAGCTTCAACTGGTCGGCAAGGACGCAGACCCATGCAGAGATATGAGGTCTCGCTGAATGTCGAACAGCGATTATTCGAACGTCCATCCGTCACTCAAGTCCGGTCTCACCGGCGGCGCCGCAACGGGCCATGGTGTTGAGTATCAAACCTGGTACGCGGTATACGTTGCGCTGAAGCTGATTTCACGATTTCTTCGTGAAATACCGATCCCAAACGAGCCCCCGATGCTCGTCATCGAACCGCGGATCCTGACTGGCCAATCGCTGACCCGGTGGGATATTCGCACCGCGCCGGACAACGTCGCGATTGAGGCAAAGGCCAAACCGGCGAAGGGCGACCTGATTGAGTTGCTCAAACGCTGCCGTGACAACGTGGATTCCGGAAGCAATCAACAGTTTGAACTTGTTTATGGCAAGTGCAGCATCGGCTTCCTGCACGCGATTGAGAAGCTGATTCGGCTGGCGATAGAAAGTGCCGGTAAAAAGGATGCGTTCGATAAACTCTGTGAGCTGGAATCAGATGACGGGCTTCAAGAAGTGCTTCGGACTCTTGGCTCAGCGGCGCTACCTGTCGGTCGGCGGCTCACCCTGAAGCCAATGCCGGACCATATCCTTCACGATGTGATCGACCTTCACTTGGAATTCCTGTGTCCGCCTTCGCATCGAGAGCGAGTTAAGGATGCACTCTGTTCAAAACTCGTGAGGGGAATGAAGAGCCGTGAGGCATTTTTCATTCGAATGTTCCTCATCGAACTCAGGGATAGTGGATGTCAATTCGTTGATGGGGGAGCGATTCTCCCAACACACATCGATCCTGCTCTGCACAAGGCGGTGTTCCTGCTGCAGCGGTGCGATGCCGGACTACCGATCGAAGTGCTCGCCCAACTGACAGATTGTCCTTCAGACGAACTGCAACAAAAGTTTCAGCAATCCCAAGCCGCCGCCGTCAATCCGACTGGTCTTTGCAGGTCAAGCCCATTGCTTGCCCGACTGGATCATCCCGATGCTCCACAATTGCTCGCCGCAGCTCTCACTGGAATCGTTGAATACATCAAGGCCAACAAAACCAATCTGGAAGGCCTTCACCAAGTCGACAGCGCCATTGTGCTGGTTCGCGAGTGCCATGCCATGAACCCGGCGGCTGCCACGACAGCATTCGATCCGCTCGACAAGGTGCTCAAACGCAGCGGGCAGAAACGCCGCGTGCTGGAGATGGCCGACATCACCGTCAACGCAGCCCGTTCAGTGTCAACGCCAACTGAATCTGTTCGAAAGGCAGAGGCAAAAGCGCTGATCTGCGGGTTCGCCTGGGTCTACCAACGCACTGGACGCTTCGAAGAAGCCGAGACGGTCGCAGCCGACAGCCTGCGGATCGGCGAAGACCTGGGATGGATACGGAACACGGCTTTCTGCCTCAAATGTACTGGCCGCCTGCGACGTGTTCGCGCCGAACAGGAACAGCATGCAAGGCGAATCACGAAACTACTGAACGAGAGTCGTGAATTACTCCTCAAAGCGATCGATGCGTTCTGGTCGTGTGATGAACTGACTCCGGCCCAAAGGCAGGAAGAGGTTGGCGATTGCTTCAGCCTGCTCGGCAGAACTCATCTACTCGCCGGCCGTACACACGACGCAGATCAATGCGCGACCGAGTCGCGGACGCTGATGACGTCGTTGCCTGGCTTCGCGACGTCAAAAGACTACATGGACCTTCTGATCCTCGAAGGCGACCTGCTGGCTCGACAATTCGACTACTCGAAGGCCGACGCGAAGTTCGCGGCCGCATTGGATTGCCTCGATCCAATGGATGCAGAAAAATCAGAGATGGCTGCCCGTGCCTATCTTGCACTCGGCGTGAACCGATTTCGGTGGAAGCAGGACAAGGATGGCGCTGTTGAGGAAGTCCGGAAGGCGGCCCGAATCTGGGAGAAGCTTGACGAACATTTCTATCGGGGCCTTGCCGAATGGACCATCATCGAGATCATGGGGGGAGTTTTGAAGCGCGAAAGAAATCGATTGAAAATGGTTTCGCCGCCGGTTCGAGTGGAAATGGTTCGGTTGATTCGCCTGCAGCAGCGGACGCAGAGCACGAAGACGCTGTCGCAACGAGCAGAGTTGAACGATGCCGCATGGAATCATCTTCTTGCTGATGCAAAGAAGAACGACGCCATTCGGCACAGACGCTGGTGATATCCAATGAAGGCATGGAGGAGTGCAGCGGCTCGCCGAATCAAGGAACTCACGAAGACAAGATCGGTTGACGCTGCCGCAATCGAGATTGGCCGTCGGCTGACGGAGGGCCAGCAGCTTCCGCCAACGAACTTGGATCAGATCCTTCCGCGCGTCGACATTTACTCGTGCTACTCCGATCCCGAATTAATGATCGCGGGAGAACTGCGTAAAGGAGTCGACGGACTTGAGATTGCTTATTCGGATTCAGAAGCCGAATCCCGTCGCCGATTCACGATCGCCCACGAAATCGCGCATGCGGTTTTCGAACGGACTGGACCCCACTGTCCCCGGCGTGGCCGGGAATTGGAAAAACTGTGCGACATGATCGCGGCTCAAATCCTGGTCCCGCATGAAGCACTTGCTCGGGAAGCCCGGCGTCCAGTGAGATTGCCCGAGATCCGCCGGCTGGCAAAACGTTTTCAAACGTCGCTGACCATGATGGCGCTTCGATGTGTGGAACAGTTTCCGGTCCTCTGCGCGCAGGTAGAATACGGCGACATCACGTGGCAAGCCGGTGCGAAGCAGATTGGAATACGCAGGCCCGCCCCGAAGCTCAAAGAACTTTTGCCGCTGACTGACGAACGAGCCAGCGGCAACGCTCAATTCACGATTGAACTGAACGGCAATTCCACCTCGGACGCCACGCTCGAATGGCTTTCGACGGGTGAGGAGCGGCGGCTGCTTGTCCTTACTCCTGGAGCCCGGAATTGACGGCTTCTCACAGGCGATTCGAATTGGTCACGTGAAGAACGGCTGTCGACTCTTCAGCCAGTTCCCATCCTGCGTCATCGCCTGCCCATGAGCATACCGCTCTGGCTCTGCACGATGGGGAAAACAAGTGGGGGGTGAAACAAGGACCGGCATTGTAATTGGCTTGGCGCTCGGCAGATTTCAGGGGCCTGGAAACGGCGGGACGTGATTCGAACTGGCTGTCGGGCGGGGCCTGACATGCAGCGGGAAGCTGCCTCGGAGCCTCCGTGCGGAGCCCCCCGGACTCCGGGGCAGTGTCGATCGAGTCGTGTCGGGTGAAACTCACACGATCTCAACCGCGGCAGCCGTTGAGGTTGCTGGCCCTCGACACGCCCCGGGTTGAGGTTTTGAAGTTGCACTGTTTTGAGTCGCGAAGCGACGGCATGTGATAGCCTGGGGTGCAAACCCCAGGTCATCAGGCGTGCAAAGCACCTGAGCTGCGTAGCAGCGGCATGAGTCCGCAGCGCAGATTCCTGCCGCCGCTTCGCGGCTCACGCATACCAGATACGACAACTCCTGGGGCTGACGCCCCAGGCTATCGCATCCCACCGCTTCGCGGTTCCAAAGTGTGCAACTTCAAAAGGCTGAGGTGAAGTCATTGATGGCGGACTGCGTGGTCGAGAACACAACAACGACTCGTCCTTCAGCACCTGATCCACGCGCGTGCGATCCGCTGGCTGATTCGCCATGTCATCGAGAAATCCCGTTCCCGGCCATCGTCCACACGCCCCTTGGCCGATGTCTGTGCCGAAGTTTCGGGTGTCTTCGCAGGGTGGCCCGGCCGCTTGCGGTTGGGTGCCGCAGGCACAGGATGCCATTCCCCAAATAACCAATACCCCAGATAAGGCGTGCGGTGGATAAGAATTTACCTGCCGTAGGACGGGCACTCCTGCCCGTCGCCCCAGAGACGGGCAAGAGTGCCCGTCCTACAGGTATGAACTCATCTGCCGCACGCCTAAGGAGCTGATGGAACTCATATTTATACAGCCCTACTGCAAGATTCAGTTCGTCGTGGACGCAGGCCTGGCGAAACGCCAGACGGCGTCCGGCTACCTTAAGGCACTCGCCGAAACCGGCGTTCTGGAAGCCGAAAAGCACGGCCGGGAAACGATTTACCGCCATCCGGCACTGCTGGAATCGCTGCGGTCCTGATGTCGGCGAATATGTCGACAATTTCGACACATCCCCGAAACGTGTCGATTTTCTGGATAAAAATCGACATATCACGGACGGGCATGTTGTTGACTCTGAGTGGGGTCCTGGTGCGAGTTTTGAAGTTGCACACTTCAGTCCCGGAGGGAATAACAAGGAGTCCTTCTGAACCGGGCGTCCGAAAACCCGCACCGGTCTCCGCGCTCGCTGCCGCAAACCCACACGCTCGTAATCACAAACCCCGTCCCGCACCCGCTTCAGCCGCGCCGGTTCGCGACGAGACTTTCGAAATGGGCTGCAAACGGGGACAATGACGAGTCCCGCCGCAGAGATTCCGCCATCGCCCGCCTGCACACTCTCACTCCGTTGGATCGAAGCCATGTTCTGCCGGTTCCTCCCGACGTCGTTCTGCCTGTTCTGCCTGGCTGCCAACGGACTGGCTGCTGACACGCCGCCGAAGAAGATCGACTTCAATCGCGACATTCGGTCGATCCTGTCGAACAAGTGCTACAAGTGCCACGGCCCGGACGACGCCGAGCGACAGGCCGAACTGCGTATCGACACGCCGGAGGGCGCGACCAGGGATCTCGACGGACATGCTGCGATCGTGCCGGGCAAACCTGATGACAGTGAGCTGGTCGCACGCGTCACCAGTGGCGACCCTGACTATGCCATGCCACCGCTTGACTCGGGCAAGAAACTCACCAGACAGGAAATTGACCTGTTGACCGAGTGGGTTCGACAGGGGGCCGCCTATGCGAAGCACTGGTCCTATGTCGTTCCCGTCCAACCCGAACTGCCGGCTGTCAGTAACCCGGGCTGGGTCAGGAACGAGATTGACCGCTTTCTTCTGACACGCCTTGATCAGGAAGGGCTCAAGCCGTCCCCTGAAGCGGACCGACACGCGCTGATTCGTCGCGTCTCACTCGACCTGACCGGGCTGCCTCCGACACTCGATGAAGTCGAACAGTTCATGAACGACAAGTCCCCCGACGCGTACGAAAAACTCGTTGACCGGTTGCTCGAAAAGAAAACCTACGGCGAGCACTGGGCGCGCATGTGGCTCGACCTGTCCCGCTATGCCGACTCATCCGGATACGCCGACGATCCGGCACGCACAATTTGGGCGTTCCGTGATTACGTCATCCGCTCACTCAACGCGAACAAGCCCTTCGACCAGTTCACCATCGAGCAGATCGCTGGCGACCTGCTGCCGGAACCAACCGAAGATCAGCTCATCGCGACTGCTTTCCACCGCAACACACTGACCAACAACGAGGGCGGAACGAACGACGAGGAATTTCGAAACGTTGCGGTTGTCGATCGCGTCAACACCACGATGGCCGTCTGGATGGGCACGACGATCGCCTGTGCTCAATGCCACAATCACAAATTCGACCCGATCACTCAGGAAGAGTTCTTCCGCTTCTTCGCCTTCTTCAACAACTCGGAAGATGCCGACCGCCGCGACGAGTCGCCGTTGATTCAGTTGTTCTCGGAAGAGCAGAAGTCGAACAAAGCCAACTGGGAACGCGAGGTTGAGAAACTCAAGCAGACACTCAGCACACCGACACCGGCGCTGCTCGCCTCGTTAGCAAAGTGGGAGAAGGGGTTTGCCACCGAGCCTGTGTGGCAAACGCTCACGGCCACGAAGCTCGACGCAAAGTCCGGCAGGAAGCTGGAAAAGGCAGAAAGCGGAATTGTCACCGTCACAGGAACCGCGAACGCCGACACGTACACCTTGGAATTGCCGCTGCCCGCAGTGGACGACGACGAAACGATCTCTGCCATCCAACTTGAAACACTGCCCGGTCCAAACTTTGTCGTCTCACGCGTGCTGGCTTCGCTGATTCCACCGGACGGCAGCCGACTGGACGGCCGGTACGTCCGCATCGAACTTCCCGGTAAAGCGAAGATGCTCTCGCTCGCCGAGGTGCAGGTCTTCAGCGGATCGGACAACGTGGCAGTGCGGGGCTCGGCCACACAAAGCTCAACCGGCTTCGAAGGTCCTGCAAAACTGGCGATCGATGGCAACACTGATGGCGACTACCAGAAGGCCAAATCGACGACTCACACAGCGCAGTCGGACAATCCATGGTGGGAAGTCGATCTGAAAACCGTCCAGCCGATCGACCGGCTGCTCGTCTGGAACCGAACGGACAACAAACTGCAACCGCGTCTGAATGGCTTCGTCGTGAAAGTCCTCAACGAAAACCGCGAAACCGTCTTCGAGCAGACTGTCAAAGAGGCTCCGAAGTCCAGCGCCGAGTATTCGTTGAGTTCGGCTCGCGGCATCCCGTTCGTCGCGGCCTACGCCGATTACTCGCAGGAGGGATTCGCACCTGATCAGGTCATCAACAACCCAGACGTTAAGACCAAAGGCTGGGCGGTTGGGGGCGCACCGGACAAGCCGCATCGGCTGACTCTGATTCCGAAGTCTCCGGTCGAAATCCCGGTCGGCTCGACGCTGTCGGTGACGATCGAGCAGCTTTCGAAATTCGAGAATCACACACTCAGCAGCTTCCGTATCACAACGACCGCAGATGCAGGCATTGCCGCCTATGCCACGACTCCCGCCGAGCAACTGGCCATTCTCAAGACGTCGGCCGATCAACGGTCCGAAGAACAGACAAAGAAGCTGACCGCATACTTCGTCGGCCAGGTCGCCCCGGAACTGAAAGCACAGCGTGATCTGCTGGCTCAGCGGACAAAGCAACTCGCGGAATTGAAGCCTGCCACGTCTGTGCCGGTCATGAAAGAAATGGCAAAAGGTCGCGTCACGAAGATCCAGATTCGCGGCAACTTTCAACAGACCAGCGACGAAGTGACGGCGGGCACACCCGCAGCGTTTCATTCACTACCCGAAGGCGAAACGGCCAATCGGCTCGCGCTCGCGAAGTGGCTGGTCGATGACAACAACCCGATGACGGCTCGAGTGATCGCCAACCGTTATTGGGACGCAATTTTTGGAATCGGCATCGTCAGCACGAGCGAAGAGTTCGGCTCTCAGGGTGACCGACCGTTTCACCCGGAGCTGCTCGACTGGCTGGCGGCGGAAGTCGTGGCCGGCAAGTGGAACATGAAGCAACTGGCCAGACTGCTCGTCACGTCCGCTGCTTACAGACAGTCATCGAAGGTCACCGAGGAACTCCAGACACTCGATCCCGACAACCGGTTACTTGCGCGCGGTCCGCGGTTCCGACTCTCCGCCGAGATGATTCGCGACCAGGCCCTGTCAGTCGCCGGGCTGCTGAGCCCGAAGATGTACGGAGCACCGGTGCGTCCTCATCAACCAAAAATGGGAGTCACTGCCGCATTCGGCAGCGGGATCGACTGGACCACCAGCACGGGCGAGGACAGGTACCGCCGAGGTCTGTACACAACCTGGCGACGCTCAAACCCGTACCCGTCAATGATCGCGTTCGACGCCACGAACCGGGAAGTCTGCACCGTCCGACGTGACCGCACCAACACACCGCTGCAGGCGCTCGTCACGCTCAACGACCCGGTTTATGTGGAAGCCGCACAGTCGCTGTCGCGCCGCATCGCCGCACACCAGGGCTCGACGCAGGAAAAAGTCCAGCACGGTTTTCAGTTATGCCTGGCACGACCCGCTCACGCAACCGAGCTTGCCCGACTGTCAGGCCTGTATGAAACGGTCCGCGGACTCTTCGCGGACAGTCCAGAGGCCGCTATGCAGTTGGCCACGATGCCACTGGGTCCCGTACCCGACGGCATGAACGTGACCGATCTGGCTGCCTGGACGGTCGTCGGCAACGTGCTGCTCAACCTGGACGAGATGTTCATGAAACGGTGAACGTTCAGCGTCATTGTTGCACGACCTTACAAGCCCGAAGCGCAAGCGAGTGAACCAGTACCGTTGGATTCACTCGCTTGCGCTTCGGGCTTGTATTCTTGCCACTCCGTACCAAAGTGCCGCTGCCCAATTATGATCTGCCTGAACACTTTGATTCGCGCCCCGAAGGAGCACTGCCATGCAGAGAACATCCATGATGATTGAGTGTCGTACCGGACTGAGTTGCCACCTCATCGTGGTAATCCTCGCCGGATTTCTCCTGGTCGGTAGTGCAGACGCCGCTCCACTGCGGGCAGGCGCCGCCAAGGTGGACATCAGTAATCGCGATGCCGGACCGGTCGATGGGCCGCTGCACTCCAGGGCACTGGTCATTACGGACGGCACAACCACAGCAGTCATCGTCACCATCGATGTCGTTTCACTGGGTGAGATCGGACACATCCCCAACGACTTTCTGGACAACGTCCGTGCGCGGGTCGAGCAGGAACTCGGCATCAAGCCAGAGAATGTGATGATCAACACCAGTCACTGTCACGGCGTTCCCTGCAAGGACGTTGAAGAGCGGACTTTTCAGGTCATCAAAACCGCAGCGCAGAAACTTGTCCCCGTGCATGTCGGTGCCGGGGTCGGTCACGAGGACCGCATCATGGAAAACCGGCGACTCAAACTGAAGAGCGGAAAAGAAGTGGATGTCCGTCACGCTTACTCCCTTCCGCCTGATGACGAGGTCGCCGAGACGGGACCGATTGATCCTGAAATCGGGATACTGCGTCTGGACCGAACAGACGGGAGTACGCTGGCCGTCGTTTACAACTTCGCCTGCCATCCCATTCAAGGCGCAGCCAGCGGCGGCAACACGGCTGACCTCACCGGATTCTCTTCGAAAGTGATCGAGGACAACCTGAGTGACGACACGATTGCCCTGTTCGTGCAGGGCTGTGGCGGCGACATCAATCCGGTCTTCTACAAAGACGTCGACCACCCGCGCGATGCCGAAACGCTGGGGAATGTACTCGGTCTGAGCACTCTGCAGGCTGTTAACAAAGTGCAATGCCAGCAGGACGACCGGTTAACGATGCACAACGAAGTCATCGCCTTACCTCGCTCCGATCTCGCACAGCGAATCGTCGAGCTTGAATCCGAGCAGGTGCGTCTGGCGGGCTCCCTGGGAGGCACAAGCCTCAACCTGAAGACGTTCATTCCTCTGGTCGTGAAATACAACGTGTCGAGCGAGTTTCCCTCTTATTACTCACATCGCTACCTGCACGACAAAGAAATCGGCCGAAACCACCTGACCAGACTGGACGCTGAAAACCGCCGCAACATGGCCGCGTACATACGCAACATTCGCACCATGGAGCAGTTGACGCGCGTTAACACGAATCTGAGATTGCTGCGCAAGCATCAGGCCAGCTATGTCGCCGCGGGCAAGAGAACAATCGACGTGGAACTCGTAGGACTGCGAATCGGCGAATTCGTAATGCTGACATTCCCCGGGGAGTTAACCGTTCGCATTGGACTGAACATCAAGCAGGCGTCGCCGCATGATCTGACTTTTGTGGCCGGCTACACGAACGGCTATATCTACTACTCACCGACGGCCGAACAACTGCGGAACGTCGGCGGTGCCCAGGAAGACAGCGACTGCCTGCTGGCACCGGAATGGCAGAAGCAGTTTGAAGACAAAGCCGCCGCGATGCTGGAGGCGCTTTAAGTTCGGTGGGGAAGTGCAAAGTTCAAATTGCAAAATGCAAATTGGATTCCGGCAGTTCGGCGCGGGTCTCCGACCCCGCCGGTAACCCGACCGAAGGTCTCCCTGCACGACGGCACCGTTCACAGTCGCTGCACGACTCCGGAGACCTGCGGTCAATGCAGCGGCGGGGCCAGGAGACCCGCGCCGAACGCAAACCGCGCTGAACGGCGGGGCGTCAGCTTTCAACTCGTTCCCAAACTCTGTTTAGGAACGCACTTCCCGGAAGCGCGGCCGACCGGTCGCTGCTGACAGGTGCTCCTCCCGCAGGTAAACTCGCTCGACACAGACTTCGCAGGTCGATCCCACTTCTTTTTCTACGTCATTGAACACCTATGCCGGAAGTCAGCCGATTCCTTGGGATAATCATTCGGATGTACTACCGCGATCATGGTCCGCCGCATTTCCACGCCGAGTATGGAGAACACGAAATCACCGTCGAGATCAATAGTGGCATCATCCAGGGAAGGTTTCCGAGGCGTGCGCTGACAGCGGTACTCGATTGGTACAGTCTCCATCAGGATGAGCTGGTCCAAAACTGGGAACTCATCCAGGCGAGGCAGCCTTTAAACCCCATTGAGCCACTGGAGTAGATCCATGTTCTTACACGTGACTGAGGCCCAACATGTCGCGGGCCATCGCGTCAGGGTGTCTTTTAACGACGGATCCGTTTCTGAAATCGACCTGTCCAGCTCATTGGACGGCCCTGTATTTGAGCCTCTCCGTGACGTCGAATACTTCCAGTTGTTCTCGGTTATCGGACAGACACTGGCATGGCCAAACGGAGCCGACTTTGCACCGGAGTACCTTCAATCGTTGGCCGCAACGCCTGCCAGTCCGTGAACCCGAGTTCTGCGGTTCGGCGCGGGTCTCTGACCCCGCCGGAAACCCGACCGTAGGTCTCCCCGGACGACGAGACAATCGCCCATTCTGAAACGACCTCGGAGACCTGCGGTCAGCGCAGCGGCGGGGTCGGGAGACCCGCGCCGAACGCGCCGAGGCTGGCAAAATGCCCTACGGCTTCTTGCGGCGACGGCGGGTGGATTTGCGGCGGGATCGTTCTGAGTCGGCGATTGCCTGGCCCCATTTTTCGAGCTGGTTCCGAACTTCTGCTTCGGTGATGTGGATCACCGGGCGGCGGACATCGAGTTCCGGCGGCGGAATGTAGTCGGATGGTGCTTCGAGACGGTTCACTTCCCGCTCGACATCCTGCAGCCATTGAGGAATATCGATCGCCGAACCCGCGATCTCCTGCATGTAGTTGTCGATCTCCTTGCGCAGTTCCTCGAAGCGGCCCGCGGCACCGTCGTTGCGGGCGCCCGTGTTTGATGCCGGTTCGACCAGTGCCAGCATCCGATTCACGGATAGTGGTTTGACGAATCGCTCGTTCAGCCGATCGGCCACTGCAGGCAGGTGGACACCGTACTGTTCTTCCAGTTCCTGCAGACTCTCGACGTGCCGGTCTGCGTCCTGGCGGCATTCCGCTTCGATGATTTCTTCCAGGATCCCCAGCGCTCCCGTGCGGCCAGCCATTGCCAATGCGCGATGGACGATGCTCTCTGGAATCCGTTCCCACGCGTCGCGGTCGTAGGCGGCTTCGACACGCAGAAAGTCCAGCAGTACGTAAAACTTGTTGCCATAGTCCGACTGCGTCGTCGTCGTGTTGTATTCCAGAAACCGATCGAAGCGGTCGACCACTGAGCCATAGATCAGCTCCAGCGTCTCCACTGCTTCGTCCAGTTCGATCTCGCCGTTTTCGAGTGATTCGAGCAACGGATGCGGGTGCAGCGGATCGTCGTACTCGGCCAGTTGCTCAAGAAACCATTCGATGCCGTTGTGCAGGATGGTTCTGACGTTACCGAGGGTCAGTGATCGAGCGTGAAACAACTCGTCGCCAAACAGCTCGACAAACTCCTTGATGTCGTCCCATACAAGGTCGTCGCGCAGACCCTCGACTGACGAGAGCCGCATTGTTCGGCTGTGGCGATACCACTGATCGCGGTAGTGCTGCAGCACATCACCAATTAATGAGATCAGGTCCTCTTCCGAACAGTTGCCGTCGTCCCAGCGGATGGCTGATTCGATGAGGGCTTCAATTGTGTTCCGCAATGCCGTGCGAAAAATGCGGTCGAATTCCGTGACGGCCATCTGGCCTGGCCGAGTCTCGCGTTCCATGCGGTGAGCCAGGCGGACGACGTGCCATGTTTCACGGAACAGACCCAGACGCGGAAGCTGAGTCAGAAGAAACCGGATATCCGTCTGCACGGTCCGAGCGACCAGCACCTGAGTCGGGTGGCCCCCACCATCGAGTGGTACGTACAGCAAGGGCTTGCGCTGCAGGCGACGAAACTGACTACCCAGCCGCTGTTTCACAGCCGGGATGTCCTGTCGCATCACTGACCGATAGAACTCGATCATGTCGCGGTCGTCTTCAGACATCTCCTTAAGCTGTGTGACCGACGGCAACAGGCAGACGATTCCGATCTCTGCAACGCGACAGTTGATATGAGCCGCGATGATCGTGTTCAGCAGATAGAACTTAGTCTGCAGTTGGATATCGAATTCGACGTTGGCGTCATGATCGCCGCCCATCAATTCGACTTCTCGTTCCCAGACCGAGTTCATCAACAGCATCAGTTCGGACTGCAACGTACTGAGCCGCTTCCACCAGGACGTAAGAACGTCAACCTGCGCGTCGGTGAGAAGAGGATCCGTCACGGCGGCGGCCAAGTCGTCTTCCGGCGGAGCTGCGGGCTGCTCCGGCGACTCACTCGACTCAACATCGCCCGTGGACTCGCCAGGCAGCGTGTCTGTCCCGACAGCCACGGATGGATCCGAGTCAGTTGCAGGAAGAGGATCGGATGGTGACTCGGGCTTCGTGACTCCGGGAAGTATCTCGGATGCCATGGCCGACACTGCACTCTGCCAGAGCTGAGCCATGGCCATGATGAACTTGATGCGAGGCTCAAGTTCTCGATTAATGACTTCGAATTCCGTGTTGCCTGGCGCTTCGCCGCCGCCGTCGTGAACTTCACCGTCGAAGCCATCATCCGTGCTGTCCCGGTACACGACTTCTTCGTAAGCGGCTTCGAACAGGTTGTCCTCGTCGTCCCCGTCTTCGAGCCAGTTGTCGTCCCGGTCGATGTCCCAGTCATTCAGACCGGGTTCGGCCGACGAATTTTTCGCCGACACGGAATCCAGTTGCGGCACGTCCCAGTAGTCACCGGCGTTGGCTTCCAGGAAGTCGAAGAGGCGTCGGATGGCGTCCCACTCAACAGGTTGTCTCAGTTCACCGTCATCGTCGGTCGTGAGCTTCTTCATCCAGTCGAGCAACAAGGCGTGAATGGAAAACGGGCCGTACTCGATCCCAACCTCATCCGCACATGCCAGCCACTGCATCAGCAGCGCCATGGCCGCCACATGGTCGCCACCTTCCAGCAGTGCTTCCACAACGCAGGCATAAGATCGGGCCGACGTAAACTTCTCGACGTGCTTGCGCCAGAACGAGATGTCGCCAGCCGCCTCACCAGCCGCCCGCCATTCGGCCAGAGCGGCTGCCACATGCCGCGCGGATTCCAGACTCTCGCCACCAAACACATGCGGTAAATCGTCGATCACGTGGGCGGCGAACTGATCCCAGTAACCTGCAAGCTGCTCGAATCGCGTCGCAAGTTCCGCGACGAGTTCCGATGGCCCGTGGATAGCCGCCTCACTGAGAGCCCGCGAAAATGTATCAAACGTTCGGTCCATCAGGTCGAGAATGACTTCGACTCGCCCGTCCGGAATACTGTCTTCCCGCGCGGTAAAGAGCGGAAAGTTGCCCTGAAAGCCCAGAATATTCCACGGGTCGACAAAGGCTCCGCAGTGGATGCCGCGGAAGATCAGGCTTTCCACGTCACGCAACAACTCGCTGGCGGCATCGACCTCGTGGCGTGCCAGGTGACTGCGGGCCGCAGTCAGTCGCCATTGCACTTCACACTCGAAGCGGGCTGAGGAGGACGGAATGATGTCCGCACAATGTCGCGCCGCCTCGGCATGCCCCATGCGAGCGTAGATGCTGGCCAGATGCCGGTACTGAGTCTGTCTCGCTCCGTAGTGAGCCAGATGCAGATTCAGTGACTGCCGCACATGTCCGAATGGCTGCAGTGTATGGCCGGCCTCGCGGTTCAAACGCCGCTTCCGCTTGTCATCGACTGTTTCCAGCAATCGGACGTAAAAGTCATCCCTTTGCCGCGCGACCATCGGCAACAGAGACGACAGCGTCACTTCGGAATGATGGCACGCCGGACCGTCACCGCTGATCGCCGACGCCATCAGCATCGTTCCGCACAGCACGGCTCCCGCGTCGAAAATCGCCTCACCTTGATCCGACTGATGACTCACCCAGTCAATCAGCGAACCCATGATGATCTTTCGGACCACGAACCGCCGGTAATAGCCCTTGTTGTCGATGCAGTGCGGGTCCCATTCACCAAACAGGTAGTTCGTGCGTTTGAACACGGGGTGATCGTGATCGTAGGCGCCCAGGTCGAGAGCCATTTCCTCCATTCGATCCAAGTCGAAGTGGGCTCCGTGCAGCACATCTGGCGGGACGACACTCAGCAGCTTCAGTGCCTGCTCGACAATCTCCTTGTGTGGCCCGGAGCAGACGCCGGCTCCGGCCACAAACAACGGCAGCGGCCGGTGGCGCTCATGATCGTAGGGCTCCATTTGCTGGTCGTTCTCAAGGACCGCCAACGGACGATAGCCCAGAAAATCGTTCAGGTGCGAAATCGCCCCATCGACAACACGCTGAGTTTCGTCCCAGGGACTGCCCTGAGCCAGAACGGCCTCACAGCAGCGACCGAGAAAAAACGTGTTCTGCAGTTCGTGTTCGCCCAGATGAAACAGCAGGTCCGCGTGAAAATCCCGGTACCCGGGCAGCAGATGATCAAAGACGAGCGGCATCACGGCCGACGCCTGAGCACAGTCGGCAAAGGCCGGTTCGGAAGCACTCAGCTCGGTGAGTTTCTGCCGCAGGACGTCCCGCAGCGGCTGCCACGATTCGGCAAACCCCACGCCGTCTGCGAGCTGATCAAGCTGAGCGAGAAAGGAACTGTCAGGTTTCCCGCTGGAGAAGTTCAAGTAGCCAAGCACCCGCTTGAAGACGTCGTCCGGGTCTTCCGGCGCAACTGGCGAGTCGGATTCGTTCCGTGCGGGCATTCGAAATTCCGGGGCTGGTAGACCAGGCAGACGCGAACAGGCAACACGTCTGCTGTTACCAGTGTGTGCAGGCAAACAGCGTGGTCGGTACAGAGGAGATTCTGGGGACTTCCACTGCCCGCAACAAGGTTTGGGGTCGCATGTTCCCTGCATGGTTGAGCCCGCGACCGAGCTCACGTTGCCTGTCGCCCGGTTACGCCGCCTGATGACCGCACTCGCCGAGCACAACATCCGTGGCGGCCACGATGTTTTCGACCGTTTCAATGTCAGACGCGGACGTGGCTGGCGCCGAAGGTGGTTCCAGTCCGGTTCGCACACGAACACTGCCCCGACACCCGGCGTTGATTCCTGCCAGAACGTCAGACATGCGATCGCCGATCATCCACGACTGCGCGAGGTCCAGATGCAGTTCGTCTGCGGCCTGCAGCAGCATGCCAGGTCCTGGCTTGCGGTCGTTGGATTCGACGACGGTCTCGTTAGATTCGGTCGGGCATTCCGGGCAGTAGTAGATGGCATCGATCAGTGCGTCGGCCGCGTCCAGTTGCCACAGCAATTCCCGGTGAACGTCGGCCAGTTGCGCTTCCGTCATCATCCCGCGACCGATCGCCGACTGATTCGTGACCACCACGACCGCAAAACCGGCGGCGCGCAGCCGAACAATCGACTCGACCGAGCCCGATTCCAGACGGAGCTGCGAGGGCTCAAGAACAAATCCGGCATATCGCGTCAGCGTGCCGTCACGATCGAGAAAGACGGCTGGCCGAGCTTCCATGTGCGACGGCGCGGGAATCAGGATCGAGCGTCGGATCATGCCAGTGCTTTGTCATGGTGGAAACTTACGGTTGGGTGGCTGGGGTCGAGCGAAGCGAGCCCCCAGCGTTGTCGGACTGGGGGCTCACTTCGTTCGACCCCAGCCACCCTAACTTTTGACTCTGACAAAGCACTAGTGCCATTCAGGCGGCTCGCCGTCCGGAGTCGCCCGCATCCTCTTCAGGCGAATCGGGTTCGACCAGCGGCAGGATGTCCGGTTCGGCCGTGAGATCAGACTCACCCTGAAGCGGTGTGGGCGATCCCACGTCTCGAGAAGCTCGCCCGGCACGCGTTCCAATTCGCAAAGTCCGGCGACCCACCAGTTGGACGAGGAGCGTCAGTTCGTTGCGGCCGAAACCAACGGAGAGCGTGATCGCCGACAGTGTCGCGAGGCAAAGACAAAGCGACACGACGTCGTTCTGCATGATGATGCCGGCCATGGCCACGCAACTGGTGACGAACGCAAATGCAGAGATCGTCAGGGCCGCACGCCAGCGACTGTAACCATTTCTTAACAGCCGATGATGAAAGTGGTTCCAGTCGGCCTCTCCGATTGATTGTTCCGTCAGCGAGCGCCGGACAATCGCGACGAGGACATCGAATCCAGGGATGCTCATCAGGACGAGCGCCGGGATCACGGAGACGCTCGCGGTCCCCAATGGGCTGTTGACTGACAGGGTCATCGCACCCAGCAGGAACCCGATCGCCATGCTGCCGGAGTCGCCCAGATAAATTCGGGCAGGCGGCGAGTTGTGGATCAGAAAACCAGCCAGTGTCGCTGCCAGCAGCGTCGACGTGGCGAACGTCACGCTGTCGCCGTGAAACACGGCGATGCCGGCAATGCCCGAGAGGATGGCCGCACCTGTCAGTGCGGCGAGGCCGTCAAGCCCGTCGATCAGATTCATCGCATTGACGCAGCACAGAATCCAGAACACCGCCAGCACCGGAGCGGCTGGACCCAGGTAGAATTCCTCACCAAACAGCCGCAGTGACTCGAACGGCAGGCCAGCACAGACCCAGGGCAAGGCGGCCAGTATCTGCAACGTAAGCTTGGTGCGGGCACGTTGCGGCTTCAGGTCGTCAAGCAGGCCGCAGATGCAGAAGATTGCAAGGGACGCCAGCACCGGCAGCAGTTGAAGGTCGTCTTGCCCCTGTAGCCCGTCCAGCATAGTGCAGATGCCAACGACGGCGACGAACGTCGTGCAAACCGCCATTCCGCCCAGCAGAGGAACTTCTCCGCGGTGCTGCTTGTGGGCTTCCCCGGGGCGGTCCAGAACACCCAGATGTCGGGCGGAGACGCGTGCCAGCAGCGTCACGAGCGCAGCCAGAGCGACGGTTGCGCAGAACAGTACAGCAGTGGTCCAGTGCACCATCATCCGTGTGGCATCTTCTGTGTTTACAGCCGTACAGAACTGGCAAGCAACCATCCATGGCCGAGCAGCGGAAACATCGCGGATTTGCCGAATCGGAACAAGACGGGTTCGTTTGTGGCGTATGACCCGGTTTTTGGGGGGCCTCGCTGCCCCACAGGCCGGTCCTGGCCTACATCAGCCGGACTTCTTCGGTAACTCGTTGGACAGTTCAGCGCGAACAGGAACAATGCCACTCGTGAGTTGTCGAATTGGTGTTCTGATGGAGTGACGTCGTGGCAGAACTGAGTGTTGAGCTGAATCGTCTCAAACTGCGGAATCCGATCCTCGTTGCGTCCGGCACGTTTGGTTACGCGCGGGAGGCGGCGGCGTTTGTCGACTTCGGACAACTCGGCGCAATCATTCCGAAAACGATCACTCCGCAACCACGCGCCGGGAATCCGCCACCACGGACGATCGAGACCAGTTGCGGCATGCTCAACTCGATCGGGCTCGACAACGACGGCCTGGACGCGTTCATCGAGAAGCACCTCGAGTACCTGCTGGAACTCGACTGCCCGGTCATCGCCAATGTCGCCGGGCACAATGCTGATGAGTTCGTCATGCTGGTCGAGCGGCTGAACGACTTTCCGAATCTCGCCGGCATCGAGCTGAATGTCTCGTGCCCGAATGTTGCCGGTGGGACAGATTTCGCGACTGATCCGGAATTGACCCTGAGCGTCGTCGGCAGTGTGTGCGAGGTCAGCCGGTTGCCGGTCGTGGCCAAGCTGTCACCGAACGTGACGAACATCGTCGAGATCGCCCAGGCCGCGGCAGAGGGCGGAGCTGACGCAGTCACACTCATCAACACGCTGATGGGAATGTCCATCGACTGGCGGAAACGAAAACCGATTCTGGGCAACGTGTTCGGCGGACTCAGCGGGCCGGCCATCAAACCGGTCGCTTTGAGGATGGTGTATCAGGTGGCTCAGGCGGTCGATGTGCCGATCATCGGAGTCGGAGGCATTCAGTCGATCGACGACGTCATGGAGTTCCTTGTCGCCGGCGCGTCGGCAGTCCAGATCGGAACGGCCAGCTTCTACAACCCGGGGCTCGCACCGCGACTGGTTCAGGAACTCGACGCGCTGCTGGATGAACTCGGCTGTCAGTCCGTGGCCGATGTGGTGGGCACGATTGAGCTGTCCGCATCGAAACCGGAACTCTGTGCCGCCGTCAACGAGGACACCGAATGAGCGACTCGCCCCTCTTGCAAACTGTTTTTCATGACTGGCACGCGGCACACGGTGGCCGCATGGTCGAGTTCGGCGGCTGGCACATGCCAGTGCAGTATTCGACGATCGTCGCCGAGCACGAAGCCGTTCGGCAGCGGGTCGGCCTGTTCGATATCGCTCACATGGGACGGCTGTGGTTTACCGGACCGGACGCGTGCCGATTCCTGAATCACCTGCTGACCAACGATGTGTCGAAACTGAAAGTCGGACAGGTCCGCTATTCGCTGGTCACAAACGAGCAGGGCGGGATTCTGGACGACGTGCTCGTGTACCGTCTCGACGACGCCTACATGCTCGTCGTCAATGCGTCGAACCGACTGAAGATCCTGGACTGGATCGCGACACACGAGGCAGGATTCGACGTGCACATGGATGATCGCACTGCTTCGCACCCGATGATTGCCCTGCAGGGACCGAAAGCGATCGATGTGATTGAGCGACTCGGATTCGCTGGCGCCAGAGCCATGAAGTACTACTCGGTCACGCCGGCAACCGTCGGGGGTCACGACGTCATCGTCAGTCGGACCGGCTACACGGGCGAGGACGGTTTCGAGATAATCGTCGCGGCAGACGCGGGAGTCGATCTGTGGCAGCAGGCGGTTGCGGCAGGAACGGACAGCGGGCTGCAGGCCTGCGGCCTGGGATGTCGCGACACGTTACGGCTGGAAGCCGCGATGCCGCTGTATGGTCACGAACTGTCCGAGCAAATCGATCCACTGACGGCCGGTCTGCAGTTTGCCGTGAAGCTGGAGGCCGACGACTTCATCGGTCGGTCAGCTTTGACCGAACTCAAGTCCGCCGGCGGACTGCGACAGCGAGTTGGACTGGAACTGTCCGGTCGTCGGATCGCGCGGGAAGGTGCAACGGTATTATCGAACGGCGATGCCATCGGCGAGGTCACGTCGGGGACTTTTTCGCCGACGCTGCAGAAGTCGATCGCAATGGCCTACGTCAGCGCCTCGGCGAGCGGCACGGGCTCGGCCGTCGATATCGACATTCGGGGCAGGCAGGCATCGGCGACGGTCGTGGAATTGCCATTCTACAAGCGTGCTTGAACGGTTCGAGCGCTGCCGTGAGTATCGAACGTTGTGAAGAGATACGGTGAACCGTAGGACGGACGCTGCCTGTTATGCCCGACGCGATCAGAAATGCCGCGAGTTCTGTCCCCCAGACCCCTGTGACGGGCGAACTGCCAGCGCCGCCAGAAGATTCAGCCTGCCCTCCTCCGCTGGCATGGACTGACGTGCTGCAGGCGTTTCGTGAGCAGAGCGAACCGTTCGAAGCATCCACTGACGAACTGCGTTTCAATGGCAGGAGCATGGGCGAAGGCCCACCGCTGTACTTTCTCAACGGACTTTCGCAGACCTGCGAACTGTTCTGCCTGACGGTCTGGTTGCTGCGCGAGCAGTTCCGTTGCGTGCTGATCGACTACCCTGACGACGCTCGCGATCTGAAAGCACTCGCCAGTCTGGTGCCAGCCGCCGCGGATCATCTGGGTGACGAGCACTTTGATCTGTGTGCATGCTCGTTCGGATCATCGGTCGCAATCGAACTGCTACTGAATTCTCCGGAACGGATTCGCCATCTCGTCCTGCAGGGTCCGCTGGTGAAATTCCGCATGAGCCGACCCGAACGGCTGTGCTGCCGGGTCACTGGCTGGTTGCCGGGCAACATAGACCGGTTGCCGATGCGTCGTCGCGTGATGGAAAACAACCATCGACTGTGGTTCCCGCCGTTCGACCATTCGCGCTGGGAATGGGTCCTGGACGACACCGGCAATGTCCCAACGACGGCAGTCATGCGGCGACTGCGAATGCTGCACGGAATGGACTACACCGACAGGCTGAACGACATCGGCACGCCAGCACTGGTTGTGTCCAGTGAGGGCGAGGCCTTCCGGCATCGAGAATCGGCCGCGATTCTTAACAAGCGACTGCCGCAGGTGCAGTTCGAGGAGCTGTCCAACTGCGGGCATCTGCCATTCGCCACGCATCCGCACCGACTGGCGAATCTGATTCGGCCGTTTCTGCTGGGCGAAGCCGAGTCGTGACTGCCAACGGGCTGGCGCGTGATTAGGGACGGCAGCGAAACTAATCGTACATCCTTCAGCCGCGACAGCGGCGACAGCACGTAGCCCCTGGCGTGAGCCAGGGGTCGAACGAACACACGAGAAACGGAGCCGCGAAGCGGCTCGATCGGGCTTGCTCGCAGGATCTGCGGGCTGACGCCCGCAGCTATGTGCTGTCGCCGCTATCGCGGCTGCCATCGTGAAATTCACCACCGGCCAAATGCTGGATGAATTTCACCGCCGTTCCTTAATCTACTTCGCCCGCGCTGCCTGCACTTTGATCAGATTGCGCAGGTCCAGTTCGCTGACGATGTCCAGCACGGCACTGGTGGCCAGTTGCTTGTTGTAATAGCGACTGGTCGTGCCGGTCAGTGTCAGCGTGCCATTCTCGATCTGCACTTCCAGATCGCAAATCGATCCATTCGTGCGTTGCAGCACGTCGTTACGGACGGCATCGACCAGCGAGATCCCTATCGCCGAATCGGATGTGGGCAGACTCATGATTGACTCCTCCATGAACATGAACTGCAGAAGCAGCGAGCCTCAGCATTAGCGAGCCCTCCGTGCCGCTCTGCGTCTTGACGGTCAGTGACTCCGTTGCGAGCACCGTTCGACTGCAGGGAAATCGTCCTCAGCCGGGCGGCAGGCGTTGAGCTGACTGCCACAACACGACTTGAAGAACGGCGAACTCTACCGATGGCCACTGAAACGGTCAAAGCAATTCGCGGTTTGTCAGCCGGAATTCAGACGTGACAACACGGGCACGGTGAGGACAAGTGACGATCGGATCGACAGCGCGCTCAACAAACGGGCCTGCAGGTCACGGAATCTAGTGACCGTGCCCCAGGATGCCGGTCAAAATCCACTCGTCCAGCGTCCGCAGCATGTCGCGCGATACGGGCTGTTCCGATTCCTCAAGATGCGTCGTGACATCGGCGCCCAGCGCTACAAGCTCTCGCGCGGTCGTCGAGACAGGCCCGCGTGCCGGCCAATCCATGCGGCTTTTCGTCGCCGCCAGCCAGAATCTCCGGCCGGACACTTCGCGGCGATGCGCCAGAAGCCGAGCGGCTGACGGGAATTCACCACCGAAACTGATTCCGCCAGCGAACCACTCGGCCTGATGCAGGGCCACCATCAGCGCGGACGTAGCACTCGCTCCCACACCGGCCAGAAACACGCGGTCCGCATGCACGTTGACCGAGTCACGAAACGTCCGCACGGCTGAGACAATGCGATTCTCGATGTCGGCCAGACGAGTCACGAATGAAGCGCCCGAAGAAGAATCCGCCGTTGGCAACAGGCAGCCATTCACTGCCAGTCCCACGTAATTCTGAGGGCTCATCTGTGTCACGTGGCTCAGCGACTTGTGCTGCGAACATTCCGGTCCGGTCAACCAGACGATCAGCGGGTAGGCGTAACCCGGTTCGTAGTTCGACGGGATATACCCGCGAGCGAATTCGGTCACACTCCCGATGCGCGCCATCGGCAGACCCGGCACGACGTCAGCGTCGGACCGAAACGTCGCCGAGCGGCTTTCCGGGAGCTGCGGGACGGATCCAGCGTACTCTTCGAATGACTCAGACCAGTACGACTTCATTCCGCGTTTCCTTCCGCTTCAGCGACAGCGACACGCCGGGTTGGTTGAGATAACTGCACGAGTTCCGGCCGCAGGGAACTCTGAGCCACTTGGGCGAGCGGGAAGTTCTGTCCCGGACACGCCGTCGCTTTAACCTCGTTGTGACCAATGACCCGACTGGATGGAATGCTGTACTCGCCACGCAGGGCGGCGACAAGTTGTTTCACTGCGGCTAACTGACCTTCTGTGGGATCCGTCTCCTGGAAATTGCCAACGAGGCAGATTCCAATCCCGTGCTGGTTGTATTCGTCCTTGCCAGCGTGAGCCCCATGAAGTTGCTGACGCCAGCGGAATGTTGGTTCGACGACACCATCGGGCATGCCGTTTCCGTTACCGATGAGGAAGTGATAACCAATCCCCAGCCAGCCTTTTGCGATGTGGCTTTCGTGAATCCGCTCCACCGAACCCGAATCGGTTGCGGTGTGATGGATCACGATGTGCCGCCATTCGCGCGCTTCGACTTTGGGACGCCAGGGATTTTCGACGATTGCGGGGGGCGTAATCTGAAGTGAGGGGGGACTGATGGTGGGACGCGTGCGAGTCGCCAACGGACGGGATGTCGGGGCAGACTCGTACGCAACAGTGGTGGGATAACATCCAGACAGCGTCATTCCGACGAGCAGGCAGACAGTTTGGATAGTGTCTGGTTTCAATGTTCGTCCTCCGTGACGAATTTGCCGGTGAGTCCGACGACGGGGTCTGGATAGCGGCGGGACTCTATGCGGATGCCGACGAAGCGGTCAACTTCCGTAGGCTTGTTTGACGCGAGCGGGTACGACATTCGAAGGTGCGGATGCTGTGGCAACGGTGGGGCGGGTTGTGACGGCGGGGGAGTCATCCATTTCCTGATTCACGAGAGGTTTTCAGGTGACCACAACACCTGACGTAAATGTATAGAAGCGTTGTCATTCGTCTTAATCATGAAGCATCGGCGGAACGAAACACCTTTTGAACCACCCGACCGATAGCAGACAGAAAGTCCCACCTATGCCCGGTTTTGCAGTCTCTGAGTTGGAGACCGTCGCTCGGCTTGTCCTTACCGCTGCCGAAATACCCGACGCCGACGCCCGCTGCGTTGCTCGGGAACTGGCGGGTGCGAACGCAACTGGTCATGACAGCCACGGAGTCATGCGGCTGATGCAGTACGTCGAGATGATCGATGACGAATTCCTGCGACCGGGTTCGACCATCGAGACATTGCGACAAGGCCCCGCCTTTACGTTGCTGGATGCCCACTTTAACTTTGGCCAGGTGGCTGCCACACGTGGTCTGGAACTCGGTCTGGAGCAGGCACGCTCGGCCGGGACATCCACAGTCATGATCCGCAACTGCAACCATGTTGGCCGACTGGGGTCGTACTCGAAGCAGGCGGCGGAGCGTGGATTCGCCAGCATGATGGCGGTCAACGCACCTGGGCCGGGTGGAGTCGCTCCGTTCGGCGGAATCGAGCGGCGACTCGGCACCAACCCAATCTCGATGTCCGCTCCATGGGGAGACGAAGCCTTTGTTTTGGACATGACCACCAGCGCCACGGCCGAAGGCAAAGTGCGCGTCGCTCTGCAGAAGGGCGAACAGGTTCCCGAAGGCTGGATCATCGACGGAGAAGGGAATCCAACCACCGATCCTGCGCGGCTTTACGATGGCGGTGCGCTGCTGCCGCTGGGTGGACCACTCGGGTTCAAGGGATACGGCATGTCCGTGATGATCGATGTCTTCGGCGGCATGCTGTCTGGAAGCGGCGTTTGCCGCGACGATCTGCCGCGTGGAGCCAATGGCGTGTGGATGTACTTCCTGGACGTCGAGCAGTTTATGGACCGTCCGGATTTTGACGCGCTGGTCGAGAAGTACGTCGAGTCCATCCGCTCGACAAAGAAGCAGCCGGGAGTCACCGAGATTCTGATGCCGGGCGAAATCGAACTCCGGCGAGAGAAAGACCGACGTGAGAAAGGTGTCGACGTTCCACAGGAGACCTGGCGTCAGATCAACGAACTCGCAAATCGGCTGGACGCCGACCTGAGCGAGTTCGCGGATCGCACAGAGATTCCTGGTGACAATTGAATCACCAACTGAGATAACACCACCGAACGCAACTCGCCGACAGGAGGTCGTTGCCATGCGAGTCACCGGAATCATCCCCGCCCGTCTGGAATCGTCGCGTCTGCCGGGCAAGCTGCTGCTGAGCGAAACGGGAAAGCCGCTCATTCAGCACACATGGGAGTCCGCCGCCGAGTCTCAGGTACTCCGCTCGGGCGACTCGCTGGAACTCATTGTCGCAACGGACAGCCTGTCCATCGCCGAGGCCGTCAACCGATTCGGCGGTCGCGTTGAGCTGACCGGTGATCATCCCAGTGGCACCGATCGCATCGCCGAAGTCGTTCGCCGCTGCTGCCGGGATACTGACATTGTCGTCAATATTCAGGGAGACGAACCGGACATCGATCCCCTCGCTATTGATCAGCTTGCTTCGCTGCTGATTGACGACCCGCACTCTCAAATGGCAACGCTCTGCACGCCGATTATCGAGGCTTCCGTACTGGACGATCCGAGTTGTGTGAAGGCTGTGTGTGCCGCTGACGGACGCGCTTTGTACTTCAGCCGAAGTCCCGTGCCATTTATCCGGGACGGAGACCGCGATTCACTGTTGGCTGGGGAATCGCCGTGGCGGCTGCATCTGGGAATCTACGCGTACCGGCGGGATTTTCTGCTTCGATTGGCTCAGCAACCGGTATCGCCACTGGAGGAACTGGAGAAGCTGGAACAGCTTCGCGCTCTGGAGATGGGAGCGACCATTCGAATTGCGGAAGTCGAGCAGCGTTCCGTTGGAATCGACACGCCGGATGACTATGCTCGCTTCGTCGCCAGCCGGAGGGCCGCGTGAAGATGCACGGACGCAGAACAGCCTTAATCTGAATCACACCGGAGACCCGGTTTCGCTCGCGGAACCGGGTCTCTTTATTGGAGTCCCGCCTTCGGGCGGAATGATAACGTAGGCCGGAACAAGCTCCGCGCAGTTCCGGCGCCAGAGAACCTCCGTCGCCGGAACTGCACTTCGCTTGTTCCGGCCTACTGGACCATCAAGATGACGAAGTACATTTTCGTAACGGGCGGAGTGGTCAGTTCACTCGGCAAAGGGCTGACATCCGCGTCGATCGGCATGCTGCTGGAGCAGCGCGGGCTCAGTGTCCGCATGCAGAAGCTGGACCCGTACATCAACGTCGATCCCGGCACGATGAGTCCGTATCAGCATGGTGAGGTCTACGTTCTGGACGATGGCTCGGAAACGGACCTCGACCTGGGCCATTACGAACGGTTCACCAACAGCCCGCTGACGAATGGCTCGAACTACACAACCGGGCAGATTTACCTGCGAGTCATCGAGAAGGAGCGCCGCGGCGAGTACCTGGGCAAAACCGTCCAGGTGGTGCCGCACATCACGAACGAGATCAAAGGTTGCATCCGCAGCCTGGGGGGTCCCGGCGTCGATGTCGTGATCACGGAACTCGGTGGCACGGTGGGCGATATCGAGGGCCTGCCGTTCCTGGAAGCGATTCGGCAAATCCCGCTCGATATCGGCAAGGAAAACTGCCTGTTCATTCATCTCACGCTGGTGCCGTATCTGAAGGTGGCGCGCGAGATGAAGACCAAGCCGACACAGCATAGTGTCGGACAATTGCGGCAGATCGGAATCCAACCGGACATTCTGGTCGTGCGCACCGAGCGGCCGATGGGGCAGGAAAACCTCGAGAAGATCGGCATGTTCTGCAACGTCGAGAAAAAAGCCGTCATCGAAGAAGTCGACAAGACGCTGTCGATCTACGAAGTCCCGCAGGGCCTGGTCGAGCACGAGCTGGATCAGCTCGTCGTTGACAAGCTGGGACTGAACGCGGGCACGCTCGACATGGACGAGTGGTGGGACATGCTGCGTCGCATCCGCAATCCCGAACAGGAAGTCACGATCGCGGTCGTCGGCAAGTACATCGAGCACCGAGACGCGTACAAATCGATTTACGAATCGCTCGACCACGCCGGCTTCGCACACTCGTCACGGGTCATCATGAAGCGCATTGAAGCCGAAGAGCTGACCTCTGAAGGCCCGGAAGTGCATCTCAGCGGAGTTGACGGCATCCTCATTCCCGGCGGCTTCGGACATCGCGGCATCGAGGGCAAGATTGACGCGATCCGTTATGCCCGGCAGTGCGAGATTCCGTTCTTTGGAATCTGCCTGGGCATGCAGTGCGCCGTCACCGAATTCGCCCGTAATGTTCTGGGCCTCGAAGACGCGAACAGCACGGAATTCACGGACGCAACCAACCACCCGGTGATCTGTCTCCTCGAAGATCAGAAGACGGTCACAAAGAAGGGCGGGACAATGCGACTGGGTGCTCAACCCTGCCGACTCGATCCCGATTCGCTGGCGTCATGGTGTTACGGTCAGGAAGAGATCAGCGAACGGCACCGGCACCGCTACGAATTCAATCCGGAATACCGACAGCAGTTTGAGGAAGCCGGAATGCGCATCTCCGGCTCCAGCCCCAGTGGACTACTGGCGGAAATCGTCGAGTTGCCAGATCACCCGTGGTTCCTGGCCGTGCAGTTCCATCCGGAATTCAAATCCAAACCACTCGTCCCGCATCCGCTGTTCAACGGATTCATCGAAGCCGCCCTCAAACGACGGCACGCCCGCATGCAGCTTCCCGTGTAGGGCCGGCGTTTGATCACGCACTCCTTGCGTGGATCTGGAGTGAGCCCAGCGGGGCGGAAAATTGCTCGACGTAAGAGTCTGGCCGGTGTCCAGCACGGCGTGATGATCGGCCCGTTGACACATCATCGTTCGATCCGCCGTTTGCTCCGTTGACTCCCGCGGAGCCTGGCCTGTTCGGCCTACCCCGTTATCATCGGCGGTTTTCCGCCCCACCCCGCCTCCGCGGTCGGTTCAAGTCCGACCCAGTGCCAACCCGCAAGGATTCACACCATGACCGACATCCAGGGAGTTTCCGCCGATATCTTCGCCCAGCTTGAGGCCTGTGACACACCCACCGTGTGTAACGTGGTCGAGCTGTGGAACGTTCGCCCGCGCAACACGGGCTATATGGACTCCAGCATCAAGTGCTGCTTCCCCGAAATGCCCTCGATGGTTGGCTACGCTCTGACTTCGACGTTTCGCAGCGACGCTCCGCCTCGGAGTGGCGACGTCTACGCAGGACTCGGCCAGCAGGTCGATGCTTTCGCCGAGCTTCCGGGTCCGCCGGTTGTCGTTTATCAGGACCTCGATGTGCCCTGCGCCTCGGCGACATTTGGTGAGGTCATGTGTACGACCTACAAGACGTTTGGAGCCAAAGGCATTGTGACCTCCGGCACGGGACGTGATCTGAAGGAAGTGCAGGCGATCGGCTTTCCGGCATTCACGAACGGAACCATCTGCGCTCACGGTTACTGCCACACGCTGCAGATCGGCGTTCCGGTGACTGTTGGCGGGATCACCATCTATCCGGGCGACCTGATTCACGGCGATGCCAACGGGATCACGACGATCCCGCACGAGATCGCTGCGGAAGTTCCCGACGCCTGCAAGGAGCTGATGGCCGCCGAGAAAATCATTCTCGATTACTGCCAGGGCCAGAACCTGAACGCGAAGGACTACACCGAAGCACGCGTCGCCTGTCAGGCACAGGTCGCGGACCTCGGCAAGCGGTTGCGTGGCGAGTCGTAAGCCGACGCTCGCCGGTGACCAGGGTTTACAGACTCAACTCGCGTGATAGCATCAGTGAGCGTTGATGCGTCGCGGCGAGGCTCACTTGAGTTCGCCGTTTCGATGGACTTGATCGATTGGGAGATGGACCGTGCCGCGATTTCGACTGACTCGTTCCGCTGTTGCACTGACCACCCTCGCCTTGCTCCTGAGTTTGCTGACTCTGCCGGGTCAGACAGTGAGCGCCCAGGACGCTGACGAAAAGGAGGCTGCCGCCGTTCGCGACTATCGAGTTGCTTACGGATTGCAGAAGAAGAAGCTCTACGAGCAGGCCGCGACGCGCTGGCAGAACTTCATCAAGGTGAACGCGACTCACCGGCTGCAGCCGAACGCGAACTACCACCTGGGTGTGTGTAAGTTCCAGGCAGGCAAGCTGCCCGAAGCGGCGGCGGCGTATCGCGTCGTACTGGCAAAGTTCCCCAAGTTCCCGAGCCGCGATGGGGCGCAGTTCAACCTGTCGCTGGTTGTGTTCAAGATGGCCGAAGTGGCGCCAACACCCGCTAACTACAAGTTAGCCGCCACTGAGTTCGGCAAAGTCTCTGCGACGTACGCGCAGAGTCAGTACGTGCCATCGGCACTGTATTATCAGGCGGAATCGCTGTACCTCGCCGGGGATAAAGCCGCGGCCGTTCCGGTGTATCAATCGGTCGTGCAGAAGTTCGCCAAGTCGCCACTCCTACCCGGGGTTTTCTATGCGCTCGGCACATGCCTGCAGGATCTGGAAAAACCGGCGGAAGCCGCGACTGCTTACGCGGAGTACCTGAAGCAATTCCCCACGGGACCTCAGATGGCCGAATGCCGGCTGCGTCTGGGAGTGACTCTGTTCGATCAGAAGAAGTTCCCGGAAGCGCAGAAGGAGTTCACGACGGCCGCGGCGATTCCGGAATTCGCGTTCGCAGACTATGCCCTGCTCCAGCAGGCTCAATGTCTGTTCGAGCAGGAGAAGCTGCCGGAAGCGGCCGCGATCTACGAGTCGTTGCCCACGAAGTTCAAAGAGAGTCAGTACGTGGCGCCGGCCAGACTTGCCGCTGGCAAGTGCTGGTTCCGAGTCAAGGATTTCGCAAAGGCCTCGACGGCGCTGCAGCCCGTCACGGCAGATAAGACACTGCCGGAAGCCCCCGAGGCGTCCTACTGGCTGGGCCGATCGTTGATCAGCCTGAAAAAGCCGCAAGAGGCCGTGACGTTGCTGACTCAGTCGGCCAGCAATTACGCGACCAGCCCGTTTCTGCCACAGATCGAACTGGCTCGGATCGATGCGATCTTCGAGATTCCTGAACAGCGAGGCACAACACCGACACTGTACTCGGCCTTCGCCGCAAAGTTCCCGCAACATGAACTTGCTCCTGGAGCTCAGTATCGTGCCTGCTTCGCCGCCCACAACGTGGTGGACTACAAGGCTGCCATCGTGCACGGTGAGAAGTTTCTCGCCAACGCAGCGTTCGCCAAACACGCCACGCGCCCGGACGTCCTGTTCCTGGCGGGCGAAAGCTATCTGCTGGGCGAAACACCGGATTATGCCAAAGCGGACGCCAGTTACCGGCGTCTGATCACCGAGCATGCCGACAGCACCTACGTCCCGCAGGCACGTCTGCGTACGGGCTACTGTCTTTACACCCTGGCGAAATTCGATGAATCGGTCGCGTGGCTGACTCAGTCCGTCGCGGCATTGACCGAACCAGACCAGAAGGCGGAAGCCTGGCTGCTGATCGGTCGCAGTCATTCCGACCAGAAGCGGCATCCGGAAGCGACGAAGTCGTTTCAGACGTCTGTGCAAAGCAACCCGAAGTGGGCACGTGCCGACGAAGTGGTCTATGCCCTGGCCGTCAGCCTGCTGGCCCAGGAGCAAACCGCCCCGGCAAAGGTCGAGTTGCAGAAGCTGGTCACGACGTTTCCTGAAAGTACGTTGAAAGCACGCGGACACTTCCATCTTGGTGACATCGCAACCGCGGCAAAACAGTACGACCCTGCGATCCTGGCGTATCGTGAGTCTCTGAAACTGAATCCGGAAGAGATGCTCGCATCGGCGGCCCAGTATGGAATCGCATCAGCTGCATTTGAAAAGCCCGATTACGTCCTGGCTGTCGCGGAAGCCAGCGCTCTGCTGACGAAGTACGCGACGGCAGAAACCGCACCGGGTGCACTTTATCTAAGAGGACTGAGTCACCAGCGGACGGACAAGTTCGCCGAAGCCGTCAAGGACCTGACGACCTATGTGACTGCCAACGCCAAAGCAGCGAACATTGCTGATGCACTCTTCGCATTGGCGCTGAGTCAGATCGGAGCAGAGCAGCACGCAGCGGGAGTCGTCACACTCAACAAACTGATTGCGGAAAACGCCGCCTACGAGCAAATCGATCAGGCACTCTACGAACTGGCCTTTGCTCATCAGGTGCTGAAGAAACCGGATGATGCGGCGGCAGCATTCACGAAACTGGCCACCACGAAGGCCGACAGTCCACTGGCGCCTGAGGCGTGGTTCCGCGTTGGTGAATACCACGAAGGCAAAGAGGAACCCGACAAGGCTGAAGCCGCATTTGCCGCTGGCTTGAAGATCGCAAAAGAGCCGGAGTTGGGCGAGCGACTTTCCTACAAACTCGGCTGGGCTCTGTACGAACAGGAGAAATGGGTTCCTGCCGCAACAGCACTGCAGGCGCATGTCACAAAGTTCGCCAAGGGCACGCTGATTGCCGATGCATCGTTCCTTGCTGGTGAGTGCTATCACAAAGCTGGCGACTTCACGAAAGCGATGCCGCACTACAAGCGTGTGATCGATCTGAAATCGGAGCGATACGTCGCTCGCGCTCTGTATCGCAGTGGCGACAGTGCTGCCGCGTTGAAGAACTGGCCAGTTAGTGGCACGTTCTACGACACGCTGATCAAGCAGTTCCCGAAATTCGAACAGGTTGACGAAGCCCGATACGGCCATGCCTGGGCTCTCCAGAATCAGAACCAGCTCGATCCGGCTCTGGTGGTCCTCGCCACGATTCCGAAAGGTCGAAATACAGAAACCGCCGCCAAGGCCTGCTTCATGATGGGTGAATGCAAGTTCGCTCAGAAAAAGTACGGCGATGCCGTCGTCCACTTCGTCGAAGTGGTCGAGGGCTATTCATTCAAGGAGTGGCAGGCGCTCAGCCTGTTCGAACTGGGGCGATGCTTCGTCGAACTGGATGAAAAGGACCAGGCTCGCGAAACATTGGCGCAGCTTGTGAAAGAGCATCCGACACACGCACGCGCGAAGGACGCCACGGCGCTACTGGCGTCGCTGAAGTAACTCGCAGGTTGGGACTCTGTCCCGACCAGTCGACATTGTCGGGACAGAGTCCCAACCTGATTGCTTGCGGCCGGGCCGCACTGATCTGAACTGAACCAGGAGATACCAACTGATGGCTCAATTGACGCGGGTCCTGCTGATGACTGTCCTGTTGATGATGTTTGTTGGGGCGGCTCTGGCAGTGGCGCAGGAAGGTGGTGCCCCGATCGATCCGGCCCTCGCGCAGGTGCCTGTGCTTGAAGCCGCCGAAGCTGAACCGGAATCGCTGATGAAACTGATTCTGGAGAGTGGTGTTACAGGCATCAGCTTCATGGTCGTTCTCGCGTTGTTCTCGTTCGTCGGCGCGACGATCTCGATCGAACGTGCCTTTTCTTTGCGGAACAGCAACATCATTCCCGCGCCGTTCTGCCGAAAGCTCAAGCCACTATTGGCTGGCGAACCCTCGCCGGAAGTTCTGAAACCCCTGTGTGCCGAATCGACAGGCCCGATGCCCGCAATCCTCGAAGCAGGGTTGTTGCGCGTCGGTCGTCCGCTGGTCGAAGTGGAAAAAGCGATGGAAGACGCCGCAGTCCGCGAAATGTCCGAAATCCGCGGCCGCATCCGACCGCTCAACGTCATCGGGAACATTGCGCCGCTGGTTGGGCTGCTGGGCACTGTGCTGGGCATGATCATCGCCTTCCGCACGGCCAGTACCCAAGGACTTGGCAAAGGCGAGCTGATGGCCCAGGGCATTTATATGGCTCTGCTGACAACGGCCGGTGGCCTGTCAATCGCGATTCCCACGCTGATGCTTTCGGCGTTTTTCAACAGCAAGGTTGAAAAGCAGTTCCGCGGCATTGATCGGCACCTGATGCCGGCGATCCCCTTCATCACGAAAGCCGGAGAAACGGTGGCCTCGGCCCCGAGCAACGGCAGTGGGGCGGCCGTGACTGAATCAAAGCCGGCTCCAGCGCCAGTAGAAGAACCCGTCCCTGCCTGACGTTGGAAAGCATGCTGCCCTGGCGAAATCGATGAGCAACTAAGCGGCTCGCTAAAGGAAACTTCTGATGAAACTTCCAGACGACTCCCAGGAAGCGGACGGCCCGAATCTGACGCCCGTTATTGACGTCGTGTTTCTGCTGTTGATCTTCTTCCTGGTCGCAACCGAGTATGCCGCGGAAGAACGCGAGCTCGATGTGAATCTGCCCGAGGTCGCGCAGGCGCAGCCGTTGTCCATGACGGCGCAGCTCATTGTCAACGTGACGAAGGACGGAACATTCAAAGTCGTGCGTGAGGAATACAACCTCGGCCAGCTACAGACCATTCTGATGGAAGCGCGTGAGAACAACCCTCAGCAGACGTGTCTGATCCGCGGTGACGGCGAAAGCATGCTGAAATTCGCTGTGCAGGTCATGGACGTCTGCAACAAGGCGGATATGGACTACCAGATTGCGGCGATTCAGAAGCGGTGAATGCGCGCAGGAACCGTGAAGTGGACTCACGCGTGCATTAACCCGAAGTCGTTCGACTCCAGCGGGAAGGGAATCTGCCATGCTGCGTAAGTGGTGGAAGTTCGCGGCGATTGTCCTCATTGGCGCCATTGTCTTGGGCGTGTGGCAGTTCCGAATCTCATGGGTCGTCACAGCAGATGGCGAACTGCAGTGGACTGGCCAGTCCACGCCGCCGTCGCGCGAAGTCGTCTGGACAGGGGCACAGCAGATTGAATCTCTGCTTCCCAAAGCCGAATCGTCCACGCAGATGATCTCGCCACGCCTGGCGAATCAGGGCGCGACGCTGTACTTCACTTTGCGGCAGGATGGAGGCCAGTCCGACCTTTACGTTGCCGAACGTGATGATGACGGTTGGAAGTCGGCCAGGCCGATTGACGTTCTAAACACAGACGCCAATGAACTTGGCCCGGCCTTGAGTGCCGACGAACAGACGATCTGGTTCTACTCAAATCGTGAGGGTGGCGAAGGCGGCTACGACCTGTACTTCGCTGCACGAGACGGCGCTGGCTGGAGTGATCCGCAGAACGCCGGACCCGAAATCAACTCGGTTGCCAGCGAGTACGACCCGGCACTCAGCTCGGACGGTCAGACGTTGTTCTTCGCCTCGAATCGTACAGACGAGATGCAGGCCGAAGTGAAGACGGCCCAGGCAGAGAACGCTCCGTGGGAAACCACTCTGCGAGCCCGTCTGTCACGAGCGAAGTTCGACCTGTTTCGCGCCGTGCGCGACGCAGACGAAAAATGGCAGACGGCCGCACCGGTTGCGACCCTGAACCGACCGCGCAGTAACGAAGGTGCTCCGTTTGTTTCACCCAACGGCGCTTACCTGTACTTCGCATCGGACCGACCGGCTCGTACGGGTGAAGACACGAACCTGGACGTCTACCGCAGTCGACTCGTCGCCGGTTCGCCCGGCCAGCCTGAAAATCTCGGGCCGACGATCAATTCAGAACATCACGAGACTGAGCCCGCGCTCTCCGCGGAAGGCTTCACGCTGATCTTCTCCAGCGATCGCGACGGCGTGGACCGACTCTATCGTTCGCAAGCACAAGAAGTGTTTCACCGGACTGGCTGGGCAATTCCTGCAGTACCACAGTGGTTGACGACGGCCTGGCTTACGGCGCTGGCACTGACGCTGGTCATCGCAGCCATCTTCGGCGCGCTGATGCACTGGCGCGGGCTGTGGGGCGAAAAGGCCTATCGAGCCAGGTTCATGCTTTCGAGTCTCGGCCTGCACATGTGTCTGATGGCACTACTGGCCTGGTGGACTCTGCCGACGGTCATCGAAGTCATCATGACCGAGCTGCAGGAAGCCGGCCCGGCCATGAACGAGTTTGAGGACACCGGCGACACGGAGAATCCCGATCCACGAGAGGCGTATGAAAAGGTCCAGGATCTCGCGCCTGTCCAGGATGCCGCTCCCATGCAGCCGGTGGATCGACAGTCGATCGCTCAGCAACAACCACAACCGAGCGAGCCGATCGACAACCCATTACCCGATCTGCCACAAAACGTCACACACGCAGTCAATCCGGCGCGGGTCGCTTACGTCCCCCGGGAACAGCCACCAAAACCAGTCGAACGCCCGGAACTCGAGCGCGAGATGACGCCACTGCTGACCGAGCTTGTATTGATCGAAGAGCTGCCGGAACTGACGCCGGTCGATGCGCCGACTCCCGACCAGCCCGCACCGCAACCCACGCCGGTTGACGTCGCACGTCAGGACACAGCACCAAAGCGACCGGATTTGCCGCAGCGTCTTCCGCCGACCCAGGTAATGAAGCTGGCTGCGAGCGTCGCCGAACTGGCCGAGCCGAAATTCGAAGAAACACCAACCGTCGACATTCAGGCAACAAAGCCGCAACCGCAGCGAAATCCGACGACGGTGCAACTGGCGCAGGCGGATCTTCCCGAGCTGCCAGACCTGCCGAATCTTGAGGCGGCCCCTGAAACGCCCACGCAGACGGTGGCGGCGGCAACGGACTTGAATCGCGCAGCCGCGACAGCCCCAAATGTGAATTCGCCGATGCGGACCGAATCGGTGGCGAAACTGCCCGGCTTGACGGGTCCGCAGCCCACGACCTCTAACGTGCAAATCGCCAGCATCTCTCCCCAAGCGATTCCTCGGACGACACCTCAGACTCGTCCGCAGTTCGAACGCACGCTGCCTGAACCAATCGATGTCGCCGGACTGGCGGTCAGCGAAGAGAACCTCTCACCAGAGATTACACCAACAGCCACAACCGGCATGCTGGTTGCCGTGGACGCCACCGTCGCTCGCAACACGCCGGTCAGTCCCAAAGCCGGGTCGCCACAATCCGCCGTCCTGGATTCACCCGCCGCTTCACAGCCGGCGTCTGCATTAAGCGTCGCCGCAGCTCAGCAGCCAACTGAAATTGAAATCCGCACACCGGCTGAGCGTATCCAACGTCGCGGCCCTGCAGCTCCGTTGCTGGTCGAAGTTGCGGACGCGGCACTCGCCGCGCTGGAAGCCACGGAGTCCCTGGACGGGCAGCTTGCGATGCTCACTCAGACCAAAGTGGACGTCGACCGCCAATCGGAAGCTGTGCAGCCAAGCAGGCTTCGCAATCCTCTGAAGCGAACGACTAATCCCATCCCCGAACTGATGGTCACCTCGCTTGACGCGACGCAGCGTCCGTCCGTCAACGATTTGGAATTCGACATTGATCGACCGGTCAACCTTCCCGTGCAACGCACACGACAACAGGTCGCCGAAGTGGCTCTGGCGGCTCCCGTTGAGGACATTGATCTGGCGGAAGCAGCGGCTACCCCGTCAACCGATGTCACCACCGGAACGCCAACCAACGTCCAGGTCACGCGTGCGGAGATTGTCAAAGTTGGATCAACCAGTCGACCAGTGCTGCTGGCCCGATCCAATCTGGCAGCCCGTTCGCTCGAAATCGAACTCGCGGAACCGACAGACGATCCATTGATCACCGATGCCCCGGCGTTGCAGGCTCAGCGAGCGACCGCTCAGGCAGCCGAACTTGCCGAGTCCGAGATGGACCCGACATTAACCGCACTGGCGGAGACTGATGCAGAGGCTGGCCGATTGACATCGATCGAGCAGACTGCGGTAGCCGTCAATCGGCAGCAGCAGCCGATGAAGACGACTGTCGATCGCACGCCCATGAACGAATCGGTCAAAGCCAAACCTCAATTGAAAGTCACCGCAGCAGCGGCGGAAACTCAGTCGTCAATCCGAGAGACGGAGTTTGCAATCGATCGGGCGATCAACGAATCGGTAACACGAACGTCCGACCGATCCTTCGAGATTGCAGCAGCCGCACTGGCTGAGGCAACACTGGCCGATCCCCTGTTGGCCACTGATCCGACGATGGAAGACGAAGCCTCCGAGAACGCGGCATTGACTCGCACCGAGCGTCCCACGGTCGATGGAATTTCCTTGCCGGCCGCACTGGCACGTTCAAGTGTGACCGCGAGGTCCGTGGACGTCGTGGTCGCCACCACGGGATCACTCAACGATCTGCTGCCTGACCCGACTGTTCCATCGGACGGACTGACGCGTCACGCCCTGCACCCGATGACTCTGGCTGCGTCACAGGACACGGTCGAGCTGCGGTCCATGTTCACGCTCCGCAAGGCTGAAAACCGGCGGAACCTGATCGACCTGCTAGGCGGCACGCCGCAGTCAGAGCAGGCAGTCAGCCGCGGCCTGGACTGGCTGGCGAAGGTCCAGGAAGAAGACGGAAGCTGGGACCTGAAGAAACACCAGGGTGCTACCAAATCAAACACGGCAGGCACGGGTTTCGGCCTGCTTCCGTTCCTGGCAGCCGGTCACACGCATGACAAGCCCGGCAAGTACCAGGCCGTCGTGCAGAAGTCGATCGATTGGCTGCTGACGCACCAACAGGACACCGGCGATCTGATGGCCAAAGGCGAAGCCACGGGTCATCACATGTATGTCCACGGCATAGCAGCGATCGCACTGTGCGAAGCGTTCGGAGTCAGCGGCGACGACAAACTTCGCGAGCCAGCCCAGAAGGCATTGAACTTCATCGCAAAAGCTCAGCATTCCGGCGGTGGCTGGCGGTATAAGCCTGGTGAAGCTGGCGACACATCAGTCGTGGGTTGGCAGATGATGGCTCTAAAGAGCGGTGAAATGGCGGGGCTGCAGGTCCCGACAGCGACGTACGCCGGCGTCGATAAGTGGTTCAGGTCCGTCGAATCTAAACCGGATTCCGGGCGGTTCGCGTATACGGGACGCGGAGCCAACCTGGCGATGACCGCCGAAGGACTGCTGTGCCTGCAGTTCCTGGGTTCGAGTCGAAACGATGTCCGCATGCGGAATGGAGCGGACTGGCTGCTCAAGGAACTCCCCGAGCAGCAACAGAAGCGCACTTCCTACTACTGGTACTACGCCACTCAAGTCATGTACCACATGCAGGGCGAATACTGGGAGACGTGGAACAACCAGATGCGTGATATGCTGGTGAAGACACAGAAACAGTCCGGCGCGACTGGCGGCTCCTGGGACCCGCGCGACAACTGGGAACAGAAGGGCGGCCGCATCATGGCGACCTCACTCAAGCTGCTGATGCTTGAGGTCTACTATCGCCACCTGCCGCTCTACGACCAGCTCGACGATTGAGCAAGGACGCTGTTCATGGATGATTCTGAGATCACGGGACAAATACGGACGAGGCGGCGGCTACGAGTCCTCATGACGTCATCGATTGTGCTCATCGTCGGTGCAGTCGCATACCCGCTGTCGAGTGGTCCGGTCATCTACGTCGCACACAAGTTTGCTGCATCGTGCGATGTGCGGGAACCGGTGGAAGCGGTTTATGAGCCCGTGTTGTCGATCGCGGACTCTGTCGGTGCTGGCTGGCCAGTGAATAAGTACCTCGTGATGTTCGATGCGACGTCGGGCATGCGTCGTCGACACGTGATCACCCGACTCGCGTCTGCCCGGACGCTAATCGGTGATGGGAAATACGACCAGGCTCAGTACCTGGTACAGTGTCTTCAGCAATGGGATTGTCCATTCGGACCGTTTGACGATCGCCCCATACACGCAATCGCGGACATTGCCGTTTTTCGGGCAACCACGATGCCGTGACGCGTGCGCCGTCTCAGCGTCACATCAGGAGTGATGTCTCACGCGAAGGTATGACATAGCGTTCGACCCCGGGCACTGGACGCTATGCCTATATGAAACTCGCTGTGATCATGGATAAAGTCGTCCAGGCAAACGATTCGAAGCAGATGCGAGAGAGGCTGTGGGGGTTCCTGATCTCCGGAGTCGTATTCGTACCTCACCAGACAGGTCGCACTTGATGACAGAATCTCACCCAATCTCGGACCGCACCTGGGAACTGCTGACCAAACCCAGCACAGCAACGTTGACCACAGTCCTTGCGAAGAAGGGCTTCTGGAACACGTTCGTGACGGGAGCCACACCGCTGAATCCATCACGGAGGATGGTCGGGCAGGCGTTTACGTTGCGATATATACCGTCGCGCGAGGACCTCGATCGCAACATGGTCTTCGACAATCAGAAAGATCCGCAGCGAATCGCAATCGAGAGTGTCGGACCGCGGGACGTGCTGGTGATTGATGCTCGCGGCGACGAACGAGCCGGAGTCATGGGAAACATCCTGGCCGAACGGATGGCTGCTCGCGGCGCGGTCGGCGTCGTGACGGATGGCTGTTTCCGGGACTCGCCCGCGATTGCTGAGATTGCGATCGCGGCCTACGCGCGTTCGCCGCATGCGGCGACCAACAAGACAATCCATCATCCCGTCGACGTGCAGGTTCCTGTTGGCTGTGGCGGCGTCCCGGTTTATCCGGGCGACATCCTGGTGGGCGATGCTGAAGGCGTGGTGGTGATCCCTCGTCATTTGGCGGACGAAGTCGCGGAAGAAGCGGCAGCTCAGGAACACAAAGAGGACTTCATCGTCGACCGAATCCGAAACGGGGCTCCCTTGCTGGGCACGTATCCGCCGAATGAGCAGACGCTGGCTGAGTACCAGGAGTACTGCCAGGAGCATCCACCAAGTTAAGAATGCCTCGGTCTCTTCAATCTGCGAACACGGGATCGTTCGGATTGCCGCGTGACATCAGGTACGCGAGCAGGTCCAGCACTTCGTCCTGATTCAGCGTGTTCAGCAACTTCTGTGGCATGAGCGATGTCGGGGATGGCAACTGCTCGTCGACGTCGTCCTTTGCGATCTCGACGACCTTCGTAATGTCGACGGGATCAACCAGCACAGACAACTTGCCGTCTGCCTCACCCAGCACTCGGCCGGTGTAGACCTTGCCTGCGTTCGTTGTGATGATCGACGCACGGTACTGGTCAGAGACCACTTTGCTGGGATCGATCATCGACTCCAGCAGGTCCTTGTAGCTGAATCGTCCAGCCACATTTGTCACATCCGGACCGGTGCTGCCGCCTTCTCCCGTGTAGCGATGGCACGAAATGCAGCGCGATGCCGCGTAGGCACGTTTGCCGTTTTCGAAACTACGGCCGGTCAGGCCGGATTGCGTGAGGGCGACGAGTTCGTCCATCGTCCATTCTTTGCCCGGACCTTTCGGTTTCGGCAGTTCGGCTTCTTTCGGAGCGTTCTGCACGATGTCACCGGCAAGAGCTTTGCGTTCTGATTCCGTCGCCAGCGCGAGCCAGTCGTTCTGCATGTTCTTCAGGAACCCCTGAAAGCTCGCCCCGCCGCTTTTTCCGGTCGCTTCGCCGTACCAGGCGAGGTACTCGCGGCGCTGCTCCAGCGTCCAGCCGTATTTCATGTTGCGCAGTGTGAAGGCGTAGTTCATGTGATCCAGGTTGACCTGGTTGGCCAGCATCTTTGCGATCGTGCCGCCGTAACCGGAATTGCGGGCAAGCACTTCCGGAATGTCGACGGCGACCTCGGTCTGTTCACCTGGCTGCAGCATCTTGAGCGTCTTCGCAATGACTTTCGGCGAGTTCAGATAGACCAGCATTTGAACCAGTTCGCGGTTCATCGCCGGAGACTTCGCCGGATAGTGAACTTCCAGACTTCCCGCGAAAGCCTGACGCACTGCCGGCGAAGGGTCTCCCAATCGAATAAACACGAGGGCCACGGCCCGCAGGTATTCAAGCTGCTGTTGTTCTCCCAGGTCGGCAAACTTGAGTGACAACAGTCGTTCGGCCAGCTTGTCGCGCAGATTTGCTTCACCCTGTCGCGACAAAGCGACGCTCGCTGTGATCAATGTCTGAGGGTCGGACTCCGCCAGCACCAGACTCTGCCACAAGTCACGGTCCTGGAATTCAAGTGCCGTGCGAGCGGCGTATCGAATGTGCCGATCGGCATGCCCGAGGTTCGGCCACAGCCACTCGACATTGTCCTTGCTCGACTGACCTTCGACGTGGAGTTCTTCGATCTTGTGCCGCAGTTCGCGGAGTGCGGCGTAATCATCGACAGGCTCCGCCGGAGCGGTCGAATCGTCGCCGACATACGTCACGCGAAACAGTGCTGACTGGGCTCCTCGACCGCCAACGGTGAAGTACAACGCTCCGTCTGGACCGACTGCTGTGTCAGTCAGAGGCAATGGAGTCCGAGACAGGAATTCTTCCCGCTCACCAACATAGCTCGATCCCTTCGGTGTCAGATGCACGGCGTACATCGTTCCGAACGTCCAGTCGCAGCAGTACAGCGCCCGCTGATACTTCGCGGGAAACTTCGTGCCCGTGCCAAACTCCACGCCGACCGGAGAACCCGGCCCGATGTCCACGACTTCAGGCAGACTGTCGACGTTCCATGTCGGCCACTTCCCCGTGCCGCTGCGCCAGCCGAACTCGCTGCCGCTGACCGCGTGACAGATGCGCGTCGGCCGGTACCAGCTGGAGCCCATGTCCCATTCCATGTCCGCGTCGTAAGCAAACAGTTCGCCTTCCGGTGAAAAATCCATGTCGTACGGGTTGCGGTATCCAATACTGACCATCTCCCAGGTCTTGCCATCGGGATCGGTCTTCGCGATCCAGCCACCGGGAGCCAGTTTGCCCCGAGCGTGACCGCGCGCGTCCCACTGACGCGGCAGCAGCAGGTCTTCGCCCCAGTTGGAACGGATACGACTGGAATCAAATTCCTCGGGCGGATTCGTGTGGTTGCCCGCAATGATGTAAATCGAGTCGCCATCAGGAGACAGCCGCAATGCATGCGGGCCGTGTTCTCCACCGCCCTGCAAGGCCTTCAGCTTTTCGACGTTGTCGAACTGGTCGTCGTCATTCGTATCAGTCAGCCGATACAGGCCGCTGCCAGGTCCGCCGTTTACGGACACATAGAGCGAATCGAATGCCCACAGCATTCCCTGAGACGAAGTGATGGCGACGTCGAGGTGTTCGACTCTGGTCTCTTCTTTGCTGCCGATCGGTGGAGGCGTGATGCGGAACAGTCCCTTGCCGCCCTGATCGCTGGCCAGCAGGCGTCCCTTGTCATCAAACGCGATCGAGACCCAGGATCCCTGTTCCGCTTTTGGAACCGTGTAGAGCAACTCAACCTGAAACCCGGGCAGCAGTTGAAACACGTCACGTGGCACGCTGCTGGTGAGTCCCGGTGCCGGACTGCTTCCAGGAGCCGCAAAAACGTTATTCCAGGGGCCAACGCCCATCTTGCCGTGACTGACACCATCCACTGTGTTTTCAAAGTCCTTGTCCGTCGCGAACTCCCACTTCGTGTTGGTGACGACGTACTCCTTTGAACCATCTTCGCCGGTCAGCAGGAGCTTCAGCACGAATCCCCTGGCACCTCCCGCGCCGTCATTCTTTACATTGGCGGTCAGGGTATTCGCACCCGCCTTCAGCGATTTCGTCACGTCGACTGTCACGGGGTTCTGCCAGGTCGAGCTGTTTGCCACGCTCTTTCCGTTGAGCTTGACTGACATGACATTGTCACACGTGGCGATCAACACGGCGGACTTCGCGTTCGTCTCGAACGTATGCCGCAGCCAGCACTGCTGAGGCTCATCGGCCGCCCAAATCCATTCGGCCGCCGGACCGGCAGCGAAGTCGACATTCGGTGTTGGCTTTGCTGGTTTGACGGTCGTGATCACACCGTCACCGGCACTGACGACAGCCGACTGAATTTCGGGGACTTGCGTCGAGACCTCAGCGGCAGACACCAACTCAATCCCGACAAACACCTGACTCACGATGGCGGCGACAATGAATGCTCGCATGACCGGTCTCTCCGACGCAGACGTGTGATAAGAAAACACCCCGCCGACCAGGGTCGCCGAGGTGTGTCATTGCGTGTTTACGAAATCTCAGTTTTCCCAGTTCTGCTTCATGAACTTCAATGCGTTCGAGCAGAGATAGTCTTCGTCCGGATACATGCGTCGCCAGATCTTTGTCGCGGCGGCAAGGTCCGGGAGGGCGAGGCCGAATGCTTCCACGACGAACGGGCCGTCGTAGTTCAGCTCTTTGAAGGTAGACCAGTTCGTTTCCCAGTCGACGTTGCCTTCGCCTGGCGTCGAGCGGTCGTTCTCAGAGATGTGAATGTGAACTGTCTGGTCGGCACACTCTTTGATCGCGCCGGCGATGCTCTTCTCTTCGATGTTCGCGTGGAACGTGTCGTACATCATTTTCAGGTTGGGGTGATTCACCTCGCGGCAGAATCGGGCGGCATCGGCGGCACAGTTCAGGAAATAGCACTCGAAACGATTGAGGTATTCGAGCACGAGCGTCACACCGTTCGCCTGAGCGTGATCGGCAACTTCGGCGAGCACTTCTTTGCCGTGACCCCATTCCTCTTCCGTCGGTCCCTGGCCGCTGAAGAAACCCAGAGCGGAATGGAACGGACCGCAAAGATGCACGGCACCGGCTGCGGCACAGCAGTCAATGACCTGCTTGAGTCGGTCGACAGCGGCCTGTCGGACGGCCGCATCCGCCGAGATGGGGTTTTCTTCTTCCGTGCTGACCGTGACCGCGGTCGCTCCCAGACCCAGCTCGGAGCACTTCGCACCAATCTTCGCAAAGTTGGCCGGGTCGATGTTGAACACCGGAATCTCGACGCCGTCGTAGCCGATGTCTTTGATCTTTTCGAGCAGATGGAACTCGGACTCCTGCAAGTCGGTCGTCCACAACAGCAGATTCATTCCGTACTGAAACGGCTTGGGCATGGTGTCTCTCTCCGAGTGTGTCGGCCGCACTTACGGGCCGATCAAGCTGGCATCGAAATGTTCCGGCGGCAACAGGTCGTCAGCACGCTCACGCACGATGACCTGACTGGTTTCCAGAAGTGGTTCGATCGCTTCTGGTATCTGCTCCAGACCGACGCGGAGCATGACCTGATTCAATCGAAATCTCAAGCGGTTCGGGGCCGGGTAGCAACGCATAAACTGCTCCTCGGAGAAGCGTGTCACCAGCCATGCCAGCCGGCCTGATGTCTTCGTCGCCATCTGATTCACAGCGGCCTGCAGGGCCTGGGAATCGACTTCGCTCACCAGCTCATAGTACCGGTCCAACCGGTCGGGATAGCGTTCCATCAGTACCACATCAAGTTGCAGTTCCGTGACGATGTGACCCAGAAACGGACACCGCATGCGGTCCTCTTCACCGAGCGCAGGGCGAAAGAGCACGGTCAGTTGGGCGCTCGTTTCAACGAAAGCACGCGTGGTATGGAACCAGCGGTCGTCGTCCAGATGCTGCATCGCTCCGGCCGCCACTTCGGCCTCGAACGAACCCGAACCATCAGCGAATGGTTCCAGACGCCGCGCCCGCAGCCGCATCTTGCGATCGATGACGGACAACATGTCGGGCAGCCCGGTCGCGACGGCAAACACCGGCCGATCCAGAAACCGGATGGCGTGAGCAAAGTAGTTCATAAGTGACGCCCGGACTCAACGAAGCGATGCCGCTATTTGAATACAAAAGCACCCCGGCTGCATCGGAGCAACCGGGGTGCTGGATTCATCGCAACAGAAGCGTGTCTGTCGGATACCGACTTGCTATTCCACCTTACTCTGGCAGTTTCGCAGCGGCGGGCTTTGCGGCGGCTTCAGTCGATTCCGCTTCCACCTTAGGAGCTTCCTCTTTCTTAGCAGCGGCATCCGGCAATTTCGGAGCAGCTTCGGCGGGCTTGGCAGCAGGTGCTGCCGCTTTGTCCTTGTCCGCATCTGCATCGCCGCCTTTAACCTTGGCAGGTTCTTCAGGCTTGGCGGCAGGTTTCCCGTCGGCCGGAGCGGCAGGTTTCTCGTCACCGGGTTTCGCATCCGCCGCAGCTTTGTCAGCAGCAGCTTTGTCGGCAGCGGCCTTCTCAGCAGCGGCCTTCTCAGCAGCGGCTTTGTCAGCGGCAGCTTTGTCGGCAGCGGCTTTGTCAGCGGCAGCTTTGTCGGCAGCGGCCTTGTCAGCGGCAGCCTTCGCAGCGACCTTGTCAGCGGCAACCTTCGCAGTGGCAGCGGCCTTCGCGTTTGCTTCGGCGATCGCCTTTTGTTTTGTGGCTTCGACCAGGTTGGCCTTCGCCTGAGCGGCGGCGACGACAGCGGCCTTTGCGTTTGCTTCGGCGATCGCCTTTTGTTTTGCAGCTTCGTCCTGGCTGGCCTTCGCCTGAGCGGCGGCCCTAGCAGCGGCGGTTTGAGCCGTCTTTACCTGTTTCGTCGCTTCCGCAGCGGCTTCGACAGCCCTGGCCTTTTCGACGACGAGAGCTTTGGTACTGGCAGCCGCTGCACCTTCCGCTTTCTTCGCGGCGGCGACGGCTTTATCGCGTTCGCCCGTCAGAGCTTTGATCTGCTGTTCGAGCGTGGCCACCATGGCGCCCAGCTTTTTCGATTCGGCCATGGCCTTGTCAGCCTGCTCGGCCTTTGCCAGAGCGTCGCTGTACGAAAGCTGGAATCGACACTGCACAGGCTGCGGCTTGCACGCTGGCGCGGGCGCCTGAGTCGTGTGCGTGACTAACTGAAAGAGCTGCAGCGGCCGGCAGTCGGCTCCCTGCGTGTCAGACTGCAGTCCAGTGACGGCAATCGCGGCACAGCAAAATCCAAATAACAATCGTTTCATGACATTGCCTCGCGTGATCGGAACAGAGGTTGGAGCAATCGAAGGCCGGGGCTGAAAGGCGCACAGACCTCGGCATCGGAGAAGTCATTTCAGTGTGCCTATCATGCCAGGGCTGGAGGGGAGAGTTCAACCGACGGAATGCTCAGGCCGAACAGGTTTCCGCGGTTTTTCGAAAGTTTCTGCCCGTCAATCGGACAATGTGGTGCGACGCCCGTCACTTCCAGCTCAGCAGGAGCCCGTAACGCCTTCAGACTGCGCAGCGTCAACGCGAGTTCAATCGCTCTGCGTTGAGCTGCAGGAACTGATCGGCCCAGAAGTATTCATCCAGCAGCCCGGCCGTATCACGTCCGAGGATTGTATGAGCGGCGAAGACGGCTTCGATCGTTGCCAGACCGGCACCCGGGTCCTCAAACAGCTTGGAGACTCGCGGGTAGGCGGTTTTCCACGTCGGAAGCGTCCGAACCGGGACTTCTCGAAAAAACGGCTCCATTCGCTCCGCCAGCCGCCAGGTTCCGTCCAGGACCAGCAGACCCGAATTTGCGTCGGTTTCTGACAGCTCCTCGCCGCCCAGACCGAGCTGGATGTATCCGTCGATCGGCTCGGGGCCACGGTCGGGAAACGTCCAGAAAACGAAGTCGTCCCGGCCGCGTAACGGTTCAACCGAGCACTTGCTCCGCTTTTCACGCGGGTGCACGACGATGACGGTTGGCGGGGCGGAATCGGGCATGACTGGCAGGAAATGAGTGTCGTCGGTTTGTAGTGGCCGCGTTTATGCGGCTCGCGCGTGGGTCCACGTTCGAACCGCATAAATGCGGTTACTACAAGCGGGCCGGCACTCCTGCAACGGACTCCGCTTGAGCGCGACGGGAGCATTCGGGACGATGGCAGCTACGAAGTCATCGCCAGAAGTTGAATTCACCAGCAGGCCCGACGCATGTCCGCAACCGCTCCAACTGCCCCGGCTATCGAGCCGGTCAAGAAACGGATGATTGAAACCGACAGGCAGGTTTGTCTGATCCGGTTCTCTCCGGATGGCAGGCATCTCTTTGGTGGCGGCTTCGATGCATCGATCCGCCGATGGGATCTTGCCGCCCCAGATGCGAAGGAAGCGGATGCGGCCGACTCTGCGGGGGCTGAAGCCAGCACGACGCAACTTGAATCCATCACGGGGCATGACGGCTGGGTGCAGGCGCTGTGCTTTGCGTCTGATGGAATGATGCTGTTCACGGCCGATTCATGGGGGCAGGTCCGAGCCTGGCACGTCGACGGGGACAACGTCACAGCGGCGTGGTCCATTAAGACAGCTCACGACGGCTGGGTACGAGCAATCGCAGTCAGTCCGGACGGTCAGACACTGGCGTCCGCCGGAGTCGATCGGACGATCAGGCTGTGGTCCACGACGGATGGCAACCCGATTCGCGAATTGGATGGTCACGATAGCGATGTGTTCTGTCTGGAGTTCCACCCGGATGGAAAGTCGCTTGTCTCAAGTGATTTCCTAAGCCATCTGAAACACTGGAACATCGAGTCGGGCGAGTGCGAACGAGAGATGCGGCTGGAAACAATGCACCTTTACGCACGCATCCAGGACGTCGCCGGAATCCGAGTCCTGAGCTTCGATGAGTCCGGTGAAACGCTGCTGGTCGCCGGTTCCGAACCTGAACGCGCCGGACGCATGATCGGCATCCCGACGATCCGGCTACTCAACTGGAAGTCGCTCGAAACGACAAAGACCTGGCACCTGGGCGGCAGCAACAACGGATACGTGTTTGACCTGGCACGCCATCCTGATGGCTACTTCGTAATCGCGACCAGTGGAACTCCCGGCAGCGGCCAGTTCCTGCTGTTGCGCCCGGAAGAAGACGAACCGTTCTATTCGCACACAAAAATCGCTAACTGCCACGGTGTGGCTCTGCATCCGGACAACCGCACGGTTGTCGTGGCAACCATTAATCCCCGCAATCAGGGCAACGGCGCCGTGCGGGACAAAGAAGGCAAGTACATCGGCAACTGGACGCCGCTGCACGTCTTCGATCTGGCACCGCCCGCCGAGTCACCGAAACCAGAGTGAAAACTGCGCTTCTTCACTTCACGCGACAAACCAGGAATCAGCCATGCAACGGATCGCTGTCCTCGTAACTCTGCTGGCGATCAGCGGATGCTCTGAGACAAACGCACCACCGCCGCCACCTGCTCCGGCGACGCCTCCGTCCCCGGCGGTTAGCGCTGCTAATACGGCGAGAACTCCATCAGATGTGCCGGCCGATTCCGAATCCGGGATTGTCATAGGCGAAGGAGAAACACTCGTCGCAGGCCGTTCAGCCGACTGGCGCCAGTGGCGAGGTCCGAACCGCAACGGTGTCGCTGAAGCGGGAGAGTCACCACCGACTTCCTGGAGCGCGTCGGAAAACGTCGTTTGGAAAACGCCAGTTCCCGGCCGCGGACATTCGTCGCCAACCGTCGTCGGAGACCGCATCTATCTGCAGACCGCGGACGAACGGCAACAGGTGCAGTCGGTCGTCGCATTCGATCGGAACACGGGGGATCAACTGTGGAAAACCGACGTCAGCCGCGGTGGCTTTCCGCCGACGCATAACAAAAACACGCACGCCAGCGCAACCATCGCCTGTAACGGCCAACAACTGTTTGCGGCGTTCGCGCACCACGACGCTGTCCATCTCTACGCCCTTGACCTGCAGGGCAATGAACTCTGGAAGCAGAACCTCGGGACATTTACGCCGCAGCGATACAAATACGGCTATGCGCCGTCGCCAACGCTGTATGGCGGGACAGTCATCGTCGCCGCGGACTCTGACGCCGGTGGTTTCATTACTGCGCGCGATCAGAAGTCCGGAGCGGAAGTCTGGAATACTCCGCGGCCCGCGAAGTTGAGTTTCTCGTCTCCCATCATCACCACAATTGCCGGCAAGGATCAGCTTCTGATCAGCGGCTGCGAGACGGTGTCGAGTTTCAATCCATCCAACGGCCAGGAGATCTGGTCCGTTGCTGCAACGGCGATGGCCACCTGCGGCACCGTCGTCTGGGATGGGGGAATGGTCTTTGCCAGCGGCGGCTATCCCAAGGCCGAAACCGTCGGTGTGCGGGCAGATACGGGACAAGTCGTCTGGCGGAATGGACAGAAGTGCTACGAGCAATCCATGGTCGCCGACAACGGATATCTGTACGCCGTCACGGACCGGGGCATCGCCTATTGCTGGGACGCGCGCAGTGGCGAAGAAAAATGGCGAGGCCGACTGAGTGGGCCGATCAGCTCGTCGCCGGTCCTGGCGGGCGGCAACATCTATCTGTCGAACGAAGCGGGCCAGACATCCGTGTTCAAGGCCACGCCAGATGCCTTCGAACTGGTCGGTCAAATCCAACTGGGAACGGAAGCGTTCGCCACACCCACGATCTGCGGCGGACGCATCTACTTCCGCGTCGCTGATTCGTCAGGCGGTGAGCGACAGGAGTTTCTGTATTGCATCGGCAGTTGAACCTGGTCGCTCTTCGAACCGAGGGACCCTTACACCAGGCGTCTATAAAAACTTCATCATTCACCACATCGAGTCGACATCATGCGCTACGTCGCTGCTCTCACACTGTTGCTCAATCTCACAAGCCTTGGCCACGCGGATGACTGGCCTCAATGGATGGGCCCCAACCGCGACGGTGTCTGGCATGAAGACGGTATCGTTGAAGCATTTCCAGAGGCAGGCCTGACGGTCAAATGGCGCGTGCCGATTCATCTCGGCTACTCCGGCCCGACTGTCGTTGGAGATCGCGTCTTCGTGACTGATTACGAACTCGCATCCGGCGACCTGTCGAACAGTCCGGGGCGAAAGAACAAGCTCACGGGCAAAGAACGAGTCGTCTGCCTGAATGCCGAGACAGGCGAGCTGATCTGGAAGCACGAGTACGACTGTCCGTACGAGGTCTCGTATCCGTCCGGTCCACGCTGCACACCGGCTGTTGCCGGAAACCATGTCTACACGCTTGGGGCCGAAGGCAATCTCGTCTGCCTGACAGCAGACGAGGGCAAGGTCGTGTGGTCAAAGGAACTCAAGGCCGAGTACCAGACCAAAGCTCCGCACTGGGGTTTTTCCGGGCACCCGTTGATTGATGGAGACCGGCTGTATTGCCTGGTCGGTGGCAAGGGCAGCGTCGTCGTCGCCTTCAACCGCCACACGGGCGAAGAACTCTGGAAAGCCATCTCCGCGAAAGATGCCGGCTACTGCCCGCCGTCGCTTATCACTGCCGGTGGAGTGCGTCAGCTCATCCTTTGGGATCCGGAAAAGATCAACTCACTGAACCCCGACACTGGTGAAGTCTACTGGCAGGTCCCGCTGGTTCCCGATTACGACATGTCCATCGTGGCCCCACAGCAGCACGGCGATTACCTGTTCGCCAGCGCCATTGGTAACGTCGGAGCACTCCTGAAGCTCGACCGCGACAAACCGGCGGCGAGCGTCGTGTGGAAGGGAGACTCGCGCAACGCTGTGTACTCGGCGAACAGCACTCCGCTGATCGTGGACAATACGATCTACGGCGTCTGCTGCCGGGGAGGCCAGCTCCGCGGCGTTGATCTGCTTACCGGCAAGCGGCTGTGGGAATCTTTTCAGCCAACCACCGGCAAGCGACCCGCGGGCCACGGCACAGCGTTCCTCGTTCGAAACGCCGATCGCTTTTTCCTGTTCAGCGAGTCGGGCGATCTGATCGTGTCTCATTTGAGTCGCAGCGGATACGAGGAAATCAGCCGCTTTCATGTACTGGAACCGACTGGCGAAGCCTTCGGTCGCCCAGTCGTCTGGACGCACCCGGCCTTCGCTCGACGATCAGTTTTCGCTCGCAACGATAAAGAGATCGTCTGCGTGTCGCTGGAAAAGTAGTCGCAATCCTGATTGCATATCCGGTCACGACTGAATCTGACCAAGCGTTCTCGGTACGAGTGTCAGAGTTGCCCGGCCCCGACCCCAACGAGAAACGAGATTGTGATGTCGACAAAGTCAAAGAAGAAACGGCCCGAGATCGAGCCGCAGGCCGGAGATATTGCTGGCTCTCAACAGAAGATCAAGAAGAAGGTCTACGAGAAGGAACTGAGAAAGCTGCACATTGAACTGGTCAAGCTGCAGAACTGGATCAAGCACGAAGGCCTGAAAGTCGTTGTCCTGTTTGAGGGACGTGATGCCGCTGGAAAAGGCGGCACGATCAAGCGGATTACCGAGTGCATGAATCCCCGCATCTGTCGCGTCGTGGCTCTGGGAACGCCCACCGAGCGGGAAAAATCGTCGTGGTACTTTCAGCGATATGTCCCGCATCTGCCGGCAGCCGGAGAAATGGTTCTGTTCGACCGCAGCTGGTACAACCGCGCCGGCGTCGAGCGTGTCATGGGATTCTGTACGGACCCGGAGTATCACGAGTTCCTGCGATCGTGCCCCGAGTTCGAACGCATGCTGGTCCGTTCGGGCATCATCGTCGTCAAGTACTGGTTCTCAGTGAGTGACGACGAGCAGGAGGTTCGATTCCAGGCCCGCCTCGAAGATCCCACGCGACGGTGGAAGCTGAGTCCGATGGATGTCGAATCCCGCACGCGGTGGGTTGAATACTCAAAAGCCAAAGATGCGATGTTCGGTCACACGGACATTAAGCAGGCGCCGTGGTTCGTCGTGAATGCCGACGTGAAAAAACGCGCCCGCCTCAACTGCATCTCGCATCTGCTGAGCATGGTCCCCTACCAGGACCTGACGCCGGAACCAATCAAGCTGACTCCCCGTCCCGAGTCCAGCAACTACATCCGCCCGCCGATGGACGATCAGACGTTCGTTCCGGATGTGTTTTAGGAGGGGTAGCCGAAGTCGCCAGACTTTGGCCGGACGCCGAGGAAACCAAACTCTGGCGAGTTCGGCTACATCCTCATTTCTCGGCTGACAAAGCACGAGCGATCCGAACTGCCGCCGACACGCCCGTGTCTGGAGCGAACTGGCTGGGTTTTGGGGATTCCGATACAAACCGGCCGGTCGCTGGAATTGTCCGGCGGAGTTTGTTTCTCGACTCAGAATTCGATCACTCTCATGGTTCAGGTCAGGCTTCCGGACGGTACAGAGAAGGATTATCCCGCAGGTGCGACAGCGCTGGATGTGGCATCCGGCATTGGCGAGCGGCTCGCCATGGCGACGGTGGCTGCCCAGGTCAACGGCACGATTGTCGATGCCATGCGACCGCTGGATGAACTCGCAGAAGGCGACGCAACCGTCGAGCTGAAGTTGCTCACGACTCGCGATGCCGCGTCACTGGGTGTACTGCGTCACTCGTGTGCTCACGTGATGGCTCGGGCCGTGATGCGGCTGTATGAAGGCGTCGGGCTGGCCTTCGGACCGACAACCGGCAACGGCTTTTATTACGACTTCGATCTGGCCACGCCGATCTCGGACGATGACTTTCCGAAGATCGAAGCGGAGATGAAGAAGATCGTCAAAGAGGCCGAGCCTTTTGAACGCTTCTACATGAACCGCGTCGAAGCTCTGCAGTTCTGCGGCGACCTGAAACAGGAATTGAAGTGCGAGCACATTGGAACCGGCCTCGCCGATCACGAGTCGTTGAGCTTCTACCGCCAGGGCGAATTCGTCGATCTGTGCCGTGGACCGCACATTCCGGATGCCGGTCGTATCAAAGCGTTCAAGCTACTGAGCGTCGCCGGTGCGTACTGGAAGGGCGACGCGAACAACCGTCATCTACAGCGACTGTACGGCACCGCGTTCTTCAGCAAGGACGACCAGAAGGCATACCTCAAACAGCTTGAAGAGGCGAAGCGTCGCGATCACCGCGTGCTTGGCAAGCAGCTTGGGCTGTTCGCCATCAGCGAGAAAGTTGGACAGGGACTGAGCCTGTGGCTTCCCAAAGGAGCGACCATCCGGGCATTGCTCGAAGACTTCATCAAGAAAGAGCTGATGGCTCGCGGATATCAGCCGGTTTACTCACCGCACATCGGACGGGCCGAGCTGTACGAAACCAGCGGCCACTTCCCGTACTACCGCGATTCGCAGTTTGCTCCGATCTTCGGTCACGATGCCGGACAACTGGTCGATTACTGGAAGCAGCGGCTTAACAGCGAGGATTCGGAACTCTCGTCCGAAGACGAAATGCAGATTGCCCGCACTGCGGAACTCCTCGGCTGTTCGTGCTGCAACGAAGCCTTGAAGGCCGACTCGGTCGAAGAGAAATCAAAAATCCTGCACGGCTGGGAAGGGCAGCAGGAACGGTATCTGCTCAAGCCGATGAACTGCCCGCATCACGTGCAGATGTATAAGTCGGACCAGCGAAGCTACCGCGACCTTCCCGTCCGCCTGGCGGAATTCGGGACTGTCTACCGCCACGAACAATCAGGCGAATTAAACGGACTGTTGCGTGTTCGCGGTCTGACACAGGACGACGCGCATCTGTTCTGCACTCCAGAGCAGGTCGAGCAGGAGTTTATGGATACGCTCGACCTCGTAAAGCTGGTGCTTGAAGCTGTCGGGCTCGAAGACTACCGAGTGCAGCTTTCGAAGCGCGATCCGGGTTCGGACAAATATGTCGGGTCGGAGGAGCTTTGGGATCAGGCCGAAGCGACGCTCCGCAAAGTGTTGCAGGAGTCGGGGCTGAACTTCGAAGAGGTCGAAGGCGAAGCCGCGTTCTACGGTCCGAAGGCAGACTTCATGGTCAAGGACTGCATCGGCCGCGAGTGGCAACTGGGTACGGTGCAGTTGGACTACAACCTGCCGGAGCGATTCGATCTCGAGTACATCGGCCCGGACAACAAGCCACATCGCCCGGTAATGATCCACCGTGCGCCGTTCGGTTCGATGGAACGGTTTGTGGGCATGCTCATCGAGCACTTTGCTGGGGCATTTCCGCTATGGCTGGCCCCGGAACAAATCCGCATTTGCCCGGTCACCGACAAGGTGATGGATTACGCGAAGTCCGTCGAAGCGAGATTCCGTGCCGAGGGATTCCGCGTGACCACGGATACGCGCAGTGCGAAGGTCAACGCAAAGATCCGCGACGCTCAGCTCGAGCTGATTCCCTACATGCTGGTCGTCGGGCCGCGAGATGAAGCGCAGAACGCAGTCTCGGTCCGCGACCGCATCTCGGAAGACGAGACGAAGGGTGGCACCGACCTGGGCATGATGCCGATCGACGACGCGGTCGCGAAGCTAACCCAGGAAGTCGAAACACGCACGGTTCGACAGGTCGTCAAATCGAATTTTCGCTCATTCGAAAGCGACGGCGGCGAGCAGCACGAATATTGAGCGTCGCGACGTCGCCGAATCGTTCGAGGGCTTCAAGGTGACTACTGCTTGGTCAACATTGAGTTTTGGGGTGGCTGGGGTCGAGCGCAGCGAGCCCCCAGTTGCAGTGCTGGGGGCTCGATACGCTCGACCGCCAGCCACCCGATCCCACTACATAAAGTTGACGCAGCACTACTTTCCGACGCGAATTCGACACGTCACCGGCAAGTGATCGGAATACCCGGACTGGTGGAAGATCGGTCCCGAGTAGCTGCGCGAGGGGCGGGCTGGCGAATCTGGATTCCGCGGAACGTACATCTGGTATCCGTGCCGCGCCGTCGCTGTCGATCCGCGCACCCAACTGAGGCCGCGATCGTCGAGCAATCCCGGAGAGACCACCACGTGATCCAGAACGAACCATTCGTTCTTGTAGACGTAGGTGCCGGCATTCGCGTCAGCATGCAGTTTCGACATGGTGTTCACGAGGTCGCCTGGCTTCGGATTCGCTTGACTCCTCGCGCGCAGTGTTTTGGCAACTGACGGATCGGCTGGTGTGTCGTTCAGATCACCCAGAACAACAAAGTCGGCGGATGCGTTTGCGGCCAGTATTTGATCGATGCGCCCACGGAGTACTCCGGCAACCTTGATCCGCGCGTCGGAAGGGTTGTAGCGCGACGGCCAGTGATTCACGAACACCGACAGGTTGTGCCCATCGACGGACAACTCTGCCTCGACGATATCGCGCGTCGTCATTCCAGGCACGCGGTGAAATCTCGCACGCGTCAGCTCGAACTTTGAGCGATCGTAAATCACCGCGCAGTCGATGCCGCGGTAGCTGGGCGAGTCCTGATGGACGATTCCGTAATCGCGTTTCAGCCGACTCAACTGCTTCACGAGCAGTTCCACGACATGTCGATTCTCAACCTCGCACAGTCCCAGTATGTCTGGACCACGCTGTTCGTTCATGTCGCAGATGACTCGACTCAGGTTCGACAGCTTGATACCCAGTCGCGTCTGGGTCCATTTCTTGTCGGCGGACGGCGTGAACTCCTCGTCGCCTTCGGTAGCCGGATCGTCCACCGTGTCAAACAGGTTCTCGACGTTCCAGAACGCCACGAATAATTCCTGGTCGCGGTCCTCTGCAGCGCAGGCTGACGGGTGCAGCAACACGAAGTGGAAAGTGATACACAGGATGAACGCGGTGGCCGATGGGAAGATAGATTTCATCCGGCAATCGTAGAGGCGCTGACCATTGCCGCAACTGGTGGTAGGCCGGAACAAGCTCCGCGCAGTTCCGGCGTTGATTCACGAACCATGCCGGAACCGCGCAAAGCTTGTTCCGGCCTACAGAAAGTGATCCTGCCGCTCGCCTGATCGCGTTCACCTCACCGGCTCCAAGTGGACCAGTCACGCGTTACATCGACGATGACCCGGCACAACTGCACAAGTTCGTTTTCGCTGATGGTCAGCGGCGGCGTGAGATAGATCATGTCAGCGAACGGGCGAAGCCAGACGCCCGACTCGACGAATGCTGCACGCAATCGTTCGAGGTGATCGAGCTGCCGGACCTGGACAACACCGACCGCTCCCTTCGCCCGGACATCGACAACACCCGCAATGTGCCGGCACGGATCGAGTTCCTGACGGATGATCTGCTCGCACTGCGCCGCCTGTTGCAGGCGGGGTTCTGTTTCAAACAGATCGAGCGAAGCGTTGGCGGCAGCGCAGGCCAGTGGATTGGCCATGAAGGTCGGACCGTGCATGAGGGCGTGCATTGGGTCGTCGGACAGAAACGCTTCGTAAACTCGGTCCGTGGCGATTGTCGCTGCGAGACCAAGTGTTCCGCCGGTGAGTGCTTTGCCGACGCACATGATGTCCGGCACAACTTCGGACTGTTCGCAGGCGAACATTGTTCCCGTGCGACCGAATCCCGTTGCAATTTCGTCTGCAATGAGTAGCACATCGTGCTGACGGCAAATGCGACTGATGGCCGCGACGGACTCAGGCGGGTGAAACTTCATGCCGCCGGCTCCCTGGATCAGCGGCTCGATAAGGACACCCGCCAGCTCGCTCCGCTTGGATTGAATGAACGCATCGAAGTGCGTCGTTTCTTCTGTCGTCTGTGGGATGGGTTGCGAGTACTGCTCCAGCAGAAAGCCCTTGAAGTGACTGTGCATGCTGTTGTCCGGATCGCAGACGGACATCGCTCCCGTTGTGTCTCCGTGATACGCATGCAGAAACGAAACAAACTTATGACGGCCCGACACACCACGATTCAACCAGTACTGCACGGCCATCTTGAGTGCGACTTCGACGGCAACTGAACCCGAGTCACTGAAGAACACGTGATCGAGATCGCCCGGCAGGAACTTCGCCAGACGCAAGGCGAGTCGTAGCGCCGGCTCATGATTGATCCCGCCGAACATCACATGCGGCATCCGGTGGAGTTGTTCTTCCACCGCCTGTCGGATGTGCGGGTGGTTGTAGCCATGACAGGCCGTCCACCAGGACGCCATACCGTCGATCAGGCGAGTGCCGTCTGCGAGGACCAGATGCACGTCGTCGGTCGCGACCACCGGAACCGGCAACGGCGCCGTCTGCATCTGGGAATACGGCATCCAGATATGACGGAAACCATCGCGCTGCCAGTTTGGAGTTGGTCGCTGAGCAGATGTCATGGAGCGTATCGAGGCTGAGCCTCATACCGATGGACCGTTCCCGGCGAATGGCAACAAATGAGCGGCCCGACTATCCGCATCAGAGGAAGCGGATTCAAGGCAGCCTGCATTGGCTCGGGCAAACACATGCAACGCGTCTGCCACTCAACAGTTGACGCGAGTTGAAATGCCGATCCTGCGACCCGATACTTTGGCCTTGCTCGCTCGATCACTGTTCTTCACAGGATCGACCATTCAATGACGAATCAACGAGGAGTCCAGATCATGAAACACTCTCTTTTGGCGATCACGGTTTCATTGACCATTGCCCTGCCAGCTCTTGCGGGCGAAAAGACTCAGCCGGTGCGGACGGGTTCCGGTGTGATGACGTTCGACACGGTTCCCGGATGGGGCCTGGACGAAGATGGCAAGTCTGTCATCGGTTCGACTCACGGCGGTGTTGTGATCGACAAGGCAGGCAACATCTACACGAGCGCCAAGCTGGGCGTTTTCGTCTTCTCACCCGACGGAAAACTGATTCGCCGCTTTGTCGGTGACCAGTACTCGAACATTCATGACATGGAAATCCGCGACGAAAGTGACGGCGAGTTCATCTATGGCGCTCGCAATGCCAACGCCGAAGGGATCAAGTTCAGCGCCGAAACCGGTGACATCGTTTTGAAGCTACCGTTTCCGGAAGAATCGGGACTCAAGCTGAAGAAGTTCAATCCGACGGCGATCACGGTCGCTCCCAATGGGGACATCATCCTGTCAGACGGCTATGCGAGTAATCACATTTTCAAATTCGACAAGACGGGCAAGTACCTGATGCACTTCGGGACCAAAGGCAACGAGCTCAAGCAATTCAACACCGCGCACGGCATGACGCTCGACACACGCTATGAGCCTCCTCGCCTGCTCATCTGCGACCGCAACCACAAACCCAACGGCCGCCTGCTGCATTACAGCCTCGACGGAGAATTCATCGGGGAGGTTGTGACCGGCCTTGGAATGCCCACATCCGTCGCCGTCCAGGGAGACTACGTCGCCATACCAGACTTGCTGGGAAGCCTGGCTGTACTGGACAAGAGCAACAAAGTCATCGCCGTTCTGGGTAAGAACGCGGATGCCGGCAAAGGGAGAAGTTTCAATATCCCTCAGGCTCAATGGGTCGAAGGAGCATTCAGCGGGACCCACGGCTCGTACTGGGACAAAGACGGCAACCTGTACGTCCAGGACTGGAACGTCTCCGGACGTCTCATGAAGCTGGTGCGCGTCAAATAGACGCCGGAAGAGTCGATGCGTGTTCCTCGACCATGCGAGGAACACACGGCTCTGCGAGCCACAATCGCGTGACAACCTGGTGTCGAAATGAAGCCCGGAAGGGCCTAACTCCAGACATCTGCTGTGCGCTTCGGCTCACCAGGATTACGGGACCAGACATCTCGTGTGGATGTGTGCTGGGCCACGGTGGCAGTCTCAGGATCATGTGACGGACTGGCCTGACTGGTCTTTTCCACTGGTTCCGAAGCTGCTGGCTCCGGCGGGGACGGGATGTCCTCGGCGGGGACTACCGGCGGGCGCCGACGTCGCACGGCTGCAGCGCTCGGGTCAGCTTCTTCCGGGAGTTCGTTGGCTGGCTCTTCCTCAGCTTGCTCTCCAATTTCGACGACCGGCAAAAGAAGTTCGCCGACGAGTTCGCCAAAACGACTCATCGCGTCCAGAAGGCCTGACATCCCCGGGGCGACAGTCGGTAACAGCCAGTCCGGTTCGGCGTCTGTCGGATCGGAGGACAGATTGAAGTTCCAGTCCGGGAAGTCCATTGGCACGAAGACGCGCAGGTCATCTGACAGGTCACTCAGGATTTGTGGCAACTGGGGCAGCACGCGAAACAGCTCATACGGTGGAAGGAAATTCACAAACACATCGCGAAAGTTTGTACCCGGACGGCGTGGCGGCGCATCCGGTTCTGCGATACCCAGCAGAGAGGTCAGAATGACAGAGACAGGAAAGACGGGGACGGGCTCGATATCGGCAACGCCGAAAGTTTGACCCGGTAGTTCGCTTTCCGGGAAATTCAGATCCACAACGGTCCGTCCGGTCAGGTTCGGGCGTTCAAATGTGGTTGTGATTGTGCCCGCATTGCTGACCAGGGACACGCCACCGCGTACGTCCTGTCCAAGTCCTTCAAGCTGCAGCGTGTATCGTCCGGCATCGGCCTGCGGAATGACAAGCAGTTCAGTCACCGCGTCACCGGAATAGAATGTGTTGCCGTACTGATCGAGCTGCCCACGGTCGGCCGTGAATCCGGCCTGATCACCAGTACTGCTTTCGAGGACAAAGTCGACCGGGTCAACGTAGAGCAACAGGAATCGCTCCTGCAGATTCTCCTGCCCTCCCGATGCGGCGAAAAATTCGTCGAGCACGGCCTGGGACAGGTCCTCGGCCGAAAAGTCCTGCCCCGACGACACAAGCTGTGTGAAGATCTGGCCAAGCAATTCTGTCGTAGCATTACCAACTGAATCGTTCAGAAATGGGCGCGTTGAGTTGTTTGTCGTCGGAGTCACCGCGGCTCGCAGTCCGAAACTGCCGCGGCCAGTCACGCGAATGGCATAGGTCTCACCTCGGATGACCTCAAACAACAAATCACCGTCGGATCCGGTTGCAACCAGCAAATCAGCTCCGGTGGAAGCTTCCCTCAGCGCGCTTAGTTCAGCAATTGTGAACTCGCTTCCCGCCAACGCTGCGGCTGACTCAATCTGCGATACATTCACTCGAACACGACCGCTTGTTTCGGCCAGGAAGGAAAAGACATCGGTATCTGTACCACCTGGTGTCGTGACTGGTGCCAGTTCAATCAGCTGTGTGGCCAATGGCCTGGGATCTGAATTAAACGTCAGACCCAGGCCATCCCGAATGATCTCGCCAGGATCGTCACCGATATCCGAGTCCTGAAATACCGTCACGTCCAACTCGTAATTGCCCGTCGAGTTCCCGACTCCGGCAACGCGCAATAAGAACGTCTCACGCGTGTTGACGTTGAATTCCAGCCGGCTGTTCTGTGAGTCGACCGAGAGATTGTCGTTGGCAGCGAATTGGACGCGGTTGGAATCCTGCACACTGACAATCGGATTCAAATCGTCTGAGGTGCCAGTAAGTTCGACAACAACGCGACCGGCGAACGGGGCCGTGAACTCGTAGAACTCTGCCCGACCAGCCCGATTGATTCTGCCCTGGGCCGTGTCAGTCCCACGAATAATGTCGTCCTGCGTATCCAGTCGCAGGCGACGCGTGACATCAATCGGATCGATATCAAGCCGATATAGTCCGCTGCGCATGCCTTGACTGTCGAGCTGCAGCAGGTACTCGCGACCTTCGACAGCATCGATGATGACGTCTGTCGAGCCGTTGCGAATAAGCCGCCGGACGCCATCGAGGTCCTCGTAGACAAACACATCCGTTGTCAGATTGCCGGTTACGCCGAGTGCGGAAATCGACAGTTGCCGGGTGACTGTTGATGTGAAGCGAAACACATCCGTGTCGTCGCCAGTGAGGATACCGAACAATGACCTGTTCGATTCACTGATATCATCAACGTCACCGTCGGAATTGCGGTCGCGCGAGATGACACCGCTGTCGTTCAATATCAGTGAATCTGCCGAACTGAGCGTATCGCCAAAATCGTCGCCGGATATTGGACTGAACGTGATTGTATATGCGCCCGACTCTGCGTTCGCGGCACCGGCTTCCACAAAGTAAGTCCGGCCTTTGATCACTCGAAAATCGAGGGCACTGTTGAGTCCGCGGCCCGAGTTGTCGTCAAACTGAAGGAACCTGTCAAAGTCCAGGTCCCCACGCTCGTTTCCGGCAGATTCAATAAGTTCAATAACAGAGAGTTCGGGGTCGAGCAGATTGCCCGAACCGGTCGCCGTCATGGCAACTCCAATACGACCAGTGAACGGGGCGATGAGCTCAAAGACGTCCACGTCCGCGTCGAAGTTAATTCGACGCTGGCGTGTGACCGAACGTAGAGTTCCGTCGGCACGTTCGAAGTTGATGTCGTCGTCGAATTCGGAACCGTTATCGCCCTGAGTCTGCGACGGGTTGTTGGGAACATCATCAGCAAACGCGGGTGCCAATTGGAGCAACAATTCGAAATCGCCGTCTGACGGTCGGGCGGCACCGACGGTGACGACCAGGTCCTGCTGTGCCGACAGAGGAACCTGCACGTCCAGGCGATCATTGCGACGCAGTCCTCGCTTCGTAGCGATCGGAGTCCCCGTGGCATTCCCATTTTCGTCAGCATTGAAGACGTTGATTTCCGGAATCAGCCCGCGACCGGCGAATAAGTCAATTGTCAGCCGTCCGCCAACATCCTCAGCAGTAATCAGTCGCGACACGACGCTACCCGAGCGGGAAACCGTTCCTCGAGCCTCCGCGAACGGTTCATCCTCACGAATGGCAATATCGTCAGTCTCGCTGGCCTCATCGGCAAACAGGTCAAGCTCCAGCGTGTAATTGGCCGTGCTGTTCGATGATGAGCTGACATCAAAGAAGTAGGTCTCTCCAGCCACCACTTCGAAGTCTGCTTCCAGGACGCGCCGGATCCGTTCGCCACCTGCCAGTTCGGGACCGTCTTCCCGACGCGATGTGACCGTGCTGTCAAATGTCAGCGTCGCGTTCTCTGCCGTGATATTCAGATCGAACTGATCCGACGACGTAATACCCCGTCCATCGCGACCTCTAAGAATCAGTTCCACTTCGAGCAGGCCGCTGGCGGTCGGCGTAAATGAATGAATGTCATTGTCACCGGGCACTCTCAGATCGCCATCGATCGTTTCCCCTTCGGAATCAAAAGCAATCGTGGCTCCATCGTCGGCCTCTTCTGGATCGCTTACGTCCACGGTCACTTTGAACCCACCAGACACCAGGCCCTCGAACCCGACACTGGTCAGGTACGTGGCACCTGGTCTGGCGAAGAAAACGAATTCATCTGGAAACTCCGACAGGTTCTCCGGCTTTGGAACGGATTCACCACTGCCAGGCCCGGGCACGACGTTAAGCAGGACCTCAGACGAATCGACCGGCATGTCGGCCGAGTCGATTCTCTCGACCAGGACCACCGCCAGCACTTCAGGGTCGAGTGGCTCGTCAATTTGACCACTGTCGTCGGATACCGTTTGTGGTTCATCCTCATCAAGCTGACGGTTACGGTTCAGGTCAAGGAACTGAGTGAACGACTGGTTGATCTCACTGGGTGAGAACTGTGGCTCACCGTCATCAAACTGGGAGTTGTTATTCAGGTCAGCGTACAACTGGTCCGGTTCGTCGAGATCATCGATTGGGAAAACCTGACCCATGATTTCGACCATGAACCGGCGGTCGAGACTCCCAATCTCGTCCGAAAAGATAAGTGGCTCGCCCGGATCAATCTGGTTATTCGAATTAGCGTCGACATAGACCAGTTCCGGCTGCTCCAGCTTTTCCAGGTCATCGGAAAACCTGCGAGGCTCCCGCGCATCGACCTGACCATTTTCATCGAGGTCAATGAACACACCAAAGCTGACGCTGGGTATCGTGACTTCGAACGTGTCCTGGTCTCCGGCAAAGTCGACGCCGGACATAACCGTCAAAGAAAATGGAATGTCGCCAGGAACTGGTGGCTGGCTCGGAGCGACGTCCTCAGATACCGGCCTTGTTTCCAGACGATACCTGCCACGTGAGCCTTCCGCGCCACGGATAAAAATACGCAAACCCATGCCTGCTTCGACCTGCTGGCCAATGGTGAGTGTCCGGAACGCGCTGTTTTCGAAATCAATGCTGTCGACGATCTTCTGCCCGACGAACGCACCGACTCGTTGATGCACAGAGAATTCGGCGTCTAGAAAACTCTCGTCCGTGGGATTCAGCAGGATTTCGAGGAACTCCCGCCCGTCACCAGGCACGGTGATGTCAAAGAAATCGATGTCCCCGCTAAAGTCAATGACGCCATCAACCCGAGTTCTGTCATTGCCTCCGGGACGCGCCGGGTCGTCATTGATCGTAACTTCCAGATCGTCCTCGGTAACCACTTCCAGTGAGAGTACGTATTGCCCCGTTGGATTTCCGAAGCGCGTACTCTCGTCCGATGTGACCGCCGCCGCCTGGACGAAAAGCACATCGCCTGTAGTGACACGCCGAACATACGACGGTAGTGACAACAGGTTCGATCCTGGCTCCGGTAATTCACGGTCCGATGGTCCCTGAAACAGCAACTTCCCATCGTTTGCAAACACGCTTAGTTCAGTGGTCACTCCGCTGTTCAGGTCTTCCAGATCAATCTGGAGGACGCCGTCAAACGGAAGGACAACTCGATACACATCTCGGTCGCCCGCAAAGTCAATGTTGCCGACCTGATAAACGGGATCATTGGCTCGAGCCTGCTCTGGAAACAGAGTGCCGGTCGCTTGCCGGATACTGTCTGCAGCGAACATCACATCGCCGCTTTCGACCACAGTCTGTGCCAGTCCTGCGAACAGTTCGTATGAACCCGTCATCTGTCGAGGAGAGATTGGACCAGGATCTCCGGCAGTAGAAGCGGCCACCTCGACGAAGTACTGCTTGTTGCGTTCTGCAATTGCGTTGAACTGAATTCGCGAATCGAACTCACCGAAGAGGAAGAACAGCGCATCGTCGTTAAACGCGACATCACGACGTTCCGTCGAGTCATCATCACGCGTGAGGATGCTGAACACCGTCAGTCGCCCGTTCAACGGCGACAGTGAACCCTGATCGGTCTCCAGTTCCAGTGTCACCAGGCCGTTCGTGTTTGCCGGGAGAGCAAAGACATCGAGATCGTTCACAAAGTCGATTGCCGCAGGTTGTCCAATCGGCCCGAATGAAAGTTCAACTGGCTGCGGGTCTTCCATGCGAGGCATTGCCACGTTGGCATGCGCATCGGTAATGGAAACAGCGAAGTTGATGTTCGAGTTCGCGTCAGCAGTCGAGTCAGAGATCGCGCGCTCAGCCGTGACAACCACATTCGAATCGTCTGTGGTCAGCGTGCTCGTCACGATGATGAAACTCGACTGATCCTCGCCCGCCGCCGGGCCGTTGAATTCCCATTGGCCGCGGCTGTTAGAAACGACGAAGCTGTCTGCTGTTGAACCATCATCCGGTGGAGTGGCCACAGTCAGGCGTAACGACAACGACTCGACATCGGCATCGAGCACAACCCGCAGAATCTCCGCGATGGCTAGACCGTCACCACCATCCGGTGCGGTGAGTTCCCACGTTCCATTGACTGGCGTCGTGCGCAGAATCTCGACAAGGTCGTCTGGCAGTAGAAGATCAAGGGACACTTGGAAAGGCGCCGCCGTCGCATCGAACAGGTCCGGTGGAGCAATGACTCTAGCCAAAGCCTGAAACCGCCCGACGGGCGAATTGAGTGTCAGCGAGATATCCGTTCCGGCGATCAGCGAAAACACATCCGGATTCTTCAGCAGTAACTCACCCTGAAGTTGAATGCCCAGCAGCGTACCGGTAACCGCATCGCCAAATTCGAGTAGTAGCCGGCCATCATCAGGACTCGGACCAGCCAGAGTGGCGGTGAACGTCTTGATGACTCCATTAAAGCCATCACCGTCGGCATCCAGTGCGATGACCTGCCCGGGCAAACTTGGTTCGCCCGGATTTTGCGTTCGATCACCATTCAGATCACTGAAAACCGTCCCACCAAATGACTCCGCCCCACTGCTCAGCGCGAAGTCGTTTCCGGATGAGCGGCGCCCTGGATTCAGATGGACAATCTGCAGCCCTGGGGAGTCCCGCCGTACGACGGCGATGTCGTCCAGATACCAGGCCTGGACCTGGGACTCCCGATCGGCCGGAATCTGGATCTCGAACTGGAACTGCACGGGTCGGGTCGTGGCGTTCGCCGGGAACCGTGAGACCAGGCGGGTGATGTCCAGCGCCTGTGTTGTAAATCCATTGATTGAGCCGAGACTGAATTCCGGTGGTGTCAAACGTTCAACCGATCCATCCGAAAACACGGCCGACACGCGAAGCAAATCCACCAGCGATTCAACGTCGTTGCCACTCACCGATAGAAACGACCCGAACTGAAGTTCGATCGGGTCGATAGCGCGGGGATCCGAAGAAGTGCCTAGATCAATGGTTGGACTCAGCAACACTCCCTGCGAGCCCGCGTCTGGTGACTCCACTGTGCCGTTCGTGAGGACACGCGCAAAGACGGCGGAAAAGTCGTTCGAATGGTTCGCCTCGAACTGCCGATCAGAGGTCAGTTGCCAACGGGTCTCCACTGTCGTGCTCGTCGATAGCGGCAGACCCTCGGCCAGGAATCCGCTTGAATCGGTGAGAGGCGTCGTCGCATCTGTGTCGTCATCCTGCGGGAATGTGACACGCAGGATGTCGCTCCCAACCGGCGACGTCCGAGTTCCACCGGCCGCAATCAGCCCGACCGCGTAACTCGCTGGTGTCGCAAGCCCCGTGATCTCGTAGGCGCCGAATTCATTGGGTATTGCCTGTGGCTCACCATCAGTCAGACTGCCATCGCTGTTGATGTCGACGAAAACAACAATCAACTGTTCGCTGCCGTTGAGGTCGCCGCTGCCGTCGAGATCAATAAAACTGATGCCGGGTTCACTGTCGTCCTGAACGCCGTCGCCATCGAAGTCATCGAACACAACACCGGAGATCGTTCCCTCCGGCATCGATGTCAGATCGGGAGTAATGCGCAGTTCGCCCGACAGGATTCCGCCCAGGTCGGGGTTCATCCCGCCGCCACTCCCGCCAGTTGTTGGGATACCCGGACCAGAGACCGTCACCAGAAACACCCATCGACCGAACGTCGAGTCAAGCGACGCATCGACGGGCACATCCTGGTCAATACGAATCAACAGAGGCCCGTCATCAGGACCGGATTCAGGCGGGTCGCTACTTCGGAGATCGAAAACCGTTCCGTCTGGTGCCTTCAACTGAATCCCGTAGCTCACATCCGGATCGGGTTGATCAATCAACAGCGATGCTTCCAGTTCCTCGACGTCAACCTCGACATCAACGTTTATGCCGAACTCTGTCACGTTGACGCCAACCGGTGTGGCCAGGTCGCTGCGGAAGGTGATGGCTGAGAGCAAGGTCCTTGCTTCGAGCCGTTCAGCCGCGACAGCGCAGCGCGGCTGGCGCCGACCAAATCGCAGGCTGGATCGGTCTCGCGGGCGTCGAAAGGGCATCAACGAAGTCAGGAACATGGCACAATAAACGCTAATGAAAGAAGAATCTTGCAGTCGAAGGTCGCCCGGATGGCCATTCCAGACGGATCGACAATTGCACAAAAAGTCGGCTCATTCGAGATGTCATCGGCCAATGGATTCACCGTTGTGCATCACGACTGAGAGATCGGAATGACCGGACAGGTTCCCCCGTCATCTTGCAGAATCCGTGGGAACGACTCATTCCGAAGACGTTCAGGGATGAAACTCAGATTCTCGCCGACCCGCGGACACGGGGTGCAGGGATTCAATCTCAGTGGTGCCGTGGATTCCGCCAGTCACAGCTCAACACCATTTGGAATACTGGAGTGAGGCCTGAATTTCTTCCGCGAACAGGACTGAACACCCATAGTCAGACAGATACGAAGACGAGTCAACCACTCAGAATTCGGATGGTCACGTCCAACGTGGACTATCCAACATCCACCAACTGGCCGTCCTGCAGTTGGCGATGCAGTGGAAATCGCGCGGCCAGTTCCGTGCTGTGGGTGACGCAGATCAGCAGCACATTCTGCTCCTGGCTCACCTCCAGCAACAGCGTCCCGATCGATTCGGCCGTCACTCGGTCAAGGTTGCCGGTTGGTTCGTCGGCCAGCAGCAGTTCGGGCTGATTGATCAGAGCACGGCAAACCGCGACTCGCTGGCGTTCGCCACCTGAAAGCTGAGCCGGGTGATGCGTCATCCGCTCGGCGAGTCCCACGCGATCGAGCAGTTCCCGCGCCCGCTGCTCTTCAGCGTTGCCGACCCCCTGGCCGGCCAACATCGGCACGAGGACGTTTTCGAGCACGGTGCACTGCGGAAGCAGGTGGTGCTCCTGAAAGATGAATCCAATGTGATCGTTGCGGAACGTCGCCAGTTTCGACTCGCTCATCTGCGTCGGATCGACACCCAGTAACTCCACCGTACCACTGGTTGGCTGATCGAGCGTGCCCACGATATATAACAGTGTGCTCTTCCCCGATCCGGATGGGCCGGTCACTGCCAGCGCGTCACCGCGCTTCAGCGAGAGATTCGCTCCCTTCAGAATCTGCAGAGAACCGCCGGCTCCCGGTCCGGCAAACTCCTTCGTCAGGTCCTGCAGGATCACGTCCGCACTGGTCTGGGTGTCGGTCATGGTGTTATGTCGGCCTCGTGAATCACGTTGTTGTATTCGGGCGGCAGTGGAATCGATTCGAGTGGGGCGTTGTGCCGACAGATGCAGCAGGCCATTTTCATACGTCCGTGAGCGACGCGGGCATCGTCACGAAAGAACTCGTAGCGGACAGTCACCGATTTGGTTCCTTTGCGCTCCACATTCAGTCGGATCTCAAGGACGTCTTCAAACCGAGCGGGGGCCTCGAAGGTACAGGTCGCGGAAACTCGCGGCCAGCCAATGACCGACCCATCATCCTGCGGCAGCATGACGCTCAGTCCCAGCGACCGGAACCAGGCATGCTCGGCCTCTTCCATGTACCGGTAGTAGCTGGCGAAATGGATGATGCCGGCCATGTCGGTGTCAGAGAACTCGACGCGCCGACGGATCACAAACTGCGCAGTCATCGTGATTCTTCCGAGGTCATGTTGCGTGAACTCGGGCCATTCTCACGCATCAACTGTCGATTCGCCATCGCTTCAGCAGAGCAATGCTGGAATGGACACAGTTCCGAACATCGTCACGAATCCAGACACGTCCGGCTGCGACAAAACGGTGACGACGGCCCTGCGAAATTCAGGGAAATCCCTCACCGGCTTTCAGAACGCTGGGCGGCGCGTCGGAGACCCGTTGCGACCGGTGAGACCGCTCTCGTCGGCAAAGTCTGCACAAAGCGCGCGTTCCGGGCGCGGCTGGTCCGATTGAGCGTTTGAGGACGATGCTGAGGAAACCCGGAGTTCCAGGGACCTTTTCCGGGTCACGGTGCGTCTGCGCTCTGCGGACTTTGGCACAAACCGGAAAGTTTTACGGTCCCTGACCACCAATGGCGGGCTCAGGTTTGACATTCCGATTCGAGCTATCGAATAATGGCTGTTCAGAGGGCCGCCGACGTCGAAAGTCGTTTCCCGTGCTAAGTTTGGATGCATCTGTCGGGGCCAGTTGCGAGCCGCTACGAGAGCGGTGGCGCTGTACGTCCAAACTCAAACCAGCAGGTCAACGCCGCCTGTCCAGCGTCGCTACTCCGCCAGCCTTTGCGGAGCGTGCAATTCCCCCGCTTCGCCCCATACTGTCGTGGTACGTTCACCTGTCAAATTCGTCACGAGTTTCGTCTCTACGGCTGTGCGATCCGTGCAGCATTGCCACGAGGCGTCCTGAGTTGCGACCCCACACGAAGCAGCGGAACGAGTGCGGCGGCGTCCATGCCGCATGCGAGAACACATCTGTGCTGATTTCACCGATATCCAATCTCAGAGTCTCATCCGGAACGCGGTCACTGTGCGCGCAGTCGCGCGCTCACATCCTGCGACCGCAATCGATTGAGGAACTTTTGCCATGCTGTTGATTTCGTGGCTGAAGAAGCTGTTCGATCCGTCAACCCGGTACGAACGCCGGAAGAAGCAGATCGAACTGGGCCGACAGAAACGCCAATTCACACAGCTCGCGCTGTCGAAGCTGGAGGATCGAGTCGTACTGACGGTGAACCCCGTCGTCGACCCGGCCCTGGCCGAGCTGCTGGAAAGCGAGCTGACCGCCTCGCAAGGCACGCTCATGGCCGAAGAGGCCGATGTGGCCGGCAGTGCCGAGCAGTCCGGCATCGAGAGCGACTCCGAGTACGAGGATAATGCGCGCTCCGAGACTCCGTTCGACGCTGCTCTCGACAACATCGAAGTCAACCTGTTCGACCTGGCGTCCGCCGAGTTTGACGATGCGTCATCGACGTCGATCACCGAACTGCTGTCAGAATGGACGATCACGGATCCGAACCGCGCGCCGATCTCGGACGTGTCGCCCTCGACCGAACTGCTGTTTGTCGACTCGCGTGTTGACGACTTCGAAAGTCTTATTGCCGGCGTGCGCGATGGTGTCGAAGTCATCACGCTGGACGTCAATCAGAATGGCATCCTGCAGATCGCCGACGCACTCGAAGGCCGCGACGACCTCGCTGCCATTCACATCGTCTCGCACGGTTCAGCCGGACGTCTGCTCCTGGGTTCGACCGAGCTGACCAGCGAGAACCTGGGCGAGTACTCCGAGCAATTCGCGCTCATCGGCGATGCGCTGGGCGATGACGGCGACATCCTGGTTTACGGCTGCGATGTCGCGGCCGGCGAAGAGGGCTCGGCATTCGTCGATGCTCTGGCTGATTCGACTGGGGCTGACGTCGCAGCCTCGACCGACCTGACCGGTTCTGATGACCTGGGCGGCGACTGGGACTTTGAACGGACGGTTGGCGTGCCCGACACCGACGTCGCGTTCAGCTCGTCCGTGATCGCTGATTACGGCCAAGTGCTGGCCGCGAGTTACAACTTCAACTCGGGTACCGAGACACTCGTCCTGGACACCTTCACGGAAACCGCAGCCGATGCTGAGAATCTGACCATCACTGAATCGGCCGGGAACTTCGTATTCACTCTTTCGGAAGGTGGATGGACTGCGGCCGGAGACGCACTTGGCGTGTCGGGCACGAATTCCGAGATTCTGACTGTCAGCAAAACTGCTGTGAATACGTCCGTCACCGTCAACGACTCAACTGACATCGATCCCGACGTCGCATTCAGCGGAGCCGTCGACTTCACCGGGACCGCGACTCTGGACATCACCGGATCGGGAGATTCGGCGGGCGGGGCTGTGACTCAGTCCGGTGCACTGCAGACTGCAGCATTCAATGCAGGCGGAACCTCGGTCAATCTGGCTATTTCCGGCAACAACTTTCAGGGCACAGTGACGTTGACGACGTCCGGCAGTGGCAGCGCGACACTGGTTGATACCAACGCGCTGACGCTGGGAGCTTCATCGGTTGGCGGTGTGCTGGATGTCACTTCTGGCGGCACGCTCACCATCGACGGAGCGGTCTCGGCAACGTCGGCAACGCTCACGGCGAATGACGTTGCGATCAACAGTCCAGTCACGGTGAACAGTAGCATCACGCTGCAGCCGGATGATGCGGCGGACACGGTGGGTCTCGGAAACGGCTCGACCGGGACCTTTCAGGTCGACGCGACTGAGTTTGGAAATCTGAGTTCGACCGGCACGGTCACTGTGGGCCGTTCCGACGGAACGGGCGCCGTGGACATCGAGACTCTGGGACTGTCCGGCGAGACATACAGTCTGACGATCCGCGGCGGGGCGACGACATTTGACGGGACCCTCACGCTGGCTAACGGCAAAACCGCACAGATCCTCTCGAACGACACGATTGTCGACAACAACGCGGCAGCCTTTGAAGTCGTGATCGGCGGCGCGGGCCGTGTGCTGTTTGATGCCACCAACAGCATTGGCAGCAGTGGGGATTCTGTCGACTTCAACGTCACCACGGTGGCAGCCCGCAGTACATCGGGCAACGTGTTCATCCTCAACGATCTGACCGACTTCGCCATCGGCATGGTGGACGGGGTCAGCGGCGTGAGCGCCTCGGGCACGGCCGCGGTTTCGGCCACCAGCTCAATCGGCGATCGAGCGCTGACACTGGCCGCCGGATCGGTGAGCGGAACGACCGTGCTGCTGGAAGCTGGAACAGGAATCGGTACATCGGGGACTCCGATCGCCGTGTCCGCAACAAACCTGGCCGCCCGCACCGCATCTTCCGGGAATATCTTCATCACGGAATCCAATGGAGCGACGATCGGTTCCGGAACGACGCAGGTCGCCACCATAACCGGCGTCTCGACGGCCAGCGGTGGTAACATTCAACTCGTACTGACCGCCGGCAATCTGGACGTGGACGAAGCCATCGCCGCCAACGGAGCCGGCAATGTCACCATCACGCTCAGCGCCGCCGATGCCGCACTCTCGACCAACGACACGGGCGACGACATCACCTCCGGCAGCGGCGCGATCTCCATCGCGGCCGACACGCTGAACCTGGCCGCCGGCAACATCGGCTCGACAGGCGGAGCACTCACGCTG
>Ga0302123_10000044_pt1 | contig 90481 bp, 72 predicted proteins | sample CB21_321_MG_FD_203109 | JGI IMG/M metagenome (GOLD analysis project Ga0302123, IMG submission 203109) | Marine microbial communities from Western Arctic Ocean, Canada - CB21_32.1 | ecosystem: Environmental > Aquatic > Marine > Oceanic | place: Canada: Western Arctic Ocean | collected 2017-09-28 | reverse complement strand
CTTGATGGTCCGCCTGGCGGTTACGGGCGTATCGCAGCCTTACCCGCCCTGGCGGGCATCTTGCCCCGCGCTGGGAACTATGGTTGGATGACGGCTATCGCGACCACGAACGGGAGTGTGTTGATGTGTGGCGGGACTACGTTCCCTTTACCAGCGAACTTCGAGCAATTGACGAGAAAGTCTTTGGGTCTTGCACGGGACGACCGTGGAGGCAGCGTAGACCCAATCCAACCTTAGCGGGCTTTGCGGTACTTAGCGCCTTTGCGAGAAACGATCTTCGGGCTCCCGCCTAAGCGAGCCTACGCCCCCTGCGCTTCGGCTTCTTCCTCGGTGGTCTCGTCGAGCAAAGTCATTTGGTCGGCGTTGTCGTTGCCCAACTCAAGCCGCTCGATCTTATCGAAGCGGCTCGTGATCTTCTTCGCCGACGTATGCACTTTGTCGACATCGTCGTTCGCCTGCCGAATGTGCGTTCGGAGCTGGTCCATGCGGAGCTGGAAGCGTGAGAAGTCAGCGGAGAGCTTGCCGAGATGCTCTTGAATGATGTCCACCTGTTTGCGGGTCGCCTCGTCCTTCAGCACCGCGCGGGCCGTCGTGAGGATCGCCATCAACGTCGTCGGCGAACACATCCAAACCCGCATCCGGTAGGCTTCCTCGACCAAGTCGGGATGATTTGAATGGATCTCGGCGAACACCGCCTCGGCAGGGATGAACATCACGGCGCCGTCCGACGTCTCCGGCGGTGAGATGTACTTGTCGGCAATCGACTGAATGTGCGTTCGTACATCGCGCGCAAAGGCCGCCTCGGCGAATTTGCGTTCCTCGGGTGAAAGCTCGGCGTCCAACTTGCGGCGGTAGTTCTCGAGCGGGAACTTCGAGTCGATTGGCACATGGCCCGTCGGTGGAGGCAGGAAGAGAACGCAGTCCACGCGGCTTGAATTCGCCAGCGTATGTTGCATGCGATAGGCCGACTGCGGCAGCAGATTCTTGACGAGGCCTTCGAGCTGCACTTCCCCGAACGCCCCGCGCGCCGAGCGATTCGCCAACACATCCTGGAGTTTCACCACATTGCTCGACAGCTCGGTGATCTTCTTCTGCGCCTCGTCGATCACCGCAAGCCGCTGCACGATGTCGGTGAAAGTCGCGGTGGTCTTTTCGAAGCCCTCGGAGAGTCGCCGCTCAACTTGGCCGCTAATCTCGAGTAGCTTGCGGTCGGTGGCGGTCGTGAGCACGTCCATGCGTTGGCTGAGTTCGCTCGTAGTGCGCGTCAGCGTCTCACCAAGTCGCTGATGAACTCCGCTGATGGCGCGCTCCAGGGCTTCTTGCTGCGAACCCATCGCCGCGCCGTGCCTCGCGTCGAGGTTCTCCCGCAAACCGGCGAAGCTCTGGATGAGGCTCTGGTCCAGGCGATGGAGCGCTTCCTGCTGGTGCTCTTTGGCGGCGGAGAGTTGCTCAAATAGCGTCTCGCGAGCTTCGGTCTGTTGTTCACGCAAGTCGTGGTCGAGCCTGCGCACGACTTCGTCGGTGTCGCGTGACTGCTCGCGAAGCTGTTGCGAGAGGTGCTCGCCATGGCGACCCTGCTCATCGAAACGAACGCTCAGCCGCTCCAGCGCCCGGTTGGCCTTCGCGGCCAGCCACACCGCCGCCAAGACGCCCACGAGCGCCGTGATCGCCAACAATTGTTCGGTGGTCATACGTTCAAGCCGCGCGTGAAACGACGCGTCCTACTGAGACGCCGCCGCTTTGGGCGGGAGAATCCGCAATCCCTTGACGCCCGGCAAGTCCAATCGGAACAGGGTGCCTTGCGTACTTGACGACTCGCCCAAGGCGCCGGTGATAAAGAGTTGGTTCATCCCAGGTCCAGCGAAGGCGACGTTGCTCGTAGTCAAGTTGCCGCCGGGTAACCGCCGGATCAGCTTTCCGTTGGGGTCGAGCACTCGGACTTGCCGCATCCCGTAGTGCGCCACGTAAAGATTGCCTTGGGCATCCAGCGCCATGCCGTCCGGGCCGACGGTCACTTCGCCGCTCTTGGTGGGCAGGTCCGCAAACACCCTCATCGGCCCGACCTTCCCGGGAGCCGTCACGGGGAACCCGAGAATCCGGTTCCGATTGCTTTCACCGACGAGCAGCGTCTTGCCGTCGGGCCGCAGCACGATGCCGTTCGGATAGTAGAAGCCCTCGGCGACAAGATGCGTCACGCCTGCGGGGTCGACATAGTGGATCGTCCCGATCGGCTCCTCCCACGATCCGCCCGGATCGGTGAAGTAAAAGCCGCCCTTGGGGTCAAGCGTCAGGTCGTTGGGGCCACGCAACGGTTTGCCGTTGCACTCTTTCGACGCCTCGCCGATCAACTTGCCGTTCTTGTCGAGATGCAAGACCGCGTGACGGCTTACGTCGCACACCAAGTGCGTACCGTCCGCCAGCACCTTGTGGCCGTTCGGCGCGCCCGTCTCAGCCCAAATCGACGACAACACGCTCGAATCGCCTTCAAATGAGATTTGTGTGATGTAGCGGCCGTGAGAGATGTAGGCGTAGCCGTCGTGATCGAAGACAATGCCCTCGCTATAGGAAGGCACCCGCGTCATCTCGATGGGCTGGGGATCGGCTGCCGTTAGAACAAGACTTGCCGGAGCGCACAACAGCGCGAAGAGCAGCAAAAACCGTCCTTGATTACCGCTGAAGCTACGCTGTTTCATCGCCCAATGCTTGTGGCGATTATAGCGGACGACCTCTCGCAGGCCTGGCTTACGCGGTCACCCAGAAGGCCTTGGGCTGGCCCAGTAGCGCGCGAAAGTCTTCGATCGCTAGCGGTGGGCTGATGAGGTGCCCCTGGATACCGTCGCAGCGCTTCGCCGACAGGAATTCGAGCTGCTCTCTCGTCTCGACCCCTTCGACGATCACTCGCAGATCAAGGCTGTGCCCCAGCTCGATCAGTCCCGTCGCGATCGCGGCGTCGCCCGGGTTGCTCGTGATGTGGCGTGTAAACGAATCGCTGAGCTTGAGCACGCTGATTGGGAACTGCCGCAGGTAGACCAACGATGAATAGCCGGTCCCGAAATCATCAAGCGCGATCTGCACACCGCGCGCAAACAGCTCGACCAGCGGGCGGACAGTATGGTCCGCGTTGGCGACCAGCGCGCTTTCGGTGATCTCCAGTTGCAGCCGCCTCGGATCGAGCCCCGAGCTTTCGAGAGCGCCGTTGACGACTTCGAGTACGTCATGGTGAAAGAACTGCCTGGGCGACACGTTGACCGACACCTGTAGAGGCGGCAACCCCGCATCCTCGAAACTTGCCATTTCATGACAAACTCTGTCGAGCAACCATTCACTCAGAGGCACGATCAGCCCGGTCTCCTCGGCGACCGGAATGAACTCCTTGGGGAGAACCAGACCACGCTCCGGATGCTCCCAGCGCAACAGGGCCTCGCAGCCGGTGATCTTGCCCGATGCCATATCCATGACGGGCTGGTAGTAGATTAGGAATTCGTTCCGGTCCAACGCATGTCTGAGCTCTGTCTCGACTCGCAGTCGTTCAACAGCGCGTTCGTGCATGCCTTGATCGAACAATTTGTATCCCGCCTGGCCGTTCTCTTTCGCTTTCGACATGGCGGTGTCGGCGTTCCGTACGAGATCTTCCGCCTGCTGATCGGGGTTTGAGTTGAATGTGATGCCGATGCTGACGCCGGTGAAAACCTGTCGGCCACTCAGCTCGAATGGAGCCGTCATCTCTGTTTGGATGACGCCTGCTATCTGAGTCGCCTCCGTCTCTTCGCGAATGCCCTTGAGCAGGACGGCGAACTCATCGCCCCCAAGACGCGCCATCGTGTCGCCCGGCCGAACAGCGCGCCGCAAGCGGCGACTCACTTCGACGAGCAGTTCATCGCCCGCGGCTGGGCCCAGGCTGTCGTTGATCAGCTTGAAGCGATCCACGTCCAACAACAGCAGCGCGAAGCGATACCCTTCCTGCTGTGCGGCCAGCTTGCCGACCACCGTGAGCTTCTCCATGAAGAGCTTGCGATTCGGCAGCCCGGTCAGCGTATCGTGCATGGCGGCATGCAGTAGTCGCTCCTCCACTCTGCGTTGGGCCGTGACGTCGGTCTGCGATCCAGCCACACGAGTCGCGCGGCCTGACTCGTCGCGGATCGCGACGCCGCGGCCGAGCATCAGGCGGTAGCCGCCGTTGCGATGGAGCAGTCGATACTCCGATTCAAAGTGGGCACTCGTGCCGTTGAGGTGTTTGTCGAGAGCGGTCCGCAGGCTCTCGCGGTCCTCGGGGTGAACCCGGTGCAGCCACTCTCTTGGGCGGCCGGTCAGTTCGTTCTCATCAAAGCCGATCAGGGCCTTCCAGCGAGGCGAGTAGTCAACGCGATCCGTCCGCAAGTTCCAGTCCCACAGCCCGTCCTGCGCGGCCTGGACGGCTAGGGCATAACGGTCGGATGTGTCATTGATCTCGGGACGATCCGAGGCAGCGCTCTGGTTCTCAAGATGGCGGGCCATGCCGGCGACCTTGCGCTCAAGGTTCCTACGCCGGTGGTCCCCCATAAATGCGATGACGGCCAGCATGGCCGAGATGCACAGGCCTTCCAACAGCACAGCGGTGGGATAGGAAGCGAGCTGATTTGACGCGCCGAGCGTGAGACCGCCGACTTCGGGGCTGGTAGGATCCACAGCGCCGCGCGCCGCAAGCCATGCAAGAAAGGTGCCCGCGAGTGACACTCCCAGCACCGTCAACGTAATGCGGTGGCGACCTAGAAGCTTAGCCGTGCTTTCCGGCGCTTCGTTGTTTTCGTTCTCGTGACGGCTTTCAACAAGCCGCCCCGGCTCTTCGTATCCCGCGGTCTGACCGACGAGTCCCATCCGGGCCCCCCAAACTGGGTGAACCGCCCGCGGCGACTACTTCGTCTCTTCGGCTGTAGATCGGGACGCTCAGCCCGGCTCGATGCCTTGGAACTCTCCCCCACGAGTGGGGTGAAGCAGTTGGCGACTTGGCGAATCAACCAAGTTGAGCTGGTCGTGCGGGAACTGAAAAAACAAACCGCTCAAAAAATGTTTCTGATTACAAGTAGAGAACGAATCGGACCCATAAGTCAAGCGGGGTTCGGGCGGGTGTTTCGCTTCGGCTACAGAGGAACCGTCAAGAGTCCAGGTCAGGGACGTAGCCGCTGTCGAGAGCGCGCCGGTCGATCTCCCAGAAAGCTAAGCCGACTCGGTACAGGTTGTCGTCGTCCATCAGGCAGTGGATCACGCGAGCCTGTACTTTCAACTCCTCGCCGGAACCCTCGCGATACAGGTTAACGCTCACCTTCACGTCGGTATTGTTGAGGAGCGGCGAGAATACCTTCAGGCCGATTCCGGTGTCGCTTACATCCACGAGTTGCGCACCGATCCCCGAGTGCATGGGGGGCGTCCAACCGCTGCCGGCGTGCACCGGCTCGACGCGTAGGTCTTCGGCGTGTAAATCGGCGTGCCGATGAGCAACACGCCGCTCGCCGACAGTCGCGGCTCGATCGGCCAGATACTCGAAGGCTGCCTTGCCTGGTAAGGTCTCCATGATCAACACCTAGAAGCCATAGCCCGCCAGTAACAGGGGGTACGGCAGACCAGGGTAATCCCTGAGGATATTGTCAGGCGAAACCTTAGAAAAATCAATAGGAATCATGTACCAAAGAATGTGGCCCCCTGACGAACAAAAGTACTAGACCCCGGAGCGGGAATCATTCCAGGACTCCTTCTAGACAGCCCGGCCACGCAAGATGGGGCTTGGATACACTTCGTCCGGCGGCCCTAAGACCATGTTTCTGGTACCCTTGTAGGCCTCAAACACGCTATGCGACGTCTGGTTTTCCTGCTCCTCCTCACTGTTCCCTTGGCTGCACAAAACCCCGCGCTGATGGAGGCGGTGCGTGATCCGAATGAAGACGTGTATATCGGCAAGAAAGAGCACGTCGCCGCCGGCGCTGAACTCTATGCGCTTGCGTGTGCCGGCTGCCACGGTCCAACCGGAGAGGGAGGCCGTGGTCCAAACCTAGTCATCGGCCCCGCCGCGCAGAACAAGCGACCCACGCAGATCTACAACGGCATCAAGAACGGCGTGCCTGGCGGTGATATGCCGCCGTTTGGAAGCATGCCGGACGAGCAACTTTGGCAGATGACGGCCTACGTCGGCAGCCTCAGCCGCCCCGCCTATGAGGTTGACGTTCCAGGCGACGCGGAAGCCGGCAAAGCCCTCTACTTCGGCAAGGCAGGCTGCTCGAAGTGCCACATGATTCTCGGCGAAGGCGGAGCGCTCGGGCCCGACCTCAGCGACGCAGGCCTCCAGAACTACATGATTCAACTGCGCGAAGGAGTCCTTGAGCCCAACAAGCGCATCACATCGGGCTTCGATCCCGTTCGTCTCACGACCAACGCCGGTGCAACGATCGAAGGCGTCGCGAAGAACTACACGAACTACTCGATCCAACTCGTTGACCGCGGCGGTAAGCTGCATCTCCTCCCAACAAGTGGCCTGAAGGAGATTGTGTTCCTGAAGAACACTTGGATGCCCGACCTCACCAAGCGCTTTTCCGAGGACGAGCTTCAGAACATCCTAGCGTTCGTCAGCCGCCAGGCCACCCGCGTTTCCACATCCGACGACACCGAGACAGGGAGTAACTAACGTGAATCGCACCACCAGCCCGATACAACGGGGCGTCCTCACCTTCCTGGTCCTCACCTTTCTGATGACCGCGCTCGGACTTGTGGCACTGCCGGCCGGCGCTCAGGTCACTTACGAAAACATCCTCGACGGGCCCGATGAAGACTGGCTCACGTATGCCGGCGACTACGCCGCGCAGAGGCACAGTTCGCTTACGCAGGTGAACACCGAGAACGTTTCGTCCCTCGTTCCGAAGTGGGTTTACCACATCGAAGCCGGGCGTCGGCTCAGCTCGATTCCTCTTGTCTACGACGGCATCATGTATGTCGGAAACAGCAACGAGGTCCACGCGATCGATGCCGTCAATGGTCGCAAGATTTGGAACTACCGGCAAGAGAATGTCGAAGGCGGCGCTCGCTCGAACCGCGGCGTCGGATTGCTGGGCGACAAGGTTTTCTTCGTCACTGGCGACTGCTATCTTGTCGCGCTGCATCGCAAGACCGGTGCGTTGATCTGGAATCACCAGTACGCCGATCCCGAGCAAGGCTATCACTGCACCGTCGCTCCGTTTGCTTACAAAGACCGCATCGTTGTCGGCGTGAGCGGCGGGGATTCCGGCATGCGGGGCTTCCTGACGGCGCACTCCGCCGACACAGGCGAAGAGCTTTGGCGGTTCTGGACGATTCCCGCCAAGGGTGAGTTTGGAGCTGACACCTGGGGGCCGAAGACGCTCGACTGGGGCGGAGCGGGCACCTGGATGTCAGGCAGCTACGACCCCGAGTTGAACATTCTCTATTGGGGAACGGGCAACCCCTGGCCCGATTTCTACGGCGGCGACCGACCCGGCGACAATCTCTACACGGACTCGCTCATCGCGCTCGACGGCGATACAGGAAAGCTGAAGTGGTATTTCCAGTTCACGCCGCACGACGTTTGGGACTGGGATGCACAGGAATTTCCCGTTCTGCTCGATCTGCCTTACAAGGGCAAGACCCGCAAGCTTGTCACCCAGGCCAACCGCAACGGCTTCTACTATGTGCTGGATCGAGTGACCGGTGAATTTCTCCACGCGAACGCCTTCGTAGACAAACTCACATGGGCAACCGGCGTTGATAAGAGCGGCCGCCCGATCCTCGTCGAGGGACAGGACCCGCAGCCGGGCGGGGTTGAAGCCTGTCCCACCGTACGCGGCGCGGCGAACTACATGTCACCTTCATTCAACCCGAACACCGGGCTGATGTACATCATCGCGCTCGAGGGTTGTGACATTTACACGAGCTCCGCGCGGGAGCCGGTACCGATGGCGGGGTTTGCGGGAACGGGGGGCGAGAAGCCTCCGCGGAATGGCAATCAGTTTTATCTACGGGCATTGAATCCCACGTCCGGCGAGCGGGTTTGGGAATACCCAATGACAGGCCCTACGGTCATGTGGGCCGGCACGCTGTCGACCGAGGGAGGGATCGTTTTCTTCGGGGATGATGACCACCACCTGGTGGCCCTGGAAGCGAAGACCGGCGAACATCTCTGGCACTTCAGCCTCGGGCAGCAGCTCTTTTCGTCGCCGATTACCTACATGGTCGATGGCAAACAGTACGTAACGATGGTTTCGCAGACGGATGTGTTTACGTTCGGGCTTTTCGAACCAGTCAAGCCTGTGCCCATGGTCAAGCGGACACGCGAGCAATAGGGGCCGGCAGTCAAGCCCAGACGATTAGGTCCGCGCGAGCCGATCCAGTCGTCCCGCAGGATTGCCGGACATCGTCAGCGGTTCATCCATCTCAAGATCGCGGGGCATGTCAAGCCCCGCCGCCCGGAACATCGCGTTCACGGGGAGGTCTTCGTCGACCTGCTCGAACAGCATCGTCTCGTGTTTCGGATCGTAGTTCACTTCGACTAAGTCACCGGCCTGAATTTGCTCCGTCGCGATCAGGTTGGCCATCGGATAGACGAGTGAGCGCTCGATGCCGCGCTTGAGGTGACGGGCGCCGTACTTCGCGTCCGTGCCCTGTTCGAGAAGGAAGTCCTTGGCGGCGTCGGAAAGCTGGAACAGAAACGGTTTTCCGTTGAAGACACGCTGCTGCACGTAGGCAAGCTCGAGATCGAGAATCTTGCGAAGTTCGTCCTGGCCCAGGGTCTTGAATACGACGATCTTGTCGAGCCGATTCATGAACTCCGGCGTGAACTTACGTCGGGCAGCGCTCATACCGGCTTCAAGCAACCGCTTACCCAACGTGCCGGACCGGAATTCATGCGCTTCGCGGCGACGCCCGGCAAAGCCGAGTTCCGGGTTCATCATGGCGCTCATCTCGGAAGCTCCGAGGTTGCTCGTCATGAAGATAAGAGTCTGTGAAAAATCAACACGGCGATTATCGCCAAGCGTCAATGTCGCTTTATCGAGAATGCCCAACAGCAAATTCCATAGCGCGTCGCTGGCCTTCTCGATCTCGTCGAAAAGGATGAACGATAGCTTGAGGTCGTCGGTGTGGTGCTGGTCGAGCACCTCTTGGCTGAGGAGCGGGTGTGTCTCCCGATGCCCCAGATAACCCGGGGGCGAACCAATCAGCTTGGCGATCTCGTGGCTGTGTTGGAACTCGGCGCAGTCGATCTTGATGACGGCGCGCGGGTCGCTCACCAACGATTCCGCCGTGGCTTCCACGACGCGTGTCTTTCCGGTTCCCGTCGGACCGAGGAAAAGGAAGTTTCCGACGGGCCGACCGGGGCTGTTCATCCCGGCAAGATAGGTCTGGTAGACGTTGATGATCTGTTCGATGGCCTCTTCCTGGCCGATGATCCGCCGCCGCAGATCTCGGTCCAGGTTTTCGGCATCGCGCCCTGTTAACCCAGGGTCGAGCTTTCTGCGAACTGTTGCCGTCTGTCCCACGATTCTTGCTCCCGCCTCGATCACCTCAGGCTCCGCGTGGCACGCACGCCCTCTCAGGCTCTCTATCGGCGGCGGCGAAGGGGTTCAATACGCTTGGCCCGGTCGTTGGTGAGCGTTCTTGGGCCCAGTGTGCGCCCCTTCGTGCGCTCTAGCCGCTCAAGAAATCGCGCTGTTTCCGCTAAGTGGTTGAGATCACGGCGTCTGAGCGGTGCAGGTTTTTTTTGTTTGTCCGTGACCGCCTAATCGCGGAACACAGAAAACCCAGGCCGATGTCGATTGCCAAGGGACCACGGTTCGTCCGACAATCGAAGTTCCTGCTCGTTCGGGACACTCCGCAAAACTAGGATGTCAATCGCCTCTCTAGGAAAGGTCCGCCTCGTCGCCATACTGCTCGCTCTCTCGGGTCTCGCCTTGCAGATGCAAGCTCAGAATCTTACTGGGCGCATTGATGGGACGGTACGCGATGAGTCCGGCGCGGTGATACCCGATGCCCGTATCACCGCCGTCCACCAGGGCACGAACCGGGCCCATGAGGCCCGTACTACATCGGTCGGACGGTTCTCGATACCGAACGTTCCGCTCGGACTCTATCGGATCGAAGCCGAAGTCGAGGGGTTCCAGCGCGTGGTCGTGGTGGACGTGCGCGTCGAGGTGGGTGGGGCGGCAACGGTGAGTCTCGAACTATCGGTTGAGATCGAGAGATTCAGGGTCAACGTCGAGGCAAAGCACGTACAGTCATCGATCAACCTCGTTGACAGCGAGATTGGCGAGGTCGTCGACAACACCCAGATTCTGGAACTGCCTCTCAATGGCCGCAACGCCGTGGAACTTGCTCTACAACAAGCAGGTGTCTACTACGAACGCAGCAATCAGGGGCAGGGAGACAAGTTCTTCGTCCACGGTCAGCGGCACCGGGCCGTGAATTTCACGCTCGACGGCATCGATACGCAAGACAACTTGAATCGGGCATCGTCGACATTGATCGACTTGCCGCTGGTGCCGATGGCAGCCGAGAACGTGCAGGAGTTCCGTGTCATCACCGGGCTTGCCTCGGCCGAGTTCAGCCGAGGCGGCGCCCAGATCACCGCCGTCACGCGATCGGGTTCGAATGACCTCCACGGATCGCTGTTTCACTTCCACCGCAACACGGTTCTCAACGCGAATGACTTCTTCAACAACACAACGAGCGTTGAGAGGCCTCCATTGATCCGAAATCAGTTCGGCGGCCGTTTAGGTGGCCCGATCATCAAGAATCGGACGTTCTTCTACTTCGGATATCAGCAGACCCGTGAAGCGCGCAGTATCGCGGTGAACCGGACCGTCTACACGCCTGAAGCACGGGCCGGTGTGTTTCGCTATCTCGACGGCGTGCGGAATACGCCGGAAAACGTTGCGTCGAACCCTGGCTTGGTGCGGTCCGTGAACTTGATGAGCTGTGGTCCGGAGGCGACGTCGGCGTTGTCGCGCGACTGTGTCGACGGACGTTTCAATGGCGCGCGGCCCGCCTCGATCGACCCGTTCATTGAGAACGATGTCTTCGGCCTGATTCCTCCGACGAATAACTTTGATCTCGGCGACGGCCTCAACACCGGTGGATTTCGGTTCAACTCGCCCTCGCGCACCGCAGAGCACTTGCCGTCCTTCCGCCTCGATCACCGTATCAACGACACCCACAGCTTCGCGGGAACGATCAACTATGTCGACCGGAATATCCAGGGCGACTTCAACAATGGCCGCGAGCCGCGGTATCCGGGGCAGATCCCGCTCGGGAGCCGCGTGACGCACTCGAAGGCATTCAGCGGATCGCTGACTTCGACGTTCACACCGACGTTTCTAAACGAGTTTCGGTTCGGATTCCTCGGCGCGGAGAACGCCTTCCTCGTAACACAACCGTTTCCGACACCCTACACGCTGAACTTGAACACGATCACCGACCCCTACGATTCCAACGATGGAGATGAGGTTCGCGACAACGAAGTGTTCCATGTGCGAGATAGCTTCAGTTGGGTGCGGGGCAAGCATCAGCTCAAGGCCGGTGGCGAATGGCGTCAACGCAGGGTCAATACCTACAACTTTGATCTGGTCAACCCTTTTGGCGAGATCGACTTCGACGACAACGACTACGCTCCCGGTTTCAACAACGGCGACTTGAACACCCTCGGCGGTGGCAGCGTCAACACGACCGACGCGGAGACGGCCCGCGACCTGATGAACAATCTGGTCGGCGCAATGGAAACGGTGCGCCAGCGGTTCAATGTAGCCTCGCTGGGTTCTGGGTTCGTGCCCAATCTTCCGGAGCGGCGCATCTACCGGAATCGCGAACTGGACCTGTTCGTCCAAGACAGTTGGTTCGTCCGGTCGAACTTGACACTCAATCTGGGCCTGCGATGGGAATATTCATCAGTACCCGTCGAGACACAGGGGCTGGCACTCGCGCCGGAAGGGGGGCTCGATGCCGTCTTCGGCGTCTCCGGCCGCGAGGGATTCTTCAATCCAGGGACATTCACAGGAACGCCTTGCGATGCGCTGGGTAGTTTGCCGGGTGAGGTAACGACAGCGAATGCGCGTGCTCTGATTGCCGGCTGCGCGACTCAGTACACACCGGCCACAGCCGTCAATGGACGCCCCCTTTGGGACGACGACTTCAATAACTTCGGCCCGGTGATCGGCTTCGCTTGGGACCCGTTCGGGGATGGGAAAACTTCGGTCCGAAGTGGATTTCGCGTGAGCTACATCCAGGACTCGTTCTCGATTGTTGACGGTAACCTCGATGACAACGAAGGCCTCGTTGTCACTGAAGCCTGCGTTCCCAGTGACGGTGACTGCGCCAACAATCCGTCCACTGGCCCGTTTTTGCTGAGGGACCTCGGCGGTTCGCCGGTCATACCGGGAACACCCGCGTTCGGTTTGCCCACTTCGCGGAGTATTCTCAACAGCAACGCGGCGGACTTCCGTGTTTTCGATCAGAACCTCGCGACGTCCTACTACGCCGAATGGACGTTCAGCGTAGCGCGCGAGTTGGCGGCGGAGGTGGCTCTGGAAGTGCGCTACATCGGCAACCGCGGCGTGAAGCTACGGCGCATGGCCGACTTCAACGAGATCAACATTGATTCGGTCGATCCGGAGTCGGGGCAGAGCTTTCTGCAGTCGTTCAACATCGCGCGCGCCAATCTGGATTGCAATCGCTCGACGGGTAATGGGAGCCGCTTCGACGACACCACGGGCGCGGGTTGCATCACCCCGAACCCGTTGATGGCCACGCTGATCGCTGGTGAGCCAGCTCGCTTGCGAGGCCGCTCGGCTCTGTTAGACGCACTACAGTTCGGCGAGCCCGGCCACTTCGCCAATCAACTGACGCAAAGCGAGTTCTCGCGACCCGCGTCGGGGCAGGGTCGCCTGCGAGGCGGCAGCTTCTGGGGGCAAGTGCTCGACGGACGCTTGCCCGCGAATTTCTTCATGGCGAACCCCTTCGTCGCAAGCGCCCGGGGTATGGTGGCCGACGGCTTCTCGACGTATCACGCCGTTGAAATCGAAGCTCGCCGCCGCTTTGCCGATGGCCTTGCCTTTCAGACGAACTACACCTTCGGCAAAGCTCTCTCGGACTTTGACGGCGACGAGAATACGCTCGTGAACAGTACCCGGCCAAGTTCGATTCGTAATCCGCGCTACACCTTGCAGCAGTTCATGCCGCGTCATCAGTTCAACGCGAACTGGTTTTATGAGCTGCCCATCGGGCCCGGCAAAGCGCTCGATCCGGGCAGCAAGTTCGCTCGAGGTTTGGCGACCGGTTGGCAAGTCGGTGGGTTGATGAACTGGCGTAGCGGCGCTCCGCTTTCGATCCACTCAGGACGAGGAACATTCCACACGCGGTTCGTCTCGGGCGAAAACACCGTCGATCTCTCGCAGTCCATGACGAACGGTGATCTGCGAAACCTCGTGGGGCGGCGCGACATCGGGTCCGGAGTGTTCTGGATCGACCCCTGTACCTCCTCAATCGTTGGAGGGAACTGTTCCGGCAGCGGCGTCCAGGGACTCTTTCAAGTTCCCGAGGCCGGTCGACTGGGCACGCTGCCACAGACCCCTGTCTATGGGCCAAGTCGGTTCGTTTTCGATTTCAACGTTGTCAAGAAGACGCCCATCACCGAGACCGCCAACGTCGAGTTCCGCTGGGAGGTCTTCAACCTATTCAACAACGTCACGTTCGCGCAACCGGAGAACGATATCTTCAATAGCAATTTCGGCCAGATCACGCAAACCGTATCGAGCCCGCGCCTCATGCAGTTTGCGATTAAAGTAAACTTCTAGCTCTCCGGGCTCACTCCTGGCGTAACGTCCGCCTCCGGCCAGACTTGTGAATAGATCAATCGACAAGAAGCCCAAGGCCAGACGGCTCTGGAGCCCTCCCGACGAGCTCATCGCCCGGGCCAACCTGACGACCTTTCGGTCCTGGGTGGAACAGCACGGCGGTCCGCGCCTTCACGATCACGCCGATCTGTACGACTGGTCGATCGACCGCGCCCCTGATTTCTGGCGAGCCCTTTGGGATTTCTGCGGCGTTCGTGCCGAGCACCAAGGCAATGAAGTCGTTCGAGACTTCGGCCGCATGCCGGGCGCGCAATGGTTTCCCGACGCTCGACTCAACTTCGCGGAGAATCTACTCCGCCATCGCGGTGACCGCGAAGCGCTCGTTTCGTGGAACGAGAACGGGCGTCAACGAGTACTCACCTACACCGAGTTGCATCACGAGGTCTCACGGTTCGCGGCGGCCCTGCGTCAAGCAGGTGTCAAGAAGGGTGACCGTGTGGCGGGGTTCATGCCGAATATCCCGGAGACCGTCGTTGCGATGCTTGCCGCCACGAGCATTGGCGCCGCTTGGTCGTCTTGCTCGCCCGACTTCGGCTTGCAGGGCGTGCTCGATCGCTTCGGACAGATCGAGCCGAAGATTATCCTCGCCGCGGCCGGCTATCAATACAACGGCCGAGCGTTCGACTCACTCGAGAAGGTCTCGAAGGTTGTCGAACAAATTCCGTCCGTCGAAAAGATCATCGTCGTCCCTTACGTTGTTTCGGAACCAGACCTCACAGCATTGCCCAAAGCCGTTTTGTACGGCGATTTCCTCGCAGAGGCCCCGGACCAGCCGCTTGCCTTTGCATCGCTGCCCTTTGATCACCCAGTCTACATCATGTACTCCTCGGGCACGACCGGCAAGCCCAAGTGCATCGTTCACGGCGCCGGCGGAACGCTGCTGCAGCATCTCAAAGAGTTGGTGCTGCACAACAACCTGAAGCGTGATGACCGCATCTTCTACTTCACAACCTGCGGCTGGATGATGTGGAACTGGCTAGTGAGCAGCCTCGCCGTCGGCGCGACGGTCGTGCTGTTCGACGGCTCACCGTTTCACCCGGAACCGGCGCGGCTTTGGGACATGGCCGAGCAGGAGAACATCACCGTTTTCGGAACGAGCGCCAAGTATCTCTCGGCGGCCGAGCAGGCCGGAGTCCACCCCGCCCAAGGTCATCAGTTGCCGGCGCTGCGCACGATTCTTTCGACTGGTTCGCCTCTTGTCGAAGAAGGGTTCGATTACGTCTACGAGAAGGTCAAATCGAACGTACAACTCGCGTCCATTTCGGGCGGAACGGACCTGATCTCATGCTTCGCCCTCGGCAATCCGGTGAGTCCTGTGTATCGCGGGCAGATCCAGACACGCGGGCTCGGCATGAAGGTCGAAGTATTCGATGGCGAGGGCCATTCGCTACCTGCGGGCGAGAAAGGCGAGCTAGTCTGCACGCAACCTTTTCCTTCGATGCCAATCGGCTTCTGGAACGACCCAGATGAGGCGAAGTACCGTGCCGCGTACTTCGAGACGTTCCCGAATATCTGGCACCACGGCGACTACTGCGAGCTGACGCCGGAAGGCGGCATGGTCATTTGGGGCCGGTCGGATGCCGTCTTGAATCCCGGCGGAGTGCGTATCGGCACCGCCGAAATCTACCGTCCTGTCGAGAAGATTCCCGAGGTGGTCGAAGCGGTTGTGGTCGGACAGAATTGGCAAGCCGACACGCGCGTCGTGTTGTTTGTAAAGCTTCGCGAAGGCACCACTCTTGACGATGCCTTGACCGACACGATTCGGAAGCGGATTCGGGCTGAAGCAAGTCCGCGCCACGTCCCGGCGAAGGTCATCCAGGTCGCCGACATTCCGCGCACGATGAACGGTAAAATCGCCGAGCTCGCCGTACGCAATGTCATCGAAGGCCGGCCCGTTAAGAATCGCGAAGCACTCGCGAACCCCGGGGCTCTCGATCTCTTCAAGGACTTGCCTGACCTCCAGAGCTAGCGCCCGTTCTCCGGCACTGGACGCTCAGGTCCCGGAACGCTTAGATTGGGGGACAGATGCGGGAAAATGCCAAGGTGGCCGATACCCTTTCGGCGCTGATCGTCGACGACGAACAGTTGGCTCGAGAGGAGCTAGCGTTTTTGCTGAAGTCGTTCCCCTCGGTCGAAATTATCGGTTCGGCGGGCGACGGTCTTGAGGCGTTGCAACTCATCCAGCAACATCAGCCCGACATCGTGTTCATGGATGTCCAAATGCCGGGCCTGAACGGTCTGGAAGTTGTCCGCGAAATTGCCACCTCGGGAGGACCGATCCCTCACTTCATCTTCGCCACCGCCTACGACCAATACGCCGTGCAGGCCTTCGAAGTGAACGCCGTTGACTATCTGCTGAAACCGATTGAGAAGGAGCGGCTCGCCAAATCCATCGAGCGCGCCGAGAATCTGCTTGGATCCCCGGCGCAAGAGACAAGCCAAGTAGAGTCACTGTTGGAACAACTCAAGAGCGGTTTACGGCAGCCGACCAAGATCCTGCTCAAGAACAGCAACCGTCTCTTGTTGGTCGATGCCGCGGACGTGATTTACGCCGGCATTCAAGACGGTCTCATCACGATCGTCTCGACACAGATCGAAGGGCACTCGAACTACAAGACGATCGAAGACCTGCAGTCCAACCTCGACCCGGCCACGTTTTGGCGGCCACATCGGTCGTATCTGGTCAACATCAACAAGATCCAGGAAGTCGTCCCCTGGTTCAAGTCGACTTATCAGCTACGGATGAGTGACAAGAAGCACACGGAGATCCCGGTCAGCCGCGCCCAAACCAAACGGCTGCGGGAACTATTCAAGCTGTAGTCGACTCTTCGTGAGCTAAGGCTGCTGAGGCGCCGGCGTCTCGCCTTGTTCCTCGGTGTCGTCGACGATGTCGCCGAACTTGATGTCGGTGTCGCTCTTGAACTGTTTGTAGTCTTCGTATTTGATGATCATACGGATGCGCTGATCGCCGCTCTTGAAGTGCAGAACGTCGTCGGCGCGCGTGTAGACGGGGAACCAGTACTTACCATCAATCTGGTCGCGGTAGGTTTCGAAACGCGGAAATTGATTGTCCTCGTTCTTCTTGAGCCGGCCCACGCCTTTGCCATACGTCTTGACGATCTGTAGGTCGCGCTGGTCCACCCAGATCTGGCCCTCGAAGTAGCGTTCGCCCTTCGCAAGCTCCTTCGGTTTGACCGCGAAGACATAGGTCTCGATCTCATCGACCTGCTCCGGTCCGATATACCGGACGTCGTAATCGGCCCGCTCGTCCGATGTCATCACGAAGGGTTGAACATCGCGCAAATCTTGCATGTCTTGCGGGGTGAGGATGATGTTCTTAAGCGTCGGGACCGGGCTGTAGACGACACGTTCGTTGCGCTTGCCGTCAGAAGTGAAGATGATGTCCTGCACCAACTCGTACTTGCCCCGCACACTTCCCGAGTCGGTGTACTCCAGGATCTTCACCGTTTGGCGGTACGTGTAGTTGCCGCGAGCCCCTGAAAATTCAGTCTCTTTGGCGATGAACTGGTCGATCAACTGTTCGACCGGCATGGGCAGGTCGCCCGCTCCGGTGTCTGCCGCAACCGCGGGCGAAAAGCCCGCCAAGGCCGCCACGACGACGAGAAACAAGGCCACTTGCAAGAACGAGAATGGTTTCACAACGCTATACCTCTCAGTGGTTCTAGTTCGATTATCCCACGCCACATGGTGCGTAAAGACACACTCCACAGACGTAGCCGCGCCGTGAACGGTTCCTGTTAAAGACCGGCCCCGCCCTGGTACTCGCCGAAAACGCCGCGTAACGCGTCGGAAACCTCGCCGAGCGTGGCGTAGCATTCGACCGCGTCAACGATCAAAGTCATGAGGTTCGCTTCACCCTTTGCGCCGGCGGTCAGGGCCTCCAAGCGGCGCTCGACTCCCGCGCTATCTCGCGAGGTTCGCAGTTCATCGAGCTCCTCGCGCCGGCGGGTTTCCAACGCTGGATCGATCTTCACCGTGGGAACCGACTCGCTCTCATCCGACTGAAACGCATTCACCCCAATGATCTTCTGCTCACCCGACTCGACTCTGCGTTGGAAGCCGTAGGCCGCGTTCTCGATCTCACGTTGTACGTAACCCTGCTCGATCGCATTCGGCATTCCGCCCAGGGCATCGATTCGGTCCAGGTACTCCCGGGCCTCTTCTTCGATGCGATCGGTCAGCCGCTCGATCTCGTACGAACCGCCCACGGGATCGGCCGTATTCACGACACCCGTCTCTTCCGCGATCACCTGCTGGGTTCGTAGCGCCAGCTTGGCGGCCTGCTCGGTCGGCAAAGCAAGTGCTTCATCGAACCCGTTGGTATGAAGCGACTGCGTTCCGCCCAGCACCGCCGCCAGCGCCTCGTACGCCGTGCGCATGACATTGACATAAGGCTGCTGCGCCATCAGCGAGGAACCGGCCGTTTGCGTATGGAAGCGCATCTTGAGCGATGCGTCATTCTTCGGCTGAAACCGCTCTTTCATCGAGCGGGCGTAGAGCCGCCGAGCCGCCCGAAACTTCGCGATCTCCTCCAGGAAGTCCCGGTCCGCGCTGAAGAAGAACGACAGACGCGGGGCGAAATCATCGATCGCAAGCCCGGCCGAAAGGGCCGCTTCGATGTATGCGAACGCATTGGCTAAAGTGAAGGCCACTTCCTGCGGCGCCGTCGAGCCCGCTTCCCTCATGTGGTATCCGCTGATCGAAATGACGTTCCACTTCGGCATCTCCCGGCCCGCCCACGCGAACAGATCCGTCACAATCCGCATCGATGCCTGGGGCGGGTAGATGTACGTTCCGCGCGCGATGTACTCCTTGAGCACATCGTTTTGGACCGTGCCTCGCAATACTTGCAGGTCAACCCCCTGCTTGCGGGCCGCGGCGGCATACAGCGCCAGCAGGATGCTCGCCGTCGAGTTGATCGTCATCGACGTCGATACATCGCCTTGGGGGATGCCGGCGAAAAGCTGCTCCATGTCCCGCAGCGAACTGATCGAGACGCCGGCACGCCCCACCTCACCCAGCGAGCGCGGGTGGTCGGAGTCATAACCCATCTGCGTCGGCAGATCGAAAGCGACCGACAATCCGGTAATCCCTTGCGAGAGGAGATAGTGGTAACGCCGGTTCGATTCCGCGGCGTCACCGAGCCCGGCGTACTGCCTCATCGTCCAGAGACGATCGCGGTGCATCCCCGGATAAACCCCCCGTGTATAGGGGAAGGAGCCCGGCCGCTCTAGAGGTTCATTGCCGGGTTGGGTCATCTGCACAGCGAGGAATTAGGCACGCCCTATTGGTTCCGAGAGACACGGCGGGCTCGCCGAAAGGAGGAGATACCGAAACCGGCGAAAGTGACCACGAAGCCCAACAACAATACAACCCGCCACAGGTTGGCGGGATCACGATCCATCTGCTGATACGTGTGAATCAGGCCACCCGCTCCAAAAGTAGCGATCAGGGCAAACGAAACAAAGACAAAACCGATGATCTGGTGCCAGAGTTCGCGGGTGACCTGCCAGAGCTTGGACCCAAACTTGCGGGCTTCCTGCAGGGCGACCGACGCCACCTTCGTTACGGGCATAAACAGCCCTAATGCTATCAGAGCCCCTAATCGCGGGCGCGGGAAGTGGAAGTGCCTTGAGTCACCCGACTCCATCGACACCCCACGGTTAGAGAGAGTAGGGGCACGGCATGCCGTGCCCGCGGTCCGGAAGGGGTTGCTAGATCAACAGGCCGCCGTGGCCGAGTGAGGAGATTTCCGCCGCCGAGAGCCGGTAGTTCGCCAGCAGCGGAGGCAACACCAAGTCGGTAACGTTTGGTTTGGGAGACCGAAAACAGCCTGGCGCGGCTACCACCGGCACGTCGCCGGCATAGCTCAACAGCAGCAAGTTGCCCGGTTCGACCGGCGCCAGAAAGCTCTCCACATCGCAGCCCACCTTCTGCATCGCCTGCCCGATCACGTCCTCCGGGCCGGCCGGCGCGGATGTCGACGCCATCAAGACGATGCTAGGCCGCGCTCGCAGCAGGTGGTCGAGAGCACGCGCCACAGCCGTAACCTCTTCGACCGCCGTTAGGACAAATGCGGCATTCGTGCCAAAGCGGCCGAGCCGCGTCCTCATGATGCCGGAGAACAGGCTGCGTGCCCGCTCGCCCTCGCGGGGATCGCTGTACAGCACGGCCACCGTGGGTTCTTCAATCGGTCGCGCCTGCAGAATCGGGCCTTGGGCCTTCACGAGCCCCAACGCGCGCTCATAGTCCTGCTTCGGCATCGCGAACGGAGATGTCTTCACGCTTGCCAGCCGCTGTCCTTTGGGCGCGAACGAGAAGTTAGGCATGGTCGCGATGGTGACACTGCCACTCGAATTGAGCTGTCGCAACAGATCCTCATCCAGCAGCAGACAGCAGTTCTCGGTCGCGAATAGATTCGCGCGTCCGCCTGCGGCGAGACGAATCTCCATCGCGCCGCAGGCCGCTTCGGACGCAATGCCCAGAGCCGCCTCGCTTTCGGAAACCTCGTTCTCGTCCAGGACCGCGACCGTAACCTCGCTGTGCCCTTCCAGGTTCAACAGTCGAGCGTCCTCCTCGCTGATCTGATGACCCTTCGCCAGCAACTTCTTGCCGGATGGTTGGAATATCGGACTGCAAAGCAGATGTCCGACTGCCCTTTGTGTCTGGACGGCTAGAGCCTTCACGGTTCCTCTCCTCGCGAGTACTTATCGCTTCAAAGTCTACGTCAAATACCGCCCTATTATAGATCACATTAGTTGATTGTGTCAGTTTATTTATGCACGAATAAGTAACTGCCCGGCTCGCACGGAAGCATAACCTCCTACACGTGTTGCCCTTAAAACAGGGGCCTATAAGATTCTCAGGGCAGTTCTAGGCGAATCGATAAACCGGCAGAATGGGAATGTGTTCCAGATGATTTCGTCCCACGCGGTGGACGAGTATGAGTGATTTGTCCGCAATTGGGTCGGACTATTGGAGAACCAAGGTGGTTCCCAGGTCCTCGCCATCGAGTAGGCGCGCGAGGACATGCGGCTCGGCCCCGGCCACGATGCGGACCTGAGAGATGCCCTTTGCGATCCCCGCGACCGCGGCTCGGAGCTTTGCTTCCATGCCGCCCTTCGCGACTCCGATATCGATGAGATCCAGGGCTTCCGCGGATGTAAGGGTGCGGATCCGCTGACCCTCACCGTCGAGCACGCCCTCGACATCGGTGAGGAAGATAAGCTGATCCGCCTTGAATCCACCGGCGCAGGCGACCGCCATTTGGTCGGCGTTGACGTTGAAAATTGCTCCGTCGCGGCCGCCGGCCATGCAGGCCACCGTCGGCAGATAGCCCTTGGCGCTGAGCAAGTCAATCACGGCGGCGTCGACCGTTTCTACTTCGCCAACAGCCCCGAGGTCTTCTGAAAGCTGCCGTGCCTGCACCAGGCCGGCATCGATACCCGACAGTCCAACAGCGCGCACACCTTGCTGTTGCAGCGCGGCCACCAAGCGGTGATTGACCACGCCCGCGAGGGTCCGAATCACAGCGTCAAGAATGTTCGGCGGCGTGACACGAAAGCCGCCGCGAAACTCACTCTCGATACCGTGTTCTTGCAGGTAGCGGCTGAGCTGCTTACCGCCCCCGTGTACGACAACGGTCTGGTGCCCGGCTTTCACTGGGACTGCCAGCTTCTCCGCGATCGCAAGCCGGCTCTCGGGAGTATCGATGAGGGTACCGCCAATCTTGACAAGAAGTTTCACAGGGGAGCTTTCCGACGGAAGATTCCGGTGGGCGCGCAGGCCCCCTACAGCAGGGCTTCGGTCTCAGGCAGACCCAGCACGAGGTTCATGTTCTGTACGGCTTGTCCGGCCGCGCCTTTGATCAGATTGTCAATCGCCGCGACAATCACGACCCGCTTCGTTTCGGGGTCGGTCCTGATCCCGATATCACAGAAATTCGTGTAGTTCACGGTCTGCAAGCTCGGCAATTCACCCTCGGGGAAGATGCGGACGAAGGGCTCGTCCTTATACATCTTGTGGTACACGGCTGCGATGTCGTCGTAGCTCATCGACTCCGCGGTCCGCACATAGATCGTCTCCAAGATGCCGCGGTGTACCGGCAAGAGTTGCGCAGTGAAGCTCAACTCGTGCTCTTCCACATCAGAGGTAAGCAGCAGCTCGGGGACGTGCCGATGCGTCAGAACGGCGTACGCACTGAAGTTCTCGGTGACTGACGAGAAGTGGGTCTTACCGGACGGCTTCTTGCCCGCCCCGCTCACGCCCGATTTGGCGTCGCAGATCACGCCCGCCTCACGGTCAAGCACGCCCTCGACCATCAAGGGGCGCAACGAGAGGTTAGCGGCCGTCGGGTAGCAACCCGGGTTCGAGACCAACCGCGCCATCTTCGTGACCTCGCGGAAGTACTCCGGCAGACCGTACACCGCCTCCGCGAGCAAGTCGGGGCGATTGTGCTCCATGTTGTACCAACGCGTGTAGTTCTCGACCGTGCGGAGCCGAAACGCACCGCTCAGGTCGACGACCTTGAGCCCCGCGTCGAGTGCCTTCGGGACCATCTCAAGTGAAACCTCATGAGGCGTCGCGAAGAAAATGACCGCGAGGTCGCCATCCTGGAGCGTTTCCTCGCCCCACGGCAGCCGCGGCAAGTGGCCGTTGAGGAATGTCTTCTCGTCAGCGGTCTGTGCGCGGTGCTCGATGAGGACCGGCTCGACCTGGCTGTGCCGCTCGAGGATCTTGACGAGCTCGGCGCCACTATATCCCGTGAAGCCGACGATGCCGGCACGAAGTTGTTTACTCATTTACTGGCCCTGAATGTCTTATGATACGGGCCGTCGGAGGCCCACACAACTTCGGGGGCCCCGGCGGAGCGTTCTCATTGCATGCCGACAGCAACTACAACGCAGACTGAAACCGAATCACTTCCCTCGGAGTTGAGGGATGTCCACGAGCAGATCGAGGACGTACGCGGCCAACTCCAGCAGCTCATGTTCGGTGTGAATGAGGCGGCGTTCTTGTGGCGACCGGAGCCGAATCACTGGTCGATCTCTGAGTGTCTCATGCATCTGAACACAACCGCGGCGCTCTACATCTCGGCCATCGATCGAGCGATCGGGGCAGGTCAGCCTGCTTCCGGCGGAGAAGAGTTGCCGCGACGGGGGTTCCTGGGGCGTTGGATGCTGAATACTCTTGAGCCGCCGGTCACGCGCCGCTTCAAAGCGCCGGGAGCCTTCGCGCCCAACGAGCCGAAACCGCTCGACCAGGTGGTGCCCGAGTTCATTCGCTACCAAGATGAAGTTCAGCAGCGGCTCGCCGTCGCGAAAGGCTTCGATCTCTGGCGAACTAAAGTTAAGTCGCCGGCCGTTCCTCTGCTTAGGTTCTCGCTCGGCGAAACCTTCGCCATCATCACCGCGCACGAACGCCGACACCTTGCGCAAGCCGAGGAAGTGAAGAACTCGCCCGACTTCCCGCGAACATGACCCAAAACGGCAAGCTCCATTTCCTCAATCTTCTCGACCTGCCACAAAACTTCTAGCCGAGCCGCGAGAGAAACGAGCGGTGCGAACTCCCAACACCCCTCGGAAGTGCTATTTCCCGTCGCGTCCCTACAATAGGTCTCGGAGGATACTGACCGTGCGTTCCCTATCTCGCAGAACTTTTCTGGCTGCCGCCGCCGGAGCCGCCGCGTGCTCGTCTGACGCCCCGGTGACCGAGCCGACCCCTGAGTCGGTCACGGAAACGCCCCAGGCGATTCTCGACTTTCACTGTCACACGCTGCACCTTGGCCGCACCAACGAACAACTTGTGGCGCACCAGGCCGCTCTAGACGTCGGCAAGACCGTGCTGCTCCCCGGCGCCGGTTGGCTGCTTGGGCGAATCGGCGGCAATGAGCACTGCGCCGAGCTTGCCAAGACGAACCCCGACCACTTCGTCCTCTTCGCCAATGCCGACTCTGCCGAGGATGACGCGGTTGCGACCTTGGACACCTGGCTCAAGGGCGACGCGCACGGAATCGGCGAACAGAAGTTCAAGGTGCCGGTCGACGGCAAGGAAATGCGTCGCATCTTTGATCTCGCGCGCGAACACAAAGCTCCCGTGCTTGTTCATTTCGAGCACGAGATGTACAACCTCGGCATCCAGAACTTCGCGAAGATTCTTGGGGAATACCACGACGTCACCTTCCTCGGCCACGCCCAGACGTGGTGGGGCAACATCGGCGCCGATCTCGATCAGACCGACATGTACCCGACCGGTCCGGTGAACCCCGGCGGCCTAACCGATCGGCTACTCGCCGACTATCCCAACATCTATGGCGACCTTTCAGCGGGATCAGGCCGCAACGCCATCACGCGCGAGGCAGACTTTGCGCGAGGCTTCGTCGAGCGCCACCAAGATAAGCTCGTCTGGGGAAGCGACTGCCCCTGCCCTGACGCCAAGGGTACCGGTCGAAGCGACCATAAGTGCGTCGCCGCCACCTGCCTTGCCGCTCTCAAGAACCTCGCCCCTAGCGACGAGGTCTACAAGAAGATCACCTGGGGCAACGGCGCGAAGATCCTAGGAATTGCGTAACTTGTGGCGCACGGCTGCGCCGTGCAGGGTCGCCCTGCGGGCGACCGCCAGATCGGCGAAGGGCCGATGCCATGAGGGAACTGACGACTAGTGGTCGCCGACAACCCGTTCCCGCTTGACCCAATCAATCACCGCGTCCCGAACAAGGGTACCCTGGTCCTCGAACCGAAGACCCCTCTCCACCCAGCGATCCCCAATAAAACTGTTCGTCGCCACGACGTATTCTTTGCGAGGATTGATCGACCGACCGTCCCGAAGCTCTTTCGGTAGCGCATTGCCCTTGACCCTGCCTACGTAGATCGTGTTGCCAAAGGGCAGGATGTTCCAAACGTGCCGCGCCTGGATCTCCCCTTGGGGTAGCCTGTCACGGATTCCGCCGCGATTCATGTACGCAATGTCCGCGCCGGTTGCCTGGCGCATGACTTTCTCGATCAATGGCTGGAGTTCGTTTCCGCCAAGTCGTCGCGCCGAACGGCCGATGGGGACATCGACGATCTCCGCGACCTTCGATTCCCACTCGTCCACCAACTTCGCTACGGTCGCGTCGGGCTCATACGCCGAGGTAGTGATCGGAATTCGCTCCCATTCGTAGGAGACGACCCGGTCGTTGGCCGTGTCCACGTTGAGCTTCAGCTTTCCGAGTTCCCGGCCGTACGCTTGAACCTTCACGCACGGCCGGCCATCGTGGTCTTTCACTTCATCCTGGCCGCCGTGATTGTGTCCGGCGATCACGACGTCAACATCAGGGGCCTTGGCCAGCACTTCGTCGTCTTCGTCGTCGAAGGTATGCGACAGCACAACGACGAGGTCCACCTCGTGCTGCAGCTCCGCGGCATAGCGTTGAACTGTCTCGGCCACCGGCAGGGTGCGCCACGGGCCACGATACTCCGTCTTCGTCAGGCCCGGTAGGCTGGCCGTAAGAGCGCCGATGATCGCCACGCGAACCCCGTTCACTTCCCGGATCACGTACGGCTCGTCCGTCATCAACTGTCCGTCGCCGTCGACAAGATTGGCCGTTACGGTTGGGAACTCGGCCTTGGCCAGGAACTCGCGAATCTTACGCCAGCCATAGTCGAACTCGTGATTGCCCAGCGTGTTCACATCGATCCCGAGATGGTTCGCGACCTCCCACACCGGCAGACCTTCGAATATGCTCGACACCGGAGTTCCCTGAACGAAATCACCGGCGTGCAGCACGATCGTCGACTCGGGCGACTTGGCTTTCTCTTGCTGGATCGCCGCCGCCACGTAGGCGAAACCGCCACGGCCCTCCGAATCAGGCAGGAAGCGGGCGTGTAGGTCGTTTGTATGCAGAATGGTGATCGGGCGGACGCCGGAGTCGTGGGAGGCACCGCTGCCGCACGCTGAGAGCACAGACAGCAACACCACGACAGCGAGATTGCAGTTCCTAAAGCCCCCCCCACGAATTGACCATCCACTAGCTGAGCCGCGACTGGCAAGGAGCGGTGCAGGCGCCGACGGGTTTGTAGACCTGCGAATAGCAGTACGAATACCCATCAACACTACAACCGTTCCACCGGGATCGAAGACATCCCGTAGAGGTGACCACCCTTAACCGTAGCCACGGGCCGCAACAGTTGATGCCCCACGCGGGTCGCGCCCAAAGCATCCGTGAAGACAAAATCGCCTTCGTCAAGATCGAACACCGCCACGTCCGCTTCCGCTCCGACCTTGAGTGTGCCGAGCCCGTTGAGCTGGCCGTGAACCAGCGACGGATTCTTCGTCGCGCGCTCAATCACTTGGTCCAAAGTCAAGCCGAGCTGCATGAACTTCGACAGCGTCGTTGCGAGATCGAACACCGGGCCGTTCACATTCCATTGGTGCACATCGCTCGAGATCGTCCCCGGTAGTACATCCTGCTCAAGAACATGTTCCGCTGTATCGAACGAAAAACTTCCCGCACCATGTCCGACGTCGAGATGCACGCCCCGCGCCAGCGCCTGATGCACCGACGGCAAAACCCGTCCGTTGTCGTCAATGATGCCGCCGTCTTCGCCCCGGAAGCTATGTGTCACCACATCGCCTTTCTTGAGCATCGCCATGATGTCTTTGATCGGCGAATACGAACCGCCAATGTGAACCATTAGCGGCAGCTTCACCGCATCCGCCGCCTCGCGTGCCATTCCGAGCGCTTTGAGATCGTGTTGCCCGGCAATATTCTCCGTCAGCCGGACTTTCACTCCCATGATCACGTCGCGGTGTTTCTCAATCGTCGCAGCCGTTAGCTTTGGATTCGCAAAGCGCAACTCCAGCAATTCGCCCCAAACGTTGTCCCGCGACAACGTCGATTGCCCGATCACCGAGATATTCAGCATCGCCTTGATGCGCGTATCGGCTTGGTTGATGACGTACTTGCGGAAGCCCGGGAATGTGTTCGCACCCGCCGACCCGGCGTCGACCACCGTCGTGACGCCCTTCGCGATGTGATTCGGATCACAAGGAATCGAGAGCGGCGCGACACCGTCGTAGACGTGCACATGCATGTCGATCAGGCCGGGGGTCACGATCTTGCCGTGTGCGCGCAATACGTGCAGCGCTTCGGACTCCGGGATGTTCTGCGCCAACAACGCAACCTTGCTACCGGAAATCGCGATGTCGCGGGGCGTCGAGATCTCTTGTGTCGGATCAACAAGCCGCCCGCCTTTGACAAGCAAGTCGTACTTGTACGAGCGGGGACTTTGTGCCTTGAGGAGCCCGCTTTCCTCCGGCACGAGACCGCACACGAGCGCCGAGCCGATGGCCGTCTGGCGAAGGAAGTGACGTCGCGAGTGGTGGTGATGATAGGGGTGGCGGTGCTTCATAGTGGTTGAAATCTTACCACGCGAAAACGGCGTTTCTCGCAAAGACGCAAAGTACCGCAAAGCTCGCCAAGAAGACCCTACCAGTGATCAAGGACTCGGTAGGCTTCGTCGTCCCCGGGCCATGGCGGGATCGTCATGCAGAGGAACCGAAGAGGTGTCGAGCCCATGTTGCGGAACTGGAAGTGCACGCCTACGGGAATCGTGAGAGAGACGCCGGCGGCAACGGCGGTGACTTCTTCATCGTCGTCCAGCTTCCTCCACATTTCGCCCTCACCCTCCAAGAAGAACCAGATCTCTTCGACCGTCCGATGAGCGACCGCCAACGAAACCTTTCCCGGCGGCAGCGTGCAGTGGACCGTGCTCGCCCGCTCCGTCGAGGCCAGCAGCCGGATCTCCGATTGATCCGGTGCCAAGCAATCGTAGCTATCCGATAGCGTTCTCGTCTGCATCAAACCTTCCAGCGACCCCCGAGGGCCTCAGTTCTCGTCCTATATCGGTTCCCCTGAGTGACCGTCCTCTAGCTGAGCCGCGACTGGCAAGGAGCGGTGCGAACCCCCAAGCGTCCGCCCCGTCCCTGCTCGTGCTCAAATCCCAACCAGGTTCGGCTGCAACTTCTGATACCCCCGCTCCAGCGCCCAAACATCCAACGGCAACGCCGCCACCTCATCCACGTCCGCCACAGCCTGGATCTCTTTACTCAGATCCACATGATGCAGGTAGCGCTGGCAGGAGTCACAGACCTGCGTCTGCAAGTGGGCCATCTGTTCGGGGGAATAGTAAGCGATCTTCTGCTTATCGTGCTCGCCGCACGCCGCGCATTGGCCACGAGGAAACGACCACTCACTCAGGCAGAGTGAACAAGCGAGCGTCAGCGCGGAGCCGTCTCCTTCCGGGCGCAACACGCCGACCTGCGGTGGGTGTCCGCAGTGAGGGCAGCGGTTGTCGATATGTGATGGGCTCCCCTCGCCCCGGCTGATTACGTGAGGCTGTAGCAGCACACGTGCAAAGAAACTCCGGGCTGAGGTCGTATCGCTCTGTTCGAGATAAGCAGCGAGCGCCTCGCGGCAGGAACTCTCTCCCAGCGTCGCGGCAGCTTCCTTGAGTACGCCGGAACCGCCCTCCCGCACCAACTCTCGAAGGGGTTCCCGCAACCGAAGCGCGGCCTCGACACCGCCGGGCTCGCCATCGCGAGCCGCCTGCTGCTGAAAGCTTGCAATCTTGGCGTAGAACTCCAACGCCTCGCGCGACGCCGGATAGCGCAACGCCAGCACACGCGCCCGCTCCGCCCGCCGCCGACTCAGTTCTTGGAAATTTCTCGGTACCACTTGGGATGATGCGATGCCGCCCAACCAGGCGTGACCCACCCACGGATCATAGCGCGGAAGGAACCCGGTACTCCCGCCGTCCCCATATAGATGTGCACGATGATCATGCCGATCGAGCCGATGGCGACAATCGGGTGGATGACGATCGCGGCGAGCCTGAGCCCTAGCGGCATCCATTCAGGGAACCAGAGGATCACGCCGCTAGCGAGAAGCAGGAACGTGATCAGAACCTGTCCCCAGAAGAGCATCTTCTGACCGGCATTGAAGCGGCCCGCCTCCGGCAACCCTTCTTCATCATGCACCGCGTACTTCTTCGCATTGCGGAGCCAGATGCGGTCATCCGAGTTGAGTCGCATTTGCCGCGCCCATTTGAGGAACATCGTGCCGAGCACGAGCGAAAAAACAATGCCGCCCCAAGGGTGGCCCCAACGTGTCGTGACTCCCCCACCAAGCACAGTCGCCAGCCAATACAGATGGTGACTCCAGAGTGCGAGCCCTGATAAGGCGGCGTACACAAAGCTCAATGCAGCCAGCCAGTGAACGGCGCGTTCGGCGAACGAAAAACGATGGACCTGCTTAGGCATCGCTCGCCTCGTCGCCGGTCGGTTTCGGTCCGTAGCGCAGGTAATGGGCAAACGCCCCAAGTACGCCGCCGGCGAGAACAAGATTGCCGAGCCACTTCACCGGACCCTGCCACAACGACACGGTCCACGGTATGGTCGGGTTCTTTGGCAAGCCGTAGCTCTCGGGATCGGAGGCTTCTTTGAGAACGTAAAGGACGTGCGTTCCACCGACGCCGGCCGGGTTGTAGATACCCGCGTCAGCGTGGCCGTCTTCCTTGAGCTCACCCGCGCGGGCGTTTGCGATCTGAATCAAATCCTCGCGCGTACCAAACGTCAGGCAATTCGTCGGACAAGCCTTGATGCAAGCCGGTTCGAGCCCGACCGCCGTGCGGTCCGAACACATCGAGCACTTATAAACCTTCTTCGAGTTCGGGCTCAGCCGGGGAACATCAAACGGACATCCGGTAATGCAATAGCCACAACCGATACACAGGTCGTGATTGAAATCGACTATGCCGTCCTTCTGCTGAAAGATCGCGCCCGGCGCCGGACATGACTTCAAACAGCCCGGGTCGACGCAGTGCATGCACTGGTACTTGGCCATGTTCCACGTCATGCCCCCGTCTTCACGGGACAGTTCGTTGAACTTGATCAAATTCCAGAAGTTGTGTTCAAGGTCCGGCTGCGTCTGGTAGCTTCCGTCAAAACCGGTAACCGTGAAGTCCTGGTCGTTCCATTCCTGGCAGGCGACTTCACAGGCTTTGCAGCCGATGCAGATCGAAGTGTCGACGAGTTTGGCGACGGTATGCATGCGGCTACACTTTCTCCAAGTTGACCAGGAAGCCTTTGTATTCCGGCGTCCCCGAGTTCGGGTCCATCACCGACGGCGTCAGGTTGTTAATCAGCGGTCCTTTGACCCGTCCTAAAAAGCCCCAGTGAATCGGCAATCCGACCTGATAAATCGTCTTGCCGGCAACCTGCAAACCGTGCATGCGCTTGGTGACGAGCGCCGGACCTTCGACCTTGCCCCGTGCCGACGTCACGCGCACCTGGTCGCCGCTGGCGATGCCCTTTTCGTCGGCAAGCGCCTGCGGCAGTTCGACGAAGAAGGTGGACTGCAACTGAGCGCTCGATTCAACGTGCTTCGTCCAATAGTGGAAATGCTCGGTCAGGCGGTACGTGATCGCGACGTACGGATACTCTTCGGCGGTCCCCAGAGGATCGAGGTCGCTCGAAAACTTTAGCGCCATCGGATTGCTGCCGACATTCGGGTGCATCTGGTTCTCAACGGGCGACTCGGCCGGTTCGTAGTGTTCCGGGAACGGGCCTTCGACAAAGTCCGGTGCGAATAGTTTCGCCACGCCCTCAGCCAGCATGATGAACGCGCCGTTGGCTTCCGGCGGAGCGTCGGCCTTGTAATCAGGCACATCGCCCACCCAGCGGTTCCCCTTCCAGCGAATCGGAGCGCGTGTCTCGTCCCAGGGCTTGCCATCGGCATCAGCCGATGCACGGTTATAAAGTACGCGCCGATTCGCGGGCCAACTCCAGGCCCACTCCGCGTAGAGCCCCAGCCCGGTTGGATCGCTCTGGCCCTGTCGCTCCATCTGGTTGCCGGCCTCGGTAAACGACCCCGAGTAGAGCCAATTGCCGCAGATTGTGGAGCCGTCGTCTTTCAACGCGCCAAATCCCGGCACTTGTTTCCCGCTCTCGATCTCTCTGCCGCTGATCTCCTTGGCAACTTCCGTCTGCGACGGCGAAATCGGGTTCGCATAGCTCCAGTCCATGGCCAGCAGCGGCTCTGGCGAAGCCCCACCTTCTTCCTCATACAACTCGCGGAGCTTCAAGAACAGCCGCGCGATGATCTCCTGGTCATCCATCGCGTCGCCGGGCGGATCGACCGCCTTGTACTTCCATTGAAGCCACCGCGACGAATTGACGAACGTCCCGTCTTTCTCGGCGAAGCAGGAAGCGGGCAGCAAGAAAACTTCCGTCTGCACCTCTTTGGGATCGGTGACCTTGTCGTAGTACTCCTCTTGCAGGTCCTTCGCCTTCCAGAACGCGGCGGTCTCCGTCTCAAAGTTCTCAGCGACGATCAGCCATTTCAACTTGCTGAGCGCCTGGATCATCTTGATGCTATTCGGTCCGCCCGCCACCGGGTTCATCCCGAACGAAATCAGCCCTTCCTTCTTTCCGGCGTACATCTCGTCGAACAGATAACCCCAACTGTGCGTCGCGCCCTCGGCGATCTTCGGCAGATAGTCGTAGCCGAACTGGTTCTCGCGCGTGGCGTTCTCACCGTAGTAAGCCTTCAGCAGGCTCACCATGAACTTCGGCGTATTCCCCCAATAGTTCAAGGAATCTGGCCGCAACGGCTTCGGCGAATTGGCTTGGCCGTACTCAGCAAGCGTTGTCCAATTCGCGCGCGGCACCTTCAAATAACCCGGCAGCATATCCCACGCGCCCATATCCGTCGCGCCCTGAATATTGGAATGCCCCCGCTGGGCGTTCACGCCGCCGCCAGGCATCCCGATATTGCCCAGCATCAGTTGCAGCATTGCCGCCGTGTGAATGAGCTGCACCGAGTGGCTATGCTGCGTCCACCCCAGGGCATAAAGAATCGTCCCCGACCGGCCCGCGCGTCCGCTTGAGCAGATGATCGCTGCGGACTGCTCGAACTCTTCCGCCGTGCACCCGGAAATCGATGCGACTTTCTCGGATGTGTACCGCGAGTAGTGCTTCTTCAGCAGTTGGAAGACGCAACGCGGATGCTCCAGCGTCTTGTCGATGCGCGCAAACCCGTCCGGACCGCGCTCGTACTCCCAACTCGACTTGTCGTACGTCTTGCTTTCCTCGTCCCAACCCGAGAAGTACCCGTCTTCAAACGAAAACCCGTCCTTCACAATGAACGACGCGTTCGTGTGCTCCCGAACATAGTCCGCATGGAACTGATCGTGCGTGAGCGCGTAGTTGAGCAACCCGCCGAGAAACGCAATATCGGTCCCCGCGCGGATCTGTACGTACTTATCCGAAACCGCCGCCGTGCGGTTAAAGCGCGGGTCGATACAAACCAGCTTCGCCTTGCGGTGTCGTTTCGCTTCCATGACGAAGCGGAAGCCGACCGGATGATTCTCGGCAGGGTTCCCCCCCATCACCAGCACCACATCGGCGTTGGCTACATCCGTCCAACCATTGGTCATGGCCCCGCGGCCAAACGTGGCGGCCAGACTGGCCACCGTGGGGCCGTGTCAAAGACGGGCCTGGTTTTCGTAGGTCAGCACGCCGAGGCCGAACCGAAACTTCCCAAGCAGGTAGTTAATCTCGTTCGTGTCGGTGCAGCCGCCGATGATCGCCGTGTTATCGAGACGATTGACCGTCCGGCCCTGAGCATCCTTCGCCTCAAAGCCGCTGTCGCGGGAATCCTTGATGCGGCGCGCCATCTTGTCGATGGCCTCGTCCCAGGGAATCACCTTCCACTCCGTCGCGCCCGGGGCGCGATAAAGCGGTTTCGTCAAACGTTGATCGTTGACGACGAATTCCTTGAGCGCAATGCCCTTCGAACACAACGTGCCGCGATTCACCGGACTCGCCGAATCGCCTTCGATATGAACCACCGCGGGTTTGACGTTCTTCGCCTTATCACCCAGCGTATGGATGATCACGCTGCAACCCACCGCGCAATACGGACAAATACTGTGAGTTTGCGTCGTGCGTGCGATCTTCAGCTCGCGGGCCGCGGCCTGGGCGGGCTGAAGGTCGAAGCCGAAGGCGGTCGTCGCTAAAGCGGCGCCCGTCTTGAAGAAGCCTCGCCTCGTTACATTGACATCGGGTGGCATTGCTTTCAAGACCGTGGCACCGTTTGTATCACGCGGCTTCAAGGAGTGTCAATTTCGCTATGTGGCTACGGCCAAATCGACCGCCCCGATGGAAGGTGTATGATGGACCGCTAGCCTCAACCTCAAACGTCGGTCACACGACGGAATCGAGCCAAAAGCGCTTTGGCGGTCATCGCCGGGAGACAAGACATTCGTGTTGCAAATGATGAGATCGGTGGTCCTATTACTGCTGTGCGTCGGGATCGCCGCCGCCCAGAAACCCTATGAACTCCTCCTCAAGGGCGGACATCTGATCGACCCCAAAAACGCCATCAACGCACCTCGCGATGTCGCGATCACCAAAGGCAAGATCGCGGCCGTCGGCGAAAATCTCGACCCGGACCAAGCCGACAAGATCGTCGATGTCAGCGGGCTCTACGTCATGCCCGGCCTCGTCGACATCCACGCTCACGTTTTTACCGGTACCGGACGCAAAGGCGTGCTCACCGGCGACACCAGCGTCTATCCCGACGGCTTTTCATTCCGCGCCGGCGTCACCACGCTCGTCGACGTAGGCAGCTCCGGCCGCCGCAACTTCGAGGAGTTCAAACGTCTCATCATCGACCGCGCGCAGACCCGCGTCCTCTCGATGCTCAACATCGTCGGCGGCGGCATGGGTGGCGGAAAGATCGAGCAGAACGTCGACGACATGGAACCGGCCCTCACCGCCCAGATGGTCAAGAAATATCCCGACATCATCGTCGGCATCAAGACCGCCCACTACGCGGGACCCGAATGGGTCGCCGTCGATCGAGCCGTCGAAGCGGGTAAGCTCGGCAAGGTCCCCGTCATGGTCGACTTCGGCACGTTCCGCGAAGAACGCCCCTTCGAGGAACTCGTTCTCGAGCACCTGCGCCCCGGCGATATGTACACACACTTCTTCATCGGACGCGTGCCGATGCTCGACGACGAAGGAAAGGTCCGGCCCTACCTCTACGAGGCCCGTAAACGCGGCGTCAAGTTCGACGTCGGCCACGGCTCCGGGAGCTTCTGGTGGAGTCAGGCCGTGCCCGCCGTCCGCCAAGGTTTTCTGCCGGACTCCATCTCGACCGACCTTCACACCGGCAGCATGAACAGCGGCATGAAAAACATGTCCAACGTTATGTCGAAGTTCCTGAGCCTCGACGTTCCGCTCGAAGAAGTCGTCAGACTCTCGACCTGGAACCCCTCGCAGCAAATTCAGCGCCCCGACCTCGGTCACCTGACCGTGGGAGCTGAGGCCGACGTCGCGGTCATGCGCGTCGATACCGGCAAGTACGGCTTTCTCGACATTCGCAACGCGCGTTATGACGGAACGAAGCTCCTGGTGCCGGAACTAACCCTACGCGCCGGTCGAGTCATGTGGGACCTCAACGGCCGCGCCGGCACGCCCTGGGAAAACTAGCTAAGCCAGTTCCCGTGATCGCCGATTCCCACGAATGAACGTGATGATCGACGCCAACGACGTCCCCGGCTGAAACACCGCCGCCACGCCCAACCGCTTCATCTCCGTCACATCATCATCCGGGATGATACCGCCGAGCACCACCTGCACGTCGTCCATCTCCTGCTGCTTGAGCAGCGCCATCACGCGCGGCACGATCGCCGTATGCGCGCCCGATAGAATCGACAATCCGATGAACTCGACGTCTTCCTGCAACGCCGCGTTCACAACCTGCTCCGGCGTCTGCCGCAGACCGGTATAGATCACTTCCATCCCGGCATCACGCAATGCCCGCGCGATCACCTTCGCACCCCGATCATGGCCATCAAGGCCCGGCTTAGCCACCAGAACCCGAATCGGCGGCGCGGGCGTAGCAGTGGAAACGGCGCTCATAGCTTACGCAAGTATTATAGAAACCCTGCCACGATCCTGCGGGCGGGGATGGAGTGGGTTTGTTTCGTTCCAGCCCGGCTAGGGGTTTTGTGAGGTGCGAGAGGCAGCGGGTACGAGGTGTGACTCGGTGGTATCAGCCTTGCAGGCCGACCGCGCGGGCTAACGTCGGCCGGGAGGCCCGCACCACCGGCCAACGCCGCCGTGTTCCTTCTCGTCGTGCCCCGGTCCTTGACCGGGTCACTCGCTCTGAGTGTGTTTTGTGGGCGATACAATGGGGCTTCTGGGTCCTTATCGACGTCTGCCTGCTGCCCGGGACTCTGCCGCTCTTTGAGAAGCTTGCTTCGTCCTTTGATCGGACGCTTGTGAGCTGTTGTTGGAACCTCTGAACATGACACGTGTCCGCTTTGCGCCCTCGCCCACCGGTTACCTTCATATCGGTGGCGCTCGAACCTTCATCTTCAATTGGCTGCATGCTCGCCATCAGGGCGGTGTCGTCGTTCTGCGCATCGACGATACGGACGTCGAACGGAACACGCAGACCTCTCTCGATTCGATCAACGAAGGTCTCGAATGGTTGGGGCTCGGCTGGGACGAGCAATACCGTCAGTCCGAGCGCCTCGATCTGCATCGCAAGGCGGCCTGGGCGATTTTCGAGAAGGGACTTGCGTATCGCGATTTCACACCCGCTTCGAAAACGCCTGAGAGTTCGAGCGGAGACTGGCTTTTTAATCCGGGCATGCGCGAGCTTACCCGCGAAGAGAGCGATCGCCGCGCCGACGCGGGCGAACCTTTCGTCCTACGCTTCCGCGTGCCGCGCGAGTCGCGTCAGGAGGTGGTTGTCACGGATCTCGTCTACGGGACCGTGAACAAGGCGACCGCCGACCTCGAAGATTTCGCGCTGCTGCGTTCGACCGGCATGCCGACGTATCACCTGGCCTCGTGCGCGGACGATGCCGATCTGCGCATCACGGACGTGCTGCGCGGCCAAGAGCATCTGGCGAATACGTTTAAGCATGTGCTGATCTTTGAAGCGCTGGGCGTCGAGACGCCGAGGATGGCTCACCTGCCGCTGTTGATGGCGCCTGACGGCGCGAAGCTGTCAAAGCGTGTCCACGGCCCCGTAGTTAGCGTTACAACGTACCGCGACGCCGGTTTTCTGCCGCATGCGTTCATCAATTTCTTATGCCTGTTGGGGTGGTCGGCCAAGAATGACCGGGAAAAGTTGTCGCGCGAGGAGCTTGTCGAGCTGTTCTCGCTGGACGGCATCAACCGCAGCAACGCAACCATCAACTTCAGTGACAAGGAACCGTTCGATCCCAAGGCCTTGTGGCTGAATGCCGAGCATCTGCGGGCGCTCGATATCGATGACCTCGCACAGCAATTGATGCCCCACGCCGAACAAGCCGGGTTTACGAACGCCACACCGGAGAAGCTTCGCACCATTGCTCCGCTCATCCGTGAGCGCATCCAACTGTTGAGTGAAGTGGGCACGGCCGCGGATTTTTTCTTCGCGGAACCGCAAACCTACGATCCGGCCGAACTCATCCCCAAGAAGGGAGACGCCGCCATGGCTGAGCGGGCGCTCCTGAAGGCGAAGGAGGTGCTGGCCAGTGTGTCCGACTTCGATCACGCAACGCTGGAACCAGCGCTTCGCGCCGCCGCGGATGAACTCGAGGTGAAGGTGGGGCAGATGCTCCAGCCCGTTCGCGTGGCGGTGTGCGGACGGAAGAATTCGCCGCCGCTTTTTGAAACACTCGAGGTGCTGGGCCGCGAGACCGCGTTGGCCCGCATCGAGTTTGCCCTGGGAATTGTCATATGAAGGACGCCGATTCACCCCGTACGAATTTTGTTCGCGACCTGGTTCTCGCCGACCAAGAGAGCGGGAAACATGACGGACGTGTGCACACCCGCTTTCCGCCCGAGCCGAACGGCTACTTGCACGTCGGCCACGCGAAGAGCATTACGCTCAACTTCGGCATCGCGGAAGAGTTTGGCGGGAAGTGCAACTTGCGCTTCGACGACACGAACCCGACGAAGGAAGAGTCTGAGTACGTTGACTCGATCATCGAGGATGTGAAATGGTTGGGCGGCGATTTCGGCGACCAGCCCGTCTATTCGTCCGACTACTTCCAGCAGTTGTACGATTGGGCCGTCGAGCTCATCAACAAAGGCAGCGCCTACGTTTGCGACTTGAGCGGCGACGAGATGCGAGCGTCGCGCGGCACGCTGACCGAAGCAGGAACGGACAGTCCTCATCGGGAGCGAAGCGTCGAGGAGAACCTAGACCTATTCGCGCGGATGAAAAACGGTGAGTTCGCTGACGGCTCGCGCACGCTACGAGCGAAGATCGACATGGCCTCGCCGAATCTCAATATGCGGGATCCGGTGATGTACCGCATCCTGCACGCCGAGCATCACCGCACGGGCAGTCAGTGGTGCATTTATCCGATGTACGACTGGACGCACGGTCAGTCGGATTCGATCGAGGGCGTCACCCACTCGATCTGCACGCTTGAGTTTGAAGATCATCGTCCGCTGTATGACTGGTATCTCGATCAACTCGGCGTCTTCCATCCACGGCAGATTGAGTTTGACCGGTTGAGCCTGACGTACACCGTATTGAGCAAGCGCAAGCTGCTGCAACTTGTGCAACAGGGTGTAGTGGAAGGCTGGGATGACCCCCGTATGCCGACGATCGTGGGGATGCGCCGGCGCGGCTATTCGCCGCAAGGTCTGCGCAATTTCGCGCGCAATCTCGGCGTGTCGAAGACGAGCGGCGTTACGGAGATTGAGAATCTTGAACATTACATCCGGGGCGATCTGAACAAGACGTCTCCGCGCGTGATGACGGTGTTGCGCCTCCTCAAGCTGGTGTTGACGAACTATCCCGAAGGCCAAGTGGAGATGGTGGAAGCCGTCAACAACCCTGAGGACGAGGACGCCGGCACGCGATCGGTACCCTTTGGCCGCGAACTCTGGATCGAACGGGGCGACTTCGAAGAGGTACCTCCGAAAAAATACTTCCGACTGTATCCGGGGAATGAGGTTCGGTTGCGGTACGGCTACATCATCAAGTGCAACGACGTTGTGAAAGACCCTGATACGGGCGAGGTCACGGAGGTTCACTGCACGTATGATCCGGAGACGCGCAGCGGGCAAAAGACGCGGCGAGTGAAGTCAACGATTCACTGGGTTCCGGCGGCGGAGGCGATTCCGGTAGAGATTCGTCTCTATGGCAAGCTGTTCACGGCTGAGAATCCGAATGTGGCGCCCGATGGGCAAGATTTCACGGTGAACTTGAACTCGGAATCGCTGGAAGTCGTCGAAGGCAAGGCTGAGCCGGCGCTTGCGAGTGTGCAGCCTGGTGATCGCTATCAGTTCGAGCGTGTTGGGTATTTCTGCGCGGATACGTCGTCGACGGCGGAGCGGCTGGTTTTCAATCGTACGGTTGAACTGCGGGATACCTGGGCTAAGCTTCAGAAGCGCTCGTAGTTTTCCGCGGACTTTGCCATCGGGCGCGCACATTTACATGCGCGCCTCTTTCCCCTAAGCCGTGGCCTTTTCCTGGTAGGAACCGAAGACGTCGCGAAGAACGTTGCACATCTCGCCAAGCGTGGCGTAGGCGCGGACGGCTTCTAGGATGGGCGGCATGAGGTTGGTGTCACCCTCGGCGGCTTGACGGAGATTGTCGAGCACCTTGGTGACGGCGGCGCTGTCGCGCTCGGCGCGTAGCTTTGCGAGACGGGCTGATTGCTTCTCGCCGACCGATCGATCGATGGAGAGCGTCGGGATGGGGTCTTGCTTATCCTCGACGTTCGCGTTGACGCCGATAATCCGGCGGCGGCCCTCTTCGACGGACTTCTGAAACTCGTAGCTTGATCGGGCGATCTCGGCTTGGGGATACGCCTTCTCGACCGCCGCGACCATGCCGCCCATGGCCTCGATCTTTTCGAGTTCGGTGTAGAAGCCTTTTTCCAGATCAAGAGTGAGGCGTTCGAGGAAATGGCTGCCGCCGAAGGGGTCGACGGATTCGGTGACGCCGGTTTCGTGGGCCAAGACCTGTTGCGTTCGGAGGGCGAGTAGCGCGGCTTCTTCGGTGGGCAAGGCGTAGGCCTCGTCGAGCGAATTGGTGTGCAGCGACTGCGCTCCGCCGAGGACGGCCGCCATGGCTTGGATGGCCGTCCGGACGAGGTTGACTTGCGGCTGTTGCGCGGTGAGCGAAACGCCGGCGGTCTGCGCGTGAAACCGCAGCTTCCACGAGCGCTCGTTCTTCGCACCGAAGCGGTCGCGCATGAGCTTGGCCCAGATTTTGCGGGCCGCGCGGAACTTGGCGATCTCCTCGAAGAAGTCGCTGTGGACGTCGAAGAAGAAGCTCAGCCGGGGGGCGAAGCGGTCGATGTCCAAGCCGCGTTCGACGGCCCACTTGACGTACTCGACGCCCGCGCCGAGGGTGAAGACCAGCTCCTGCAAGGCCGTCGCGCCCGCCTCGCGGATGTGATAGCCGCTAATTGAGATGGGGTTGAAGCGCGGTGTGTGTTCGGCGCCGAACTCGAGCGTGTCGACCACCAGCCGCATCGACGGGCGCGGCGGGTAGATGTACTCCTTCTGCGCCATGTATTCCTTAAGGATGTCGTTCTGGATGGTGCCGGAGATTTGCGTCCAATCCGCGCCCTGCTTCTCGGCGACGACCAGATACATGGCCCACAGAATCGCCGCCGAAGAGGTGATCGTCATCGACGTCGTTACTTCAGCCAGGGGGATATCGCGGAAGAGTTCCTCCATATCGGCGAGGCTGGAGATCGCAACGCCGCATTTGCCCACCTCGCCGGCTGCGAGGGGGTCGTCGGCGTCGTATCCCATCAGGGTGGGAAGGTCGAAGGCGACGGAGAGGCCGGTTTGTCCGTGGTCGAGCAGGTAGCGGTAGCGGCGGTTGGTTTCCTCGGGCGTGGCGAACCCCGAGAACTGGCGCATCGTCCAGAGCTTGCCGCGATACATGTCAGCATGGATGCCGCGGGTGTAGGGGAAGGCTCCGGGTTCGCCGAGGTCGGCGGCGGGATCGAGATCGGGAACGCTCTCGCTGGTGTAGACCTTCTCTACGGGCGTGCCGGAGAGGGTGCGGGACCGGTCGGGCTGAGCGACCTTCGCGGTCGTGGGCGTTGGCTTTGAAGCAGTCGCCATGTGGCGCTCGGAGAGCACCCTCAGTCTACCGAAGGTACGGAAGGACCCTTTCGCGCTGCATTCCAGGCTACAATCATCTCCCTATGCCCGAATGGAAGTCTGACGAAGAACTCTTCGAGCTTGCCAAACGCGAGCTCTTCACCGCCGTGGTCGGGGATGCGATGGACAAGCTGGGGCTGATCCATCAGTTCTTGCCGCCGCAGGTGCAACCGATTGAACCCTCGATGCGCGCCATCGGGCGGGCGATGCCTCTGCTTGGCGCGGACGTCGTCGAAACGCCGCCCGAGGTCAAGCGAAACAATACGTTTCTCGAACAGCCGTTCGGACTGATGCTTCGGGCGCTTGATGATCTGAAACCGAACGAGATTTACTTCCCGGCGGGCGGGTCGCCCCGTTATGCGCTGTGGGGTGAGCTGATGGCGATGCGCGCAATGAAGCTCGGCGCCGCGGGAGCCGTGATGAACGGATACTCACGCGATACGCCGGGCATCCTCACAATCAAGTTCCCGACGTTCTCTTGGGGGCCGTATGCGCAAGACTTCGCGGCGCGGGCCAAAGTGGTGGACTTCCGTTGCCCGATCAATGTTGACGCTGTTCGTATCAATCCGGGGGATATCGTGTTCGGTGACATCGACGGCGTGTGCGTGATCCCTCGTGAGGCGGAAGAAGACGTCTTTACAAAGGCGCTTGAGAAGTGTCGCGGCGAGAAGCTGGTCGGTGTCGCGATTGAGGGCGGCATGTCCGCTACCGAAGCGTTTAAGAAGTACGGGGTAATGTAGTAGGCCGGGAGGGGAGGCGGGCACGGCATGCCGTGCCCCTACATTGGCACCCTCGTTGGGAGATGTCTTATGCGCGTGTTCGGGTTGGTGCTTGCGGTCGTGTTCGTGGGTTGCTCCGGCAGCTCTGGGGGAAACGAGGCGGCGGGCGACGGCGGGTTTACGAAGACCCCCGAGCAGCACGCCATGCCGAAGACGCTGCTTGTCGCGAAGCGTACGCCCGTCGAGAAGGCGCACTTTCCGGCGATCGATTTTCACTTTCATGGCGGCGGTCTCAAGACGGCGGAGGACTACCGGAAGCTCGTCGGCGTGATGGATGACGTGGGCGTCGCGATGATCTCGAACATGGACGGCGGGTCGCGCGAGCGGCTTGACCAAAACCTTGCGCTGAACTCCCAGTTCGCGGACCGCTTCATCACCTTTGCGCGCGTCGATTGGGAAGGCGTCAACGAGCCCGGCTGGTCCGAGCAGGCAACGGTGGAGCTGGAGCGTTGTTTCCGCGCTGGCGCGCAAGGGCTGAAGATCAGCAAGCGGCTGGGGCTGAGCCTGCAAAACGCCGACGGGTCGTACATTCAGTGCGACGACCCGCGGCTTGATTCGATCTGGGAACTTTGTGCGCGGATGCAGAAGCCCGTGATGATGCACCTCAGCGACGCCGTCGCTCGTTTCCATCCGATCGGGCCGGAGAACGAGCGCTACGAATCGGGTATGTGGCGTAGCACGGACGAGGGCAACTACTACGGGACGGATATCCCGAATCACAAGACGATCTTTGAGCACCGCGCTCGGATGCTCGACAAGCATCCTGAGACGACGTACGTCATGGCGCATGTGGCGTCGATGGGCTGGGATTTGGGGCGCGTTGAGAAGCTGCTGGACGAGCGCCCGAATGTCCACGTCGAGATCTCGGCGCGGCTGCAGGAGTTGGGACGGCAACCGTATGCGGCGCGAAGGTTCATCTTGAAGTATCAGGACCGCGTTCTGTTTGGCTCGGACGGCGATCCGTCACGCGAGGCGGATGATTTCTGGCGTCCGCATTGGCGCTTCCTCGAAACGGATGACGAGTATTTCGATCACCCGGCCCAGATGTTGTCGCCGCTCGGCGCACCGTTGCAGGGTCGCTGGAAGATCTATGGGATCTTCTTGCCGGATGAGGTTTTGCGGAAGGTTTACTACGAGAATGCTTTGCGGTTTCTTCCGGGGGCCCGCGAAGCGATGAAGCGGCATCTGAGCGCGGCGGGTGGTTAGTTGTTTTTCGACAAATGACAGCGAATTCTGACTGGTCGATGTGCTTGGACTTCGGGAATACACCGTCAACTACGATCAATCTGGCATAATTGGCGTAGTCTATGACCCGTTGATGGCCCGGCGGCGTGAACTGCCGCTGGCCCTGAGGTCCGATGAGACACGTGACACACCGCAGAGATCCTAGTGAAATACGCATATGAGGACCTAGGCGACGAGCAGTTTGAGCACCTTGTTGTGATCTTGTGCCAACGTCTGCTGGGGATATCGGTACAGGGCTTCGCCAAGGGGCCTGATGGCGGCCGCGACGCCAAGTTCGTCGGAACGGCAGAGCTTCATCCCAGCAAGGCATCTCCCTGGGTGGGGACTACCATCATTCAGGCGAAGCACACCAACGGCTACAACCGCAGTTTCTCCGAATCCGACTTTTTCAGTACCTCGGCTAAGAATACAGTACTAGGGAAAGAGATTCCGCGGATCACGCGCCTACGCACCAACGCGCAGCTGGACAACTATATGTTGTTTGCCAATCGGCGACTGGCCGGCAACGCTGAGAGCGAGATTCGTGCTCATATCGCGGGCGAATGCGGAGTTCCGCATGAGTCGATCTATCTTTGTGGACTCGAACAACTGGAGACGTGGCTAAAGACATTTCCGGAGGTGCCGAAGCAGGCCGATTTGGATCCGGTCGATTCACCGCTGATAGTAAGCCCTGACGATTTAGCTGAGGTCGTGCAGGCGCTGGCACGCCAGAAAGTTGAGGTCTCTGCCGTGCTGGACGATCCGCCGACGCGCCGTGTACCCTACGAACAAAAGAACAAAGTCAACAACATGACAGAGGAGTATGCCAACGCACAGCGTAAGAAGTACCTAAAGGAGACGTCGCAGATCCGGGCGTTCCTGGCCTCACCTGAAAACCTCGAACTACTGCGCCTGTACGAGTCGGTTGTCGATGACTTTCAGCTGAAGATCATCGCTAGGCGCAAAGACTACCAGACTTTCGATGAGGTCATGGAGTATCTGGTCGATTTACTCTTCAAGCGGGATCCCGTCTTGCGCCAGCATGCCCACAAGCGCCTAACGCGGGCCATGCTTTTCTACATGTACTGGAACTGCGACATAGGCGAAGACAGCAATGCTAAGTCCCACTAAGCACTCGCACCCAGATCGGACAGTGATCAACGTGTCGCTGCTACTGCTGACACGCCTACAGGCGCGTCGCCTTGACGACTACGACAACTTGCTCAAGTACGCGAAGAAGGCTGTTGCCGGCGGCGACGTGTTCTTTCTGCCAGCGCTGAGTTTCTTGTATGTATTGGGACTGATCGAATACCGCCCGAAGACCGACGCGGTAGAGTACGTGGGGCCCCAATGAAGCTGTCGAGGCTCTATTCCAACAAGCCTGATCTGTTCGGGCCTGTAGACTTCGTGCCGGGCCTGAACGTCGTCTTGGCCGAGATTCGCCTGCCCGAGAACCGCAAGAAGGACACGCATAACCTCGGAAAGACCACGCTGGGGCGGCTGCTTAACTTCTGCTTCCTCGCCGGGCGAGATAAGAACTTCTTCCTCCTCAAGCATCTCGACCTCTTCAAGGAGTTCGTGTTCTTCCTGGAGATCGAGTTAGCGGATGCGTCTTACCTGACTGTGCGCCGCAGTGTTGCTGAAGCGAGCAAGATCAGTTTCAAGAAGCACGAGGCAAGGCATCAGGACTTGACTACGTTGTCGTCAGCCCAATGGGACCACTCCGACATGCCGTTCCAGCGCGCACTCAAGATGCTCGACAGCCTGCTCGACTGGCGCGCACTCAAGCCCTGGTCCTATCGCAAGGGACTGGGCTACCAGTTGCGCTCACAGGATGATTTTCGAGATGTGTTCCAACTTCGCAAGTTCGCTGGCCTGCATTCAGACTGGAAGCCGTTTCTAGCACATATCCTCGGTTTCGATGCCCACTTGATCGACTTGCATTACCAGAAGGAAGCGGAAATCAAGGAGAAGGAGGGAACGGCACAGACCATCAAGAACGAGTTGGGCGGTTCAATCGAGGACATTAGCAAGATCGAGGGCATGTTGTTGCTCAAACAGAAGGAGGCTGACACGAAGCAGGAGTTGCTCGATGCCTTCGATTTCCGCGCGCAGGACAAGGACTGCACCAAACAGTTGGTGGACGAAATCGACGAGCGCATCGCGGCACTCAATGCGAAACGTTACTCGCTGAACCACAACAAGAAGAAGATCCGTGCTTCGCTCGAAGAGGACCAGATCCTGTTCCACCCGGACGAGGCACAGAGGCTGTTCGGGCAAGCGGACATTCTCTTCGGGGGTCAGATCAAGAAGGACTTCGAGGAGTTAATCGCCTTCAACCGGGCAATCACTGAGGAGCGCCGTAGCTACCTCCAAGAAGAGCGTAGCGAGATCGAGGCCGAACTGCACCGTGTAAATACCGAACTCAATGCCATGGGCAAACGACGCTCGGACGCCTTGGCATTTCTGAGCGACACCGACGTATTCAACAAGTACAAGGAGGTCTCCGGTGAAATGGTGACGTTGCGGGCTGACATCACGTCGCTTGAGCGCCAGCGCGGTTTCCTACATCGCTTGCAGGAGTTACGCACTGGCATCCGCACGCTGACGGAGGAGCGCCGTCATCTGCAGGAGCAGATCGAATCCGACGTCGAACAGCAGAATAGGAACAGCACCAGCCGGTTCACATCGATCCGTCTATTCTTCAGCGAGATCGTCGAGGATGTCATTGCCCACAAGGCCCTCTTGAGCGTTTCGCCAAACCAGTTGGGACATCTGGACCTCAAGGCCGAAATTCTTGATGAGTCCGGCAACGCCACCAGCGCCGACCTCGGCCACACATATCGCAAGCTATTATGCATCGCCTTCGATTTGGCGGTGCTACGAGTGCATCTGAATACCAAGTTCCCGCGCTTCGTCTTCCACGATGGCGTGTTTGAGGCGCTTGACGACCGCAAGAAGAACAATCTGATTGATGTCATTCGCAAGTATGCGAACCTCGGCATTCAATCGGTCATTACTTTGATCGACTCCGACCTACCGGTCAGCAGCGAAAACGACGAGCCGGTATTTGACCATAGCGAGATCGTCTTGACCTTGCACGACGAGAACGAGCAAGGCCGCCTGTTCAAGATGAGAGCGTGGTGAGGCTTCGGATCTCGGGGGCGAGACCGGGACGGCAAACGGAGAGTTGATCGACGGCAGTATTCAGCTTGAACGTCTGAGTACCTCTCGCGTAGAGGTCTATAAGCTTTCTCTCAACTTCGGGCGGCGGGCTAGATGGTCGGTTGCCTTTTCGTAGGCCATGGCGAATTCTAGGAGGGCTACATCGCCGCCCATGCGGCCGATGAACTGCATGCCCATGGGCATGCCTTGGTCGTTGAAGCCGGCGGGGAGGCCGGCTACGGGGAGGCCGGAGAGGGTTCCGCTGATGACGACCTCCATCCAGCGGTGATAGGTGTCCATCTCGCGGCCGTTGATCGATTTGGGCCAATGGACCTCGGCCGGGAACGGGAAGACTTGGGCGGAGGGCAGGGCGAGCACGTCGTACTGGTCCAATAGCCCGAGCAGCGCTGCGTACCACTCGGAGCGAGCGACGCCGGCGTTGTAGACCTGCTCGGCCGTCATGTCGAGGCCGCCTTCGTATTCCCACACCACTTCGGGCTTGAGTTGTGCGCGTTTGGCGGGGTCGTCGTAGTATTCCTTCACCCAGCGGGCCGACCAATGCCGCAAGGTCAGCCAGGTCTGCCACAGGCGAGCCATGTCGTAGTCCGGGCGGCAGGGTTCGACGATGACGCCGTGATCGGAGAGTTGCGAGAGGTCCCGCTCACACACCTCGATGACACCCGGCTCCATGGCGAGATAGCCGTCGTAGCTGCCGAGCCAGCCGATCTTGAAGCCTTTGAGACTGCGCGGGTGGAACGCGTCGTAGTCGGGGATCTCGTCGGTTCGGCTCAGCGCGTAGCGGGCGTCGGGACCGGCGATCGAATGCAGCAGGCGAATGGTGTCCTCGGTGTTGCGGCCCATCGGTCCGCCCGTCGCGAGCTGCTGGTAGAAGATGTCGCGGGTGGGATGGCGCGGGATACGTCCCTGGCTGGGGCGGAAGCCGATGACGTTATTGAAGGCGGCGGGGTTGCGAAGCGAGCCCATCATGTCGCTGCCGTCGGCCGAGGGCAGCATGTGCGTGGCCAGCCCGACGGCTGCGCCGCCGCTGCTGCCGCCCGATGTCAGCCGTGGGTCATAGGCATTGCGCACCGGACCAAAGACCGGGTTATACGACTGCGAGCCATAGCCGAACTCGGGCGTGTTCGTCTTGCCGATGAAGATCGCGCCGGCTGACCGGATGCGCGAGATGAACAAATCGTCCGCCTCGGGGAGCGAGTCGGTGAGCAGCGGCGAGCCCTTGACGGTGGGGAACCCTTGGGCGTTCGCTAGGTCTTTCACGGCGTGCGGTATGCCGTGCATCCAACTGCGATAGCGTCCCTCGTCGAGATCGCGGTCGGCCTCGGCGGCAAGTCGCATGAGCTCGTCGTCGTCGAGCATGCTGATGATCGCGTTGTAGGTGCCGTTGTAACGGTGAATGCGCGAGAGATAGGCCTGCATGACTTCCCGGCAACTCGCCTTGCGGGCGCGAATAGTGGCGGAGAGTGCGGAAGCGCTGAGGTCGGTTAGGTCAGACGTTGGCGATTGGGCGGCGAGGGACATGGGAAATTGGGCGAGCGACGAAGCGGCGACGGCAGCCTGGAGAAATGTGCGGCGCGGATAGCGTTGCGCGTTGAGACGGGGAGGGCGGCCAAGAGTATCGTCGAGCATAGGCTGGTGCGGTCCATCTTAGCCGACACGGAGGGCGGTTAAAACCACTTGATTAGGTCCCTTGCCGACGCCGAGGCAATGTAGGAGCTTACACGGCTCCTTCCAGTCGCGGCTCGGCTAGGGGCTGTGTGATTTCTGGAAGGGGCTTTAGGAAGTCGGGCGCCTTATTAAACATTGCGTTTTGGGAAGGGCGGGGGTAGGCTGAGAGCCACGGTTCGTTCGAGCCGTTAGAGGACCTCCTATGTCGATTCTCAAAGCACTTCGCCGCACCAAGCCCAACGGACTCAGCCGACGTGAACTTTTCCGCAACGGTAGCCTGATGGCCGCCGCGGGGCTCGCACCCAGCGCTGTCTCTTCCGCTTCGGCGGCACCGGCGATGACGTTCGGTAGCGATATGTATCAGTCGATCGGCGTCCGCCCGGTCATCAACGCCAAGGGCACGTTCACCATCATGAGCGGCTCGTTGATGCTGCCCGAGTGCGGCGAGGCCATGCGGCAGGCTTCCCAGAACTTCGTCCAGATGGATGAGCTGATGGCCGCCGTCGGCAAGCGCATCGCCGAGATTACCGGCGCGGAATCGGCGATGGTTACATCGGGCTGCGCGGCTGCGCTGGTCCATTCGACATCGGCCTGTATCGCGGGTAGCAACCCGGAACGCATTGCACGGCTGCCGAATCTGGATGGCTTGAAGAACGAGGTCATCGCACCAACATGGTCGCGCAACACGTATGACCACGCGGTCCGCATGTTGGGCGTCAAGTTCGTCGAAGTCGAAACGGAAGAAGAGATGCGCCGCGCTATCGGCGCGCGCACCGCGATGGTGATGGTGCTCGCGACGACGCGCGATCGCGGTCCGTTCGGGCTGAAGGAAATCGCCGCCGTTGCGCACGAATACGACGTCCCGGTCATTGTTGATGCCGCCGCCGAGGATCTCACGATCCCCAACGTGCATCTGGAACGCGGAGCGGATCTTGTCGCCTACTCGGGCGGTAAGGCGCTGCGCGGACCGCAGAGCGCCGGTGTCCTGATTGGCCGCAAGGATCTGATCTCCGCCGCTTGGCTGAACAGCGCGCCGCACCATGCCTTCGGCCGACCCCTCAAGGTCGCCAAAGAAGACATCATGGGCATGCTCGCGGCCGTCGAAATGTGGGTCAAGCGCGACCACAAGGCGGAATGGAGAACCTGGGAAAGCTGGCTGGAAGAAATCGCCGTCAGCGCCAAACGGGTTTCCGGCGTAACGACTGAAGTGCATCAGCCGCGCGGGCTGTCGAACCGTTCGCCGCGACTGGAAGTCAAATGGAATGGCGACAAGCTCGGCATCTATGGTGATGAAGTCGTCAAGCATGCGTTCCAGGCTGATCCGCGGATCGTACTCGCGGGTGGTTCGGGTAGTCGTCGGCGAGGTGGCGAGTCGTCGGTGACGATCATGCCTTGGCAGATGAAGCCGGGCAACGCGAAGGTTATCGCAGCGACAGTGCACCGCTTGCTCTCGAATCCGCCGAAGATCGAGACGAAGTCAGTAAGCGGCCCGAACGTGGAAGTCGGCGGCCAGTGGGAGTTGCACATCGACTACGGCGTGGGCAGCGCGGACAACGGACTCTTCCTCGAACAGACGGGTGACGACTTGAACGGCACCCATGTAGGAGAGGCCACTGCCGGCGATGTTCGCGGCTTCGTCGAGGGTAACGAAGTTCACTTCCGTTCGCGCCATCGCTATGAAGGTTCCGGCTTCGGCTTCACGTTCTCGGGCAAGCTGATGGGCGACACGATGCAAGGCGAAGTTGATTGTGGTGAGTTCTCGCCCTACGGACCGGCGAAGTGGACGGCCAAGCGCCATAAGTACGGGCGTCCGGGGCCGGTCTTCCGTCCCATCAAGAACGTCTAAATTGCAATACCGTAGGGGCGCGACATACCGTGCCCATATTCCAGCGTGTCAATAGAAATCGAAATCGAAAAGCTCGTTCACGGCGGGCTGGGGTTGGGGCGCGTCGACGGACGCGTCGTTCTGACGCCGTACGTGCTGCCCGGCGAGCTGGTCGAGATTGAGCCGGTTCGCGAGACGAAGTCGCTCGTCCGTGGGAAGCTGGTCAAGCGCATCCGCTCGTCGGACGACCGTATCGCGCCTCACTGCCCGGTGTTTGAAGTCTGCGGCGGCTGCCACTACCAGCACATCCCTTACGAGAAGCAACTCGACTACAAGCGGCAGATTCTGCTCGAAACCCTCGCTCGCATGGGCAAGATTCAGTGGGACGGCGCGATCGAGGTGATCGCCGGCGAACCCTGGGGATACCGCAACCGCACGCAGCTGCGCATCTATAAGGAAGGCGCCGACGCGACGGTCGGGTTCCTCGAAGGAGGCTCGCACGACCTTGTCGGGGTTGAGACCTGTCCGATTAACTCACCGGTGCTCAACCGCTCGCTCGCGTCTCTGATCGAGATGAGCAAGAAGAAGCGCTTCCCGCGTTTCCTGCGCGAGATCGAGTTCTTTACCAACGAGACGGACGTCCAAATCAACGTCATGCAGACCGAGCGTCCGCTGGCAAAGGTGTTCTTCGAGAAGTGCTCGGAGGCAATCAAGGGGTTCTCGCCCACCAACGCGCTTGACTATCCGGTGGGCGACTGGAAGTACCGCGTCGGGAGCCGGTCGTTCTTTCAGGTGAACCGATTCCTGATCGAGCGTATGACGCAGGTGGCCGTTGCCGGGGCTTCGGGCGGGACGGCGCTGGACCTTTATTCCGGCGTCGGCTTGTTCACGCTGCCGCTTGCGGGCGCCTTCGAGAAGGTGACCGCCGTCGATGGAAGCGGCCCATCGACGAGAGACCTGAGTTTCAACCTGGAGCGAGCAGGCCTCAACGCTAAGGTCGTCAACACTCCTGTCGCCGACTATCTTGCGAGTGTCCAGAAAGCGCCTGACTTCGTGGTCGCCGACCCGCCGCGCGCCGGACTTGGCGCGCCTGTGACGGAGCAACTCCTGCGGCTCGCGCCAAGTCAACTTGTGCTTGTTTCGTGCGACCCGGCTACGTTGGCTCGTGATCTTGCCGCGCTGACGGTGGGTGGGTATTCGATCCAGTCCGTTAGCCTGCTCGATCTGTTTCCACAGACGTTTCATATGGAGACGATCGTTAAGCTTGCGCGGTGACAGGGGTCCAGTGAAGTGGCTAAAGCCCGTGTAGGGAAGGACGCTGAAGCGTCCTGTACGGGATTTCTGAACTGTTAACCAGCCCTAAAAGGGCTGGCCTATGCGCGCTTCGCGCGGAACCGCCTTAAGGCGATTGAAGAGTCTAGCCTCCTGGGGGTTCTCTTGACTGGATTCACCGTCGCTTCGCCTGCGGAGTCGGAGGATCCAGCCCGTGACACGAAACCCCTCCAGAACAGGTTGTATAATGCCTTACGTGCCTTCGGAGTCACTTAACGCTAAGCAGGAAGAGCTTTTTGGCATCCTGCGGTCGATGGGACGGGTGATGGTCGCCTACTCGGGCGGGACGGACTCGGCCTACTTGGCATGGGCGGCCGGCAAGGTGCTCGGCGAAGAGGCTCTGGCAATCACAGCCGACTCGGCGTCGATCCCGGAATCTCACAAGCGCGACGCGGAAGATTTCGTTGAACGCTTCAAGCTGCGGCATCAATACATCGACACGCACGAGTTCGAGAATCCGGACTACATCAAGAACGACTCGAACCGCTGCTTCCACTGCAAGGACGAGCTTTTCAACCGCCTCAAGGAGTTCGGTGACAAGCTCGGTTTCGAGAATATTGTGTACGGCGTGAATGTCGATGACACGTCGGACTTTCGCCCGGGGCATCGCGCGGCGAAAGAGCACGGCGTACGCGCTCCGTTGCTAGAAGCACAACTGACGAAAGAGGAAATTCGGGAGCTGTCGAAGACGGAAGGTCTTCCTACTTGGGACCGGCCGGCGGCAGCTTGTTTGAGTTCACGGATCCCGTACGGGACCGAGGTCACTCGCGAGAACGTCAAGCTGGTTGAAACCGGAGAAGAGGCTCTCCAGCAGCTCGGCTTCCGGGTGTATCGCGTTCGCTATCACGGCGAGTTGGTCCGCATCGAAGTGGGCAAGGATGAGCTTGTGCGAGCACTCGATCCTGACATGGCGCAACGCTTTAATGACGTCTTCCGAGCTCTCGGTTTCCGCTATGTGACGCTCGATCTCGAAGGCTATCGTCAGGGTTCACTGAACGAAGTACTCCCTTCAGTTCAGACTAAACAAGTTCTCCCTATTTTGTCGTAACAGATAGCCTGTTTTACGTTCTGAAAATTGAGCGCATATTACACTCAACATCCTATATCTATTGGGTTATATGAGTTCTTGCGTTTGCACACACTTAAGCGCTGAGAGCACGAATCGCTGTGATAGACTTACAGTCACTTTCACGGCTTTCGACATCCCCCGTAGTCGTATGCCGCTGGAAGTTCACCCATAAAGACATCCGTTGTCTAGAGAGTAGGAATCCCTTGCTCGGGCGCTTGTTCGGGCAAGACGCAGACGCATGAATCCGTGGCAGCAGATCGTCAAAAACCTCCAACCCGAGATCAGTCCCGAGAGCTTTGAAAACTGGTTGGAGCCGGTACGGTTCAGCCACCTTGATGACTCAAGAACGCTGCACCTGGTAGCGCCGAATCTGAGCGCAAAGCGCTGGATCGAGGATGAGTTCACTGACAAGATTCTGACCACCGGCAAGGACCTTCGCCTCGACATCGACAGCATCAATTTCGCGGTCGCCAACCATACCGCGGCACAGCCTTCTTCCCAAGAAGACAATGCTGTCCAAACGGCCTTCAACTTCGCGGACACGACCGGCTTTTTCAATGGCAAGTACACCTTCGACAACTTCGTCGTAGGGTCGTGCAACGAACTCGCCCACGCGGCTGCGCGGGCGGTCGCCACCAACCCAGCGCGCGCCTACAATCCGCTCTACATCTATGGCGGTGTGGGCATGGGCAAGACGCACTTGATGCATGCCATCGGTCAGGAGATGCAGTCGAACTTCCCGGATATGCAGGTCGTCTATGTGTCGAGCGAAGAGTTCATGAACGAGATGATCAGTTCGCTCCGCTATGACCGCATGGGGACGTTCCACCGCCGGTTCCGGGCCGCCGATGTGCTGCTGGTGGACGACATCCAGACTCTCGGGTCGAAGGAACGCACACAGGAAGAGTTCTTCCACACCTTCAACACGCTCCACAATATGCAGAAGCAGATTGTGATTTCGAGCGATCGCACTCCGAAGCAGATACCCGGACTTGTCGACCGGCTGCGGTCCCGTTTTGAGTGGGGGTTGATGGCCGATATCCAGCCGCCCGACCTTGAGACGAAAATGGCGATCCTCGACCGCAAGGCCGAAGAACTCTCCCTTGACCTGAGCCAAGACATCCGTATCTTCCTGGCTACGCACCTGAAATCGAACATCCGCGAGCTTGAGGGAGCTCTCACACACCTCACGGCCATCGCCTCGCTAGCGCGCTCAGAGATTACGCTCGCCATGGCTAGGCAGACGCTGCAATCGATGACTGCCTCTTCCAATAACGGGTCGAGAGCCACGTTTGACAAAGTCCTCAAGGTTGTTGCCGAGCACTTCGGACTTGAGCCCAGCCAACTAAAAGAGAAGACGAACGTCAGGTCGATTTCCTACCCGCGGCAGATTGCGATGTACCTTGCGAAGGAGATCCTGGATCTCTCACTGCCAGATATAGGAAAGGCCTTTAGTGGAAAGCATCACACGACTGTCTTACATGCTGTCCGCAAGATCGAATCCAAGCGGCTCGGCGACCAGGAAATTGACACCCTTCTTCACGAGCTAAGTGATAGAATTAAATAGAGATCAATGCGTTGTCCACAGGTGGGCCTGCTCAGCCCAGTGCAGATCCTGTTGAAGGTTTTGCGGTCCAACGGATAGGCACAGAAGCAGGGCAACGATCCACATAGGTTGGTACACTGTAAACCGTTGAATAGACAGCGCTTGATCGACTTTTCCACAGATCCACAGGCTCTACTAATCTGATGTTAGTAAAGAATCTTTAATAACTAGACTCGTATCTCTTAGGCGCCAAGAGCGCTTAAATCCCCTACCCGCGGAAGCACACTACATGGAACTCACGGTCAAGAAAGCAGACCTGGTCAAGGAGTTGAGCCTCGGTCAGGGCGTGGTTGAGAAGAAAACCACGATCCCCGTGCTATCGAACGTTCTCCTGGAGGCGCAAGACGACAGGCTTACGCTGACGGTGACGGATCTTGAGCTGGGTATTCGTAGCTCGTGTCCGGCGACAATCAAGAAGGGCGGCTCGACCACCCTGCCGGCGCGCAAGCTGCTGGACTATGTCCGCCTGCTTCCCGACGCCGAACTTTCGATCAAGGTCTCTGAGAACCACTCAGCAACGTTGGTCTGCGGCCGTTCGCGGACGCGCATTGCGGGGATGTCACGCGAGAACTTTCCGGACTTGCCCACGATGCCCGCGCCCGTGACGAAGATTCCGAGCGGTCTGCTGGCGAACGTGATCGCGAAAACGGTGTTCTCTGTTGCCAATGAGGAATCCCGCTATACGCTCACCGGCGGCTTGATGCTGCTGAAGGAAGATGGGCTGGTAATGGTCACGACCGACGGCCACCGGCTGTCGTACATCGAGGCCTCGAACGCGTTCGAGGGTATCAGCGGGCAACTCAAGTCACTTGTGCCGAAGAAGGGCATGGCGGAAGCGATGAAGTTGGCTTCCGAAGCCGGCGACTCGATGATGATCGATTTCGCCACGGATGAGAATCACTTGTTCTTCCAGTGCGGTGATCGTTTGTTGATCTCGCGCAAGCTGACAGGGCAGTTCCCAGATTACGAGCGAGTGCTGCCGAAAGAGCGGGGAAGCATTCTTGTGCTGGGGCGTGAAGAAGCACAGGCGGCGGTCCGGCGGGTTTCGCAGTTCGCTGACGATCGCTCCCATGCGATTCGGTTGGAACTGGAATCAGGGAATCTTAAGCTTGTCTCCAGTGGATCCGAGGCAGGTGAGAGTGAAGAATCACTCCCAGTCGAGTACACCGGTGAAAAGATCAAGGTAGGCTTCAATTCGCAGTATTTGCTTGACTTCATGGCCGTCGTTGATTCCGAGACCGTCGAGTTTGGACTGCAGGGCGAAGACAGCGCGGGTGAGCTACGGCTACCCGGAGCGGATAGCTACGACTACCGCTATGTTGTGATGCCCATGAGGATCTAAAGGACGGTCGGAAAACAACGGATGGCTCAACCTCAACAACCAATCACTCCGGACGAATACGGCGCCGAAAGCATTCGGGTGCTGGAAGGGCTGGAGGCGGTTCGTCTTCGACCCGCGATGTATATCGGTTCGACCGGCGAACAGGGGCTCCATCACCTGGTTTACGAGGTTGTGGATAACTCTGTTGATGAACATCTCGCCGGGCATGGCTCTGAGATCGTCGTCACGATTCACATTGACAACTCAGTCACGGTTATCGACAACGGCCGCGGCATCCCGACGGATCTCAAGCCTGACGAAGGTATTTCGGCAGCGGAAGTCGTGCTGACGAAGCTGCACGCCGGCGGTAAGTTCGACTCCAACAGCTACAAGGTTTCGGGTGGGCTCCACGGCGTGGGCGTAAGCTGCGTCAACGCTCTTTCAGAGGTCCTCACGCTTGAGATCTGGCGTCAGGGGTCCACTTGGGAGCAGGAGTACAAGCGCGGCGCCCCAACCGCCCCGTTGAAGAAAGCGGGGAAAGCCGGTCGCAAGACTGGCACGAAGATTACATTCAAGCCCGACGAGACGATTTTTACCGTCACGGAGTTTAACTACGACACCCTGGCGCAGCGCCTCCGAGAGATGGCTTTCCTCAACGGAGGATTGAAGATCATCCTGACGGATGAGCGCGATGATGGCGGCAAGTCGCAAGAGTTTCACTTTGAAGGCGGTGTGTCGGAGTTCGTGGGTTACTTGAACCGCGGAAAGCAGCCCTTGCACGCCAACCCGATTCACATCGCTGACGAAAAGCCCTTCGGTGACGACGGCGGCACCCTGGCGATGGAAGTGTCGCTGCAGTACAACAACAGCTATCAAGAGAATATCTACACCTTCGCCAACACGATCAATACAGTGGGCGGTGGCACGCACCTCGCCGGATTCCGGTCCGCGCTGACGCGCACGATCAACGCGTACGGACAGGGCGCCAAATTATTTAAGAACGTCAAAGAGAACCTCAGCGGCGACGATGTTCGCGAAGGCCTCACGGCCGTCGTGAGCGTGAAGCTGCCGCAGCCGCAATTCGAGGGGCAGACCAAGGGCAAGCTCAACAGCGACATCCAGGGCAGCGTGGTCACGTTCGTAAATGACAAGCTGGGCGCCTATTTTGAGATGAACCCGGCCGTGGCGAAGAAGATCGTTCAGAAGGCGATCGATGCCTCGCGAGCTCGGGAAGCCGCCCGCAAAGCGCGCGATCTAACGCGCCGCAAAGGGGCCCTCGATTCAGCCGGGCTCCCCGGCAAGCTTGCCGACTGCCAGGAACGCAACCCTGAGCGCGCTGAACTCTTCATCGTTGAGGGTGAGTCGGCTGGTGGCACCGCCAAACAAGGGCGCGACCGCCGCAACCAGGCTATCCTCCCGCTGAAGGGTAAGATTCTCAACGTCGAGAAGGCTCGCTATGACAAGATGCTCGGGCACGAAGAGATCCGAGCCATGATCACCGCGCTCGGCACGGGAATCGGCATCGACGACTTCGACGTTTCGAAGCTCCGCTACCACAAGATCATCCTGATGACGGATGCGGATGTGGACGGTTCGCATATTCGCACACTGTTGCTGACGTTCTTCTTCCGGCAGATGCGCGAGCTGATCGATCGTGGTCATGTCTTCATCGCGCAGCCGCCTCTCTACCGCATCAAGCGCGGCCGGTCGGAGAGGTATATCAAAGATGAGGCGGAGTTTTCGCACGAGATCATCCGGTCCGCCACGGAAGATGTCGTTGTCGAGTACGGCAGTAACGGCACGCAAGGCCAGTCGATGGAGCGCGCCCAACTGCGTGGCTTTCTCGAGAAGGTTGATGACTATGCGGGAATGTTCCGCCGGCTCGATCGCCGCCTGCGCAACCAGCGCGTGGTCCAGACCTTGGCTGACCCGGATCTTGCGATCGACCGGGACGATTTTGGTACGAAGGAAAACGCCGAAGAACTCGCCAAGCGGTTGAAGGAATTCAAACTCGACGTGCATGTGCTGCCCGACGAGATGCACTCGGCCTTCAAGGTCTCGTTCCGCGAGGGCACCGAAGGCGCGCGCACCATTGACAAGGAACTTGCGGCCCAACCCGAGTACCGCCGGTTGCGCTCCATTGCGAAGCAGATGGTTGCCCTCAACAAGCCACCGTTCGTCGTTGTGAACAAGGACGTACGCGAAGAGGTCGACGATTGCGTCTCGTTGCTGGAGCGCATCAAGGCTATCGGAACCAAAGGCGCTTCCATCCAGCGATACAAAGGCCTCGGCGAGATGAACGCAGGACAGCTTTGGGACACCACCATGGACCCCGAGACCCGCCGCCTCCTAAGGGTCCGTGTCGACGACGACGTCGAGACGGCCGCCATCTTCACGACGCTCATGGGAGAGAGCGTAGAAGCCCGCCGTAACTTCATTGCCGAGCACGCTCTGGATGTCAAGAACCTTGACATCTAGAGCGATTACGGCACTCCCCCGCGCGGCCGTTTTTCTCCTGCTTGTTGTGACGCCGTTTGCCGCCCATGGCCAAAGCGGGCAAGGCAGTACGAATCCCACCAGCGAATCCACTGAGAGCGCCACGCCCGGGGACGAATCCGATAGCACGGAGCAGCCGGACGCAACTCCACTCGACAATGTCGATGAAGACCGCACGGAGTTGAACCTACTGGGGCAGGTCGACATCTCGTCGGGGGAGAGCCGCCGCAACGAGAACGTCAAGATCAACCTTGTGGACAACAGCGTCCTCAAGGACCTCAATATTCGTGTCGGGGCTACGGCCACCGCCGTCGAGGAGTTTCGGATTGACCGCCGGTACTTCGGCTCCGAGTTTGGAGGCTCGGCGTCCGAGCCCCTTCATATCACTCCTTCGGGTGGGTCCGGTTTTCACGGCAGTCTTTACGAAGCGCACTCGAACAGTGCTTTCACGGCCCGATCGTTCTTCCAGGTAGGTGAAGTGCAGCCGGCGCGCGCGAACGACTACGGCTTCGAGTTGAGCGTACCGCTGTGGAAGGGTGCTGCGTTGGGTCTTCAGGGTTCGCAGCAGCGGTCGCGCGGCAACGTGAATGGCAACGTGCTCGTACCGCGCGCCGATGAGCGAACACCACTGGCTACGGATCCGGCGGAACGGGAGTTCATCGCGCGCATCCTGTCGGGCTACCCGGATGAGGCGCCGAATCGTACGGACATCAATGAGCGAGCGCTCAATACGAACGCGCCCCAAGGAATCGATAACGACACGGCTAGCATTCAACTCGACCAAGCCTGGGGCGACGACACGCTAATCACGCGGTATCAGTTCACCGGACAGCAGGTGGACGCGTTTCAGCTTGTTGCCGGGCAGAATCCGAATACGATCACGAAGTCGCACGACGCCCGCGTCACTTGGGTGCGTGCGTGGTCGCCCGCGACGACGACGGACTTCTCGGTGGGCTTTGACCGGCTCGGCTCGTTACTGACAGCGGACGAGAGCAACATCGGACCGAACTTCTTTGTGAGAGGCCTCGAGGGGTTGGGGCCGGATTCGAGTATTCCGATCGACCGAGCGTGGAACAAGTTCCGATACGCGGGCCACGTACAGCATGTGCGCGGTCGACATACGGTGATTGCGGGGTTTGAAGCTGTTCGGCGGCAGATCAACGGCTTCGAATCAAGTAGTCATCGCGGCGGGTTCTCGTTCCGAAGCGATTTCGGTCGGGATTCGATTACGAATCTCCGCCATGGAACGGCAAGCGAGTTCTTCGGGTCGAGCGGCGAGATCTATCGTGGGTTTCGGAACTGGGATTTCCAGACATACATCGGCGACGACTGGCGCGCGACGAACAATCTCACGCTCAACGTCGGGCTGCGGTTCGCGCCCATGCCGGTGCCGTCTGAAGTGAACGACCTGGGCGAGATTCCGTACGACTGCGACTGCAACAATGTCGCACCGCGCTTCGGCTTCGCTCAGCGGCTGAAGGAAGGTTGGGGCGTTGTCCGCGGGGCGTATGGCCTGCACTATGGCGAGATCTTTCCGGTTACGTACGCGCAGATTCGCTTCAACCCGCCGTTGAGTCGAAGACTGGGGATACCGGTTCCCGACTTGCTCGATCCGCTTTCAGGCCTCGGGACGGGCGACGGGAACGGAGAGGCGCGGACCGACCTGTTTCGGATCTCTCCCGACTTGAGTGCGCCCTACTCGCACCAGTACAACCTTACGTGGGAAGCGCCGATCCCGGGCGGCAACGCGCTGGAGTTCAGCTATGTCGGGAGCCGCTCGCACAAGTTGCTCGCGACCTGGAACTCGAATCGCGCGCGCCCGGTTCCGGGGATCCCGCAGACAAGCGCTACCGTCAATGACCGCAGGCCTGACCCTCGCTATTCCATCATCCGTGAGGTTCTGAATGGGTCGCGGGCCTACTACGATGCCGCGAAGATCAGCTTCCGAGCGAATGGCTGGCGGGGACTCACCGTTGATGCCTCGTACTGGTTCAGCAAAGCGATCGATCTGGGTGCGGACTATACGAACACCGCCGCCGGCCGTGACAGCTTTGCCGCCCGCGGGCAGTCGGAGTTCGATGTGCACGCGGACATGAAGGGGCTGAGCAGTTTCGATCAGCCGCACGCCACATTGTGGCGCGTGAATTACGAATCGCCCGATCTTGGGGTGCAGCCACGCTGGGTGCGCGCGGCCCTTGGTAGCTGGCAGCTCTCGACGATTGTTCTGCTCAAATCGGGGACGCCGTTCAACGTTCGGACCGGGTCGGACGGGCCGGGCTTCGGCAATGTGGACGGCGCGAGTAGCGACCGCCCGAACGTCGTTGACCCTTCTGTTTTGGGCCGCACGGTGGGACACCCGGACACCTCCACCAAGCTTCTGCCGCGTTCGGCGTTTTCGTTCATCGAGCCCACCGAGCAGCGCGGTAGTCTCGGACGCAACTCCTTCCGCAAGGATGGGATCAGCAACATTAACGCTGCGCTGTCGCGCCGCTGGCCGCTGAAGTCCGACATGGCGGTGAACTTTAGCGCCGAGTCGGTGAACCTATTCAATACGCCGCAGTTCGCCGAGCCGGGGCGGGAATTGGCGGCGGCGAATTTCGCGTCGATTACCAATACTCTCAATGACGGCCGGACGTTCCGGTTCCTGCTGGGGCTGAGTTTTTGAGGCCGTAACGCGGATCTCAGAACGAGGTCCATGCTGAGGATGTTTGGCAGAGTTTGGTGGGTGGGTTTCCGATAGACTGACTCTTCGTGATGAAGATATTGGTTTCCGCGGCGGAGGCTTCGGCGGACCGGCATGCGGCGGAGCTTGTGGAGCGGCTTCGTGAGCGGTTCCCGGACGCGGATTTCTTTGGCTGCGCCGGGCCGCGGATGCGCGCGGCAGGGGTTCGCGCGGTGGAGCGGGCCGAGGATCTGTCGGTCGTTGGCATCTTCGAGGTACTCGCGCACGCGCCGCGTATCTACCGTCTTTTGTTTCGGTTAGCGGCGACGGCGCGGCGAGAGAAGCCGGACCTCGCGATTGTGACCGACGCGCCGGGGTTCCACATCGATCTGTGCCGGTTCCTGAAGCGGCAGGGGGTGCCGATCGTCTGGTACGTCGGGCCGCAAGTGTGGGCTTGGCGCAAAGGGCGGATTCGCGTGATCCGGCGGTTGGTGACGCATCTGCTCTGCATCTTTCCGTTCGAGGAGAAGTTCTTTCGGGACCACGGTGTGGCCGCGACGTACGTGGGACACCCGCTGAGCCGGACTACGAAAACGACCAAATCGCGGGCGGAATTTTTGGGTTCGCTCGGCATATCCGGGGAGCGTCCGGTGGTCGCGCTGCTACCGGGGAGTCGGCGTGCTGAGGCTGCGAGACACATGCCGCATCTGCTCGGGGCAGCGGAGCAACTGGGCCGCTCGATGGCGGTTGATTTCGTGCTGGCGGCGTCGCATACGACAGGAAAAGCATTTTTCGAGCAACGCATTGGCGATTCGCCCGTCCATATAGTTGAAGATGACATGCACAATGCAGTCGGCCATGCGGATTTGGCGTTGGTCGCAAGCGGAACGGCTTCGACGGAAACGGCGTTACTCCGCACGCCGATGGTCACCTTCTACCGGATCAGTTTTTCGAGTTGGGTCGTCGCCAAGATGCTCGTGGACGTGCCCTTCTACACCATGGTGAATCTGCTGGCTGACCGCCGTTTGGTTCCCGAATTGATCCAATGGGATTGCACGGCCGACAAGATTGCGGGCGAGGCCCGGCATTTGTTGGAGAACGATGATGAGAGAAGGAAGATGCGCGAGGAACTGTCGGTCATAGCGGAGGTCCTAAGTGGGGACCGGCCGGCGGCGGAACGCGCAGCGGAGGTGATATGCGACAAGGTTCAATTCGCGGACGAACGGCCCAAACAAGAGCCGATGCCCGTGTCATGACGATGGCTACGGATGATACCTCGAATCTGACAATGCGGTTCGCACTGGCGGCGCTGGTGCTGGCCGCCCTGGCGCTGCTTCCGGCGGCTCAGGCGCAGCCGCAAGTTCCCCTCATCGACGTTGAGTTCTATCGCATCAATGCCGAGATCGATCCCCTCGGCCGCTCGATCGAAGCCCTCGCGGAGGTTCGTTTCATTCCTCGCGAGACGATGAACACGGTTGTGTTCGACCTGAATACAAACCTCAACGTGAACGCAGTATTGACGGCGGACGGTGTGAATATTCCCGTCGACCGTGTTCGCGAGGCCAACCAAGTTCGGCTGAGTTATCCGGGCTCTCTGGTGGTTGGCGACCCGGTAACTGTCACGTTCCAGTACGAAGGGCAATTGACGGGGACGGAGAACTCGCCGGTGCAGGGCGTGAGTCTTGCTTCGATCGATCCAGAGCGCTCGTATCTGCTGTATCCGGGGCGTTGGTTTCCGGTGAACGGATACTCGGCGGATCGTTTCGCGGCTGAGATGAACATCACCGTGCCGGAGGGCTATGAGGTGATCGGAAGCGGGCTGGGCACGAGTTCGCAGGCGGACGGCAAGACTCAGTTCAGCTTCAATTTCACGCAGCCGTCGTTCCCGGGCAGCATCGCGGTCGTGCAGGAAGAGCCGGTACGCGTGGACTACGAGGGCGTCAATACACTGCTCTATTTCAAGACGGCGTCGGCGGAGCTGGCCGAGGCCTACGGCGCTGAAGTTGGCCGCATCACGGGTTTCTTCACCGAGAAGTTCGGGCCGCCCTACGCGACGACATTGACGGTGATCGAGACCGGCGACTATGCGCCGAATGCCTACACCGCGCCGGGCATCCTGTTCCTGAGCCCGTTCGGCATGGGCGAGGAAGTGAACCGTCTGTTGCTGGGCACCGAGATTGCTCATCAATGGTGGCGCACCGTCGTCTCACCGGGAAACCGCAATCATAGCTGGCTCGACTTGGGCTTGGCGAAATATTCGGCCATGCTCGAAATCGAGGAGAACGAAGGCGAGACGGAGTTTGAGGAGTTTCTGCAGGACACGCAGATTGATGCTTTGACGTACGGCGAGATTCCTGTCTTGCAGGCAGCACGGCTGCCGGACTTCTCGCCGGAGATCTATGCGCTGGCCGGTTCGAAAGGCGCGATGGTTTTGAACATGTTGCGCTTCACGATCGGCGACAAAGCGTTCTTCGCGACGCTCAAGCAGTTCGCCGAGAAGCATGCCTGGAGCTCGGTTGTGACCGCTGATTTGCGGGAGGTCGCCGAGGCGATTACGGGTGAGAGCTTGCAGGCTTTCTTCATTCAGTGGACCGAGAATACCGGTACGCCGGAGTTCACGCAGGAGTACACGATCTACCGGCTCGGCGACGGTAAAGGGTTCCGCGTGATGGGCAAGATCACGCAAGACATGGACACGTTTAGCATGCCAGTCCAGGTGGAGGTCCAAACCGAAGGCGAACCCGAGTACGAAATGATCGAGGTGAAGGGCCGCTCATCGGACTACGTGATCGAAACGTTCGGCAAGCCGCGCAAGGTGGTGCTTGACCCGAAGAGCCGCATCTTGCGCTTCGACGAAGATATCCACGTGCTGGTCGCGATTCGAAAGGGTGAGAAGCTCTTTCAGTTCGGTTACTACAACGAGGCGCTTGACACGTATCAGCAGGCGCTCGACATCAACCGCTACAGCTCGTTGGCGCACTACCGTATCGGCGAGGTTTTCTTTCGGCAGAACAACTACCAGTCGGCCGCAAATCAGTTCCGCGAGTCGCTGAACGGCGATGGGGAGCCGGAGTGGACCGAGGTGTGGTGCCACATTAGTCTGGGTAAGATCTTCGATATTACCGATCAGCGCGATCGCGCCGTGAATGAATACCAGCTTGCCCTGCGCACGCGGGACAACACCGAAGGCGCTTTGGACGAGGCGCAAAAGTATTTGGAGCAGCCTTACCAGCGCGAGCGCCGCGAGGAACGGATCTACTAGGTCTTAGTAGCTAGCCACTCACCTTGAACCTTCTCATGACGTAGACGGTAAAGCTGACCGTCGTCTCCGAGGATTCGAAAGCACTCAGCGTCGGGTTCGCGCCACTGGCTTAGAATCCGCTTGACCTCCACGGATTGTCCCTTGTAGAGGAAGCGTGTCGGGCGCTCGTCGGCGCAGTAGCCGGAGTAGGTTTCGATGGGGCGCGCCATCGATCCGATCGTAGCGTAGAAAACCCTGCCGCTAGAATCGTAGGTTCCTGATGGGGCGCGTTCTTCTACTCTTGGCGATCGCGGTGGGCGCACTTGCGTTCGCCTACGGTACCTGGACGAGCGTCACGACGTACGAGAGCCCCTATGACGTTCGAGGTGGTTTGCCCGCCGGTGAACCGATCGCGGAACGCGCGGTGCTGATCGTGCTGGACGGTATCCGCCTTGATGTGTCTCGCGACATGCGGGAACTGCAGGCTCTGGCCAGCCGGGGATCGTCCGGGACATCGCGTTCCGTGCTGCCTTCGCTATCGAATCCGAACCGGGCCGTATTCGTGACCGGGGCGTGGCCGGAGGTCAACGGCATTACGAATAACGGTCGCTTTCGTCCGCCGCCGATTGACTCGCTGTTTTCTCTCGCGGCCGATGCGAACCTGCCGCGCGCCGCCGCCGGGTCGACGTTCTGGGGCCGGGCTTTCGGCGACTATCTGGAAGGGAATCTGCTCTTTCAACAAAAGGACTTCCCTCACGACCGCGGCGCGGCGGAGATCAGTACGTGGCAGGCTGACCTTTGCGGCGGCATCGAGCGTTTCTTCTCCGACCGACCGATGGGGTTGCTCGTCGCCGGCATCACCGGCGCCGATGGCGCGGCGCACGACTATGGAGGTGAGTCAGACGTCTACCGCGAGGTTGTCCAAGCCGTCGATCACTGCCTGGGCTCATTGGTTACTGCCCTTGACGATGGCCGGACAGCTTTCGCCATCGTCTCCGATCACGGCCACATCGATCGCCGGGGCGGAGGTGGACACGGGGGTTCGGAGCCCGAGGTGATGGAGGTACCGTTGGTGTTGTTCGGGAAGGGAGTCCGGCAAGCTGAAGGTTGGCGGGCGCAAATGGTGGACATCGCGCCGACGCTTTCAGTCTTGCTCGGCCTACCGCTGGCGGAGACGAATCAGGGCGATGTCTTGTGGGACAGCTTGGATTTGTCCGATGAGCAGGCGAAGAGTGCGAAGGAGCGGTACGAACAACAGCAGAAACGCCTGGCTGAGATTGTCGGAGTGGGCGACTCTCGGAACGATGCGATGTCGTCCCGTGTTGTTTCCTCGCTGACCGTGTTCGCGCTGGGGCTGGGGGTGATCGGATGGATATTCCTCCGAAGCCCGCAACGGCTGACGCTGCTAGTCGGAGTTGCGGCGTACTTCCTGTTCTATCGACTGCTATTCATGGCGTTGGGGCTGGGCTACTCGCTGAGCGTTATCAATTCCGAGGAACTGCTCTACCGGTTTCTCGGGAAGAATATCTTGGCGGCGGTCGTGGGACTTCTGGCGGTTACGGTCCCCTGGCGTTTGCTGCGTCCGACGTTTGACCGTGGGAAGGCCCTTGCCCTCGCCGGGGTTATCATCAGCGTGATCGCGATCGAGGTAGCCTGGATTCACTATTCATCGGGCCTTTTCATGGAGGAGGTCCTGCCCGATTTCGACCTCAATCTGAAGGCCGCCCTTCACCTGATTCAGTTGGGCGCTGTGAGTGCCACGACGGCGGTGACGATCATGCGGTTGCCGGACGCCAAAGCAGGACGGGACTCCTGATGATGGAACAGCTTGGTCTGAGCCTTGGTCCCGAGCGCCGGATCTATTCCGTCGCGGAGGTGACCACCGAGATTCGTGATCTCATGGACGTCGCGTTCAGTGATGTTTGGATCATGGGCGAGATCTCGAACGCGCGCGCTGCTCCCAGCGGACACTACTATTTCACCCTGAAGGATGGTAATGCGCAGCTCAAAGCTGTGTGTTTTCGGCAGAACGCTCTCTACCTGAAGGTCAAGCCTCAGAACGGCCTGGAGGTGATCGCGCGGGGGCGGATCAGTGTCTACGAAGCGCGCGGTGAATATCAGCTCTACGTCGAACACATCGAGCCGCAAGGTTATGGCGCGCTCCAGCTTGCCTTCGAGCAACTGAAGAAGAAGCTTTCGGCCGAGGGGCTGTTCGACGATGACCGCAAGCGTGCGCTGCCGGGCCTGCCCCGGCGGGTTGGCATTGTCACGTCACCCTCGGGCGCTGCTATTGCTGACATACTGCGGATTCTGGAGCGCCGCTTCGATGGCTTGCACGTGCAGCTCTATCCGGCGCAGGTGCAGGGGGAGGGTGCGGCGAAACAGATCGCGGCCGGCGTGCGCCATTTCAGCGATAGCGGATCAGCCGACGTAGTGATCGTGGGACGTGGCGGCGGATCGTTGGAAGACCTGTGGGCGTTCAACGAAGAGGTCGTTGCGCGGGCCATCGCGGAGAGTGAGGTCCCGGTGATCTCGGCCGTGGGTCACCAGACGGACTTCACGATCGCGGACTTCGTGGCCGATGTTCGCGCGCCGACACCTTCGGCGGCCGCGGAGTTGGTGGTTCGTCAAAAGCAAGAGTTCCTGGAAGAGATCGACGCTCTCAAGGCCCGTCTGACGCAAGCGGCGCGCTACAAGCTCGCGACGGTGGGCCGTGATGTGCTGGACCGGCAGTTGGAGCGGGCGCACACCATCGTGCGGCGTTCGATCGCGGCTTCGTCGCAGCGAGTGGATGAGGTGACATTCGCGCTAAGGGATGCCGCGGTTCGCCGCATGCGGGCCGCTGAACGGGAATGGCAGCGCTGCCAGGACAGACTCAAGCAGCTTGATCTACGCGTGCGATTGGCCCAGCGGCGCGCCCGGCTAGACCGAGCCACTGAGCGGATCGCGCCTTTGGCGACGTGGCGGCTGGAACGGGCGAACGCGCGGTTGCAATCGCTTGATAAGGAACTCGCTCACCTCAGTCCGCTGGCGATTCTTGACCGCGGCTATGCCATCGTGCAGGCCGACGATGGTTCGATTGTCCGGGCTGCTGAGCAAACTAGTGTGGGCGCGCGACTGGGTGTGCGGCTTCATCGTGGGCGTCTGGACGTCAGCGTTGAATCGGTTGAGAAAGACGACCGGAACTCTGCGGCTCCGACCGACGAAGGAACAGAATAGGGGCGGCGTACGTCCTAAGGAATGCGGTCGGTGGAACGGTATAATCGAGACTGGTTCGCGGAGAGATCTCTCATGTTTTCAAGCACAAAGATGCCGTTACTGATCGCGTTGGTGGCGCTGCTAGGGTTTTCGTCCTGCGTCGAGGATGCGACGGTGGGCGGCAGCACGGTCGAAGCCGCGTCAGAGAACAAAGAGCTGACGCCGGCGCCCAATTTCACGCTTAAGGATGTCGAGGGCCGAGAGGTCACCTTGGCGGACTACAAGGGCAAAGTTGTGCTGCTGAACTTCTGGGCGACTTGGTGCGGGCCGTGCAAGATCGAGATGCCTTGGTTTGTTGAGTTCCAGCGCAAGTACAAGGATCAGGGATTCTCCGTGATCGCCGTTTCGCTCGATGACGAAGGCTGGGAAGTGGTGCGGCCCTTCACGGAAGAGTATGAACTGAATTTCCCTGTCGTGGTCGGTACGAACGAGATGGCTGATGAGTTTGGTGGTGTCGCCGCTCTGCCGACGACGTTCATCATCGACAAAGAAGGACGCATCAGGAACTCTCACATGGGCCTTGCCGGCCGTGGAGAGTACGAGGAAGAGATTGAGGCGCTACTCTAAACCGCTTGCCGTCGTTCTACTGCTTGGGCTGGCCAGCGGCGCTCTCTGGGCGCAGGGCTTTTCGGGCGGATTGCGCGCTGCAACAGTCGTTCCGGGCGCGGCGGTGAAGCTGCAGCCGGGTAAGACCGCTGAAGTGTCGGTCGCGATTCAGATCCGCCCGAACTATCACATCAATTCGAATGCGCCTGCCGATGAGTACCTGATCCCGACCAAGTTGACGTGGGGATCATCGAGCCTCCAATTGACGAAGACGGAGTATCCCGAAGCCGAGACGGTCAACTATTCCTTCTCTGACAAGCCGCTGTCGGTCTACTCGAACAAGATCGTGATCGTGAGCCACTTCGCGGTGCCCGAGAAGATGCCCGCTTCGCTTACGGAACTGAAGGGTAAGTTGCGTTACCAGGCTTGCAACAATCGAGCTTGTCTGCCGCCGAAGACGGCGAATGTGACGGTTCGGTTGAGCCGCTAGCGCTCTAAGGGCCCCCGGAAGTCAGGGGTGTCAGGTCGCGCACCGGGCGACGAAGTAGTATCCTGTCGCCACGTATCCGACTTTTTCAGCGATGAGGATTCTGCTACTGGTTGCGACCGTACTTCTTTGCCAGTCCCTTTGTCAGGCAGAGATGAGGCTTCAGGTCCTGGATGAATCCACGGCCCCATTTCCGAATGTCCTTGTAGTGATCAAGTACCTGAAAGGCGGCGGTGAAACCGGCCGGTATTTAAGCGATTCGGCGGGACGGATTCCGACACTCAATCTCAAGCCCGGGCTGCATCGATTCGTATTGACATGTCCATACGGCATTTGCAAAACGACCATCTTCGAATTCCTCGACACACAGGTATCCGGTGAAGTGGCTCTGGAGGTGCCCTTCCATGCCACTGATCGACATGGGATAAGCATCGGCGCACCGAAAGCACAACTTGCAGTTGTCTTGTCTGACGGCAGGCCGTATGCGAAGGAGCTAGTGCTCATTCGCAACACCGATGTATCACGGGAGAGATGGTATAGAACCGATGAAGAAGGCGAGGTTGAAGTGGAACTTCCGGACGACCCGATGGTGGCGGTGATCGTACACCGAGAGAGAGTATTCCGGTATTCCTTGGCGAAACACTGTCCAGCGCCAAGCACGTCTACATATGTTGATCTTGAGTGCCATGTGCTCGCGCGTGGTCCAATTGTGCTCCGCCTTCCGTGACCAAATAGAGTCCCGACAAAGTGGTAGCCTGTCACTGACTTTCGTGTCACTGACTTTCGATGATCAAGCGGTTTGTTCAGATTCACGCGATATACGACCCTGAGACCCTAGACGTCGAGGAGGGGCTGCCAGTCCCAATTGGGTACTGCCAGACAATAGGATGTACCGCAAGAGGCGAAGAAGATTTGCAAAGTCAAGTCAGATTCCACGTCGCAGAGGAACTCGGCATCTTCGTTGACGTCGAGGATCAGTGCGAGCCAGACTTCGCCCGCCTCAACGACGCTGTTCGCGAAACAATCAGTGCAGACCCCGAGGAGTGGGGGATCTGGTACAAGAGTGGCCACGCCATGTACCTCAAAGACGATGCATCATCGTAGAGAGGCCGATAGCGTTCGATCCGGAACCGCCAGCTTGGTCATTGGACTAGTATTCGGATCGGCACTACCAGGGTACTTGTGCTCTCATATCAGATACCTCAAAGATCGCCATGGGTTCGATCCTCCTAGTAGTATCGTCTAGCCTTTTCTGGGCTAGGCTTAAGGGAATCTCCTCTTTAGTTCCCAAAGGAAAGAAGGGTTACTAACTTAGGGCCGGCGCTTACTAGGTCCAATAGCCGGTGGTCCAGCCGAATAGCAGTGCCAGCAGGCCTCCTACTACTGGGAACGCCAGTAGCGTCAGGCCGAGGCGCTTGAGCCATCCTTGGTCGCCTGGGCGAAACGCTGTGGCTGCTTGGGTGACGAGCATCACTCCGAACACCGCGTAACCCCGTATCCCGCCGTCGAGACACCAGGGGCAGTGCGGTCCGGTTGCGTGGTGGATGTTGCACTGCGCCGCCGCGCCGGCCCACCAAGCTTCGCAGCCACATTGGTAGAACAGGTCGCAGGCGTTGATGAATAGGAGCGATGTGACCGTGGCGCCGAATAGGAAGATGGCTGCGCGGAGGGCTAGTTTGGCGGCGACGGGGCTCATGTTAGGCTGGGGCTCTCAACTTGAGGCGGCTAAAGCCTGCACAGGGAAGGACGCTGAAGCGCCCTGCGTCGGAGTTGGAGAACGTGTAACCGGCCCTCAAGGACCGGCCTACGCGCGTTTCGCGCGGAAACCGCCTGAAGGCGGTTGAAGTGCTTGGCCCTCGTTGTGTTTCTTGATTGGAATGGCAGTTTTGGGTCACACTGACGCCCACAGTCATTCGTACTGACCCACTGCGCAAAGCTAGACTTGGTCCGGTACGACGAAGGGTTCGCGGTAGTCGCGCGTGAGCAGCTTGTTGGCTTCGGCGCTGTTGGTGAACTTCTCCGTCTTCGGATCAAACTCAAGGCGCTGCTTGGTGCGGTATGAGATGTTCGCCAAATGGCACAGGCCCGCCGAAAGATGGCCCTCTTCGATGTCCGCATTGAGGTCGGTGTGCTTGCGCGTCTTCACGGCCTTGAGGAAGTTGTCGAAGTGCGGGAAGTACGCCCAGCGTCCCTCTTCGGCGTAGAACATCGACGGGCCGAGTTCGCGCTCTTCGCCCAGGTAGGTTCGGAAGCCGTTGAGATCGACGGTCATGTAGCCCTTGCTGCCGAGGAAGATGTTCCCGATCGTGTTCGAGCCGTGCTGCATGCCGGCTTCGCCGCCGGTGATCAGCCCGCGAACCTCGAAGACTAACTGCGAGTCGCCGTAGTCGAAGATGGCCTGTTGGGTGTTCGGTGTTTCCTGATCGTCATCGGTGATGAAATGGCCGCCGGACGAGAAGGCCGCGGATGGCAGCTCGTCTTTGCCGAGGCCCCATCTGGCGATGTCCATTTCGTGAACACCCTGGTTGCCGATATCGCCGTTGCCGAATGCCCAGTACCAGTGCCAGTTGTAGTGGAAGCGATTCTTCTTGAAATTGACTGGGTCGGCCGGTCCGGTCCATAGGTCGTACTCGACACCGGCGGGGACGTCGCTGGGGTTCAAGCTGCCGATCGACTTGCGGCGCTTATAGCACATGCCCTTGGCTTGGTAGATATCGCCGATCACGCCGTCCCGTAGTAGTTCAACCGCTTGGATTTTGTGGATTGTAGTGCGGCTCTGCGTCCCGACCTGGACCATGCGCTTGTACTTGCGCGCGGCCTCGATCATCTTGCGGCCTTCGAAGATGTTGTGGCTGGCCGGCTTCTCGACGTAAACGTCTTTGCCGGCCTGGCAAGCCCAGATGGTCATCAACGCATGCCAGTGGTTGGGCGTGGCGATCGAAACGGCGTCGATCGACTTGTCGTCGAGCATCTTGCGGATATCCGAGTGCTCGTCCGGCTTACGGCCTTGCTCTTTGCGGACAGCCGCCGTGGCCCGCTCGAGAACGGCTTGATCGATATCAACGAGCGCCGTTACCTCGGCTCCGGGATTGTTCAGGTAGGCGGCGATGTGAGACTTGCCGCGGCCTCTGAGCCCGACAACGCCTAGCGCAAGGCGATCGTTGGCGCCCTTCACGCGCGAGTAGGACGCGGCGCTGATGGCGGCTACGGCGCTACCCGAAGACTTGAGAAAACCGCGACGATCGATGGACTTCATCTGTTAATGCCTCCAGCCTGAACGGCGGCCATGCGCGTTTAGACGCGGGCGTTTTCAAAGCTTAGCATGCGTTCCGGCGGATTCTCGGATCGCTGTAGGGCCTAGCAGCAAGCGCCTAGAGAAGCGGGTCGGTGGTTGCGGTGGATGAGCGGAGGTCGTTGTTGATGGGTTCGGCAGCAGGGACCGCGCCGCCATTCACTACGTCGCGGAGTTCCTTGCTGGGTTTGAAGAAGGGGATCGTCTTAGGTGGCACTTCGACCTTTTCGCCGGACTTCGGATTCCGGCCGATCCGCCCTTGCCGTTCCCGTGTGCGGAAACTGCCGAAGCCGCGGATCTCGACTTTCTCCCCTTGGCGGAGTGACTTGACGACGCTGTCGAAAATGGTTTCGACAATGACCTCGGATTCCTTGCGCGTCACCTCGACGACGCGAGAAACTTCCTCGATCAAGTCCGCTTTGGTCATCTGTAGAAACTCTCCCCTGTTACCGGCACGAACCCCGCGCCGAGCCTACGGAATGCATCCTACCATGCCCCGGCTGTATAGGACGACGCGCCCAAGCGGAGCTGAGCCGTTGCAAACTCTAGGCCCTGCTCCATCTTATACCCGATGAGGCGCCGGGTTAGAGTTGCGCGCACTCTTCGTCGAAGCGTGAATTGGCATAGGCTCAGGCCGTGGTTGCCGCTTCGGCGGACTCAGGTTCATCGGTAACGTGCCGGCGACTGAGGGCGATACGGCGTTCAAACTCGTCAAGCTTGATGACACGAAACGGGTAACTCTCGCCGACGTCGAGTCCCTTCTTCTTGCCGGCCGTGGCTTTCGGAATCTCCAGGTTGTGGCAGAGCCCCTCGACGCCGGGCGCGAGCTCGACGAAACAGCCGAACTTTGCCTTGCGCGTGACTCGCCCGGTCATGGTATCGCCCAGCAGACAGGTGCTGAAGAAGGCCTCCCAGACATTCGGTTGCAGTTGCTTGAGACCGAGCGAGAGGCGCCTGTTTTCGTGGTCGATACGTAGGACCACGGCGCGCACGGTGTCGCCCTTCTTCAGCATCTCTTGCGGGCCCTTGAGCTTGCGATCCCAGGAAAGGTCGGTGACATGAATGAGACCGTCGACACCTTCTTCCACTTCAACGAAGGCGCCATAGGAGGCTAGGTTGCGAACGCGCCCCTCAACGACCGTGCCGACGGGGAGCCGCTCTTCGAGAGCCGACCAGGGATCGGGCTGCATTCGCTTGACGCTAATCGAGATGCGGCGTTCGTCGTGCTTGACGCCGAGTACCATCACCTCAATCGGGTCGCCTGCCTTGTAGATTTTCGAAGGGTGCCGCCGGCGCCGCGACCAAGTGAGTTCCGAGACGTGGACCAAACCTTCCACGCCATCTTCCAATTCGACGAATACGCCGTAGTCGCTTAGGCTGGCGACTTTTCCGGCAGCCTTTTCGCCTGTCTTGTAGCGTTCGGCGATGCCCTCCCAGGGGTCGGGCTTCATGTGCTTCAGGCTGAGGGATACTTTCCCCTTCGCCTCGTCGAAGCTCAGGACTTTCGCTTCGATCGTTTGGCCCTTCTGGAGAACGTCGGACGGTCCTTTGATGCGGCCGTAGGAAATATCGGTGACGTGGATCAATCCATCGATGCCGCCGAGATCGACGAACGCGCCGTAGTCGGTGACGTTCTTGACGGTTCCCGAGACAACGGCCCCTTCGGCCAGATGCTTGAGAGTCTCCTGCTTGAGCCGGTCGCGTTCCTCTTCGAGAATCGCTCGCCGCGAAACGACGACGTTGCCCCGCCGTCTGTTCGTTTTAACGACGCGCACGGGGATTGACTGACCGACCAGCGAGTCGAGATCTCGCACGGGCCGGAGGTCGACTTGAGAGCCCGGCAAGAAGGCTGGTACGCCGAGATCGACCGCCAGGCCGCCTTTGACGCGACCAGTAACGTGCGCGTGGATCGTCTCTTGCGTGGTCTCGGCCTCTTCGATGATGGCCCAAATCTTGGTTTGTTGCGCGCGGCGGAAGGAGAGCGATGCGTACTCGCCGACAGCGCCCCTGCTCTCGACGAAAACGTCGATCTCTTCGCCTTCTTCGACGACGACATCGCCTGCTTGATTGTGAAAGTCCTCGATGGCCGCCAGGCCTTCCGTCTTGCCCCCGATGTCGACAATGACGCCGGCGGGTCCGATGCTTACAACGATCCCTTTGCAGATCTCGCCCGGCTGCACGACCGGCGAGTCGTCGTATTCCTCCATGAGCGCGCCGAGCTCAGCGGGATCGTCCAGGTCGTCGTCGGGCGCTTCGGCGTCATCGGATGGAGTAGGCAAGCCCGGCATGCCGGGAACGGATGATGCGTGCTCGGCGGGGCCGGTGGAACTCGTGTCTGCTTGGGGCGCTTCCTGTGTGGGCTCCGCGGCCGCAACGGATTCGGCCGGCGTTGCCTCCGCCTCCTCAGGCGGGTTCGGGCTTTCCGCGGGAGTCTCCGTCACTTCCGTCGCCGATGTCTCCGTGGCAGACGGGGCGTCGGCGGTTTGTGCCGGTGGGACTGAAGGAGTGTCGGTATCGGAGGTCGCAGGGGCGGTGTCCCGGTGATCCGCCCCTGTGTCGGGCAGTGTTTCCGGGCCTTCAGCGGTTACGGAAGGCGGCGGCGCGAGAGACCCATCGAGCGCTGATCCAGCTACGTTTAGGGCTTCGGCCTGCGACGGTGAGCCGTCGTGGAGAACATCCAGTTTGCTTGTCATTTCCCCATCTCTCTGGCCCTATTAGCGGCGCGGGGGATCGCGCGTCGCCAGGACACGGTTGAAGCCAGGAGCCTGATGGGCGCCCCGGCGATTGTCAAGAACCTACTCTGGAACAACGGAACCGAAAAGTAGTCCCGCAAGACAGGTCTCGTACCAGCGCGAAGTCCCCCGAAAACACGCTAGATGCGAAGTCCTAACCTCTGTCGGATCAATATAGCCAACACCCTGGGTCATGTCAACGAAGGGTGTGTGCGGTGGCTCACTGACAAACTCGTGTTAACTATGCGGCTTCCGTGGCCGCTTTTGCGGCAGCCGGACGTTTCGCCCGCTGCTCCCGCAGGCTGTCGCTATAGCCTTTGAGCAGACCGACGGCCGTCGCGACAACAAGCGGGCCGACAACGACGCCGATAAAGCCAAAGGCTTGAATGCCGCCGAAGACGGCGATGAATACCAGCAGGGCATTCAATTGGGCCCGCCCGGCAATCAGCATCGGGCGCAGCACATTATCGGCTCCACTCACGACGACGAACCCAAGAACCAGCAGCAGCGCGCCACGCCCGGCGTGTCCGTCAAGCAGGAGACCGAAACCTGCCGGGGCCCAAACCAACCACGGGCCCACCACTGGAAGAAACGCGAGAAAGCCCGAGATCACTGCCCAGAACACTGGCGATGGGATGCCGATCAGCCAGAACACCACGCCGGAAAGAGCGCCCTGTACAACGGACACGATGAAGCCGCTCGAGATCGTGACGGAGATCAACTCGACAACTTCCGCCATCATCCGCTCGCGATGCTGCGCGCGCATAGGCGCGACTTCCTTGAGAATCTGCACGACCTCGCGGCCGTCGCGAAACAGATAGAACAGCGAGAGCTCGATCACAACCAGGTCGATGATCCAACTGGCGACGTTCCCCGCGAAACGAGCTGACTGCTGGGCGAGAACGGAGGCCGCTCTCTGTGAGACATCGCGAAGCATACTCTCGAAATCGCCAAGTGGGATTGGCGATTGGGCGAGATAGTAGTCGACAAATTCCTTGGCGCGCGGAAGCACCTCGACCGTGGGTACGGTGCGCAGGACGGCCAGGGCTTCTCTCACAAAGGAGGGAATCAGTCAACCGAGAGGCGCCAGGATTACGAGCGTGACGAGACACACCGAGGTGAATGCCGCCAGATTGGCATTCTCGATGTTGCGGTAAGACACCCGGTGCAACGGGAAGGCGAAGATACTCAGGATGGCCGCGGAAACGAGCGCCGCCAAGAACGGTTCACTGACGAGGTACAGGCAGTAGACGACAAGCGCCGACAGGCTCCAGACGATGGCTCGCTGGACGAGCTCGGTATTGGTGCGTTCCGGCATGCGAGAAGGGTATTATCCTCTATCTCGACGGAGGGCCATCTTACTTGCGCCAGAAAGCCGGTGTCAGAATCACCAGGACGGTATAGAACTCAAGCCGTCCCGCGATCATGCAGCCGCTGAGCACCCACTTGGCCAAGGCCGGCAAGTGGGCATAGTTATCGAGTGGACCGACACCGCCCAATCCAGGACCGATGTTGAACATGGACGCCGCAACGGCCGAGATCGTCGTTAGTACGTCGACGCCCATCGCCGCCAACAACAGACACGAGCCAAAGTTGACGACGAACGCCAGGTAGATTAGGTTCAACAGACTCTGGATGGTGCCTTCCGGCACGACAACGCCGCCGAGCCGCACAGCAAAAACACCTCGCCGCTCGACCATTCGCTTGAACTCCCGGTCGACGACTCTCGCCAGCAACAGGATGCGTGAGACTTTCAAACCTCCGGCCGTGGACCAAGTGCATCCTCCCACGAACATGAGCGCGAGCAGGATCAGTTGCGGCAGCGGATGCCAGATTTCGAAATCGTCGGTAGCGTACCCCGTCGTTGTAATAATCGCGCTGACTTGGAACAAGGCGCTTCGGAACGCGCGCTCGAGGGCGTAGCCGTTGTTGAGCACCAGCACCACGGCGATGACGAGGGTCGAGATCGCGACGATAGCAAGATAGGAGCGAATCTCCACATCGCCGAAGAACTGGCCCGGTCGCCGTTCGACCCAGAGCCGGTACTGTTGGACGAAGCTGATTCCCGCCACCAGCATGAAGAAGATGAGAAGGTATTCGATCAAGGGGCTCTCGAAACCCGCGACGCTTGCCGCTCTGGTTGAGAAGCCGCCCGTGCCGAGCGTCGAGAAGGTGTGACACATCGCCTCGTAGGCGTTCATGCCGGCCCATCGCAGGGCCAGGTACAGAACGACCGAAAGGCTGAAGTAGATCTTTCCCAAGGAACGCGCTGTTTCGGCGATGCGGGGTTTCAGCTTTTCCGATTTGGCGCCGGAAAACTCTGCCCGGTAGAGGTGCATGCCGCCGTGGCCAACCAACGGCAAGATGGCAATGCCCAGCAAGACGATTCCCATACCGCCGAGCCAGTGAGAGAAGCAGCGCCAAAGCTGCAGTGTCGGGGTCAGGGCCTCGATGTCGACGAGCACCGTTGCGCCGGTTGTCGTGAAGCCGGAGGTCGCTTCGAAAACCGCGTCAGTCAACGTTCCAAAGTGGGGGGAGAACAGGAAAGGAAGACTACCGAAGAAGGAGACACACACCCAAATCCCCACAACAAGCAGTAGGCCTTCACGCTGGCTCAGTTCGCGCTCGGGGCGATGCGACGTCTTGAAAAGCGCCACCCCGGCGACGACCGTCGCGGCGAACGCCCACGCCATGGTCATCGTGTCCGACGCGCCGGTGAACAAACCGTAGCTGAGCGGGAACAGCATCGTGCCCGCGAAGGCGAGCAAGAATTGACCGAGGACGTACGTGATCGCCGAGCGGTGAATCAACCGACTTTCCTGTGGTGGGCGGGTTCAACCAAGAAGGCGCTTTCGAGCTCGGGCACTACGCTTTCCAGCGTAAAGAAGATGACGCGGTCGCCCGCCTGAATCGTGGCTTCGCCTCGCGGCACGATCACCTGACCCGTGGGACGCGCGATGGCCCCGACGATGGCGCCGCGCGGGAACCGAACGTCACGCAAGCGCTTGCCGACGTACTTTGACCCTGGCGCCGCGATCAGTTCGATGGCCTCGGCTTCTTCTTCGCGGAAGGTGGTGACCGACAAGACACGGCCCTTGCGGACGAACTGCAGCGCACGGTCGACCGCCGCGAGCCGCGGGCTTACCGAAGTGTTGATGCCGAGACGCTGAACCATCGGCAGGTAGTTCAGTCGATTGATGAGCGGAACTACCTTTTTCGCCCCCAACCGGCGCGCGAGCAGCGAAGCAATGATGTTGTCTTCGTCATGGTTGCTGAGGGCCAGAAACGCGTCGACACCATCGACGTTTTCTTCTTCGAGGGTTGTTTGGTCGGTGCCGTCGCCGTGGATGACGACCGTCTTGTTGAGGATCGTCGAGATCTTTTCGCAGCGGCTGGTGTCTTGTTCGAAGAGCTTGACGCTGACGCCTTGCTTCTCCAACGCCTCGGCTACGCCGATCCCCAACTGTTTGCCCCCGACGATGAAGACGCGCGAGACCGACTCTTTTTGCTCGACCCCCATGAAGCGTAGGACGTCAGACAGATTCTCTCGCGTGGCCATGACGTAGATGTGATCACCGCTGCGGAGACGCTCTTCGCCGTGGGGAATGATGACCTGCTGACCACGGAAGATGAGCGCGATCAACGAATCTTCCGGTGGGCCGGCGTGATCGAGTTCCTCGAGTGTCTTTCCGGTGAACCAACTCTCCGTATCAACGTTCATGCCAAAGAGCTTTACGGCACCGTTGGCGAAATCGTAAATGTCGGAAACGCCGGGGACACCGACGACGCGCAGAATCCGTTCGGCGAGCCTGCTTTCCGGATGGATGATCAGGTCGATCTTGAGCCCGACTTGCTCGGTGACGCGGCGCCAGTGCTCGACCTCGTGGGTGCGAATGCGCGCGATCTTAACAAGATCGGGGGCTTCGGCCTGCGCGATCATGCAGGCCAGCAGATTGGATTCATCGGAGTTCGTGACCGCGATGAACATCTGGGCTTCGGCCAGCCCGGTTCGCCGCAAGGTTGCTACGCGCGCCGCGTTCCCTTGTACGATCTGGGCGTCTAGCTGCTCCTGGAGCTGAGCGCAACGTTCCGCGTCTTCTTCAACGACGACAACTTCATTGCCCTCGCGCCCCAGCCGACGTGCGATGAGTGTGGCTACCTGGCCGCCCCCCGCGATGACAACTCTCATTGAAATATGATTCCCTAACTACGAGACTAGCACGGGTTCCGCGCTTACAAACAGGCCCGACTTGCCCTCCTAAAGGAGCAGTAGAGGTGTGGTTTGGATCGCACGTCAGCCTGTGGTCGCGGCCTTACTCAGAAGCATCTGGCAGCGCCCCGCCGCTGCTAGGACAAGGTCCTCGCCGCCGTTCGGCCCCACGATCTGGCATCCCAACGGCAACCCGTCGGCGGTGCGCTTGAACGGTAGTGAAAGAGCGGGCACGCCAATTGCTGTGAAGGGTGCGTTGCAACGTGGGTCGCCGGTCGTTTCTATACCTCTGGGGGCAGGCCCCGGCGCGGAAGGGACCAGCCAGAGTGCTCCGTCGCTGACCGACGCCTCGAAGGTATCCCTTGCGACGGCCACTGTCTCCAGTGCTTGCCGGTACGTTGCCTCGGGCATTGCAAGACCGTCTTCCACCAGTGCGGCGAGTCTTGCTCCAATCGCCGCGCCGTGCTCTTCGTAGCGCCGCTGGTTTTCTCTCGCTCCCTCGTAGTTGTTGATGGCTCGGGCGGCACGGAGTAGGCCCTGGAAGCTTTCCGGCAAGGGCCGCTGTTCGATCTGGACGCCCGCCGCGCGCAGGAGATCGAGAAGTTCCCCGAATCCTTCCTCCATCTCTGGTTCGAGCCCCTCCTCGATGGGCCACGGGACATTGATGAACCGCGGCAGTTTGCGGGAGGAACCACTCTTGGCGTTGGCGCCAATCGCGATCCAAAGGTGGCGCATGTCGGCGACGGTTCGCGTGAAGAGGCCGGCGTGGTCGAGGCTTTTCGCGAACGGCATCACGCCGCCGAGCGGCAAGCGATCAAAGGACGGCTTGAAGCCGACGATGCCGCAGAACGAAGCCGGCCGCAACACCGACCCCATGGTCTGCGAACCGAGGGCGAAAGGAACCATTCCGGCCGCGACGGCCGCGGCTGATCCACTCGACGACCCCCCAGGTGTGTGCGCCAGGTTGTGCGGGTTCCTGGTGGGCGCCGGATCGAAGTAGGCGTAGGCCGTTGTGTGGGTTTTTCCCAGCACGATCGCGCCTGCTTCGCGCAGTTGCCGGACGAGCGCGGAATCCTCGGCGGAAACGCGTCCTCGATGTTGCGGCGAGCCCCACTCGGTCGGCATCGCGGCGGTATCGAAGATGTCCTTGACGCCGAATGTGATGCCATGCAGCGGTCCCCGCCGGCCTCGATGCGCGAAGTCGCGGTCGAGCTCGTCGGCCTGCGCGGCTGCCTCGTCGCGGGCTACGTAAGACCACGCCTTGAGGTGCTCGTCGACAGCACCGATTCGATCGAGGCACGCATCAACCAAGTCGATTGCTGAAAGCTCGCCGGCCTGCAGCTGGAGACACAACGCTGAGAGTGACGCTTCGGTTGATACTGGCATGAGGTCGTAGACCGCCTGTTCCTAGGGTTGGGCCGAGGGTGCTTCTGATTCCGGCGAAGCCGGCTTGGCCGTCGGTTCGGTTTTCAAGCGAGCCAAGGTCTCGCGTGTGAGCGCCGCACGTTCGGAATCCGGGTGACGCGCGACGTAATCTTCCAGTTCTCGGATCGCGGCGTCGACTTTCCCTTGACGGCTGTAGATTTCGGCCAGTGTTACCTGCGGCAGACTGAAGTGACCGGGGTCGATCCCTTTGGCTCTTCGCAGGTGCTTCACCGCCTGCTCGTAGCTGCCCAGCAGGAAGTGGTTGCGGCCGAGTTGGGAGTTGGCGAGCGCATCGTTGGGCCGGAGCGTCACCGCGTAGCGATTGTAACCGAGCGCTTCGGTATGGCGGCCGAGAGCCAACAAGGCAGCACCCATGTTTACGACGGGACCGAAAGCGTCGGACTGCAACATCAGGGCTTCGCGGAAGTGCCCTTCCGCTTGGGGGTAATCACCCGATTGGTAGGCGATGGTTCCAAGTTGATTCCAGGCTTCCACGAACTGCGGCGAGATTTCAACCGCCTCGCGCAGGTGTGCTACAGCACCTTCGACATCGTGCTTTTCGATTCGCTGATTCGCTTTGAGGAAGGCGGCGCGCGCTTTGCTCGAGACAGTCAGTTCGCGGGCCGTTACGGTATGTTTGTCGACGGCCTGCCGCTCGCGCCCATCTTGTGACCGCCTCACCATGAAGGTGACTTCGATACGATTCCGGTCGTCGGCGAAGCTGGGTGTAACTTCGATCGAGCGGCGCTGCTCACCCCATCGAGGGTGAAACACGATCAGCGAGTAGCCGCCCGGTTCGAGCTTCTTGAATCGAAAGCGGCCTTTGAGATCACTCAAGGTTTGGGTGCGAAAAGGCCGGTCGGCAGCCTGCAGGCCTACCCAGGCTGATCGAAGCGGTGGAAAGATCTGACCCCTAACCTCGAGATTGCCATCCGCGGCCCGCGAAGGTACAACGCTCAGGCCGATCAGGATAAGGAGAAGCCATACTCGCATCGGTCAAGCCGCTTGCCGTTTCTTGAACAGCGGCAGCACGAGACTCAGGACGGTGGCGACCAGGAAAAAGATCACGATGGGGCTGCTCGTCAAAGCACCCAGCCAGTCGCCGCGGCCCAGGATCAACGCGCGCCGCAGGTTTGATTCCATCATGGGCCCGAGGATCAGGCCCAGCACCAGCGGCCCCAGCGGCACATCCGCTTTGCGCAGCAGGAAACCGATGATCCCGGCTACGAACATCGCCCACACATCGACAACCGCGTTGTTCAGCGCGTACGACCCGACAGCGCCGAACAGCACGATGCCTGCCCAGAGCCACGGGTTCGGGATGCGCAGTGCACGGGCTAGCGGTTTTGCGCCGAGCAGGCCGACGACCATCATGATGATCGCGGCGAACGTCATCAGAAAGACGATGCTGAACACAAACGAGCCGTGGTCGCGAAACAGCAGTGGCCCGGGTTGGATCCCGTGAATCAGCAGCGCGCCAATCAAGACGGCGGACACGGCATCGCCCGGGATACCCAGTGTCAGCATCGTCGTCATCGCGCCGCCGATCGCTCCGTTGCACGACGAGCAACTGGCCGCCAGCCCTTCGAGCGACCCCTTACCGAACTCGTCCTTGTTTCGCGATAAGCGGCGGGCCTGTTCCCACGCAATGACCGAGCCGATATCGCCACCGGCGGCCGGCACGGCGCCTACGAAGGTGCCAATGCCTGCACCGGTGAACGTGGCAGGCAACATCCGCTTCCACTCCGGCCACGAGGGCAGGATGCGGCCCAGCTTGCTCGGAGCTTTGTCGAGCGCGCCCCATCGGTCCGAGATTTGGATCAAGACTTCCGCGAGTCCGAACAACCCGATCATTACGGGGACGAACGAAATACCGTCCAGGAATTCGGAACGTCCGAACGTGTAGCGCGGATAGGCGGTCATCGGGTCCAGCCCGACGGTCGCGAGCCCAAGTCCGAGCATCCCGGCTAACATGCCTTTGATCACGCGGTCGCCGGACACGCCGGCCATCAGGCTAATCCCGAACAGCGCCAACCCGAAGTACTCTGCCGGGCCGAAGCGCAGCGCGAAGGTGGCGATCGGAAACGCGGCCACGGCTAGAAAGAAGATGCTCGTGAGTTGACCGACGGCGGAGAGCAGCGCGTTGATCCCGAGGGCCAACCCGGCCTGCCCCTTCTGTGCCAGCGCGTAGCCGTCCCATGAGGTGGCGATTGACGCGGGGGTTCCGGGGACGTTGATGAGAATGGCCGGAATGCCGCCCGCCGGGATCGCGCCGCAGTAAATCCCTAGGAGCATTGCCAGACCCTGCTCGGCGGAAACCCAGAACGTCAGCGGCGTCAGCACCGCGACGCCCATCGTTGCCGTGAGTCCTGGCAGGGATCCGAAGATCGCGCCCAGCACGACGCCGATAGCCAGGAAGCCCAAGACTTCCCACTGCAACACTGCCGCTAGGCCGGCGAGTAGATCGGCTGTCATTGTTGCGATTACTCCAGCGAAACCCGTAGGCCGTATTGGAAGGCGGCCGCGATCGCTGCTGTTAGTGCGCCCGAGACGGCGAGGCTGGCGCGCCAGGACTGCTCCAGAAATCGCAAGAACAACACCAGGAAGATGAACGTTCTCAGCGCGAACAAACCCGTGCCCCACAGCAGCAAGTAGACGAACGTTAGCCCGACCACGCCGCCGATCACGCGGCCGTGCGCCAGGTCGAAGGCCGTCGTTGAGGAGCCTCGCAGCGTGTTGACGAGCAACGCCGCGCTCAGCAAGGCCATGACGATGCCGATGATGCGCGGAAAGAACCCGGCGCCGGGTAGGCCCCCGGAACCGCCGGGCAGCGCCGAGGCACTCACAGCGACGTAGAGGCCCAGCGCGAGGAACAACGCTCCGACAACGAGGTCGGTGCGGCTCGGCGTTGTGGCTGCGGTTTGGCTCATTGATTTATCGCTAGCGATCGAGAGTCAGCAGTTTCGGAATCTCGCGTCCGAAGAACTCCGCTTCCTTGAGAGCGAACTCCCGGAATTCATGGCGGTCCATAAACACCGCTTCCATGCCGCGCTCTTCGCACAGCCGGGCCCACTCAGGGGACTCAAAGCCTTTGCGGAAAGCTGTCTCGAGGCGCTCGAGAACTTCATCCGGTATGCCGGCAGGCCCGAAGAAACCGCTCCAAGCCGGGGCGCCGAAGCTGTAGCCGAGTTCATAGCTCGTCGGCGCATCGGGATAGAGTTGCGACCGTGACTCATCGAGCACGGCCAAGACTTTCAGCCGGCCAGCCTGTACGTTGGCAATCGCCTCTCCGGTACCGGCGATGACGGCGTCGACATGCCCGCCCAGCAATGACGCCAGCGAGCGCGATGTGCCTCCGTAGGGCACGTAGGTCACTCGAATATCGGTTGCTTGCTCCATCAACAGCGCGTTGAAGTGCCAGATAGAACCCGTGCCGGCATGCGCCAGGATCAGCCCGCCACGCTGCTTCTTCGCCGCCGCGACGAATTCCTCGAACGAGTTCCAAGGCGCGTCTTCACGCACGACGAGAACAGCGGGCGTCTTCGACACGAGGCAAATGAGCCCCATATTGTCGGGGCCGACATCGGCATAGCCCAAGGTGCGGACCACCGTGATCTCAATTGGCGCGTGGCCGAGCGTGTAGCCGTCGGGGGCTCGCCGCGTCACATACGAGAAGGCCAGCGCCCCGCTCGCGCCCGGCTTGTTCTCACAGACAACCGGCACGCCCAAATCCTTCTCGATCAGGCTGCCCATGAAGCGCGAGACGGTATCGGAGATTCCGCCCGGCGAAGCTTGTACGATCAGCTTCAGTTCTTTCGATGGGTAGGGGCCATCCTCTTGCCGGCACGAAGCAGCGCTCAGCAGTGTTGCGGCAAGCAACACTCGCGTGAGCAGCTTGCCCATTTGTAGCCGGTGCATTCTCGACAGCATAGTGGAGTGAGACGCGGGGCTCAAGTTGACCCCGGCTTCACGCGGCCGGACGTATAGTATTGAAATGCCCAAACGCGGCGCTCCTTTGAGCTTGGTTCTTGCTCTTGTGTTGTTTGTTGTGATCGGCCTCGTCGTGGCGATCGCCTACTTGTTGTTTCTCAAGTCTGTCAGTCGTGGGGGCGGCATGGATGGGCTCGCGTTGGTCGCGTCTCTGTTCTTGATGCCGGCTGCTGGTGGATTGTTTGGGGCTGTCTTTTGGCTACCGTTCACGCTGTACAAGGACAGTAAAGGGACGCCTCTGACCGCGTCGAACGCATTGGTTCTTGGACTTGGGGTCGGGCTTGTTGTGTCGTTCCTCTTTGCCGGTCCGAGCGGTTTTCGCCTTCGAGGGGGCGCGCCGCTCTTCAACTACTTCGTGCCGCTGATCGCTGCTCTCGGCTCATGGGCCGGAACGACCATCGTCAACCGAATGAGGAAGTAGCGGGCTAGAGAACCTAGCTGTCGCGGGCCGGCAAAGGGTCTAGAACCGGCATGAGAAGACCTTGGCGGGGGGCAAGTTCCTCCAACAAATGGAGGTCTGGACGCTCGGAAAGTATTCGCCAAGGAAGGCCCGGAGGTTGAAGAATTCAACTTTGCCCCTGCCGTTACCGTTGCTCTGCAGCAAGCGCAGGCCATGCAGATACTGGAACTGAGTAAAGGCGCTCCGCTTGTCCAGCAACGGTATCAACTCCCGAAGGATGTCGCGACTCACGGATTCGGGCATCATGCCGAACCCTAATGAGGACAAAACGGCATCGACGCGAGTGAAGCCGCGGCGCTGCAATTCGACCGCGGCGGTTTCCGCCCCGGCCCCGAGCACCTCCAGCCGCGGATCGTCGATCTCGGCGCGCAGAAAGTCGACGAATCGGGGGTTGATCTCGAAGGCTAGGATTCGCGCGTCCGCCGGGGCCGCGGCTAGCAGTTCGCGCGTCATCACACCCGTACCGGGCCCGAATTCGACGATGATCTTGGCTTTGGCCACGTCGAGGGGCTTCACCATGGCCCGCGCCAAGTATCGGGAACTCGGAGCGACTGAAGCGGTGGTGTGGAAATCCGCGAGCGCTTCCTGTACGAACGCGGCCTTACTCACAGGCGTGATTCCTCGTAGCTATTTCTAAGTTGTGCAATGAAACCATCGAGACGGAAAAAAGAACGTGATCATAGCACAGCCCGACAGCGTCGCCCGACGACCGGCCGGGCATGGCGCTAGGCCTGGGTGCATGATGCGGCCTTGCGGCGTGCTGTCAGGATGGCCGAGTCTCCTACCTACGTATACGTACCTAAGACGGGGCAGTTCCATCGTTGTGAGCCGGCGTCTCTTCGTCGATCACCCCGGTAATGAGACGTGCCGTGCGCTGCAAGCGGATGTACGACCATGCCCAGTTGAGCATCACGACGAGCCGGTTTCGGAACCCGATCAGATAGAGGATGTGCACAAGCAGCCAAAACAGCCACGCGAAGAATCCTGAAACCTTCATGCCGGCCGCATCCACGACCGCTGACGCGCGGCCGATCGTCGCCATGTTTCCGCGATCCACATAACGGAACGGTTCGAGAGGCTTGCCCGCGAGAGTTCGCCGAACGTTCTCGGCTACGTGGCGGCCCTGTTGAATCGCGACGGGCGCGACGCCCGGCAGGGGTCGTTCGCCCTGGTGTCGGAATGATGCGAGGTCGCCGATGACAAATACCTCGGGGTGGTCGGGAATCGTGAGGTCAGCGTTGACGATGACTCGTCCCGATCGGTCAGTAGGTGCTCCCAGCGAAGCGCCGAGTGGTGATGCTTTCACACCGGCAGCCCACAAGACGGTTTTGGCGTACACGTGCTGATCCCCAACCGTGACGCGGCCTTTCTCGATGGCGGTCACATGGTTGCCGTTCCACACCTCGACGCCGATTGACCGCAGCGACGCCGCGGCTTTTTGCGAAAGACTCAGTGGAAACGTCTCAAGTACGCGGTCGCTGCCTTCCACGAGGAGCACGCGTGCTTCCCTCGGATCAATCGAGCGAAAGTCCTCCACCAGCACGCTGCGCGCGATCTCGGCGATCGCGCCCGCCAACTCGACCCCCGTCGGGCCCCCACCGATAACCACGAAAGTTAGGAGCGCTTGCCGCTTTTCCTCGTCGGGCTCCCGCTCGGCTCTCTCAAAAGCGAGCAGAATCCGTCGCCGAATCTCCAGCGCGTTCTCAAGCGATTTCAGGCCGGGTGCGAGCGGTTCCCATTCGTCATGGCCGAAGTAGGCTTGTCCCGCACCGGTGGCGAGAACGAGGTAGTCGTAGGGAACCTCGCCATCACGTAGGATCACTTTGCGCGCATCGACATCCACTGAGGTCGCCTGGGCGAGTAGAACACGGGTGTTCTTCTGGTTCCGCACGACGGACCGGATCGGGTACGCGATATCGCCCGGCGATAAGGCGGCGGTTGCCACTTGGTACAGCAGGGGCTGAAACAGATGGTGGTTGCGGCAGTCGACGAGCGTGACGGACACGGCGGGGTCCTTCAGCGCTTTCGCCGCGTAGAGGCCACCAAAGCCCGCGCCCACGATCACGATGTGGGGCCGCTGGTCGGAAGGCTTGAAGAGCATAGCGGGATGCTCATTCTAGTAGACTGTCGCAGAGCAACCCTTACATGACTGATTTGGAACAACTCATCGAGATTCTCAAGAAGAAGTCCGTCCGCTACGGTGACTTCACCCTTGCTTCGGGGAAGAAGAGCAACGTCTATGTCGACGCCCGGCTCACGACGCTGTGTGCCGAAGCGATGCCGCTGATTGGCCGCGTTTTCCTCGCCAAGTTCAAGGAGCGCGGCTGGAATCCGAGCGTCGTCGGCGGGCTTACGATGGGCGCGGACCCCGTCGTTACCGCGATCGCTCGCGAGTCGCTCGACCTAGACAGACCGATTGACGCCTTCCTGGTTCGCAAAGAGGCGAAGCAGCACGGACGACTTGGCCATATGGTGGGTCTTGATGAACCTGATGGTCTGGACGCCGTGATCGTTGACGACGTGTTTACGACCGGCGGATCCACGATCACGGCCATCAAGCGCGCCCGAGAGGCCGGTATGAACGTCCTCGGCGCGGTGGCGTTGGTTGACCGCGAGCAAGGGGGCCGGGAGAACTTTGAAGCGATCGGGTGCGCTTTCGACCGCATCTTCACGATGAAGGACTTGCTCGAAGAATCTTGAGCTATCCGCGGTCCTACTGAAACGGCAGCACCATCGAGAAGAATTGCGTAAGGATGAGTCCCGCCACGCCCATGATGGCAAGGAGCGGAGTCCAGGTCTTGAGAGCTTCCATCTCGGTAAACCCGGACATCTGCTTGTAGACCCAGAAGCCGCTGTCGTTCATCCACGAGCCGATCAGCGATCCCGAGCCGATGGCGCAAGCTATGTAGACCGGATGGTACGGCGGAGGCGTCGCGATAATTAGCGGCGCCATGATCGACGAGACGGTGATCATTGTGACCGTCCCCGACCCTTGCGCAACCTTGATCAGGGTTGCCAGTAACCCGCTGAGTAGCAGGAAGGGAATCCCGAAGTCTCGCGCCAAGTCGCCGAGTGTTGTACCGACTTCGGCCTTGACCAGCATGCCGCCGAACGAGCCGCCCGCCGCGGTGATCAGGATGATTAAGCCGCCGCTCGCGAACGCGGTTTCGACCGGCTTGGCGAGTTCGCTCAAGCTGTAGCCCTTCTGGCTTGCCAGCAGGTAGAGCGAAATGGCCGCCGACACGAGCAGGGCGAAGTTCGGATTCCCCAGAAAGCCGGTCAGGCCCGCGATCGAGCTTGTCTTATCGATGGCGTTTACCGCGGTGTTCGAGGTAATGAAGATGACCGGCAGCACGATCGGGAGCATCGCCATGAAGAAGCTCGGCAAGCGGTCCTCGTCTGATTTAGCCAGGCTCTCGAGCTCGGTCAACGTGAGGCCGGGTGTTTCGCGCAGCGGAATATCGAGAGCGGCGTCGCGGTTCTTGGCGAACAACCAGCCGACGATCGACATCGGTATCCCGACGAGCGCGCCAACCAGAATCATCATTCCCAAATCGAAGTTGAGTGTTGCGGCCATCGCCAGCGGGCCCGGTGTCGGCGGCACCAGACTATGCGTCACCGCCCCACCGGCACAGATCGCCATGACGAAAAGCACGTAGTGAGAGCCCATCCGGACGCGCATGGCCCGCGCCAACGGAACCAGCAAATAGAAGACCGTGTCGAAAAAGACCGGCACCGAAAGTACGTAGCCGCTGCTAAGCAACGAGAGCGAGGCATGCTTCTCGCCCAGCGCCCGGACGAACACCCGGACGATCTTGTCAGCCGCGCCACTTTCCATCAGGCACTGCCCAATGAGCGCCGCCAGCGCGATCACGATCCCAATGCCACCGCACACCCTGCCAAAGGCGCCCGCTACCTCGGGCATCACGTCGCCCAGGGCAACGTTCGATGACAGCAGCCCGACCGTCGTAGCCGCCGTGATCAATGCCATGAAGGCATTGATTTTCAGACGGATGATCAGGACGAAGACAACGGCGATCGCAATGACAAGTACAGCTAGCGGATGAATCTGCATGGCTGGGGAATCTTAGCAAGTCGCCGCGAATGGTGTCCACTTTGCACCCGCGGAGACGCCTTCTCGTGCGTGACGCGTAGCGCCGCCGGAGCACGATTCGGACCGTGGTTCGCCTATACTTAGCTTTGGAGGAACGCAAATAATGTCGGACGAACAAAATGGAACAAATATCGTCTGGTTCCTAACGGGAGCAGCACTGGGCGCATCGGTAGCGTTGTTACTCGCTCCGCAAACGGGCACTGAGACCCGGCAGATCGTGAAGCGTCGCGCACTTGAGGGGCGGGAAGTACTCGCTCGCGGTGGCCGCGACGCAGTCGAGCGCGGTCGGGAACTCTACGAAAAAGGCAAGGAACTAGCCGACGAAGCCGGTAGCGTTGTTGAGCGCGGCAAGGAAGTGGTTTCGAAGGTGAAAGCGCGGGTACGCCCGGGCGACGGCGGCGGAGCGGCTGCTGAGTCAGCGTAAGCGGGCGATTGGCGAGCCGTGGGGCTTGCCTTCGGTTTCACGAATTGGGCATTCTCCCGCGAATGCCCAGCATGCTCAGAACGAAGCTTGAAAAGATCGTCTGAGCACCCAACATCAGCAGGAACGCACCGGGTACGACCTGCCTCATGGTCACGGTTGGGTCGAGTCCGCCGAAGCCGGTATCTTGCCAGTGCCACGCGGTTGCGGTGATCAAGGTTAATCCCGCCAAACCCAACAGCGCACCGACCGCCAAGCCTACCTCGAGCCGGGCATACCTCAGGATTGCGGGCCGCTGCGTGGGGGCCGTGCGATACCCTTGTCGCACAGCGAACTCCCGTAGGAAGAGCCCAAAAAACAGGAGTTGGTAGCCGATTAGGAACAGAGAGCCGGCGAGAAGCAGCGTGTGGATATCAAACGTTGCGCCCCCGGCCGGCACGCTTCCCCGAACCAGCATCGCGAACGCGCCGCCCCCGAGGGCGAGTAACAACATGCTCGGGATGACGAACAGCCACTGCGGGCTGAGCAGCAGCATGAAGCATAGGTGCCTCCAGCCGTCCCGCCAAGTGCGCAGGTGAGAGCGCCGTCCGCGGCCGTCCGGGCTGAGCACGGTGGGCACTTCGCTAATCTTCAGGCCTTGCAGGGTGCTTTGGATGACCATTTCACTGGCGAACTCCATGCCGGTTGCCCGCAGGCCGAGGCGATCATAGGCGCTCTTGCGAAACGCTCGCAAGCCGCAATGGAAATCCCCCACCTTCGCCCCGAATAGCAAGCGCCCAATCCCAGTGAGAATCGGGTTCCCAAGCCAGCGATGAATCCACGGCATGGCTCCCGGACGGATTCCGCCCTGAAAGCGGTTGCCCATGACGAGGTCGCCACCGGCCTCAAGCTGGTCGACGAAAGGTCCGAGGTCCGAGAAATCGTAGCTGCTATCGGCATCCCCGATGACGATGAAAGCACCCCGGGCCGATTCGATACCGCCGCGGAGCGCGCTTCCATAGCCGCGCTCGGCGACATCAACCACCCGTGCGCCGGCTCGGGCGGCCAGCTCCGGCGAACCATCCGTGCTGCCGTTGTCCGCAACGATCACCTCACCCGAAAGTCCGCGTTGCTCGAAGAATCGTTGCGCCCCCCGGATGCAGTGCTGAACGGTTTGTGCCTCGTTGAGGCAAGGCATTACGACCGACACAAGAGGCCGAGCCTCAGCCGGCCATTCCAGGACTTGGGGTCTGTTCCCTGCGGCCACGTTTTGCCTCGCCGACTGTCTGGTTCGCCTCTACGGCTGGACTACGGTAGCCGAACCCGCGCTCCCCGGTGGTCAGTCAGCCTATCGTAGCAACGGGCTGCGACCCTTTCTGTCTCTTAGAGTCCGGATATAATCAGAGAGCCATGCCGATCTTCGAGTACCATTGTTCCGATTGCGATACCCGGTTTGAGGAGCTTGTGCTCAGCCGCAAGGTCGAGGATCCGAACTGCACCAAGTGCGGCGGCACAACCGTCGAAAAGGTGCACTCCACCTTCGCTGCTCAGTCCTCGAACGGATCAAGCATGGGAGCGTCAGCGGGGCCAGCGGAAGGGCTCTGTGGTAGCTGCGGCGTACCCGGCCCTTGCGCTATCAACTAGTTAGTACACCTGACCAGACCGAGCGATTGACGCCGGCTGCGTTAGCAGGCGAGTGATTCGCGGCCCATCTTGAAGCCCCGTAGGTTCCCGAGCACGGCGAGCGCGATGCGGTCCTGGTGAAACCATTCCCTCGCCAGGTCGCGGATCTGGTCGGCTGTCACTTCCTCGATATGCTTGCTGACCTCGTCGAGGGTTTGGAAGCGACCCAGGTACTTCTCCTGCCTCGCGAGATTTGACATCCGGCTGCCGGACGACTCAAGGCTCAACAGCAAGCTTCCTTTGAGGTGATCCTTCGCCCGCTGGAGTTCTTCGTCGGGCACGAAATTGTCCTTCAGTTCCCGGAACTCAGCCATCACATGCTCGACAACTTGATGTGCGGTATCGATCGAAGTGCCTGCGTAAACCGAGAGGCAGCCTGCGTCCGCATATAGACCGAAGTCTGAAAAGACGGCATAGGCAAGGCCCTCGCGCTCGCGGATTTTCAAGAACAGCCGCGAACTCACGCCGCCGCCAAGCACGGTATTTAGGAGGAAGCTTGCGTAGCGCCGCGGATCAGCCATCGCGTGCGTCGGAACCCCGAGACACACATGCACCTGCTCCAATGAGGGCTTGTCCCGCAGAACAATCGTGGCCTCCGGCGTTGGCGGACCGCCGGACTTCTGATGGCTCTTGGCCTCGATACCGTCGAAACGCTGCTCGATCATTCGGACAAACTGCTCGTGCTCCAGATTGCCCGCGGCGGTGATAATGAGATTCGCCGGATTGTAGGTGCGGGAGAAAAACTCTTTCAGTTTGGCACGGTCGAAACTGTTGATCGTATCTTTGGTCCCGATGATGGGCCGGCCCAGCGAGTGGCCTTTCCAAAAGTTTTTCGTGAAGATCTCTTGTAGCAGATAGTCGGGATTGTCCTCGTCCATCTTTAGTTCTTCGAGGACGACGCTTTTCTCTTTGGCGATATCCTCGTCCCGGAACATGGGATCAAGGACCATGTCGGAAACCACATCAAGGGCGCGCTCCAAGTGCTCATCCAGCACTTTGGCCGTGAAGGCGACACTTTCCTTGGTGGTGAAGGCGTCCAGATGACCTCCGATCGCATCCACCGAACAAGCGATTTCTTCGGCCGAGCGCGTGGAGGTGCCCTTGAACACCATGTGTTCACTAAAATGAGTGATGCCGCTCTCGACATCGGATTCATGACGGGACCCCGCGTCGACCCAGAAGCCGACCGAAACGGAGCGAACGTGGGACATCCGCTCGGTGATTACACGAAGCCCGCTGGGGAGCACCGTTTTTTGAACTTGAACGCCGGGTTCGGTCACAGATGTCACTCTTAATAGAAAGCGCGGGATAGCCCTTGTTGGGGCAAAAACTGACGCGATTATAGCACGGCGATCATTCTCCCAATTCTCTCTAGAGATCCAGGAAAAACAAGTGG
>Ga0302123_10000042_pt1 | contig 90881 bp, 86 predicted proteins | sample CB21_321_MG_FD_203109 | JGI IMG/M metagenome (GOLD analysis project Ga0302123, IMG submission 203109) | Marine microbial communities from Western Arctic Ocean, Canada - CB21_32.1 | ecosystem: Environmental > Aquatic > Marine > Oceanic | place: Canada: Western Arctic Ocean | collected 2017-09-28 | reverse complement strand
CACAACCAAGCCCCCCGACCTTTTGTCTGGTCCGCCACTGCCAACCAGATTATCCGCAAGGTCTCTAAATGTAAAATTATTTTAGAGACACTACACTAGGGTATCGATACCGACTGCACCGCCGAGAGCTTCCGGGAACACCGGATCTCGTCCTAGCTCGATACCAGTGCATCGTATTTGTGCATGGGTGCTTCTGGCATATGCACCGCTGTCGCCGAGGTATGAGTACTCCACGAACAAACGCGGAGTTCTGGAAAACGAAGAGGCAGAGAACTCGAATTCGAGATCGACGTAACGTTGGTTTGCTTCGTCGGGCAGGCTGGCGAGTGCTCGTTGTGTGGGAATGCCAGACACTCGGTCAGGTCAACCTTGCAAAACGCCTAAACGCATTCATCAAGGGCGAAAAGCGTGCCGCGAAATTGGGCCTTTGAGAGGGCCTTTGAGGGACAGCGCCCGGTTTCATTGCGCTCATCCGCGCCCTGCGGTCCAAACCCAAATTGAGAGTCACGGCTGCGCCTTGCTCGAAGCGACCTCCACAAGACCCTAGCCACGGCTTGAGGCACCCCCTCTGCCCGCCCTCAGTAGAATTTGCAGAGCCAAACCCATTCCCCAAAAACACCCTTCGCGGCTTTGCGTCTTGGCGTGAAACCCGGCAATGCGGTCCAACCCCAAATCAACAGTCACGGAAACCGAAAGCCCAAACTCCCTGTAATCTCAACCACTTCCCCGCCGCAACCCCCGCCAAACCGCACCCTCCGGGTTACAATCACCCCAGCGCCGCCGCGCCCATCGCTCCCGACCACATTTCGACCATGCAACCCATCGCAAAGCGCGCCCTCCGGCCCGCCTCGACCCAACGTTCCTGTGGCGCACGCCCGTGGCGTGCCCCAAACCAGACGTTCACTGTGCGCTACGCGCGAGCTCCAGACTCGGCCGAAGGCCGATCGAACCAACGCGCCCAAATCTCTCCCAAGCTGACAAAACCTGTCATTCTCCGAAAAACGGCCGGCCGACGTCCCAACCGCGCGGGTTCGGTTCGTTTCACCCGGGGTCACCCAAATCAACGTTTCAAAATCAAAAGGTTTCAAAACGTTTCATGGAGAGGTGGCACGATGCCGGAACAGGGCCTTTGAGGGGCCCTTGAGGGACAGCAGAGCCCGATTAGGCACGCCTTTCCTGAATTGGGCCTTTGTCGCCGGTTCGCCCCTCTGCGGCCCAAAGAGAGCAACAACCTTGACGGACCACTCAGAACCGCAGCCGTAAGGCTGCGATGACCAGTTCCTCAGGGCCGACGGAACGTCGTTTCCTCCGGCGATCCCCATCCGCGTTTAGACGGAATCCGACTCGCTTCGCGGCGGATCAGCGCAGCCTTGCGGCTGCGGCTCTGAAGTTGGGAGGAACGGATTGAGCGTAACGGGGAGCGCCAAAGACGGGGAGCGCCAAGGCCGGATACTACCGCCCGACCAACGGATCGAGAAACTTGTAGAGCTTCACCGTCGCCGGATCACCCGACTTGCCCAGGTCGTTATTCAAGCGGCTGTGATTGCTATCACTCTTTCCATACGACGTAGCCGGAATCCCTGCTGCCTTCAACACGCTCTCAAGGCGCTGCGCCTGGGCGCGCGTGTCCGCGTTGCCGGAAAAATAGAACAGCAGAAATGGCGGTATCCCCTTGCCCTTCGCCACATGCGTCACGGCCGAGAAATCAACGTGCTTCTCCGGATCGTTCCCAAACTTCTGGCGGTGCCCAAAGGTAGGCATCTTGCCACCGTAGATCGCCTGCCGATACTCCGCTGTCATGATGATTTTGGGAATGTCGTACGTATCGCCGTCCACCGGTACGCAGCCCTTGAGGACACCGAACGGCACACTCTCCCTCTTTAGATAACGATCATCAGTGCAAAGCAACGCCGCCATCTGAGCGCCTGCGGAATGTCCGCCCACAAAGATCCGGGTCGGATCGCCACCATACTTGGCGATGTTCTTGTGCACCCAGCCAAGGGACCGCACCGCGTCGCCCATCAGCTCGTCCATTGTGACTTCCGGCAGAAGCCGATAGTTCGTCGAGACAAACACAAATCCTCGCTCGGTCAGCACCTTGGGCTTCAGCGCGACATCGCTCTTGTCGCCAGCCCGCCATCCACCGCCATGGATCCAAAACATGACAGGCAAGCTCTTACCCTCCGATCCCTCTGGCCTGTAGACATCGAGAACATGGCGCTCGTGACCATTCGCCACGTACGGAATGTCAGCCGTCAGCTTCTGAGCAGTGGCGCTACTGAGCAAGAGACACGAGAGAACGAAAACAGAAACGAGCTTGAGATTCATGATGTTGATCCTCTATGGAGCGCAGTAAGGGTAACAACTCCTCGCGGCGCGGATCAACACAAATGATTCGTTCGGCAGAAAGCAGCCGCTACGAACCCTGACGCCAATACGACGGCAGGCCGTCCTTCGTATCCAAGAGAATCTCGCCGATCGCCGCACGATCCTCTACCCGAAGCGAACCAAAACCATCCACCTCGTCCGCCCCGTTCAAAATCTCCCAGAGCCTCCGGTACACGTGATCCTTAGCCACAACCGGCAACGCATCAAAGGCCTCGGAGTAAATCAAATAACTACAGGGGTAGCGCAACAGACGCCGACTCAAATCAAGCTGATGCAACGACCGCCCCTGCACATCTTCCCGACCCCGCGCCGCAAACTCCTTCGCGAAATCAGAGCTGCCGCGAACCGGCTCCTCAAGCAGAGCCTCGTCAGTAAACAGCATGTACCGAAGCATCTCCTCAGCAGCGTTCGCAATATCCGTGCGGGCTCGTTCCGGCAAATCAGAAAGCCCTACATCAGCCGCCTTGCCACTCATAGCGATGCGCGTTTCGTAACCGAGCCGCACAAGCAAGTTCGTCATCCGCGTCTGGTGCTCCAGAATCATCAGCGAAACGATATCGCTGTGGGCACTCAAGTAGTCGTTGGGATTGACGAACGGGCTCAGGTCAACGACATTGCTCGGATCCCCACCGGCAAACAATGACGACGCTTCTCCGCGCTCGTAGATCGTATTCCCCAAATGCGTCTGCGAGCCGTGCTCACCGGACACATACCAGCCGCCCCACCGTTCAGAAAGCGGGCTCCGATGATCCGTAATGAAGCTAGGCTTGCGCGCCGGCACGCCGCTACGGTCTGGGTGGACCGAGCGCACCAGCAATCCCGGAACACCACTCGTGATCGACCCGACGTGGCAAGAGATGCATGCCGTCGTCCGCGATTCAAAGCGCGGCCGAGGGGACGGAACCTGATCCAGCGTGTAGAACACAACGCCGAGTTTCGGATCCAACGATGCCACTTCGACTACGTCGCCGCCACGCACCCAACCGACCGCGGCTACTTCGTTGTGATAGATCGCCCGCGGGATACGCGGAAAAATCCGCGAAGCCTGGAAACTTGTCTTCGAAAACACCAGCACCTGCGACGAGACCGGAATATCAAGCGCCCGCAAAACAGCCGGCAGATAGCCAAAGCGCCGGTGGTAATCGAGGGTGACTTCACCCGATTCGAGCCGTTGCTGAAACCGCGCGACAGCGTCGGCGGGCTCGGCGTTCCAGTAGTCAATCGCCGGGTGCTCGGCAGCAAGGATGCGGCGCTCATCGATCAGGCTTTCCCGCCGCTCGCCAGACAACGCCAACGTCGCCCCCAGCAACACCACCAACAATGCGACCCTTCTCATGCGCACCCCGTCTTCTTATCTTAGTGGGGACTTAAGGACACGCCGAGGAGTTCAGGTGATGTCCGCTACGTCGGTAAGACTTTGCTCTTGCCCGAAATCAGTTGCTTGGCAATCGTCTGCAACTGCATATTGCTCGTACCTTCGTAGATCGTACAAATCTTCGCGTCGCGGTAAAGCTTCTCAACCGGATAATCCTTCGTAAACCCAACTCCGCCGAAAACATCCACCGCCTGAGCCGTCACCCGCACAGCCGTCTCCGACGCCGTCAGTTTCGCGATCGCCGCCTCGGTCAGGAAAGGCTTGCCCGCGTCTTTGAGTCGCGCCGCGTTGTACACCAGCAACCGAGCCGCTTCCACATCGGCCGCCATCCGCGCCAACTGGAATTGCAGTCCCTGAAACTCTGAGATCGCCTGCCCAAACTGCTTGCGCTCCTTCGCATACCGCAGCGCATGATCAAGCGCCGCCTCGGCGATTCCCAAAGCCTGCGCACCGATCCCGATCCGACCCTCATTCAGCGTCTCGATCGCGATCTTATACCCCTTACCCTCTTCGCCCAGTAGGTTCTCTTTCGGAACGCGACAGCCATCTAAGACAAGCTCGCAAGTCGACGACGCGCGGATACCCAGCTTGTCTTCCTTTCTGCCGACGACGAATCCAGGAAAGTCGGGCTCGATCAGAAACGCGGTAATCCCGCGATACCCCGCCTCCTGGTTCAAGTTCGCAAACAGCACAAACAAACCCGCTTCGCGCGCATTGCTGATCCAAAGCTTCCGCCCTGTGATCTCGTAGTGGTCTCCGCGATCATGCGCCACCGTCGACATCGCGAAGGCATCACTACCCGCGCCCGCTTCCGATAGCGCATACGCCCCTACCGTGTCGCGCGTCAGCTTCGTCAGGTACTTCCGCTTTTGCTCATCCGACGCCCAATGACTCAGCGCATTCGTGACGAGCGTATTGTGGACGTCAACAACCAACGCAGCCGAAGGGTCGACCGTCGACAGCGCCTCGACCGCCAGCGCCGCCATGAAGAACGAGCCCTCTTGACCCCCGAATTCCTCCGAGACCTCAATGCCCATCAAGCCCAGTTCAAAGAATTCCTGGATCAACCCAGGGCGGAACTCGCCCGCCTCATCCATCTTGCGCACATGCGGACCAACCCGCTCCAGCGCAAAGCGGCGAACCGTATCAAAGAAGAAACGTTCCTCTTCGTTCAGATCTGTGAGTGCTTGTTCCGGCATGCGACAACCGCCCGGTTGCGGTTACGAGTTAACAGCCGCGGATTCCCCGTAAGGGTCCTCGGCATCCGTGCTATCCGCCGGCTCGTAGTAGAGAATGCGGCTGCACGATTCGCAAACCACGATCTCTTCGCTCTTACGGAGAATGTGGCTGAACTGAGGCCGCAACGCCACGTGGCAGGCCATGCAGTATTCCGCGTCGGCCGGAGCAACAGCGATACCGCCGCGCGTCTTGCGCGTATGGTCGTACTTGCGGAGGATCTTCGGTGAAATTGCGTCCGTCAGTTCCTTGCGGTGACTTCGACTCGTGTCCGCCTCTTTTTCGTCGGCGGCCACTCGCACCTTGACCTTCTCCACTTCCGCGACGACTTTCTTGCTCTCTTCGCCAAAGGCCGCTTCGGCCTTCTTTACGTTCTTTTCGAGTGACTCCGCCTCGACCATCTTATCGAGGATGCGGTCCTCCACCTTACGAACCTCACCTTCGAGGAACTCAATCTCGTGCTGAAAGGCGTGATACTGCGTGTTTGTCTTTGCCTCGCCCATTTGCACGCGCAGGTGCGACATCTTCTGCTTAAAGTCGGAGATCTGCGTCTCTAGCTGCTTGTGCGACTTGCGATTCTCGTCCAGCGCATCCTTGTCCGCCTGAAGCGCCTTCTTGTGTGATTCAAGCTGGCCTTCAATTTGGGCGACGTACTTCGGCAGACGGCTGATTTCGTCGTCGAGTTCGGTAATCCGGTTGTCGAGTTCTTGCAGTTCCCGGATTAGAGGTAGGTCAGGATGCATGGCAGGCGCGAAGCGAAACGCTTTCTATCATAACGCCTCCGGCGAAACCGCTGTTAAGGTTCGCTACGCCCGCCCTAATCGCGCCCGAATTGCCTGCGTAGCCGCCTCCAGCTCCGGCACCCGCAGCACCCGGCATGCCCCAAACAGCACCCCCACGCCAAGCGGAATCGAAAGCGCCAAGTTCACAAACCTACCACCGAACGAAATCCCGAAAGTCCCCTCCAGCAGATACGACGATCCCCAGCAAGCCGCACCCATCACGCCCGTGGCCAGCCCGATCCGCGTGATACTCGACGCCAGCCGGCGGCCGTTGATTCCCCCAATGCGATTCCGCATAAACCAGAACAGCACCAAGAAGTTGAATAGCGCGACCACCGACGTCGAGAACGCCAGCCCGCCATGTCCCCAGCCCAGCACGCGCACAAACGTCCAGTTCAGCAGGTAGTTGATGAAGATCGACGCTAGGCTCGTAAGCGCCGGGATGCGAACCTCGTCCAACGCATAGAACGCCGGTGTTAGCACTTTGATCGCCGCATACCCCGCCAAGCCTATGCAGTAGAGCGAAAGCGCCAGCGCCGTCTGCTCGGTGTCAACCGCCGTGAACGCGCCGTGCTGGTAAACCACGCCCACCACCGGACGACTCAACACTGCCAGCCCCACTGCCGACGGAATCGTCATCAGGAAGACCAAGCCCATCGAATCCGCGAGAGTGTCTCGAAACTCGTCAATCTGCCCCGCCGCCGCGCTTCGTGAGATCGCAGGCAAAGTCGCCGACGCCACCGCCACACCAAACAACCCCAATGGAAGCTGCATGAAACGAAACGCATATCCCAGCCACGACACTGGACCATCCACCACCACGCCCGCCGCGTCCGTAATCTGCGAGGCGAAAATGCTATTTACCACCACATTCACCTGCACCGCCGCCGCCCCCAACACAGCCGGGCCCATTAGCCGCAACACCTGCTTGATCCCCGGATCGTTGAAATGGAAATCAGGCCGAAACCGCAACCCGATCGATCGCAAACTCGGCCACTGCACGCCGTACTGCATCATGCCGCCCAGCAGAATCCCAATCGCCATCCCCGCAATCGGTTCCAAGCCGAACCGCGGCCCCACGACGAACGCCAGCACCAGCCCCGACGCAATCGAAGTCACGTTCGCGAATGCGGAAGCCAGCGCCGGGATGCCAAACCGCCCCTTCGTGTTCAACACGCCCATCGCCTTCGCGGCCAGCGCCATGAACAACAGAAACGGAATCATGATCCGCGTGAGCTGAATCGTGAGATCGCGCTTCCCCTCGACCTCCGCGAAACCCGGAAACATCGCATCGACGATCGCGGGTGTCAGCCATAGCCCAAGCAGGCAAACCAGCGAGATCACCGGAACCAATAAACTTGCCAGGCGGTTCGAGAGCCGATAGGCTTCCTCCTCGCCCTCACGCGAAAGCCGCTGCGAAAACGTCGTGACGAAGGCCGCCGACAAAGCGCCCTCGGCCAATAGATCCCGAAACAGATTTGGTATGCGGTACGCCGCCACGAATGCGTCGTACACCATCCCCGCCCCGAAGAACTTCGCGAACACCACTTCGCGCACCAGCCCCGTGATGCGGCTCAGGAACACCGCGGCGCTCACGACGCCCGCCGACCGCACAATCCCGGCGTGGGTCTTCGAGGATGGTTGTTCTGGTGGGGACATTCCTCCCCGTGGCGGCGCCGTTTCCGGAGCGCTCGACATTTACGATGGGCTCAAAGCGCGGTCAAGCAGGTGTAGATAGAGTCCCACGTCGGTCACGACGCCGATCGCCTGGCCCGTCCCCCGGTCAGAGACCTTCGTCACCACCGCCGGATTGATGTCAACGCAAATCAACTTCACCCACGACGGCAACATATTGCCCGTCGCGATGGAGTGCAGCATCGATCCCAGGCAAATCACCAGGCCCGCTCCAGCAAGCTGCTCGGCGTAGGCATCCTGCGCCTCATTCATGTCGGTAATCGTGTCAGGCAGCGGACCGTCGTCGCGCAGACTCCCTGCCAACACCAACGGCACATCATTCTTAATACATTCGTACAAGATGCCGCTCTCAATGCTTCCGTTCTCAACCGCTTGGCGAATGCCGCCCGCATGGTAAATCGCGTTGATCGCACGCATGTGGTGTCGGTGGCCGTGCTCGGCTTGACGGCCGTCTTCGAGCCGAATACCCAGCGATGTCCCCAGCAGCGCGGCCTCGGCGTCATGCACACCCAGCGCATTGCCTGCCAGAACCGCATCGATAAAACCCTCGCGGATCAGCGATGCGACCGCCGTCTGCGCACCCGTATGGACGACCACCGGCCCCGCCACGACGACAACGCGCTTGCCTGCTTCCTTGTTCTCTCGGACTAGCGCCGCCGTCTGCTTGACCGCCGTTTCCACTTGGCGTTCCGACGAAACACCCTGCGACATGAAGGCAAACGCCATTCGGTCGCGCGGTTTCGATTCCGGTACGACCCGAATTCCGTCGTGTCCGCACACCACCTGATCACCCGCGCGCACATCCCGCAACCGCGTGCAGCGGGCCTCACCATCAGAGGACGCCACAATCGCCGCATCCATCCTCTGTTTAGAGACTTCTACCCACTTACCGCCTAGGCGAATCTCCGTGCGATGATTCGTCGTTGAGTAAAACTCCAGTGGTGCGCAGCGATCACTCTCGACGGTCCGCAACACGGCATCAGCTCGATCGGTCGTACCGCAACCCATGTCGATGAGCGCCTCGACCAGCCCGTCCATCGCCTCTTGCGTGGGGGCTTCCACACGCATTCGCATGTACGATTCGTCGACGTTCGTCCGACCGATTTGGAACTCCTCGACGACAAAACTGCCGTCGCGAGACACAATCGTGTCGAACATCTCTTCCATCACATGCGAGTCGACCAGATGCCCTCGCGCTTCAACAACTTCGTGGTGCGGTCCCATCGTTCCAAGTCTACCGTAACGTCTGGATTTCGGTGATCCCTGTCCCGATCGAGCACACCCTAGTCCCTTGGTTAGTACCAAAGGGGTACCAAAGTGACCATCACAATTGAATCGGACGGACTATTGGGCCTAGCCGTGCCCTGAGCTAAGCTCTTGGTGTACAACAAGAAACCGACTCCACGAGCCTGCCGGACAAGCGGCTCAACACGAGCAGGAATATCGATTGACTACAAACCACCAGGGGGCTTCCATGAACCAAACAATTGATCAGACTATGCCCGCCGATACGTCACTCGGCCGTCGCCGCAACCCGCGTGAGGCCCCTCCGCACAGCCATTGCTTCACCCTTGAGTACGGCGACGGTCTCGTCATCGGCGCTTTGCTGGACTACACGCCCGACGGGCTCGGCCTTGAAACCAACGAACCCCTGGAAGTCGGTCAGCAGGTCACTCTTACCGGCAACGTCGAAGTCGACGGAGTCTGGAAGAAAGTACAGGGCAAGGCCCACATCGTCCGATGCCAACCGAAGGGAGAAGCCTGCTATCTGCTGGGGCTTTCGGGCAACGATTGGGGATGGCGCAACACAATCGACCCCAACCGCCCGGTTCTCCAACGCCCCGCCCACTATGCTTCCGGCTGACGCCGACGCACTCTACGCGCTCGGAGGCCGCCGAACACGAAACCCGTAGACGGTGGCCTTCTCCAAATAGAGCTTCAACCGAACCGCCCCTTCCCGCATCTGTTTCTTTAGGTCCTCTTCGCCTCGCCAGCAAATCTCCAGCGCATCGCCTTCGCCCTCGATCGCGTCCGCATCCTCTCGCGAGAACCCATCGATCACGACGCCGTCTTCGTCGAGCAGCTCAGCCACGATCGATCCGCCAGGCGACACATCAGCCAGCAAGTAGAACCGGCTGCGATCATCAGAAACACGCAGCGGATGCGTAATCAAATAACCGGGCTCTTCCGCCCGACGACCGACAAACCCGCCGCGATCAAGAAGCGCCACACCGATACCGCGTTGCCCTTCGCGGCTATGGGCGGGCGTGTTGCTTCCGTGATAGAAAATGGCCGCCCGATCGCCGATCGTGATCTCCGAACCAATCGTATAGATCGCCCCGCCGTCCCAGTCCGTTTCCCCACCCAGCGGTAGGAACGGCTCCCGGAAGCGTCTCCAGTCAATTCCGTCGCGACTCACGCCGAGCTGCCCGTAGGCCGCGTGGCTCTTCTGATCGAAGCCCGTCGTCACCATCACGTACGTCTGCCGGGCCATGCCAAGTTGCCAAACCCCGGGCGTGTAGAGTTGCCAAGTCGGCGGGTCGTTCTCATCGGGCGAATGGATCGTCGTCATCCGCGACCAATGAAACAGATCGGGGCTCGTGGCCCTAGCAATGCTCCGCCGGCCCCCCGCATGGCTACGGAAATAGCCGACATAGCTGCCGGCCTGGTTATCCCAGAAGAATACGTTCTGCGAATCGATCGACCCTGTCAGGTTTCCGAACTCCGAGAACGTCCATCGAACACCGTCCGCCGACCAACCCATCTGCGCCGCCCGTCCCTGGAAGTCCCAACTGTGGCGCATCATCTTGTAGCGCTTCTCGGGATCGGGCTCGGCATAGTCCTTGATCACCCAATACGACGGCGTGCCATTCACGTTCTCCGACTCAACGAAGAGAATATTGTTCTCCGTCGAGCCCTCAAACTCCACAAGCCCCAGCGCCGGCTTCTCCCAGTGCAAGCCGTCCTTCGAGACCGCATAGTGGCAAGCGCTCCACCGCGACCCCTTCGGCTCCGGACTCACCATCTGGTACCACATCTTGTAAACACCCTCATCCACGTCTTCTAGGACACAGGTGTAATTGAGTAATCCTTGTTCCCAGGGCTTATCGTGGACGAGCACCGGATTACCAGGATGCTTCTCTACCGCCGCCGGAGTGATCGTCACACCCTCCGACAAGGCCACAAGATGATCGTCATCAAGAAACAGATCGACGCGATCCCGCTCCGGCCCAAGATACACCGCCTCCTTGGGCAACTGGCGCGAACATGCCACGAACAGAAGCCCCACAAGGAGAACACATCTCGTTTTCATAAGAAGCACCAACCGAACCCGCAAGCCTACGCCTTGTCACTTACTCGGCATCGCTCTACATTACATCCCAGTCCAAACGAACGCCACCCTCCGGCCAGTGACCAGCTAGCAACGGAGCGGCGGATGTCAATCCGGCGACCCGCGCCAAGAAGCGCGGAAAACCCAAGCGACGCCCATATCCTTTCCCTTTCCAACGTTAACCAGACGATTTTCAGGGTAAAATCGTACAGCTAATGATCGGCCAAAGCATCTCGCACTACACGATCACCGACAAACTCGGCGAAGGCGGCATGGGCGTCGTCTACAAAGCCGAGGACACCAAGCTCGACCGCCCCGTCGCTTTGAAATTCCTAGCAGCTCATCTCGTATCCGACGAAGACGTCCGCAAACGGTTCGAGCGCGAAGCCAAGGCCGCCGCCGCACTCAACCACCCGAACATCTGCCACGTCTACGGCATCGATGAAGTCGAAGGCAAAACCTTCATCGCCATGGCCTTCCTCGAAGGCGAAGGCCTCGACAAGAAGATCGAAGCCGGTCCGCTCAAGCTCAAGGACGCGCTCGACATCGCCATCCAAACGGCCCAGGGACTCCAGGCCGCCCACGAAAAAGTGATCGTCCACCGCGACATCAAGCCCGCCAACCTGATGGTCACCGACTCGGGTTCCAAACGACTTGTCACGATCATGGACTTCGGCCTCGCCCAACTCGCCGATCGCTCCAAACTCACCCGCACGGACGAAACCATGGGGACCGTCACCTATATGTCCCCCGAGCAGACCTACGGGACGGAAATCGACCATCGCTCCGACATCTGGTCGCTCGGCGTCGTCATCTACGAAATGGTCACCGGCCAGCAGCCGTTCAAGGGGCACTACGACAAGGCGGTGATGTATTCCATCACGAGCGAACCGCCCGAGCCGATGACGGCGTTGCGTACGGGCGTCCCGATGGAGTTGGGACTCCTGGTTAACAAGTGCCTCGCCAAAGATGCCGACCGACGCTATCAGAGTACGGCTGAACTGCTGGTGGACGTAGAAACGGTGAGCGACAAGCTCAAGTCAGGCAAGTCGACAATCCTGCCGGCGATGACAGCCGCATCAGTAGCGACCGGCACTCACACCGGTCTGAAACAAACTACAGGACAGGCTGAAAGCCCGTCACTGCCGGCGCAAGAGCTCGAACGGCAACAACGTCTGAAGCGGGCGACGCTGATCGCCGTCGTAGCGATGATTGCCTTGGTGGTGGGCGCGGTTGCAGCCTTGCAGTTTCATGGTCCATCCACCCCACAAGAAAGACCTGTACAAAGGTTTTCGTTTGCGGTCGAACATCTTGCGAACTCCGGAGGTGGGCGGATTGGCCAAGCGGTGATCTCCCCCAACGGAAAGCACATCGCTTACGTTGCCGGCGCTGATGAGCGGACCCTTTGGATCCGAGATTTGGATCGCGAGGAGGCAAGGGAAATCGAAGGGACGGAGGGGGTGAGGTTTCCCTTCTGGTCTCCCGACAGCGAGTTCGTCCTGTTTGCGGCAGGCGGAAACATTAAAAGACTCTCTGCCCAGGGGGGGGGCCGTAGCCACAATTTGTGAGTTGCCTTTCCAAAGCTACTTCGGCGGCTCGCTGAGCCCTGACGGCAACTCCATTGTCTTCTCCTCTGGAGTTCCTTTCCAACTGCACGAGGTTGCGGCACGCGGCGGCAATTCCCGTCAACTCAGCGAGCCGGACTGGACCGGCAAGGGTCCCAGCCTAGTAGAGCCTCATTTCTTGCCCTCGCCGGCAGGCCCTCGGGTTCTCCTGTATGACAAAGGCTCCTCGGGTGGAACCGACGTCTTTGTTTGGGATCTGGCAACGGAGGAGCCGCAGGTTCTGATAGACGGCGGCGTCCCCGTCTATTCTCCCACCGGACATATCGTTTACGAAGTCGAGCCGGACTTGTGGGCCTTGCCCTTCTCTCTCGAGACGCTTACAGCGACCGGGGAAGCGTTTCCGATCATCCAGAACGGGACAGCTCCCAGCGTTTCGGCCGCCGGCGACCTGATCTACAGCGATGTCATACGACCCCGACATCGACTCGTGTGGCTCGACCGGCATGGACGGATGCAGGGTACGATTGGCGAGCCGCAGAACGGGATTCGCGGACTTGATTTGTCTCCCGACGACCGCCGCGTCGCCACTTCCAGTTTCGAGGACGGCAATACCGATGTCTGGGTGCACGAGGTCGATCGTCCCCTCAAACAGCGTGTGACCTTTCACTCCGGGTTCGACGGCAGTGCGATTTGGTCACCCTCAGGGAAGGAAATCACGTTTAGTTCCACCCGCAAGGGGTACTACGACATCTACACCCGTCCCCCGGAAGGCAATGCTGAGCCGAAACAACTGCTCAGCACACCGTTATCCGCCGGTAGCTCCGACTGGTCACTCGACGGCAAGTATCTGCTCTATACGGTCAATGGCCCAAATGTCCCTCGGGACGTCTGGTACCTCGAACGGAAACAAGACGGCGGCGGATTTGACGCGATGCCGTTTGTACAAACGCCGTTCCGGGAGACTCTCCCGCGGTTCTCGCCGGATGGACGCTTTGTCGCGTACGTGTCGAACAAGTCAGGACGAAACGAGATCTACGTGCGAACCTTCCCCAACCGTGACGATGATCGACAAATCTCGGCCAGCGGCGGAACGAGACCCCTGTGGAGCCGCGACGGGAAGGAACTCTTCTACGTACAGGGCGATACACTCATGACGACTTCGGTGAGCACGGAACCGGCTTTCACAACGGGCACAACCACGCCAATATTCCAGCATGAGAGTCTCGGCAGCGGCGGGGCTGGCTATGACGTCAGTGCCGACGGACGACGATTCGTCGTGGCGGAAACGGTGGAGTCCAAGGAGCAGGAACCACCCAGAATCCACATCATCCAAAACTGGTACGAAGAGTTCCGCGACCGCGAGCAGAACTAGCCGGCAAACCAACCGCTCAGCTCGATCGTGCGATCCAAACCCATATCGAGAATCACGAGCCCAATACGACGGCAATCCCTGTAGTATCAACACTTCCCCGAACCAACCCCCGCGAATCCGCACCATCCGGGTTGCAGTCGCCGCAGTGGCCCCACACAACTTCATCGTGGCGCACGCCTGCGGCGTGCCGGTTCGCGCTTCGCGCGAGCTCCGGGATCGGCCCACGGCCGATGCAACCGCCCCCCAAATCTCCCCGGCTGACAGAATCTGCCATTCCCGGCCAAGACGGGCCCGCACCGTGCCAGCGGCCCGACCGGGCGAATTCCGCTCATTCGCTCCCAATCACCCTCATCGATGTTTCAAAACGTTTCATTTCGTTTCACGCCCCTCACGAAACGAACCCAACTCTGGAGCCGAAAAGCTCAATCATGACAGATCATGATTTGTCATGATACGATCGAAATCAATAGGAGAAACGGGTGGGCCATGCCACAGATTCGTGAGAAATTCGCTACGCAAGTCAATGCTGAAACTCTCGCCACGATCCGAGCGATCGCCGAGAAAGAGGGTCGCCAAATTCAAGCAATCGTAGATGAGGCCCTGGCCGACTTGATCGAGAAACGCAAACAAGGTCGACCCCGCGCGCACGTCATGGCCGCCTATCTCGCCAGTCATGACAAGTACGGCGAGCTCTACAAGAAGCTCGCTAAATGACGGACTACCTCACATTGGTGGAAGTCCTCGCGATTCATGCGGACCAGATTGAACGCTATGGCGGATCGCCCGGTGTCCGAGACCCCGGCGCTTTGGAGGCGGCACTGTATCGCCCCCAAACCGGCTACTACGCCGACCTCATCGAGGAAGCCGCCGCGCTCTGGGAAAGCCTCGCGCAGAACCATCCGTTCATCGACGGGAACAAGCGCACGGCCTTCGCCGTTACCTACGCGTTTCTGACAATCAATGGAGCAGTTTTCTCGGCGGACGCGGACGAAACCTTCGCCTTCATCTCCGAGATGTACGACGAAGGCACATTCGAAATCGAGAACCTGACGCGCTGGCTGCGGCTTAACGTCGATACGGGCCGATAGCACTCAAGCGGTCGTGCGGGTCTCCATCCGCTGGGATCGTCGTACCAACCACTTCTCGATCTCAAATGCCCAGAAGACCGCTGTACTCACAAGCAGCGCTAGCCCGAGGTCTTCCAAAGCAAGCGGTCGCGTCTCAAAGAACTCCTGCAACACCGGGACATAGATCACCGCGATATGCATCAGCGAAGAAAGTGCGACGGCACCCAGCATCGGCTTGTTGGTCAGCAGCCCCATCCTGAATAGCGAGTCTCGCCGCGATCGAATCGCCAGCGCCAGGAACATCTGCGAGAAGGTCAGCGTCGTGAATAGGACGGTCTGCCACTCCTCCCTGCCCGCCCGCCAATACACGAATCCCAACGCCAGGCAACTCGCGCCCATCGCCAAGCCCAGCCAGATGATGTCGCGGCCCATGCCGCGCGCAAACACGCTTTCGCCCGGCGGATAGGGCGGACGCTTCATCGTGTCACTCTCAGCCGGCTCGACACCCAAGGCCAATGCCGGCAAACCATCGGTAACAAGGTTCATCCAAAGGATCTGGAGCGGCAACAAAGGCAACGGCATCCCGAGCAAAGGCCCGACGAGCATGACCCACAACTCGCCCGAGTTGCAGGAAAGCAGATACTTCACAAACTTGCGGATATTGTCGAAGATGATTCGCCCTTCTTCGACCGCCGAGACGATCGTGGCGAAGTTGTCATCCTGCAGCACCATGTCCGCCGCTTCTCTTGAGACGTCGGTCCCGGTGATGCCCATGGCGATTCCGATGTCGGCCTTCTTGAGCGCCGGCGCATCATTCACACCGTCACCCGTCATCGCAACGATGTGGCCGCGACCCTGAAGCGCACCGACGATATTCAACTTGTGCTCGGGCGAAACGCGCGCATATACGCCCACTTCCTCAACGGCCGAGTCGAGATCCTGCTCCGTCATACCGTCAAGCTCACGACCAGTCAGAGCCCGATCGCCCTCCGGCCGCATCCCTAACTCACTCGCAATGTGGGCGGCGGTCAGCGGATGGTCACCGGTGATCATCACAGCGCGCATTCCGGCGGCCTTGCAGGTTGCGATGGCGTCTTGCACCTCCGGTCGCGGCGGATCGATCATTCCGACGAGCCCGAGCAAGTCCAGGCTTTCCTCCAGAACAGCCCCTTTCGCCGGAGCCCCCTCCAGCCCTCTCACAGCGACCGCCAACACTCGCATCCCCTGCTGCGCCAGCTCGTCGTGCCTCTGTTGGATGCGTTCCCGCCAACCGTCATCCAGGGCGACGACTTCGTCTTCCAGCCACACCCGTGTCACGACTTCGAGAAGGCTGTCGATCGCGCCCTTCGTCGCCACCAGGTGCGTCGTCGCCGGCGAAAACCGCTGATCCCACGGCAGTTCATTCAACGGCGTGGGAAGCACCTGCCGGCCCGGTAGCTTGTGAACCGTGCTCATGCGCTTGCGGTCCGAATCAAACGGCGCCTCATCAACCCTCGGTAGCACCTCCTCCAGATGCGTCTTCTCGAGACCCGCCCGAGCCGCGGCCGATACCAAAGCCCCCTCCGTTGGATCACCAACAACCCTCTGCGAACCCGGCCGCTCGGGGTCCGCCTCCAACACGGCGTCGTTACAAAGAGCGCCTGCGGCCAAGAGAAGGCCGAGTCGCGGGTCCGAGCCCATCTCAGCCGATTCGCCGGCTCCCGCGCTGAGATCGAATGACCGGTCCGGCAACGCCACTGCCGTAACGGTCATGCGGTTCTGGGTCAGCGTGCCCGTCTTGTCCGAACAGATCACCGTCACCGAACCCAACGTTTCAACAGCCGGCAACTTCCGAATCAGTGCCCGCCGTTGCAGCATCCGTTGCGCACCCAAAGCGAGCGCCACGGTCACCACCGCCGGCAACCCTTCTGGAACCGCCGCCACCGCGAGACTCACTGATGTCAGGAACATCAGCCGTAGGTCTTCTCCGCGCAGCAGCCCGAAGAGGAAGATCACGCCGACAATCCCCAACGCCACGACAACGAGCACACGGCCCAACTGGTCCAGACGCTCTTGCAGCGGCGTCGCTTCGTCCTCAACCGTTTGCAGCAAGTCGGCGATGCGGCCTAACTCGGTACTCATCCCCGTAGCCGTGATCACCACAACGCCTCGGCCATACGTCGCGGTCGTGCCCATATAGGCCATGTTGTGGCGGTCCGCGACGGCCGCCGCCTGCTCGCAAAGCTGCCCCGCATCTTTCTCGACCGGCTCCGATTCGCCCGTCAACGCCGCTTCGTCAATGCGCAGGTTGGCGGCTTCCAGAAGCCGTCCGTCCGCGGGTATAAGATTGCCCGCTTCCAGCAGGACGATGTCTCCCGGAACAAGATCCACGCTCGGGATCTCGACGATATGACCGCCGCGCCTAACCTTTACAACGGGGACCGACAGCCTCTTGAGCGCGGCCATCGCCTGCTCGGCTCGATACTCTTCGCGAACGCCGAGAAACGCATTGAGCACCACGATCACGAGGATCGCGACCGCATCCTTGAAGTCACCCAGAAGCGCCGAAGCCACCGCCGCGACGATCAACATGACGACAAGCGTCGCCGAGATTTGCTCCCAAAGAATGCGCCAGACGCTCTTCGCTGGCTTCTCGATCAGGGCGTTGAGGCCGTATTCGTCCTGACGTTGCCGAACAGCCTCTTGGGAAAGTCCCTCCGCCGAATCAGACGCAAGCCCATCCAGCACGTCCTTCGTCGGGACGCTGTGCCAGTCGCTCATACACGCATAGTCGACGTCACGGGAATGCGATGCTCACACCCGAGCCTGTCGAGAGCGAGACACCACTAGGCCACAACCGGATCTTTGGGCGATTCACCGTCCGGCAACTTAACCGGAGATACGTAGCCGTCCGGCTTGATTGCAAAGACCGAACATTTCACCTGTCCGAGAATTTGCTCCGCCGTGTTCCCGATGATGAAGCCTTCGATGCCGGTCCGCACCACCGTACCCATGACGAGAATATCGACAGGATGCTTCTCGTCGAACGCGCGGATGGCCTCCGAAGCCTCACCCTGCACCAAGTTGGACCTGCTTCTTTGGCAGCGTCACACCGGCGTGCTCAAGCAACGCAGTGAGGTCCTCGCGGGACCGGTCCCTGACAGCTTCGGCAATCTTCTTGGCGAGTTCACCCTTTCCGGACTCCAGCAATCCCGTAAAGGCCGGGTTCCAAGCGTGGATGATGTGCAACTCGTCCCCCTCCCGTTCGGCCAGCGACGCGCCTAGCTCCAGGATCTTCAGATTGAGCCGCTCAGCAGCCCCATCCTCGGCGATCGGGTCCACTGCTACAAGTATCCTCCGATACTTCCTCGCGCGATTAGGCCTCACGAGCCACACCGGGGCAGGACACTTCCGTAGCAAGCGCATGTCGGTTGTCCCAAAAACATGCGTGCCGCTATCCGGTTCGGCCTCCCTCACAACCAAGTCGTGGCCGTTGCGCAGAACCTCGCGAATGATCTCCAGAAAGCGTTTTCCGTAGAAAACCTCCGTCTCCACACTCACGCCGCGCTTCTTGATCTCGTCTGCGAGAGATTCCAACTTGCCACGTCTCTCGCCCGCAAGGGTGTCCGACAGTGCCGGGTATCCGTAAGCAGGCAGACTCAGGAAGACAGGAACTTCCTCCACAACGTCGATTAACTTGAGCTGCGCTCCGTATTCCTCGGCAAGCCGAGTCGCCCTTTCAAGCGCTTCATGCTTGGGAACTCGTACGTCAACGGGGACGAGAACCTTGCGGAACCGTTTCATTGCAGTCACCTCCAGAGTCGACAAAATGATACCGAATCCGTCAGGGATACATATGTGGCGGCGGGACGACTTTGTAGCGCGACTGCAAGTAGGCGGTAATGTCGATCAACTGGCGCACCGTCATCGAACGGCTTGCATCCGGCATGCGGGATTCGCCTTCCACGGACACCCGTTCTTTGGGGTACCCCGCAAGTTTGTGCGACGGGTGAATAATCGAGGTGACGAGATAGCCATCCGTGCGGACTTCATGCACCGTTCCCCCGAGCGCAACCGGAATCGCGGGGTCGGCGGTGGGCGCCGGCAACTGCTCATCACCGGCAACCCGATGACACGTGTGACATTGCAACTCCACGAAGGCGGTGCGTCCGCGATCGACATCACCACTCTCCGGTAACCGGAACCCGACAGGTGAGTGACGTCCGGAATTGCAAGAAGCGAGAACAACGAGAATGACGGCCGCTGCCCACGGAATCGTTTTCATCATTGCCAGCCTCCTTCCTTCCAAACATCCCTACTCCTGCCGGGCCCGAACTCTAGACCGATAAGGTCTCGGTCGTGAACTGAACAATACTCGGGGCCACGAGACGCTGATAGTCCGCGTATGTCATGAGAACCACCTCATGATGTGACCCCGCACTGAATGCCATGTACTCGTCCTCGGCCAAACTCTCAGAGACAAACACCGGCATGCCGTAGAGATTGCCGAAGGGCGGCATCGCTCCCGGCTCACAGTCCGGGAAGCGGTCCTTGAAATCATTCTCATGCGACAACGAAATGCTGCCTGCGTTGAGAGCTTCCTTAAGCTGATCGAAGTTGACCTGATACGACGCCGGCAACACAGCCATAGCCATCTTGCCGTCGATGTCAAGCATCACGGTCTTCGCCATCTCCTTGGATGGCACGTGTGCCGAAGCCGCCACCGCCTGTGCCGTGTAGGCGGGGGAATGCTGCACCGTCACATATCGGATATCGTTCTTGTTCAAGAACTCACGCATCTTTCTAGCCGGCATCTGATTCCTCCTTTCGCCCTTTGTCTTTCGTTCGCACTCTCAGTAATGCACGGCGTATGCCATTCCCCACCACCTTGGTTGTGCGGTGTCGGCGGGCTTTTCCGCTTCCTTAGGGCCAAAGCTCCCGAAACCGGGGGCAAATCACCCAAAGCCTCCGGGCTTGTGCGAGAACTCCCTGCTGTAGAGCGGTGGAACGTGTCTTGCAACTCTGTTTGTGTAGGCTGCGGCGCACACGACTGCCCTACGGATAAGTCGTCGGAAAGGTGGGTGATCTTCAGGCCATGGTGTCGACCGAAGCACTCCGCGAACACCTTGCTCGGATGCGGCCCGACGCGGCCATCGAACAGATCGCGCCGCTTGAGCCGGACATCACTCGCGAACAAGAGGGCACGGCAAAAAGCATCGGATATGGCGTTCCCGTGCGCGTCACACTCCGTAACCCAGATGGCAGCCGCTCCAACCTCGTCTTTCATACCGCCGGCGCGAATGACTTCGATCACGACCGCCGCTCCGACCGCGCCAAGAACATCCTGCTTGCCTACGACACCATCGGGACGATCCCGCATCACGTCGCCCCTGTGGACGTAGGCGCGGTAACAGACGAGGGCCATCTCATCTCCCTTGCCGATACGGGTGAGTTCTATATCGTCACTGACTTTGCGCCGGGCGACGTTTACGCCGACGACCTGCGGCGTATCGCCACCGAGCAAGTTGTTACTGGTCGCGACGAGCATCGTTGCGAGCGTCTAGCGCAGGTACTCGCCGCACTCCATACAAAGCACGAAGGTCGCCCAGCCTTGTATCGCCGATCCGTTCGCAACCTCGTCGGCGATGGGGAAGGCATCTTCGGCATCATTGATGGCTACCCAGACGACGTACCGGGAGCCGATTCCACACGACTACACGCCATCGAACAAAGCTGCGTTGAATGGCGCTGGAAGCTGCGTGATTCTGAATCGCGCTGCGCAAGGATTCACGGCGATTTCCATCCGTTCAATATCCTGTTCGACGAAGACAATGAGGTGCACTTGCTTGATGCGAGCCGCGGCTGTCACGGTGACCCGGCTGACGACGTTACGTGTCTCGCGATCAACTACCTCTTCTTCGCGCTCGAACACGATGGCTCGTGGGAGACGGGGCTGAAGAGACTGTGGAGGCGCATCTGGCAGAGCTACTTCACGATTACCAACGATCAACTAGTGCTCGACACAGCCCCGCCCTATCTCGCTTGGCGCGCGCTCGTTCTGGCCAACCCTCGGTGGTATCCATTGATGCAACCCGATGTCCGCAATCGCCTACTCGGGTTCGCCGAGGAGACCCTGCACGCCGGTTCATTGATTCCTGAGAGAGCGGACAAGCTTTTCTGATGACGGGTGCGGTCGTGTGGTTCACGGGGCTGCCCGCGTCTGGAAAGACGACGTTGGCCGCGGCGGTACAGCGGAAGCTCGGCGATGCATCGATTCCGGCGTGCCTGTTCGATAGCGATCAGATTCGAAGCGCCCTTGTGCCAAGTCCCGGGTACAGCTTGGCGGAGCGTGACGCCTTCTATGCAGCCTTGGCACGGCTCGCCGCGCTGCTGGCGGAACAGGGGTTGGTCGTCCTCGTGGCGGCGACGGCCCACCGCAATGCTCATCGGCGGCAGGCTCGCGAGCTGGCGCCGCGCTTCATTGAGGTGTTCGTACAAACACCTCTGGAGGAGTGCGAGCGCCGTGATCCCAAAGGCCTGTACGCACGGGCGCGAAACGGGGACCTACCCCATCTACCGGGCGCGCGGACCGAGTACGAGACGCCCACGAACCCCGACGTAATCGCTCCCAACGGCTGTAGCGACGAAGCGGTCAGCGAGGTCGTCCGCCTTGTCGAAGCGGCCTCCTTAGGAAGAACCAACCCATCCGCCGCCGCGCTGAACCAACCAAGCGGACTATAATTGTGCAGGGGTAGTCTAGGTTCCACTATGACTGAACACCGTCGACGTTCGGTTTCAAGAGTTCTGATCGCAGTTGGGTCGCTGTTCATCGTGTGCGCGGCGTCCGCGGAGACCTCCGCCGACCGTGTTCGTTTCAACCGCGATATTCGCCCAATCTTTTCCGACAAGTGCTATACCTGCCACGGCCCCGACGTCAACAACCGCAAGACGCCTCTTCGATTTGATACCGAGCAGGGCGCAACACAAGACCTTGGTGGCCGTTTTGCCATCGTCGGCGGCGACGTCGAAAAAAGCAATATCGTCGCGCGGCTCACAACCGACGACCCAATCCGCCGCATGCCGCCGGCCTATGAAGGCCACGCGAAACTCAGCGACCGCGAGATCGATCTCGTTCGCCGCTGGATCGAGCAAGGCGCCGAGTGGCAATCACATTGGTCGTTCATCGCGCCCGAACGCCCGGAACCGCCCCGCGTCGAGGCCAAGACCGTCAATGGCATTGACCACTTCGTCTGGGAACGTCTCGCCAGAGAAGGCCTCTCCCCTTCATCGGAAGCCGAACGTGCCACGCTCATCCGCCGTGTCACACTCGACCTCACCGGACTCCCGCCGACGCCCGCGGAGATCGACGTCTTCCTAAACGACACTTCGTCCAACGCCTACGAAAAGGTCGTCGACCGCCTGCTCGCCTCGCCGCGCTACGGCGAGCGCATGGCCGTGCGTTGGCTCGATTCGGCCCGTTACGCCGACACCAACGGCTACCAAACCGATGCCGAACGCTACATGTGGCGCTGGCGTGACTGGGTCATCAAGGCCTTCAACGACAACATGCCCTTCGACCAGTTCACGGTCGAGCAGGTCGCGGGCGACATGCTGCCCAATCCGACGCTCGATCAATTGATCGCCACCGGCTTCAACCGCAATCATCGGGGCAACGGCGAAGGCGGCATTATTGCCGAAGAGTACGCGGTTGAATATGTCGTGGACCGCGTCGAGACCACTTCAACGGTCTGGCTCGGCCTCACGATGGGCTGCGCCCGCTGCCACGACCACAAGTACGACCCGCTCACGCAGAAAGAGTTCTACCGCTTCTTCGCCTACTTCAACAACGTGCCGGAAAACGGCAAGGCATTCAAGTACGGCAATTCGCCGCCGTTCGTTGCCGCGCCTACGCCCACGCAGCGTGAGGAACTCAAAGCCTTCGACGGAAAGATCGCGGAAGCCAAACAGGCGTTCGATGAACTTCACCCTGAAGTCGAAGCCGCTCGTGAGAAGTGGGAGCAGTCGTTGACACAGTCTGACTTCATCGACTGGACCCTCAACGCAGACCTCATCTCGCACCATCGCTTCGACGGCACCGTCGCGGGCCACACACCGGGTGCGCCCGAAGCTCGCGCGAAACTCATCGACGGGCTGCCCCAGTTCAAGAAGGGGAAAGTCGGCCAAGCAAGCGCCTTCGACGGTAAGAGCTTCGTCGATGCAGGCGACGTCGGAAGCTTCGGCTTCGAGGACGATTTCACTCTCTCGGCATGGATCTACCCAACCTCAGCCGACGGCGCTATCGTGACTCGAACTCAGGAAACACCTTCCGAGACGAGAGGCTATGGCATGTACCTCGCCGAGGGCAAGGTGCAGCTCAACCTCATTACTCGCTGGCTCGACGATTGCACGCGCGTCGAGACCGCCGAGCCACTCGCCCTCAACCAATGGCATCACGTGACCGCGATCTATGATGGTTCGCGTTTAGCAAAGGGCGCCAACGTATACGTGAACGGCAAGCCCGTCAAAATGTCGGTCGTCGTTGACGCTCTGAACGCACCCTTCGGCGTCAAAGCGCCGCTCCGCATCGGGGCCATCGACGGATCCGGTCCGCGCTTCCAAGGCCTGATCGATGACGTCCGCGTTTACGAGCATGCGCTCACGCCGGATCAAGTCGCCGTCGTTGCCACCGAAACGCCCCTGAACGCGCTGGCGCGCATCAAGCCCAACAAGCGAACACCCGCCCAAGCCGACAAGCTACGCCTTGCATTCCTTGACGAATACGCGCCCACAAACATCCGTGCCGCTTGGGAAACACTCAGTCAGGCCCACCGAGAGCGCGAAGACTTCGCCGCCGCCTTCCCGACCGTCATGATCATGAAGGAGCGCGACGACCCGCGGCAGACCCATCTACTCCTGCGTGGCCAGTATGACGCTCCCGGTGACCCTGTCGCGCCCGGCGTGCCGGCCGCACTGCCGCCGATTCCCGCCGACACTCCGAACAATCGTCTCGGCCTTGCCCGGTGGCTCGTTAGTCCTGAAAACCCCTTGACGGCTCGCGTCACCGTCAACCGTTTTTGGCAGTCGTACTTTGGCGCCGGCCTCGTCAAGACCGTCGAGGACTTCGGCTCGCAAGGCGAGTGGCCCGTTCACCTTGAGTTGCTCGATTGGCTCGCTACCGAGTTCATCAGCACGGGCTGGGACGTCAAGCAACTCCAAAAGACGATTGTGATGAGCGCCACGTACCGGCAGTCGTCGCGCGAGACGCCCGAGTCGACGCAAAAGGACCCGGAGAATCGCCTTCTCGCTCGCGGGCCGCGCGTTCGCCTACCCGCCGAAGTTGTACGCGATCAGGCGCTCGCCATTTCAGGCCTATTGGTCGAAGAGATCGGCGGCCCGTCGGTGAAGCCCTATCAGCCAGCCGGTCTTTGGACCGAACTCGCCGGCGGCAGCGACTACCCGCAAGGCCACGGCGAAGACCTCTATCGCCGCAGCCTCTACACCTTCTGGAAGCGTGCTGTCCCACCGCCACAAATGTTGAATTTCGATTCCGCCGGACGCGAAGCGTGCACGGTCCGCGAAACGCGCACGAACACGCCGCTCCAAGCGCTCAACTTGATGAACGACGTCACGTTCGTCGAAGCCGCGCGCAAAATGGCAGAACGTATGATGACCGAAGGCGGCCGCACACCGCAAGAGCGCATCGGCTACGGCTACCGCCTTGCGACGGCCCGCGACCTCGCATCGAAGAGCAGCGAGATCCTGGTTGGCAGCTACCGCCACTACCTCGACAATTTCGAGACCGATCGGCATGCCGCGCTCGACCTCGTAAGCCAGGGCGAATCCGAACGCGACCAAGCCCTCGACCTCGCCGAACTCGCCTCCTACACAACGGTCGCCAGCCTGATCTTGAACCTCGACGAAACGATTACGAAGGAATAGCCCAACGGAGAGCCCATGGATCCGATCCTCGAACGCTACCAACAGTTGACGCGCCGGCATTTCTTCGGACTCAGCAGCGCCGGCATCGGGACAGCGGTTCTCTCGTCTCTGCTTAACGACGACATCTCCGCCGCCTCGCCGCGCACGGATGACCCCAACAACACGGGCGGCCTCGCCGGCCTACCCCACTTCGCGCCCAAGGCGAAGCGCGTCATTTATCTGTTCCAGTCCGGCGGCCCGTCGCAAATGGACTTGTTCGACTACAAGCCCCAGCTCGATAACATGCGCGCCACCGACCTGCCGGACTCGATCCGTCAAGGTCAGCGACTCACCGGCATGACCGCGACGCAAACCAGCTTCCCGGTAGCGCCGTCGATATTCAAGTTCAAGCAGCACGGCCAATCCGGCGCGTGGATCAGCGACCTGATGCCGCACACCGCCAAACTCGCCGACGATCTCTCGTTCATCAAGACGATGAACACCACGGCGATCAACCACGACCCGGCCGTCACGTTTTTCCAGACAGGGTTTCAACTCGCCGGCCGTCCCAGCATCGGCGCTTGGCTTTCCTACGGATTGGGCACGTTAAACAAAGACCTACCGTCGTTCGTCGTCATGGTCTCGAAAGGCACGGGCCGTAGCGGCCAGCCTTTGTACAACCGCCTGTGGGGCAGCGGCTTTTTGCCGACGCGCTATCAAGGCGTGAAGTTCCGTGGCGTAGGCGATCCGGTTCTGTTCCTGTCGAACCCGCCGGGTATCGACCAAAACGACCGCCGCCGCTTCCTCGACGATCTCGCCAAGATGAACGAGTTGAAGCACGACGAGTTCGGCGACCCGGAAATCTCAACGCGCATCGCGCAGTATGAGATGGCGTACCGCATGCAGAGTTCCGTCCCTGAATTGACGGACATGTCCGGTGAATCCGAAAAGACGTTCGAGGCCTACGGTTCTGATTCGCGCAAGCGTGGCACGTATGCCGCGAATTGCCTGCTTGCGCGCCGCCTGGCGGAACGCGGCGTCCGCTTCGTGCAACTCTTCCATCGCGGCTGGGACCAGCACACTGAACTGCCCGAGGGCATCCGGGCGCAGACCAAAGACACCGATCGGCCCACCGCCGCCCTCATCAAAGACCTGAAAGATCGGGGCATGCTCGACGACACCTTAGTCGTCTGGGGCGGCGAGTTCGGCCGTACCGTCTACAGCCAAGGCAAGCTCACCGCCGACGACTACGGACGCGACCACCACCCGCGCTGCTTTACCATCTTCATGGCCGGCGGCGGCATCAAGCCCGGCATGAGCTACGGCGAGACCGACGACTACGGCTACAACATCGCGAAAGACCCGGTCCACGTCCACGACCTGCACGCCACCATCCTGAACCAGCTCGGCGTCGACCACACCAAGCTCACCTTCAAATACCAAGGTCGCCACTTCCGCCTAACCGACGTCCACGGCGAAGTCGTGAAGCCGCTGCTGGCATGATTGACACCGGCCACTCCGTACTATCGGTTCTACTCTTCGATGGCTAGTGCCGACGATGTTTGTATCGGTCAATGGATACGTCAACTTAACGCTGGCATCTTGAGAGTCTCTCGGTTGTTGAATGACGTTAACGAGCCCCGACTATCTCTTGATACGCCTCCAACTCGTTGGAACCACTGTCTCAGGACGAGGAAATACGAATCGCCGATCTGCCACAAACCAACGATGCCCTGCAAATAGCCTTTGAGAGATACGAGGCCAACCCGAAATCTATCGATCTCATCGTCAATCTCAGCCTGGGACAACTCCCCAAGCCAGGAATCGGTGCTTTCGAGCCTGCGTGCCGTCAGCTTTTGGCCGGACATGTTGACAACGGTCTGACCATGGACGAAGTCCTTGGGCTCTTGCGCACAGCCGGATACCACGACTACATCGGCAAGCAGCCAAGGACCGCGACGCTCCAGATGATCTCGGTGAACCATGAACTGCGGGGCCGAGATTTCGTAGTGCGAAGCTATAAGACCCTCGCTTCTTGAGTATCCAAGACCCGAGAAACTGGCTCCTGTCCACAGTACGCTATCGAGCGTCGAGAAGATTGCTTTGAAACTCTGCGGGTGTTGGTCTCATGGGGTTGGGCATCCGCACCGCTATTGGATCACGAACGTCGGTGCCGCAGGGAATGTGACGGAGGCTTTGGGCCCCTACCAAACCGCGCCCGCGTAGTTAGCAAGGATAGCGCTATCCCGCGTAATGAGCCGGTCGCCGCCCACGGCTGCTTGGCCAACGATCAATCGGTCAAACGGATCGCGAATCCAACCCTGCTTGGAGGCCGCCTGGACCACTTCCCCAAACGAGCGCTCGCACACCTTCAAACCGACCTGTTTCTCGAGAACAGCCTGCATCCGCGTAGGTGAAGCCTTGATCCGGCCAAGTTCTTCTAGGAAGTTCAACTCAAGTAACACGGCCGGTGAGACCAACAAGTCGTGGTTCTCAATCGCCTTTCGCGACGGAGTGCTCAAACGCTTCAAGTCACCGGAATAGAGCCATACGACCACGTGCGTATCCAGGTACGCGACGCTCATTTCAATTCGGACCAATACTCCGACCAATCGATCTCAACTAGGTCATCGGGGTCGCCCACGACAATGTCCCGCTTCTTGAGACGGCTGAGTTTGGAAGGCTTCTCCTCCGCGATGATCTTCAGAAGCTTTCCTTTTCGACGGACTTCGACCGGCACACCTGTTTCGAGGACATCGTCCAGGATGTTGTATACGTCTTCTCTCAACTTGGAAGCTGTAATCGCCATTGCGCTCACTAATCGTACGTATTATACACTGAACTCGTACGTGTGTGAATCTTGCCCGACCCCAACCACCCGCGACGATATTGCGCTTCTTTGCAGCGCGGGCTTCGATATCCTAGAACCATCCAGTGGACGAATGGATTCGTAGGAACCACGATCACTATGAAGAACGCTACGGCGCGTTGGACGCCGAGCATCTGATCGCCCGGGGCGGCGATCTCGCCAACCTCGACCGGCTCATCGCGAGCCATACGTCCTGGTTCGGCCTCTATCGGGACGATCTCAAGGATCGGCTTCGCGGGAAAGCTGTGATCGAGATCGGCTTCGGGGACGGCTTGAACGCGCTGTTCATGGCCCGGCTGGGCGCCGACGTGCACGCGATTGAAGTTTCAGAGACGGCGGCGTCACACTTGAGCCATTGTGGCCGTCGGCTCGGCCTGCGAATCAAGGCATTGTCGGGGGATTTCCGCGATCTCTCCCTACCCCGCGCCGACTTTATCGTGGGTAAGGCGTTGCTTCATCATCTGACTCACGACGTGGAAGACCAATTCTTGCGCCGTTGCGCCGAACTTCTCCACCCTGGCGGCGAGGCGCGGTTTTTTGAACCAGCCGTCAACTTAACCTGGCTGGATCGGCTGCGATGGTGCGTACCCGTCCCCGGACGCCCCTCGTCGCTGCAACGAAGTGCCTTCGCACAGTGGAAAGCCGCCGACCCCCACCCGGAACGAGACAACAGCATGGCCCACTACGACGCCGCCGGGCGCAAGCACTTCAGCGATGTCCAGATTCTCCCGCTGGGCGGGCTCGAACGCTTTCGCCGTTTCATCCGTGATCCGCGGCGCAACCAAGCTTTCGGTCGACGTGCGCTCCGCTGGGAGAACCACATGCCGATGAGCCTTCAAACCGCGATCGCCCGGTCACAAACAATTATCCTGCGTGAACCGCGCTGTGCTTCAAATCGGTAGACTCAACAAGAGAGCCGCTGCTTGTGCCGAATCCCTCACCGACAACCACCATCTACGATCTCATCGGCGAAGAAGGCTTTGAACGCCTTATTCGCGCCTTCTATAAACAGATCCCGGACGACCCCATCCTCGGTCCGATGTATCCGCCCGACGACTTCCCTGGAGCCGAACAGCGCCTACGCGATTTCTTGGTCGGCCGCTTTGGCGGACCAACGCGCTACATCGACGAGCGGGGCCATCCGCGCCTGCGCATGCGACACAACCCGTTCGCGATCAATCAGGCTGCGCGTGATCGCTGGGTTCAGCTCATGGACAAAGCGCTCGACGAAGCGGCGCTCCCTCAACCCGTGACCGATGCGCTACGAGGCTTCTTCCAGGACACCGCCACCTTCATGATCAACCGCCAGTAGCGACGCCGGGCCGAACGGCCTGCTCCGTCAATCGCTGGTGAACCGACGCCGCCGCTTCCGCTGTCACCAAGACACCCTCTTCATCGTCGACACGCTCGGTCACGCGGCTGTGATCGTAGAGGAACGATAACTTACCCGCCTCATCGTGCGGAAAGCGATACCGCACCGTTGACACCGGGTCGCCCGGCAGCGTGCGATCCATCGCGGCGCGCAGCTCATCGAGCCCTTCGTTTCGCAAGGCGGACACAGAGACGACTTCGAGTTGCCCACCGGCGGCCGTTGCAAGCTCGCGGACACGGGTCGCGTCTTCAGGCGCCATACGGTCGCACTTATTCAAGACAAGAATCTGTGGCTCATCCCTGGCATCCAACTCTTCAAGCACTTTGTTGACTTCCTGGATGTACTCTTCCCGCCGTGGACTCGATGCATCAACAACGTGCAGACACATCGCCGCCTCGGTCACCTCTTCCAACGTCGCGCGAAACGCCCGCACCAATCCCAGCGGCAATCGCGCGATGAAGCCGACTGTATCCGAGAGCAATACACGCCGATGCGACGGCAAGTCGAGTGCTCGAATCGTCGGATCAAGCGTCGCGAACATCCGCGCATTCGCCAAGACATTCCCCGAAGTCAGCGCATTGAACAACGTCGACTTGCCCGCATTCGTATAGCCGACCAGCGCGACGGTTGACAGCGGCACCGCGCCACGCTTGCTCCGCTGGCGTCCCCGATGTGCGCGCACCGTTTCGAGCTGTGCCTCTATCTTCGAAATACGCCGTCCGATGCGTCGCCGATCCGTTTCAAGTTGCGTCTCACCGGGACCGCGCGTGCCGATGCCACCTCCCAGCCGCGACATCTCAATACCGCGCCCGGTCAGCCGCGGCAACAGGTATTGCAGTTGCGCCAGTTCCACTTGCAGACGGCCTTCTCGCGTCCGCGCATGGGCGGCGAAGATGTCGAGGATCAACTGTGTCCTGTCGAGAACGCGCCGGTCGAGTTGCTTTTCCAGGTTGCGCAGTTGCGTCGGCGTCAGCTCGTGATCGAAGAGAACGAAATCGGCGTCGAATTCCTGAGCAGCAACCCGCAACTCGTCTACTTTGCCGCTGCCGATCAGCGTGGCGGGCTCCGGCTTATCGCGGGCCTGCAACACAACATCGACCACTTGCGCGCCGGCGCTGTCCGCCAGCTCGGCCAACTCGGCCAATGACTCTTCGGCCTCTTCAACGACGTCCGCCGAACCCTTGCCGCGCAATGCAATGCCCGCGAGGACACACTTCTCCGGGACACCACTCGTAGGCTGTGCCGAGTGAGTCGAAGTGTAGGTCGATCTAGACATGGTTAGAGCGTTCGTCCCTCGCTTATTGTACGTAGCCCACTACGCCTCGCCGCATCCGCCGCGGCACGCTGTTCTCCAGCCATCGCGCATCCAAGCGCGGCATTCCTTCTTGTTGATGATTGAGTTCCGCCGAGTCGCGGGACGAGTTAGCTCGAACCCGCCGAAGGTTCCGCAACACCAAGCGTTGGTCTTGGCCGCTCAAGCGGCTCGGGCGATGCGGGCGCGGGCTGGCTGATCTCGGGGCTTCGCTGTGATTCGACTGGGCGCGGTGGGGCCGTATTGTGATGATGCTGCCTGGGTGCCACGACGGTCGAAATCGCATGCTTGAAGATCAACTGTTCCTGGTGGTTGGTTTCAAACACCACACAGTATTTGTCGAAGCCCTTCACCCGCCCGGAAAGCTTCACGCCACTGGTGAGATAGATCGTGACCGGGACTCGTTCTTTGCGAGCGTTATTGAGAAAGCCGTCTTGTAGGTTTTGACTGGACATAGAACGCCATCCACCATTTTTTGATATCAACTGTTCGATGCAATGCACATGACAAACGAGGGATGAAAAAGAGCGCGAACGCCACCCCGTCAACGCATGTCATTGTAGAGCAACAATCGTCGTGTCGCAACGAAACCGTAACGCTCACGGCGCGATAGATCCTCGATTTTCTCCCGACGCCCTTGGGCATGGTACTGTCTTAAAACCCCGTGGCCAATCGCTCCCCGTCTATCTTCACCATTATCGCGCCGGGCATCCTGCTGGCGGCTACCGGCGTCGGCGCGGGCGACCTGCTGACAGCCACCCTGGCAGGCTCTGAAGTCGGCCTCGCCGTCTTGTGGGCCGCGGTTGCCGGAGCGATTCTCAAATGGACGCTCAACGAAGGTCTCGCACGTTGGCAACTGGCGACGGACTCGACCTTGCTTGAAGGTTGGGTCTGGAAGCTGGGTGGTTGGATCCAGTGGGTCTTCCTGGTCTATCTCATCTTGTTTACCCTTCCCGTCGGAGGCGCGCTGGCCAGCGCCTGCGGTGTCGCGGCGAGCGCCTTTGTTCCTCTCAGCGAAGATCCGGATACGTCGAAGATCATTTGGGGCATCGTCCACTCGTTGGTCGGGTATTTGCTCGTCCGCTACGGAAGCTTTCGGCTATTCGAAATCCTGATGTCGGCCTGCATCGGCGTCATGTTCGTAACAGTGGTGCTGACGGTGTTTCTGATGGACCCCGATTGGCCGGCAATCGCGCGCGGCTTCATCCCATCGGTACCGGCGGGTGGCTCCGCATGGCTGCTAGGAGTGATGGGTGGCGTAGGCGGCACCGTCACTTTGATGTCGTACGGCTATTGGATTCGCGAGCAGGGCCGACAGGGACGCGAGAACATTCGCATCTGCCGCATTGATCTAGCCGTTGGTTACGTGATCACCGCCCTGTTCGGAATCGCGGTGATCATCATCGGCGCGCGCATCGAGGTCTTGAACCAGGGTGCGACTCTGGCGCTCGAGATGGCGGATCAACTGGCACGGGTCGTCGGGGACTGGGGCCGCGTCGCCTTCCTCATGGGTTTCTGGGGGGCCGTATTTTCGAGCCTGCTCGGTGTTTGGCAAAGCGTCCCCTACTTGTTTGCTGACTTCATGGACTTGCGCGGTGGATTGAAACCCGGTGTCCGCCGGACACACGACCTGCGCAACACCAAAGCCTATCGCGCGTACCTGCTGTTCATCGCGACCGTGCCGCTGATTTTCCTGCTGGTGCCGGTGCGTTCGATTCAACTGGCGTTCGGAATCGTGGGAGCGTTCTTCTTGCCCCTGATGGCGCTTACGCTACTGATCATGAACAACAAGCGGCGCTGGGTCGGCGCGGACTTCGTAAGCCACTGGGGCCATAACTTGATTCTCTTGTTGGGCTTCGTCTTCTTCGCCTATGTAGGCATCGCGGGCATCATCGAGCGGTTCGCCCAGTAACGCACACCAAGTAAACTCGCAGCGCACGCTCGGGTAAACTCAAGGGAAACCATGAGTGATCAGCCAACCTTTTCGCCCGAGCTCCTCGAACGCGCCTCTCGCATCAAGCTACTGCTGATGGACTGCGACGGCGTGCTCTCAAATGGGCACATCTACTTTCTTCCCGGGCCTAACGGCAGCCTGTTCGAGACAAAATCGTTCGACTCACAAGATGGGATCGCGCTGCAATGGGCCCACCGTGTCGGTATCGAAACAGGTATCATCAGCGGCCGTACATCCCCGGCGGTTGAAGAGCGCGCCCGTTCCGCGAAGATGCGATATCTCTACCAGGGCGACACGCGCAAGATGCCCCTGTTAGAGGAGATCCTCAAAGATTCGGGCCTTCCATCGGAAGAAGTCGGATACATCGGCGACGACCTCACCGATGTCCCGATCATGCAAGCTGTGGGTCTGGCGGCGGCGCCGTCAAACTCCCGCTCCGAAACACTCGCCGCGGCGCACTACGTAACGCCTTCGCATGGCGGATCGGGCTGCGTGCGCGACGTGATGGAATTGCTACTGAAAGCGCAGAATCGTTGGGCTGAGATTCTCGCTCTCTACGGCATCGAGTAGCGATGGGCTCCCCACGCCAGAGCAAACAGTCGAAGAAGGATCGGCGCAGAGACACAACCCCATCCGCGGCGCGCCAAAGTAAACCGGTATCGCCGGACAAGGGAAAGCAGCAACCTTCCGAGAAGCAGAGTTTGCGCCGTGGATTGATTTTCGCCGCCATCCTCGTGTTGGGCGGTCTGGCCATCTATAGTTCCGCGCTTCCGGGCGCATTCATTCTCGACGACCTCGATCTGCGCGAGGCCGATAGCACACTGCGCTCCAGCGAACAGGGGCTATTCTGGATGGTCACCCAGTTAGTCCGCACGGGGCGACCGCTACTCTGGGCCACTTATCGCCTGAATCGAGCCATCAGCGGATTCGACCCCTATGGATTTCACCTAACGAACATCCTGCTGCATATCATCAATGCGTTGCTTATTTGGGGTCTGGCGAGCACCATCAGGCGGAACGGCTACTTGGAGCAGTTGGTTCCCGAGCGACTGCAGTCGATTTGGGTGTACGCGATCCCGCTGCTTTTTCTGGCCTCACCGATTCAAACGGAATCCGTCGCTTACATCAGCAGCCGATCGGAATCGCTTTCGACGATGTTCGTGTTGGGCTCGCTGTGGGCGTTCTTGTCGCAAACGCGTGAGAAGTATCCTTGGCTGAACGCCCTTTTGGTCGCCTTTCTGTTTGGTTGCGCGGTCCTTACGAAACAGGATAAGCCGGCTCTTATCGCGGTGTTGCCACTGGCGGATTATCTACTGGTGTCGAAACTCGACTGGCGGCGACTGAGCCGGAACTGGCGGGTCTACAGTCTATTCGTCATCGGAACCGTCATCGGGTACTTTCTCGTCATCGAGCCTCACCTGAATGCCCGTACGGCCGGCTTCGGCCTACCTTGGCAACCTTACCTGTTCACGCAGTTCCGCATGTACTTCATGTACCTGCGGCTGATCGCGCTGCCGTTCGGCATGAACGCCGACTATGACATTGCCGCATCAGAGACACTGTGGGATCACTTCTCGTGGCTCGGGCTAGTCGGCTTGTTGGCAATCGCCGCCGCGACAATCTACTACCATCGACGCGCACCGTTGATTTGCTTCGGCGCCGCATTCTTCTTCATCATGCTGGCGCCCACGTCGAGTTTTCTCCCGATTGCCGACTTTGCCAACGAGCGCCGATTGTACCTCCCCATGCTCGGTGTGGTGATTGCAGCTTGCACAGCAATCTTTCGCTATCTACGTCCCGATCCGCGAAAGGCGTGGGCGGGATTGATCGTCGTACTCGCCATCTATTCAGTTGGGACGTATCAAAGGAGCGCGGTCTGGTCGAACCCGATCAGCCTTTGGCTCGACACGGTGGAGAAATCACCCGAGAAGGCACGCCCGTGGATCTGGCTAGGCAAGGTCTATAACGACACGAATATGCATACGCAGGCCGTCAACGCCTGGGTCGAGGGCGCTAAGCATGTGGAGCACGGGTCAGGAGAACACGCCCATTTGCTCAACAATCTGGGTTTGGCGTTTGCGAACCTGGGCGACCGCAAACGTGCGATCGAATACTACAACGAGGCACTCAACATGCGCCAGCGCGAAGCGCAGTTCTGGGCGAATCTTGCGGTCGCGCAACTCCGAATCGGACGCGAAGAAGAAGGGTGGGAGAGTTTCGAGCAGGCGGTACAGTTCGGCCGGATGCGGCCCGGCGTTTTCCAATTGCGGGGACAGGAATACTACCAGCGCGGCCTCTACCGAGAGGCGATTACCGACTTCCGACGAGCACTAAGCTTGACGCCGGAAGACCCTATTCTGATGCGTAACCTAGAGGCTGCCAGAGGGATGCTTCGACGATCGACAGGACAATCCGATGGCAACCTTTCGCAATAGCCGGTACGAGCTGTGCGTTCACAGACATTTCCAACGAAGAGACCGTTGATATACTGCGGCCATGTTGATCAAACGGCTTGTTTTCTGCTTGTTGGCGGGATCGTTCGCCGCAGTGGCGGCGGACTGGCCACAGTGGCGCGGACCTGAGCGAGACGGCATCTCACAGGAGTCAGGGCTTCTCCAGAAGTGGCCCGAGGGCGGACCGCCGCTAGCCTGGAAAGCGACCGGGCTCGGCGAGGGTTTCGCCTCGGTCGCGGTCGCCGGGGGCCGGGTCATCACTCAAGGGCAAGCAGGCGGCGGTCAGGACGTCATCGCCTTTGACGAGGCCACCGGACAGCAACTCTGGAAGACGCCGAACGGCGACGCCTATCTTGACCGTCGCGGCGGCGGCCCTCGCGGCACACCGACCATCGACGGCGAAACCGCCTACGTTCTGGGCTCGAACGGCAGTTTGATCGCCCTCGATCCGGCCACCGGCAAGCCGGTCTGGACGACCAACGTTCTCCAGCGATTCAACGCGCGCAACATCAACTGGGGACTCAGCGAATCTCCACTCATCGACGGACGCCAACTCGTTGTCAACGCCGGCGGCGGGGGCGCTTCGGTCGTCGCCATCGATAAGAACAACGGCAACGTCATCTGGAAGTCGCTCGATGACGAAGCGGGCTACTCATCGGCAATGCTCACCGAAGCCGGTGGCGTGCGGCAGTACGTCTTGCTCACGGGGGAAGCGGCGGTAGGCGTTCGCGCGGACAACGGCAAGGAACTATGGCGCTATAGTCGCGTGTCCAACTCCACGGCAAACGTGGCGACGCCCGTCGTTCGCGGCGATCAAGTCTTCGTCTCTAGCGACTACGGCACCGGCGGAGGCCTTCTGAAGTTGGCCGCGAATGGCAACGGCGTCAACGCCGACGAAGTCTACTTCAACCGCGACATGCGGAACCACTACAACACTCCGGTTCTCATCGGCGAACACTTGTACGGGTATTCCAGTCGCATCCTGACTTGTATGAACTTCGCGACGGGTGAGGTTGCCTGGCAGGATCGCTCAGTCGGGAAAGGGCAAGTCATCGCCGCCGACGGGTTGCTGTACCTGCTGAGCGAAGACGGAGTCGTCGGCCTCGCCGAGGTTACCCCGGAAGGCTATCACGAGCGGTCGAGGTTCTCGATTCCCAGCGGTGAATATCCGACGTGGACTCTACCTGTTGTCGCAAATGGCCGGCTTTATCTGCGTGAGCAGGATACGCTGTACGCCTACGATATTGCCGCCGAATAGCCGGATTCGCCGCCGCTCCAGGACCGGGCCATACCCCCTCAAATTGGCTTCGATCCGTGATTTCGAGCCCCCGCCACCAAAACGGCCCTCTATCGTACCGACCCGCTAAGCCTCTCATTTAGAATCAGCGACTTACTCTCTCGCAAACCGCTGACCAGGCAGCCAAACTGCCCAAATCCATGTTGCAGGATGTTGCACGGATTGGCTTGGAGTGACCCCCAAGACCGAGACACTCGCCCTTCCGATGTGGCGCAAGGCTCCCGCCTTGCCGAGAACCGAGTCTTCGGTTCTCAGGCCCACCGGCAACATACAGCCCCGCTCAATCCGCCCCCAGCAACCAATACCTACCGCGACCCAGCCTCGCCCCTGCCTTCCTCCTGCAGTCGCCGCATCTCGGCCATGATCGCTTCATAGATCCGAACAATCGACTCGTCGGGCAGCGGCCCCTTGTTGAGCCCCTTCAACTTCGCCAGCACCTCCGCTTCCCGCTTCGGATCGCGAACCGCCCGGCTCACTTTCGCTTTGAGCGGAATCAGCTCAGCCACATAGCCGGCGCGTTCGTTAAGCAGTCCGATGATTCTCTGATCCGCACTATCGATCCGGTGACGCCAGTAGTCGATATCACGAACCTGCACTGATTCGCCAGGATCACGCACCTCATTGGAAGCGCCCGAGGGCGCCGACGAACTCTGGGCGCGAGCAGGGACAACGGTCGATGCAACGAATAGCGAAACAATGAATACTACGCGAAGAAATGTCATAGTCGATCACAAGCGGCCCGCAAGTTCAGCGCAGCCAATACAATCAGTGTCGCCGGACACGGGTGCTCGCCGCCACCCATACCGTATGCGGCAAAAAGTCCGAATGACCAGCCCTGCCTCCACCGACACGCATTGTTGTATCGCCGGTGGCGGTCCGGCCGGGATGATGCTCGGCTACCTGCTAGCCCGGGCCGGCGTACCGGTGGTCGTCCTTGAGAAGCACGACGACTTCCTGCGTGATTTCCGAGGCGACACGATCCACCCTTCCACCTTGCAGGTGATTGACGAGGTCGGCCTACTCCCGAAGTTCGAGCGCCTGCCCCAGCGCAAGGTCCAGCATCTGAGCGTCCAGATCGGCGACCGCCTACAGCCGGTCATCGACTTTCGCGGACTTAAGCCCTTCGACTACCTGGCGCTTGTACCCCAATGGGACTTCCTTGACCTCATCGCCGACGAAGGCCGCACGTTCCCGCACTTCGATCTACGCATGGGGCACGAGGCAGTGGGTCTCATCCAGGAGAACGGGCAGATAACCGGGCTGCGTGTTGAGTCGCCCAACGGCAGTTCGGAGATCCGCGCCAAAGTAATCGTCGCTTGCGATGGGCGCAACTCGACTCTGCGTGGAGCGGCTGGCCTAGAAGCACGGGACTACGGCGCGCCCATGGACGCGTTGTGGTTCCGCCTGCCGCGTAGCAATGACGGCCCGGAAGAAACGTTCGGCATTCTCGGCAAAGGCCACATGATGGTCCTTCTCAATCGCACCGACTACTGGCAGGCCGCCTACGTTGTACCCAAGGGCAGCGACGTCAAGCTACGGTCGCAGCCAATTGAGAGTCTTGGTGAATCGGTGTCCCAACTAGCGCCCTTTCTCACCGACGCCGTGAAAGACCTGAAGTCGTGGGACCAAGTCAAGACGCTGCAAGTGCGCGTCGCCCGCCTCGAACAGTGGCATCAACCGGGCCTGCTGCTCATCGGCGATGCCGCCCACGCCATGTCGCCGATCGGCGGCGTGGGTATCAATCTGGCAATTCAAGACGCCGTGGCGGCCGCGAATACTCTAGCCCCAGCGCTCAGAGCCGGAGACCCTATCGACGAGGAGTTGCTACACAAGGTCCAGTTACGCCGCCTGCCGCCCACGAAGATGACCCAGGCGCTTCAACTACAAATCCAGAAGCGAGTGATCGCAAACACCCTCTCGCAAACCGGGCAGCCACCAACCATGCCCGCGATCCTGCGATTCCTGCTTCGGTTCCAGGCGGTGCGGCGCATTCCCGCTCGGATCATCGGCTACGGCTTCCGCCAGGAGCATGTGCAAACGGACAATAACTCGTCCGTTGTATGATTCCAAGGAATACATCACGTGGTGGCGACCCAACTGCGGCATGACTCAATCTGACGAAAAAGAGCACTCTCCTTCCCCGGCTATCGATTACCTATTTGCGCCGTTCCTTAACTTTCTGCACAATCAGGTCTCCGGAAGCCTGCTGCTGATCGCCGCGACCGTGATCGCACTAGCGTGGGCGAATTCACCGTGGGCGGATGCTTACTTCCACCTTTGGGAGACCCCAGTAGGTTTCTCGCTAGGCGACTTCAACCTAACCAAAGCTCTCCATTTTTGGATCAACGACGGCCTGATGGCGATGTTCTTCTTCGTCGTCGGCTTAGAGATCAAACGGGAAATTCTGGTCGGCGAGCTCTCGTCCCTACAGGGCGCCGTCCTTCCGCTCGCCGCCGCCGTCGGTGGGATGATAGCCCCCGCTCTCGTTTATCTGAGTCTGAACTGGGCAGGTCCTGGAATTATAGGGTGGGGCACACCCATGGCGACCGACATCGCTTTTGCCCTGGGCATCTTGATCCTTCTGGGTGATCGAGTACCACCGGCGCTCAAAGTGTTCCTCGCAGCCCTCGCGATCGCGGACGATCTTGGCGCTGTGCTGGTAATCGCTCTTTTCTATACATCCTCTATCTCATGGCTCAGTCTCGCGAGCGGCCTCGGATTTCTGGTCGTTCTCATCGTGATGAACCTAATCGGCGTGCGCCATACGCTCGCCTACGGAGTTGTCGGAATCGGCGGGGTTTGGCTCGCGTTTCTATTCTCCGGCGTCCATCCCACAATCGCCGGCGTTCTCGCCGCAATGGCGATTCCGGCTAGATCGGCGGTTTCGCCGAAGAGGTTCGTCGAGCGGACACGGGGCACAATCGATCTCTTCGAACGATTGGGAGGTTCATCGGACGACATTCTCATAAACAAGGAGCGCCAGTCCGCTCTCTTGAGCGTCCGACAGATGTACGAACAACTGGCCAGCCCACTACATCGGCTTGAGAAATCGCTTCATTCCTGGGTTGCCATCGTTGTCCTCCCGCTATTCGCCCTTGCGAACGCCGGTGTCACCGTGGAGGCAAGTGTCGGCGATGCGTTGCGTGACCCCGTCACTCTCGGAGTGATTCTAGGCCTGATCGTTGGAAAGCAGGTCGGAATCACCGGTTGTGCCTGGGCGGTCGTCCGGCTCGGTTGGTCCCGACTGCCAAGAGGAGTCACTTGGAAACACATTTACGGCGTAAGTTGGCTCGGGGGCATCGGCTTTACGATGTCTATCTTCATCGCCGGCCTGGCCTTTCAAGACGCCGACGCTCTAGCGCGCGCAAAATTTGGCATTCTGGTGGCGTCCTTCATTGCCGGTGCCGCCGGCTACTCGTACCTACGCAGGCAAAGTGGAGAACGAGCCACCTAGCGGAAGCTATTCAAAGCAGAGGACGGAGACAGGAAATACCCGCTAGCAAAAACTCCAGCCCGCCGGCCCAAAACCCCAAGGTCAACGCTTGGTTCGCCATGCAGTTCAAAGACCCTGGCGACGTCCAGGCGAAACGTGCCGCGATCAAGGCGGTTGTTAAGGCATGGTGTGACTGGCGGAGCTAGTGCGTAGGATTGTGCGGCTTGGTCACAGTTCCTTCGGGCGCAGGTCCGTCGGGCTTCTGGTCCTCCGCCTTCTCTGCTGACTCGTCCTTTTCTTTGTTCAAGCTCCCGAGCACGCCCGGCAATTCAATACCGGCCTGCTTCGCCAACTCGTGCACGGGCGGAAGCGAACCGATCAACCCTTTGAGAAACCCGGCCGTCGCACCGTTCGCATCACCACTACCGTTACCGCCCGCACCGGAATCCCAAACAGTAATCTTGTCGATCTTGAGGTTCTGAATCGCCTTGACCTGTTCGGCGACGAGGTCGGGCAGTTTCTCGATCACAAGCAGAGTGGGCGCCAGATCGGGGCGCTGGGCACAGATGCGGAGCAAGTCCTCATAACCCTTAGCCTTTGCTTCCAGAACTCGCTGAGTACCTTCGGCCTCGGCGTTGTACTTCGCCAACACGGCATCGGCCTCACCCTGGGCAATACGCCGAATCCGTTCCGCATCCGCTTCGGCCTCGATCTCGATCTTCTCGCGCTCGATCTGCTGCTGAACGATCTGCTCTTTCTGCAACCGCGCGAGTTCCTGTTCTCTCTCAGCGATCAACACGTCGCGCGCGGCATCCGCGGAAGCAACTTCGCCCCGCCGGCGAGCTTCGGCACGGCGTTCGGAAAGAGTAGCGTTGTAGGATGCGATGTTCGCTTGGGACTCGTTCTCACCCTGGACAGCTTCCGCCTCGAGGGTCGCCACCTTGACCCGCTGATTTGCCTCTGCCTGCTTTCGCCCCTCCGTCGAAATCGCCTTTTGTTCCGCGCTGACAATCTCCTGTTCGCGCATCGCCTCGGCTTCGCCGGAAACACCTTCGGCCTCGAGCTTGGCGGTGCGGACGCGCGTTTCGCGTTCGGCGTCTTTGCGGCCGATCGTCGAGGCAGCCACCTGATTGGCAACTTCGACCTCTTTCGCGCGGTTCGCGGTCGCTTCGCCGATGGCACCGTCCTTGACCTGCTCGGCAACCTCAACCTTGGCCTTCTCAATCGCCTCGGCCGCCGCCTTCTTACCGATGGCGTTGATATAGCCGGACTCATCCATGATGTCGCGGATGTTGACGTTGATAACTTCCAGTCCGACTTTCTGCAGCTCACCCGCACAGAACTTATTGACCAGGTCCAAGAATTTCTCACGATCCTGGTTAATTTCCTCGATCGAAAGCGTCGCGATCACCAGTCTCATCTGACCAAGAATGATGTCCCTGGCCTGCGCCGAGATTTCTTTCTCGCCGAGCCCAAGCAGGCGCTCAGCTGCGTTGTTCATGACCGCCGGCGTTGTCGAAACGCCGATCGTGAAAGTCGAAGGGACGTTCACACGGATATTCTTCTTCGACAATGCGCCCGCCAGCTCGATCTCGATCGTCATCGGTTCCAGCGACAGATACTGAAAATCCTGGAATAGAGGAACAATAAAAATGCCGCCGCCATGCACGCACTTCGCCGCCTGATTGCCACCGACCTTGCCGTAAACAACCAGGATGCGGTTCGAGGGGCAACGCTTGTACTGGTTCACGACGAACATCAGTACGCCCATGAATACCGCGACAACGACGACCGGGAGGATGATGCCGAATTCAAACAATTGTGCGAACAGAGGTGTCATGTTTTTCGTTTTCCGTTCTCTAACAGGGGCTTCAGCCCAAGGGTTTTACGACGAACGTCTCTTCGCCGGTCACCTCTACGATGGTGACTCGACTGAACGCAGGAATCTCGTCTTTGGTGCTCACTGCCGACATCACTTTACGCCGGCCCGATACGTTGACCTCGACTTGTCCCTGCCCTTGTCCTTTAGCGGGGATTGTCAAATACACCTTGCCGATCTTACCAATCGCTGACTCGACCTCGTAGCTTCCCTCTTGTGTCATCTGGCGCACGGCATACATCAGCCCCGAGGAAAGCCCCATCAGCGACAAACCAAACGCGGTGGCGGAAACAGCCGAAACGGCCGACCCTAGTCCCCAGTTCACACGGCAGGCCAGCCCCATCCAACCGACGCCCATGAAGAAGGCCAGGATGGACAGCAATGAGAAAAGCTCAAACGCACCCGTACTATCCATGTGTGTGTCTAGATGGACATCGCCATCCATGTGCACATCGACATCACCGACGAAGAACTGCAAGCCCATCTTCAGAAAAAAGAACAAAGTCGCGGTGACAGCCAAGAACAGATAGATCGTGGCGTCGACGCCGATAGATGCGTATCGTTCGAGTAGTTCCATAAGCGAACGTGTGGGCGGCACCGACGACGCGTTTCAAAAGAGCAGCGCTCGTTCAGTAATCCGAACCCAAGTGTACGACCGCCGACCGTTAGGCGCAATGCTCTATTTACTACGAGGGCAACAGACGTTACGTCTGGGCCCTCTCTCCGGTCGGATAGCCCGCGATCGTACTAAACAATACGTAGGTTCGCGCGCAAAGTTCACCGGGAAGCCTGCTTGCGTAAATCGACAGACACAAGCCGTGACCCGTTGCGCGTGTAGAGACGGCCCTCAGCCAGCGCCGGGTAGGCGCGGACCGTGCCGTCAAGGATCTTTGCGCGGGAAAGAACTTTGAAGCCGTCGGGCGACGCCTCGGCCATTGTCAGCTCCCCGTTCTCAGCCAGGATCAGCAGCCGATCTCCCGCCAGCGTGACTGTACCGGCTCGAAATCCGCCCTGTTCCCACGCGACCTTCCCGGTCTCAAGTTCAATGGCACGGAAGGACTGACCGTACTCCTGTCGTCCGTGAAAGCCATATAGGTAGCCGTCCTTGTGGACGTTCGTGGCGTAGTGGTTCGAGATGGCATCGTCGGAAGACCATATCTGCTTCGGCTCGTCGCCACTGAGGTCCACCAAGATCGCTCCCGTCCCGTAGCTCGATGAGAGGAAGACCCGATCCCCGATCACCAGCGGCACCGCCGCGTTCACCGACGCATGGCTGCGGGCACGCCACCGCAGGGCGTGGCGGACTTCTCCGGTCTTTGAATCGACAGCCTGCAAGCCCTCCCGCGTGAAGAATACCGCCAACCGCTTTCCCGCAATATCGGCCACAACGGCAGACGAGTAACTCGCCTCGTCGTCCGTCACCTTCCACAGAACCCGCCCCGTGTCTTTGTCGAACGCTACGATCCCGGCACCGTTTGGCCCGCCCACGTTCACCAGAAGCCGCGGCCCGTCGATCACCGGCGTTGACGCAGCACCGAAAAATCCCTTGTCAGCACCGAACTCCTGATGGGTATTCACGCGCCAAATCTTCCTGCCATCGCTGAAGCGAATGCAGTGCAGAACCCCTTGCGGGCTGAAGGTGTAGATCTGGCTGCCGGCAACGATCGGGCTCGCGCGCGGACCGGGGTCGAACCCGAAGCCGTCGCGATACGTCGTTGCATAGCGAAACGTCCAGATCGGCTTGCCCGTGTCTGGTTCCAGCGCTTCTATAAGCTCTTCGTCGCCAACACGGTGGAACAGAATCACCCGGCCATTGGCTACCACGGGATTGCTGAAACCGTGGCCGACCTGTTTCTCCCAGACAACGGGCGGGCCGGACTCGGGCCAACTCTCCGCCAAGTCATCGCCGTTGTACGTGCCATCGCGGCGCGGTCCCAGCAACTGCGGCCAGTCCTCAGCAATAGCGGTCCCAGAGAACGGCAGCGATAGAACGACTAGCAGCACGAAACCAAAGCTAGGCGCGGGTCTCATCGGGTTGATTGTAGTGTTTCGTGGCAACCAGCGCCTCCTACTCTCGATTCAACGCCCTTCTAGCGGCCCGTTACGCCTCCAATCCGGATTCGAATCGGAACTTCTGTTATGCTGAATTTCGACGACACAGATGTCACCCGATCTCTGCTTACAACAGGGCAGCTACAGCGCAGCGGAAGAGATCTGCCCCATCTTCTCGCCGGTCTTAGAGCATCGAGTCAACGCTCGGCCAGGCACGCTGAAGCCCAAGCAAACTAGTTTTCTTCACGTTCCTCTAAACGACCCAAGCGAATAGGTCGATTTCGGAGCATTGGCCCTTGCGGTTGGCAAGGGAACGGCGTTTCTGTTTCTCGCTAGCGCAATGGCACAGATTTTTCATCCCAGCACGAACACGATATCGAGGCTCAGTATCTTCGGAGGGTTGTTTGCCGTCGCGGGCCTGCTCTGGCTGGTGCTGTTCATGAACCGCTCGTTCTATGCGACGGAGGTCAACGTGCCCCGCCAGCAGCCCGTGCCATTTAGCCACAAACACCACGTCGCCGGGCTTGGCATCGATTGCCGTCACTGTCATACCTCGGTCGAGGACGCCGCGTTTGCCGGTATCCCTCCGACGAAGACGTGTATGAACTGCCATTCGCAGGTCTGGGCCGACGCTCCGATATTAGAGCCGGTGCGCGAGAGCTACCGCTCCGACGAGTCGCTTGAATGGACGCGGGTGCACGACCTGCCGGACTTCGTCTATTTCAACCACAGTATCCACATCAGAAAGGGTGTCGGCTGCGAAACCTGTCATGGACGCGTCGACCAGATGCCCTTGATGTGGAAAGAGAATACCCTGCTTATGGAGTGGTGCTGGAGTTGCCATGAGCAGCCCGAATCTCACCTGCGTCCCCGTGATCAAGTGTTCACGATGGGCTGGACGCCGCCTGAGCCGCAAAGCGAACTCGGGCCGAAACTCGCGGCCGAGTACAACGTGAAAAGCAAGTTGGATTGCTCTGTATGCCATCGATAACAACGAGCGACACAGATCAAGACCGCCTCGACCTGGCGGCGTTGCGCGCCCGGCTGGCGTCGGAGCGCGGCCGCCGTTTTTGGCGCAGCCTCAACGAGGTCGCCGAGACCGACGACTTCAAGAAGCTTGTCGACAATGAGTTCATCGAAGGTGCCTCGGAATGGGTTGAAACCCTTGGCCGGCGGCGTTTCTTGCAGTTGATGGGAGCGTCGGTAGCCTTCGCCGGGTTGCAGGGCTGCACGAGTCAGCCGCCAGAAATGATTGTTCCCGCGGCTCGCGGCCCCGAATACACCATCCCCGGCAAGCCCAAGTTTTTCGCGACAGCAGTACGCTGCGCCGGGAACGTGCAGGGCGTGCTCGTCGAGAGCCACGAAGGTCGTCCGACGAAGATCGAAGGCAACCCTGAGCATCCCGCCAGTCTCGGCGCGACCGATTCCTTCGCGCAGGCCTCGATACTCACGCTCTACGACCCCGACCGCTCGCAAGTTGTTGTTCGTGCCGGTGAGATCAGCCGCTGGACGAGCTTTGTCGGCGAGTTGAACCGCGAGCTCGAATCGCAAGCGATCAAACAGGGCGCCGGGCTGCGGGTGCTAACCGGCGCGGTCGCTTCCCCCACCATGGCTGCCCAAATCGAGCAACTCCTCGATGCTTTTCCGCAAGCCAAGTGGGTACAGTACGAATCGGCAGGGCGTTCTTCGGCTCGGGCCGGCGCGCGTTTGGCGTTTGGCGATGCCGCCGATGTCCACTACGACTTCAGCAAGGCCGATGTCATCCTCTCGCTCGACGCGGATTGCCTGACACAAGGCCCCGGAAGCGTCCGATATACCCGCGATTTCACCGCGCGGCGTCGCGCGGCCGACCACCAAGGCCCGGCCAATCGACTTTACGTCGCCGAATCGATGCCTTCAAACACCGGCGCGATGGCCGAGCATCGTCTTCGTGCACGACCGTCGGAAGTCGGAGAAATCGCAGCCACAGTCGCCAGCCGTCTGGGCGTCGAAACGAACACCACGGGCAACCTCAGCGAAAAAGCACAGCAGTGGCTCGATGCGGCCCTGGCAGACCTCGAAGGCCATCGCGGCACGTCGATCGTGGTCGCCGGAGATGGCCAGCCGGCCGAAGTGCACGCCCTGGCACTCGCCATGAACGCGCGTCTCGGCAACTTGGGTGAGACGGTCATCGTGACCGACCCCGTCGAGCATGCACCCGAAGATCCAACCGCCGGAATCACTCAACTAACCCAAGACATGGAAGCGGGCGCGGTCGAGCTGCTCGTCATGATCGGCGTCAATCCGGTCTACGACGCGCCGGCCGACCTGGAGTTCGCAAGCCGGCTCGAAAAGGTGCCGACCCGCATCCACCTCGGCCTCTACGAGAACGAGACAGCGCGCCTGTGTCAGTGGCACATACCGGAAGCGCATTCGCTCGAAGCCTGGAGCGACCTGCGCGCCTATGACGGCACAACGACGATCGTCCAGCCGTTGATCGAGCCTCTGTATGACGGCAAGTCGCCGCACGAGCTACTCGCCGCCTTGCTCAGGGAGCCCGGCGCATCCGGCCACGATATCGTTCGTACGCATTGGGAAGCTTGGCACAGCGCGCAAGGCCTTCAGGGCGAATTCGAGCTTTTCTGGCGACGATCACTCCATGACGGCTCCATCGCCGGCTCCAAAGCGGCTCCCAAGCAGGTAACCGTCGCTCAAGCCATTGAGGTGCCTTCCGTGCCGCCCGCCAACGGCGACCTTGAGATTCTCTTCCGTCCCGATCCAACCGTTTGGGATGGCTCATTCTCAAACAACGGCTGGATGCAGGAATTGCCCAAGCCGCTCACGAAGCTCACCTGGGACAACGCCGCTCTCATCAGCCCGGCCACCGCGGAGCGCCTCGGCCTGGCCAACGAAGATGTCGTTGATCTGACCATCGATGGCCGTTCCGTCGAAGCGCCTATTTGGATCGCGCCCGGCCACGCCGACGACGCCGTCTCCGTCACCCTTGGCTACGGACGCACCCGCGCCGGACGCGTTGGCGACAACGCCGGGTTCAACGCCTCGGTCATCAGATCATCGGCTAACTTCCTGCACGCGGGCGGACTCGCGGTTCGTGGCACAGGCCGTCGGCATCCGCTGGCCACGACCCAGGAACACCACAGCATGGAAGGCCGCAATCTGGTTCGCTCGGCGAGCCACGAGGCCTTTGCGGAAGACCCGCACATCTTCGAACACATGGGGCATCGCCCGGGACCGGAGATGAGTCTCTATCCCGGTCACAAGTACGAAGGCTATGCCTGGGGCATGGCGATCGATTTGAATTCCTGCACGGGTTGCAACGCCTGTATGGTGGCCTGCACGTCGGAGAACAACACACCGGTCGTCGGCAAAGATCAGGTTCTAGCGGGCCGCGAGATGCATTGGATTCGCGTCGACCGCTACTACGAAGGCGACTTGGACGATCCCGAAACGCATCACCAGCCCGTGATGTGCCAGCACTGCGAAGACGCACCGTGCGAGCCGGTTTGTCCGGTCGGCGCAACGGTCCACAGCTCGGAAGGCCTGAACGACATGGTCTACAACCGCTGTGTCGGGACACGCTATTGCTCGAACAACTGTCCGTACAAAGTGCGGCGCTTCAACTTCTTCCATTACAGCGACTACGAGACGCCCAGTCTCAAGATGATGAACAATCCCGACGTCACCGTCCGTAGCCGCGGCGTCATGGAGAAGTGCACCTACTGCGTGCAGCGCATCAACTCGGCACGCATCGACGCTGAAAAAGAAGACCGCGACATTCGTGACGGCGAGATTGTTACCGCTTGCCAGTCCGTCTGCCCGGCGCAAGCGATCGTCTTCGGCGACATCAACGACCCCGAAAGCCGCGTCTCGAAACTCAAAGCCGATTCCCGTAACTACGGATTGCTCGAAGAGACCGGCACGCGGCCCCGCACCAGTTACCTGGCAAAGGTGACGAACCAGCACCCCGACCTCGGCGGGGGGACCGGCGACGGAGGCGCGCATCATGGCTGACATGACGACGAAGCTTCCGCCGAACGGCGAACCGGCTCCGATCATCGAGCCCGGTCACACCTACGGCTCGGTCACGAACAAGATCAGCTCGATCGTTCTAAAGAGCGAAACGCCTCGGCTGTGGTACGTAGGTCTCGGCATCGGCGTCTCGCTCGTGATGGTGCTGTTTTATGCCCTCGCCGTGCTGGTCACAACGGGCGTCGGCGTTTGGGGCTTGAACATCCCCGTAGGCTGGGGCTTCGCCATTATCAACTTCGTTTGGTGGATTGGTATCGGCCACGCCGGGACGCTAATTTCAGCCATCCTGTTGCTTCTCAAGCAGGACTGGCGCACGTCAATCAACCGCTTCGCCGAAGCCATGACACTTTTCGCCGTGGCATGCGCGGGTATCTTTCCTCTCGTGCACGTCGGCCGGCCGTGGCTTGCCTATTGGCTGTTCCCGTACCCGAACACCATGGGTGTCTGGCCGCAGTTCCGTAGTCCGCTCGTGTGGGACGTCTTCGCGGTCTCGACCTACGCGACGGTATCGGCGTTGTTCTGGTACGTCGGCTTGATTCCTGATTTCGCGACGCTACGCGACCGCTCCGAGCCCGGCGTTAAGCAGAAGGTCTACGGCATGTTGGCCATGGGCTGGCGCGGTTCGGCGATTCATTGGTACCGCTACGAAACGGCTTATCTGCTGCTTGCCGGTTTGGCGACGCCGCTCGTAATCTCGGTCCACACGGTCGTCAGTTTTGACTTCGCGGTCTCGATGATCCCCGGTTGGCACGCGACGGTGTTTCCGCCCTACTTCGTGGCGGGCGCCATCTATTCCGGATTCGCCATGGTCGTTACCCTGGCGATTCCGCTTCGCAAGCTCTATAAGCTCGAGGACTTCATTACTACGACGCACCTCGACAACATGGGCAAGATCATCCTGGCGACCGGCATGATCGTCGTGTACGGCTACTTCATGGAAGCCTTCATGGCCTGGTATAGCGCCAGCATGTACGAGGGCTTCATGATCTGGAATCGCATGACAGGGCCCTACGCCTTCCAGTACTGGGCGCTGCTCACATGCAATGCGATCATTCCGCAGTTGCTGTGGTCGAGCAAGGTTCGCCGCAATACGGTATCGCTGTTCCTCATCGCCATCGTCGTCAACATCGGAATGTGGCTCGAGCGCTACGTCATTGTGGTCACGAGTCTGCACCGTGATTATCTGCCGTCATCGTGGGGCATGTATGCCGGGTCCAAATGGGACTGGGCACTCTACGTCGGCTCAATTGGACTGTTTATTTCATTGTTATTCCTGTTCATCCGCTTCCTCCCGATGATTTCGATCTTCGAGATGCGGACGTTGCTGCCGACTTCCGGCAAGCCGAGTAAATGATGGCTGAGCTAGCGACAGATCCGGGATTGCACGGGCTCATGGCGGAGTTCGATAACGCCGACGCTTTGCTCGCGGCCTCGAAGAAGACCTATGCCGCGGGCTATCGCCGCCTCGACGCCTTTTCACCGTTCCCCGTGCATGGTTTGTCCGAAGCGGTCGGATACCGCAAACGCCTTCTTCCCTGGCTTGTGCTGGCCGGCGGCATTCTCGGTGGCCTGGGCGGCTTCGCTTTGCAGTACTGGGTCTCGACCGTCGAGTTGCCCATGAACGTCGGCGGCCGTCCTCTGAATAGCTGGCCATCTTTCATCCCGGTCACGTTTGAGTGCACGATCCTCGGCGCGGCGCTAACCGCCGTACTCGGCATGTTGGCGCTGAATGGCCTACCGCGACCGAACCATCCGGTCTTCAACGTCGCGCGCTTCAGCCGCGCCAGCACAAACCGATTCTTCCTGCTCATCGAGTCGGCGGATGCACAGTTCGATCTGACCGGAACGCGTCAGTTCCTTGAAGAGTTAGGCCCCACGGAGGTGATGGACGTTGACAACTAAGCTCACCACCTCCTTGACTTCGCGGGCGTGGGTTGCCCTCGTCATCACCTTGCTCGCCGTAGCAACGCTAGGCTGCCGGCAGGATATGCATGATCAACCCCGCTACGAGCCCCTCGAGCGCACCTCGTTTTTTGAAGACCGCCGCTCAGGCAGGTTGCAGGTTGCCGGCACCGTCGCACGCGGGGAACTCAACGAGGACGCACACCTACACACAGGTTTGGTGGGAGAAGATCTCGCGACCACTCTTCCCTTCCCGCTTACGCGCGCCGATCTTGAGCGCGGACGCGAGCGTTTCGACATCATGTGCTCCCCCTGCCACGGACGCGTCGGCGACGGCGACGGCATGATCGTGCGGCGTGGGTTCCGTCGACCGCCTTCGTATCACACCGCCCGGCTGCGCGAGATGCCTCCAGGACATTATTTCGACGTGATCACCAACGGATTCGGTGCCATGGGAGATTTCTCCGACCGCTTGTCGGTCGAAGATCGCTGGCGCATCGTCGGCTACATACGCGCGCTGCAACTCAGTCAGGCGGCGGTCGTGGCCAACTTGCCCTCCGACGTCAGACAGGATTTAGAAAGCGCCTCAAGCGGGCAACAGAATTGAAGTAGAGAATGACGGACGCAACAACAGTCGATTCGGACCTGGCGCAACTGCAACGGCGTGCGCTCATTGTGGGCGTGGTGGCGTTCGTATTGTGCGCGGTGGGCGCGGCCATGAATCCGGCGCAGTTCTACCAGTCCTATCTGGTCGGCTATCTGTTCTGGATCGGGATTCCGCTCGGCAGCATCGGCATCATCATGCTGCACCACCTCGTCGGCGGCGGCTGGGGCTTCATCATTCGCCGTGCGTTGGAATCCAGCATGTGGACCTTGCCGCTGATGGCCGTCCTTTCGATTCCGATCATCATCGGGATGAGCGACCTCTATCTCTGGGCGCAACCTGAAGTTGTCGCGAACGACGAGATTCTTCAGTTCAAAGCAGGGTATCTCAACCCCAGCGGATTCATCATGCGGTTGGTCCTCTACTTTGTCATCTGGACAGGCTTGGGCTACTGCCTCAGCCAGTGGTCCCTTGAACAAGATCGCACCGGCGACGCGGCGCTGACGAACCGGCTCAGTTTCATCAGCGGTCCCGGACTGCCTGTGATGGCCCTGACAATCACCTTCTCGGTTATCGATTGGGCGATGTCTCTCGATCCTCACTGGTTCTCAACCCTCTATGGATTGCTCTTCGTGGCCGGTGACTTACTAGCGACCTTGGCCTTCGGCGTCTGTGTCGTGAGTTGGCTGGGACATAAGAAACCGCTCTCCGATTTCGTCACAACAACGCGCATCCATGATCTCGGCAATCTGATGCTGGCCTTCGTAATGGTGTGGGCTTACTTCTCGTTCTCGCAATACCTCATTATCTGGTCCGCCAACCTACCCGAAGAGATCCCGTGGTACATCCATCGCACCGGCCCCGGCTGGATCGCGATCGCCGTGTTTTTGCTTCTTTTCCACTTCGCGTTGCCGTTTACTCTGTTGCTCTCACGCCGCACGAAGCAGGCCGCATCAACCTTGATGTGGGTGGCGGGGCTCGTGCTCGTCATGCGGCTGGTTGATATCTATTGGCAAGTCGCGCCCGCGTTTAGCAAGGACGAGATTCATCTCCATTGGCTCGACCTGGCGGCGCCGATCGCCATTGGCGGTCTGTGGCTAGCGGCCTTCGCATGGCGGCTCAAAACCACGGCCCTGGTGCCGCTACAAGATCCGCGCTTTGCGGACCTCGCGAAAGAGGAGCATCACGCATGAGCGAAACTCCCCATCCGCCGACCAACACGCATGAGAAGTCCGACGCGCATCCGCGTCCGATCGCAATATTTGAGATCGGTCTGCTTGCTTGGGTCGTGATTTCGGCGGCCCTGATGGCGGGGCTATTCTTCTACTTCACTGACCGCGAGGCAGAGCTGGACGTCGACAGTTCGCCGCTCGCCAACACGCGTGAGCCCGCGCCAGGTCCCCGGCTCCAGGCCGACCCAACGACGGATATCGAATCCCTGCGCGCCGGCGAAGAACAGCTTTTGAATGGGTTCGGTTGGATCGATAGAGCCCAAGGCATCGTGCGCATTCCGATCGACCGCGCCATCGATATTGTTGCGGAACGAGGATTGCCCACACGAACCCAACCGGAGGCGAGCGAATGACATCTCTTCCCCACTTCCTTGCGGCACTCGTGTTGGCCGCCGTCTCTCTCTCCGCCCAAACCGGGACGACCGCCGGTGAGTTGCCTTTGAACCTCGAGGGCGTCGCGATCAACCAGAACCTCGACGGCCAGCTCCCGCTCGACGCGCGCTTTCGCGACGAGCAGGGGCGCGAAGTCGAACTCGGCTCCTTCTTCGGCAACAGGCCGGTGATCCTTGCCCTGGTCTACTACGAATGCCCGATGCTCTGCTCGTTGGAGCTCAAGGGCCTGCTGCGCAGCATCAAGATCGTACCGCTTGATCTGGCATCCGACTACGAAATCGTAACAGTCAGTTTCGATCCCGACGAATCATCGGAACTCGCCGCTAAATCCAAGGCCGAATACGTAGGGGGCTATGGCCGGCCCGGGGCTGAGGACGGCTGGCATTTCCTTACCGGCGACGCGGAGAACATCCGCCGCCTCACCGAAGCCGCCGGCTTCGAGTACGTCTATCAGCCCGAGACCGGCGAGTTCTCCCACGCCAGCGCCGTGATGGTCACCACGGTTGACGGCAAGCTCTCACAGTATTTCTACGGCGTCGACTACTCGCCAAAGGATTTGCGCCTCGCGCTCGTCGAAGCTTCGGAAGGCCGCATCGGCACGTTCGTCGATCAGGTTCTGCTGTTCTGTTTTCACTACGACCCGGCCATGGGCCGTTACACCCTGGTCGTGATGAACGTCTTGCGCGCGCTGGGCGTCCTGACGGTGCTCGCGATCGTAGGTTTCTTGTTCTTCTCGCTGCGGCGTGAGCGTCGCGCGCGGAACAATCCCTTAGAACACGGAGTGCGCGTATGACCCCGAGTTCGCCAACCATGCGGGGACACGAATAATTATGTGGGAAGGATTTCCACTTTTTCCGGAGCAGGCCTCGACGATCGCCCAAGGCGTCGACTCGTTGTATCTGTTTCTCGTCGGGCTCACCGCCTTCTTCTCGGTGCTGATCTTCACGGTGATCTTCGTCTTCGCCATCATCTACCGGCGGCGCAGCGAGGACGAGCAGCCGGAGGCGATCGAGGGCTCGAAAGCTCTTGAAATCTTCTGGTCCGTCGTTCCCTTCTGCATCACGATGGTGATTTTCACGTGGGGAGCCAGTCTCTACTTCCAAAACGCCCGTTCGCCCGAGGACGCCATGGAGATCAACGTCGTCGGCAAGCAATGGATGTGGAAGATTCAGCACCCCGAAGGTCAACGCGAGATCAACGAGTTGCATGTGCCCGTCGGCCGGCCCGTCAAGCTCATCATGACGTCCGAAGACGTGATCCACAGTTTCTTCGTCCCGGCCTTCCGTATCAAGATGGACGTGCTACCCGGCCGCTACACCACTGCGTGGTTCGAAGCGACCAAGCCCGGCGAGTTTCACCTATTCTGCGCCGAGTACTGCGGCAACGAGCATTCGAAGATGGGTGGCAAGGTTGTCGTGCTCGACCCGCCGGCCTACGAACGTTGGATCAGCGGTGAGGGCCAAGGCGAATCACTAGCCCAGTTGGGCCAGCGCCGTTTCGAGGAACTCCGCTGCGTCAACTGCCATCACCCTGGTTCAGGTGATCGCGGGCCCTCGCTGCAAGGCATTTTCGGGCGTGAGCGGCCACTGGACGACGGTAGCACTGCCATCGCCGACGAGGACTACTTCCGCGAATCAGTACTCAACCCTCGCGCCAAGGTTGTCTCCGGGTTCCAGCCCGTGATGCCGACCTTCCAAGGACAGATCACTGAAGAGCAGTTACTTGAGCTCATCGCCTATGTCCGGACGCTTGAGGGTGAACAAGGAGAGACGCCATGAGCGCGCTCAATGGCGTAGACGCCCCCGCCCGGGCCCCACGCCAAAACTATTTGAATGTGACCTACGGTATTCGCTCGTGGTTATTCACGCTCGACCACAAACGGATCGGACTGCTCTATCTCGGCTCCATCACGTTCTTCTTCCTGCTCGGCGGCATTTTCGCGGTCATGATCCGCGCTGAACTCGTCACCCCGGCCGGTGACTTGATGCAGTCGGAAACCTACAACAAGATGTTCACCATGCACGGGCTGGTGATGGTCTTTTTCTTCTTGATACCGTCGATTCCCGCCGTGATGGGTAACTTCCTGCTGCCGTTGATGATCGGGGCGCGGGATCTCGCGTTTCCGCGGCTCAACCTGTTGAGTTGGTATGTCTTCATGGTGGGCGCCATCGCCGCGCTCTTCGCGATCGCGCAGGGCGGCGTCGACACCGGTTGGACGTTCTACACGCCGTATAGCAGCACGTATTCCAACAGCGCCGTCGCCGCCACGGCCGTCAGCGTCTTCATCACTGGCTTTTCGTCGGTGCTGACGGGCCTCAATTTCATTGTCACGATCCACAAGATGCGCGCGCCTGGCCTGACCTGGTTCCGGCTGCCGCTCTTCGTGTGGGCGCACTACGCCACGTCACTCATCATGGTGCTCGGCACGCCGGTGCTAACCTCGGCGGTGGTGCTGGTCGCGATCGAACACTTACTCGGCATCGGCATCTTTGATCCGAAACTAGGCGGCGACCCGGTTCTCTTCCAGCATCTATTCTGGTTCTACTCGCACCCGGCGGTCTACATCATGATCCTGCCGTCGATGGGCGTGGTCAGTGAAGTGATTGCCTGCTTCTCGCGTAAACGGATCTTCGGCTACAACATCATCGCCTTCTCAAGTCTTGCGATCGCCGTCCTTGGGTTCTTGGTTTGGGGACATCACATGTTCGTCTCAAGCCAGTCCGTTTACGCCGGGATGATCTTTTCGTTCCTCAGCTTCTTTGTTGCGATCCCCTCGGCCATCAAAGTCTTCAACTGGACGGCCACCCTCTACAAGGGGTCAATTTCCTACGACACACCCATGATGTATGCCATGGGCTTCATCGGTCTGTTCACGATCGGTGGCCTTACCGGTTTGTTCCTAGCGAGCCTGGCGGTTGACGTTCACGTACACGACACCTACTTCGTCGTCGCGCACTTCCACTACATCATGGTCGGCGGCGCGCTTATGGGCTATATGGCGGCGATCCACTTCTGGTGGCCGAAGATTTCCGGACGTATGTATCCCGAAGGCTGGGGCCGCTTCTCTGCCCTCGTGATCTTCGTCGGATTCAACCTGACGTTCTTCCCGCAGTTCATCCTGGGCTACCTCGGGATGCCGCGACGCTATCACGTCTATCCGGAAGAGTTCCAGGTGCTGAACGTCATGTCGTCCGCCGGAGCAACGATCCTCGGCATCGGCTATCTCATCCCGCTGATCTACCTGATTTGGTCGATGCGCTACGGCCCGCGCGCGGACGCGAACCCCTGGCGAGCGAAGGGCTTGGAGTGGGAGACGACTTCGCCGCCGCCTACCGAGAACTTCCCCGCCACGCCGACCGTGACGGAAGAAGCTTACGCCTACGCGCCGAAAAAACGTGATGAGGAGGCCGTCGGTGTCCGCTAAAGCCGGAACAGTCGCGCACCAGTTCGACGACGCGCAACAGCAGCGCGAAGCGGCTGAGCTCGGTATGTGGGCATTCCTGCTCACCGAGTTGATGCTCTTCGGCGGTTTCTTCGCCGGCTATGCGGCCTACCGGTATGCTTATCCGGAGGCCTTCATCGAGGGCAGCAGCCACCTCGACGTGATGCTCGGCGGCATCAACACCGCGGTGCTCATCTTTAGCAGTCTCACCATGGCGTTAGCCGTGCGCGAGGCACAACTCGGCCGCCGCAAGGGCATCATCATCAACCTGATCGTCACGATCATCTTCGGCGTCGTATTCCTCGGCATTAAGGCCGTCGAATACTCGCACAAGATTCACGAGCACCTCGTACCCGGCCCGAACTTCCAACTCGACGTCGCGGCGTCGAACAACGTCCAGTTGTTCTTCTCGTTCTACTTCGCGATGACAGGCACGCACGCCTTTCACATGATCATCGGCATCGGGTTAATGATCTGGCTGATCATCAAAGCGCGTGGCGGCGACTTCTCACCCGAGTACTACGCGCCCGTCGAGATGACCGGTCTCTACTGGCACTTCGTGGATATCGTCTGGATCTTCCTCTACCCTCTTCTCTACCTGTTGGGGCGTCATTGATGTCGGAAAACGGTGCGCACGTTCTTCCCTTGAAGGTCTACCTGCTGATCTTCGCGGCTTTGCTGGCGATGACGGCTCTCACGGTCCAGGTCGCATACGTCGATCTAGGTTTCTTAAATACGATTGTTGCGCTGGGTATCGCGTGCTTTAAAGCATCGCTCGTCGTGCTCTACTTCATGCACCTACGCTACGCCGCCTCGCTTCCCAAGCTATTTTGGGTAGCCGGCCTGTTATGGTTCGTGATCCTACTTGGCATCACGATGAGCGACTATCTGACACGCCAGTGGATTGAGCAACCCCAAGGCTGGGAGCACGCGGCTGTCATCACAAAAGCAATGCTGGGCGTCTGACCATCCCTGGCATGGCCGGGCCGGCAACGAGGGAGAGATAACCGATGCAAGGCCCGCTAACGTATCACCTGGGTGAGGACCTCAACTCCGCTCTCACCACGGCTCTCACAGACTGGCGCGACAACAACAAAACCCAGCGCCTCTGGGATTGCGACGCTTCTCTCTGGACCAATTCCGACGAAGCCAACTGGCTCGGCTGGCTCGACATTACCAAGGCGCAGCTTGCCCAAGCAGGCGTCTTCTCGGATTTCGCGGCTGACATCCGCGCAGGCGGCTTCACCGACATTCTTCTGCTCGGCATGGGCGGATCGAGCCTTTGCCCCGAAGTGCTGTCCGTCACCTTCGGGCCGCAATCCGACAGTCCCCGGTTGCACGTCCTCGATTCCACCGACCCCGCCCAAGTCAAAACGTTCGAACAGAAGGTCGATCTCGCGAAAACTCTCTTCATCGTTTCGAGCAAGTCCGGCTCAACCCTCGAGCCGAACACCTTCAAGCAATACTTCTTCGACCGCGTCGAACAGACGCTAGGCAAAGGCAAAGCGGGAGTCCACTTCGTTGCCGTAACCGATCCCGGCTCCAAACTCGAACAGGCCGCCCGCCGCGACGGTTTCCGCCACACCTTCCACGGCCTCCCGAGCATCGGCGGACGCTACTCAGCGCTCTCCCACTTCGGCGTGATTCCCGCCGCCGCCATGGGCATTGACGCCGCCAAGTTCCTAGAACGCGCTGATGACATGGCCGCGGCCTGCTCCGCCGGCGCTCCAGCCGACACGAACCCCGGCGTTCTGCTCGGCCTCATCCTCGGACTCGCCGCCAAATCCGGCCGCGACAAGCTCACGCTCATCGCCTCGCCCACGCTCTACGACCTCGGCGCCTGGCTCGAACAACTCGTCGCCGAATCCACCGGCAAGCAGCGTCACGGCATCATTCCCGTCGACCGAGAACCGCTCGGTTGGCCCGATGACTACGGCAGCGACCGCATCTTTGCCTACCTCCGCCTCGAAGGCCAAACCGACCCCGTGCAAGACGCCGCTGTCGAAGCGATCGAGCAGGCCGGGCAACCCGTCGTCCGTCTAACCCTCCGCGATGTCTACGATCTCGGCGCACAGTTCTTCCTTTGGGAAATCGCCACAGCCGTCGCCGGTTCCGTCCTCGGCATCAATCCCTTCGATCAACCCGATGTCGAGGCCAGCAAGATCGCTACGCGCGCCATCACAGACGCATACGAGAGCACCGGCAAGCTGCCCGTCGAAACCGCCTTTGCGCAGCACGACGGCATCGCCTTCTTCGCCGACGACGCCAACGCCGCCGCCCTCCAAGCCACCACTCTGACCGGGCTCATCAAAGCCCATCTCTCGCGCATCACCGCCGGTGACTACTTCGCCCTACTCGGCTACATCGAGATGAAGCCGGAGCACGAAGGCGTTCTCGCACGTATCCGCCACAAAGTACGGGACGCAACCAAAGCAGCCACCTGCGTCGGCTTCGGCCCGCGCTTCCTCCACTCCACGGGCCAAGCCTACAAAGGCGGACCGAACAGCGGCGTCTTCCTACAGATCACCTGCGACGATGCCGCCGATCTCCCTGTCCCCGATCAGACCTACACATTCGGCGTCGTCAAGGCCGCCCAGGCACGCGGCGACTTTCAAGTCTTGGCCGAACGCGGCCGCCGCGCGCTCCGCGTCCACCTCGGCCCCGACGTCGCTGCCGGACTCGCCCAACTGGAAGCCGCTGTCAACGAGGCGCTAGGCTAAACACATGGCCACTGATCCGATCGGGATTACCGAGGCCGGCCAACCAGCGCCGCCCGCGGTCATGGTGATCTTCGGCGCGTCCGGAGACCTCACCAAGCGTAAGCTGATCCCCGCCCTTTTCAACCTCGCCACCGAAGGACTGCTCGCCGAGAACTTCGCGGTCGTCGGCCTGGCTCGCAGCGAAATGAGCCACGAGCAATTCCGCCAGAAGCTCACCGACGACATGAAGGAGTTCGCGGCGCACGCCGTCGATTCGGAGCTGTGGGCAAACTTCGTCAAACGCATCTACTACCTATCGGGCGACCTCACCGAGCCGTCATCCTACGAGCGCCTTCGCAATCTGCTCACCGAAGTCGACGGGAGCCACGGCACCCGTGGCAACTACTTTTACTACATGGCGACCGCGCCCAAGTTCTTCGCCCCCGTCATCGAGCATCTCGCCAACGCCGGTCTTACGGCCCAGGACGACGATCGCTGGCGCCGCGTCATCGTCGAGAAGCCGTTCGGCAACGACCTTGAAACAGCACGGCAGCTCAATCACGACATCCGCAACGTGCTCGACGAGAAGCAAATCTATCGCATCGACCACTATCTCGGAAAAGAGACCGTCCAGAACATCTTGGTCTTCCGCTTTGCCAACGGGATCTTCGAGCCCATTTGGAACAGGCGCTACATCGACCACATCCAGATCACGGTGTCGGAGTCGGTGGGTGTCGAGCAGCGCGGTGGCTACTACGAGAATTCCGGCGCTTTGCGCGACATGGTGCCGAACCACATCTTTCAGCTCATCAGCCTCACGGCGATGGAGCCGCCCATTTCGTTCGAGGCCGACGCCGTACGCGACGAGCAGGCCAAGGTGCTGCGGGCCATCCAACCGATGCAGCCCGAGGACGTACTGACCCGTTCCGTTCGCGGCCAGTACGGCGAAGGGAAGGTCGATGGTGAGACGTTAGCCGCTTACCGCGATGAGGCTCATGTGGCGCCGGGTTCAAGCACCGAGACCTTTGTCGCGCTCAAACTCTTCGTCGACAATTGGCGCTGGGCGCACGTTCCGTTCTATGTCCGCACGGGTAAGCGCCTGCCCAAACGGGCTACCGAGATCGTGATCCAGTTTCGCCGCGCACCCTTCATTCTGTTTCGGCAGACAGGCATCGAGAAGCTGGGCCGCAACCGCCTCGTCCTGCGGCTGCAACCGAACGAGGGTATCTCGTTGAGCTTCGGCGCGAAGATTCCGGGACCGGTCGTCCGTCTCGGCGAAGTCAATATGGACTTCCAGTACACCGACTACTTCGGAACCAAGCCCAGCACCGGCTACGAGCGCTTGCTCTATGACTGCATGCTCGGGGACGCGACACTGTTCCAACGCGCCGACATGGTGGAAGCCGGTTGGGGAGTCGTCGCACCAATCCTGGATGTCTGGAAGGCCTTACCTCCGCGGCATTTCCCCAACTACGCCGCCGGTTCCTGGGGACCCAAAGAAGCCGACGATCTCATCCAGGCCGACGGCCATGAATGGACCAAATGCGGCCCCGACAACCCCTCGAACGGTGGTTAGCGAAATCGGCTATTGAGTCTGCGTAACGCAGTGCTCTTCGTATGCCTGCTGCAAAACAGCGGCAATTTGCCCCGGGTCGCGCCCTTCGATCTGATGTCGGTGGAGCATGTAGACCGGCTTGCCGTCGCGAAATAGAGTCATTGACGGCGAAGAGGGCGGATACTCGGAAAGGATCTGCCGTACGTGCGCCACGGCCTCAACGTCACCGCCAGCGAACACGGTCGCCACCTTGTCGGGCTTCACGTCGCCTTCGAGCGACTTGATGACACCTGGCCGTGCCGATCCAGCCGCGCAGCCGCATACCGAGTTCGTCACGATCAGGACGGTCCCACCGTCCGGACTCAACAACTCGTCCACCTGCTCCGGCGTTCGCGCCTCAATCACGCCACGGCTCGACAGTTCAGCTCTCATGGGCGCAAGAAAATGTTCAGGATATTGCATAGTCCTATGTCCTCCTCTCGTCAGCTTAACAGGAGCCTCACGAAAGACTCTTGACGAGCTTAGTCATACCTAGCCTGCTTCCGATTCAAAGCCTGACCAGTACACCCCTCGGTGCTCTCGCCGCCCTTCCAGATGCGGGCTTGAGCTTGTCGCATGGGAGGTACTCCCTATAGTTCATGCTCCCGAACAAGGAAAGCTGAGGACTTGGAGTGATCTACGAAGTTCCCCTCATCCTCGAGGAGCGCGGCACTCAACTTCTGCCCCACAGGTGAACTCATCGCCTCAATCATGTCTTCTTCCGATTCAAACCACACTTCCGCCACGCCATCATATTCGGGAAGCATCCCTCTCGATGCCTTTAGTTCCGTGTTAGTCGCCGTGTTCATGGTGTGGGATTGCACATACTTCTTGGCCCGCATGTCGCCAGCGTGCTTCTGAAAGAAGGGACCATGCTTGTTGAGCCAATAGTCCTGAAACTGCTCACGAGTCATATCCTGATGACGACACAAACACATTATGAGTTTGATCAAGGTAAGTAGATCCCTTCAATTGTCAGGCTTGGTGATTCCGGGCGTCTTCGAGCAGACGCTTTGCCCGGGCGGGGTTGTAGACACCACAGGGGCAGAACCGCGCCAAAGTGGTAACCGCCTGGTCCGGGGTGCGGCGACCTTCACGAACCATGTCAAGCATCTTGCGCGCCATATTGAACGACACCATGCCGTGTCCGCACATCGTCGAAAGTTCAAGGACCTGACTGTTCGGAAGATGGTCGTGCGGATCGGTGAAGCCGAGTGAATACTCGACGCTGTGGCGATTCAAACCACAGCATTCACCGAGGTTCTTGGCGCCTTCGACCGACGTGCTCACGTTCACCGAAAGCCCGAGGTCGGCCTTAATGACGTCCTTGAGACATCCTTCGGCTTTCTCGCGGCTATCAAACACGGCCGCTACCGTACCCGATTTGCTGATCGCATCGATTACGCTCTCGCAATCAGCGTCAAGTTCGCGGTTCCAATGAACCGTCGGCTTTAAGCTCGTATCCGGCTTGTAGCTACCGAACTGCGAGTTACCCATATTGGCGGGCTTGTGCGAGGCGCAGATGCGGAGGAAGGTCTTGAGTTTATCGACGGCGCCTTCATCGTTCTTCCCTTTGCAAGGGATCGCGAAGATGATGTAGTCGTCGCTAAAACTCTCAGCGTCACCGTACCGGTGTAGCGTATTGGTCACTGACTTCCTCTCTGGCCTGCGCGTTGGTGATACGCCCCAGGCCCATGTTGGTCTTGGCGCGCGCGTGGCTGTAGCCGAGTTCCTCAAGTAGCGGCTCCAACTCCTTGTCTTCACCGTTCTCGTCGCAGCGCGTCGAGACTCCGATCGCTACCACCGTGTCGATCTGCTTGGAGACTTCCGCCACCGTGTCGAGCACAACAGGCACTTGATCAATCGTCGTCTTGATCTCGACAATCGCCGAGAGGATCTTTTCGTTGAGCAGGTCTTCCTTGAGATCACCCGTCGCCTTGTCGATCATCAGGTGGGTGATCGGGTTCTTCTCTTCAAAATGAATGTCGAGCTTCGACAAAGCTCGCGTCATCGTCTGGATGTGATGAAAGCGAACGCCCACGCCTGGCCGGCCGAATTCGATCACATAGCCGACTTCACCGACATCAACGCGGTGCGCAACGTCGTTCGTCTTAACCTCTTCGGTGCCGCGGCCGTGAATGCCGGTGGACTTGTGCTCTACCAAGGGGTCACTGAAGACCCGGCGCGCGATGCGAGGCCACTCGAGATCGTTGACGACGAACGCGGAGGTAGGGCAAACGTCAGGTTCCGGTTCAAAGCGGAAACGGAAGATCTTCGCCAACTTGCGCATCCCGCGCACCATCGTCGGGTTCAGGTGCTCGCCGCTCATGCGGGCACAAGTGCCACACTCGACGCACTGGTCGTGTTCGATCGTCGCTCGGTTGAGTGCAGGGTCGACGTAAATCGCACCCATTGGGCAGACTGGTATGCAGTTCGCGCACGCTACACACTTGTTGGTATCGATAAGCAAAGCGCTGACCCCTCAGTACTTGCGGTTCAGTTTACCATGGGTGTTCGGGCGTTCGCCCCGCCCCAGGCGCCTTCAAGATCGGGCACATAGGCGGACCCCGATCGGCCCAGCCATCGTTCATACGGCGCCTCGAATGGTAGCTACGGGCAAACGATTACCAAAGAATCCAGAGGCAGATTGTGCCCGTCATGAGCAGGAAAGCACCTGCCCACAAACCGGGCCGCCGATACCACGACAGGCCGCCGGGCCCGATGGCGAACGGATACTTCGGCATATCTTCCAACTGCTCTCTCGTTGACTCTAGCCATGTGCCCTCGCTGGCGGCCAAGCGCGGGACCGGCGAGGCGCCGGCGGCATCAGCGGCTCCGCGAAAAACGAGTCCCCGGATTTCCTCCTCGCTCGCCCAACCGCGCACCAGGCTGAACGCGACCATCGTTGCGCTGCACAGCAACACACTCCATAGATAGGCCCACCACGTATTGGTCCACCAAACCGGGAGCGGCCAACCCAGCATCTCGCCGAGTAGCGAACTCAACCCGTATAGCATGCCCACCACGAGACCAACGACGCCCGAACCGCGATGCACCCGCGTCAGCGCTCCCATCATCGTGACCGCGAACAGCGGAATCACCGCGACAGCCGCCAGTCGCAAATAGAAGGCAATCATTCCCGATTGGAGAAACGGCACATAGCCGAACGACAGCGCGATGATCACCGGCGTCGCCCAGCGCGACACCTTCAGGTAGTGAGCGTCATCACCGTCGCGAACGATGAACCGCGCATATATATCTCGCGTGAAGACTGCCGCTACCGACGAACCGATCGAATCGTAGGTCGAGATCCCCCCGGCCAGCACGCCCCCAACCACGACGCCGACGAGCCCCGGGGCGAGATAGTCCTGCACCAACAACGGAAACACGCGATCAACCGATTCGATCTCAGGATAGATCGCGCGACCCACCACACCCAACGTGATGTTGAACCACATCACAAACGCTGTCACGACGCTGGCCAGGGCCGCCGCCATCTTCATATCCCACTCGGACCGCGACGCCAGCATGCGCATCGCCTGCGAATGGTTCACAACGCAGTACGACGTCAGCGTCACGATCCAACCGAAGATCACCAGCGCCGGCGGCACCCCTGCTTCGCGCCGGCCGCCCACGCGCATCATCGAGTCCGCAAGCGCCGGGTCGATCGCCTGGAACCGCGCTTCGAGACCGCTCCAGCCGCCCACCACGTTCCAGACCGTCAACCACAACACGAGCGCCGCGATGAACATCATCACCGACTGCAACGCGTCGGTGATCGCCACCGACTTGAGTCCGCCACTCGCCGTATATGCCGCCGCCGCGGTCGCAATCGCGACGACCAGCCACCATGTTCCCGAACCCCAACCAGTGAGAATCGAGAACATCAGGTAGAGCGAGAAAGCGATGTTGCCGAGAACGTTCGTCCGGTTCTGAACTTGGATCAATGCGCTCAACACGCGCACCGATGGCCCGAATCGATACTCAAGGTACTCGGAGTTCGTGTACATGCCGCTGCGATAGAGCGGCAGAAAGACACCGTACGAAACGATGAACCACCCGATCGGCATCCCAAGCCACCACGTGGTGAGATTCGAGATGCCAAACGTGTACGCGCCCCCGACGACGGCTACATAGTCGCCGCTATCAACGGCGGTGGCGAACATCGAGAGGCCGACGATCCACCAAGGTAGTCCGCGCGCGGCAAGAAACCAGTCCGCGGCGGTCTTGGTGCCGCGAGAGAGGACGAGCCCATACCCGACGATGGCTCCATTCACGAGGACCACGATGAACCAGTCGAATGTCGTCATCAATGAGATGGACGGTCTGAGATGTCGAAAAGAGAGATCTCTGGCCGGCTATCCGGCGACCTCGGTTGCCGCCTTCGTGCTCGTCAATTCCTCTAGGTGCTGCCGAGCCGCGGCGAGGTGTTTAGCGGCGATCTGATCCACGGGTCCCCCTTCGGGGCGGGTATCGATCAGATCGTAGTGGCCATGATCGTCGCGCCCGCGGACGAGGACCGCCGGTTGGCGATGCTCAACCTGTACCTGCGCGACATCGGGGCGGATGTAGCGCGGCGCGAAACCGATGCGCTTGTTGTCGGAATGATTCGCGTTCGAGCCATGGATGATATTGACGTGATGTAGCGACATCTCCCCTGGTTTCAGAATGATATCCGCGACATCTTCTTCTTTCACGTCAACCTGAATTTCTTGTCCACGGCTCAGCAAATTGTCCGTAGCCCAGGTTTCCTTGTGCGGATGGACGGGCTCTTTGTGCGAGCCGGGGACGACACGCATGCAGCCGTTCTCGGGCGTGCTCTCGGTCAACGCGACCCAGGCCGTCGTCACGTCCATCGAATTCAACCCCCAGTAGGTCCCGTCCTGATGGAACGAGATGAAACCGGGATCGCGAGGCTGTTTTGGAAAGACGGAAGAGGCCCAACAAACGATATCGTGACCCAGGATGTCCTCCACCGCATCGAGCACACGCGGGTGATGGATCAGATCCCACGACCACGGGAAGTGCATGTGGGTGAGCGACAGGTCGGTCGCTTTCGGCCTGCCGCCTAGCGCCGCTTCGAGTTCTTCATACGCATCTCGGTAGCGCTGGACTTCATCCTCGGACAGCACCGCTATCGGCGACAAATACCCCTCGTCACGATACTGCTCAATCTGTGTTTGCGTTAGAACTTTCGGCACTCCAACTCCTCAAACAATGGGGTCGCCTCACCGCGCGGCCAGATCCACAATCGCTGCATCCGCCGGTGCCTGCTCGAATCCGCGCTGAATTGTAACAACTTTCTACCCGGCAACGTGAAACAGACAGCTAGCCGCATACCGCCCCTGTTTGCGAGAATCGGCCTTACAGCGTACGCGCTCCTTCTCGCATGTCTCTGCTCAAACCCAACGCCATCGCTCCCGACTTCGCGCTTCCCGACGCTCAGGGAAATCTCCATTTGCTCTCCGACTTGCGGAGCAGCGGACTGGTGTGGCTCACCTTCTTCAAGATCTCGTGCCCTACCTGCCAGTCGAGCTTGCATTTCATCGACCGGCTGGCCCGGAGGGTGAACGACCCCGCACCTGCTGTCTGGACGATCTCGCAGGATCCGCCCGATCACACAGAGATGTTCAACAAGGAGTTCGAGATTCGTGTGCCACAGCTATTCGATTCGGAAGAGGACAACTTTCCGGTGTCCGACGCCTATGGCATCCAAACCGTACCGACAACGTTCTTGATCGACCGGTCCGGCCGTATCCAGCAAGTGTCCGTTGGCTGGGATCGTGCTGAATTCGAAACCATGGCCTCCGCGCTAGCCACAGCCGCCGGCATGTCACCACTGGAGATCTTTGCGCCCGACGAACACGTCGACGACTTCCGGCCCGGGTGCGCCTCAAAGAACTAGCCCGTCGACACAACGATGACCGAGGAACCGTCCACCTTCGCACTCCCCGACCCACCACCGCCGAGCCATCTTCGCGGACGATTCGCGGCCTTGGGCCAAGCAACGGCGTTTGCAGTTCTGACCGTCGTTCTGTGGATACTGACCACCTGGCTTCTCTTTGGGCAATCGTGGATCGAGCACAGCCTTGTCCTCTCGGTTCTCTCGCTCGTCCCCGCCGTCTGCGCCTCCAACGCACTCTTCGTACTCCTCAACCCTGACGGCTCGTGGGACGCCCTCGGACTTCCCTGCTCCACGCGAGGCTTCGCCGATCTGGCGGGAGGCACACTGGGCGGAGCCGCCATCGCGCTGAGCGTCGTCAGCGTGCTGTGGTTGCTCGGGTGGATTGTCGCCGCGGAACCCAACTCGATTGCGGCAAACGGCGGCGAAGAGGTGGTCTGGTCGCCGGGGTGGGCCTATGCGACGATGATTCTCTTTGTCGGCGCCACTTCCGAGGAACTGCTCTTTCGAGGCTTCGGGCTGCAACAACTGATCCGGGCCTCGAATGCCTGGATCGCCATCGTTGGCACCTCGGTGGTCTTCGGCCTTCTTCACGCGGGCAATCCAGGAGCATCCACGGTTGGCCTCGTAAACACCGCACTTTTCGGCTGCTTGTTTGGATTTCTGCTCGTGCGCCGGCGCTCCTTGATGATCCCAGTCGGCGTTCATTTTGGATGGAACGTCACGTTGGTTGCTATCGGCGCCAGCCTCAGTGGCCTTAGAATTAGGGTAGTGGACGTCATGCTCACGTCCTCGGGCCCTGTTCTTTGGAGCGGTGGCCCCTACGGACCGGAGGCCAGCTTGATTACGAGCCTCGTAGTCGCTCTCGTGATCGCGATTGTCCTTTATCTGCCATCGAAACTCGAAACAGGGCCAAGACTATGGGATTGAGCGGAAGCATCCATCGAAAACGCCGTTTGCGTGCTTTGTTCGTTGTGCTAATCGCGGCGATCGCGTTGCCGGCATCGACGCAAGGCAAGATCAGCGAAACCGAGCGGGCTGAGATCATCCGCGAGATGATGGCCGAGCACGGCACGGCGAAAATTCTCATTCCCCGTTCGAAGAGAGCACTCGACCTCCGCACCGACGGCACTCACGACGAAGACGGCTGGGGAGACGCTCTCGATAAGTTCGGACCCGCCGCGCGTGTCGGCGACATGGTCGAAATCACCAAGGTGGAGTTCAAGGGACAGCGCCTCGTCATCGAACTGAATCACGGCATTAAGGGAGGTCGCAAGTGGTGGCATCGCGTGCAGGTCTCCGGCACAAGGAACCAGGGCACCATGCTGGGTTCCACGGCCGACGTGCATGCACCGGGCGGCACGAAAATCGCGGTGCTTTATGATGAAGATATACCGTCGATGCAGGCGGATGAGTTGCGGGCATTACTTGAGCCCGTGCTGGATTTCGAGCGCCGCTCCGCCGCGGAACTCTACGTCGAGAAACTCCCCGAAGAGTTTCAGGTCGCGATCAAAGAAAAGACCGTGATCGAGGGCATGGACCGAGACATGGTCTTGCTCGCCAAGGACCGGCCGGATCGTAAGGTACGCGATCTAAAGGACGGCATCGAAACAGAGGACTGGATTTACGGTGTCCCGCCTGGGGACGTAATCTTCGTGACATTTGAAGACGGTACGGTCATAAACATAAAGGAAACCTACGCCAACATCGGCGGGCAGGTGAAGCGCGACCCGGACCCCAACGAAGACCCGAACAACTAAGAAGGAAAACTATACATATGGCTGTCAAAGTAGGCATCAACGGCTTCGGCCGCATCGGCAGGAATGTTCTTCGTTCCGCACTAGGCCAATCGGACATCGACATCGTCGCCATCAATGACATTACCGACAACAAAACACTGGCGCACTTGCTGAAGCATGACTCGGTACTCGGCACGCTCTCCGAAGATGTGAAAGCGACAGACGAAGGCATTCAGGTCGGCGATAAGTTCTTGAAAGTCTTTGCAGAACGCGACCCCGCTCAGATTCCGTGGGCATCGGTCGGCGCGGAAATCGTGATTGAGTCGACGGGGCTCTTCACCAAGCGCGACGACGCGGCGAAGCACCTGCGCGACGGCGTCAAGAAGGTTGTGATCTCCGCGCCGGCGAAGGGTGAGGACATTACGCTCGTGCTCGGAGTCAACGACGACAAGTACGATGCCGCGAAGCACGACGTCATCTCGAATGCCTCGTGTACGACGAATTGTTTGGCGCCGGTTGCCAAGGTGCTGCATGAAAACTTCGTCATCAGCAAGGCGACGATGACGACGATACACAGCTATACGAATGACCAGCGCACGTTGGACCTAGCCCACAGTGACCTGCGCCGGGCTCGCGCCGCCGCCGTGAACATGATTCCCACGAAGACCGGCGCCGCCACCGCAATCGGCCTTGTGATGCCGGATCTGAAGGGTAAGTGCGACGGATTCGCGATCCGCGTACCGACGCCGAATGTGTCCGTGGTTGATTTGGTAGCCGTCGTCGAAAAACCAACGACAGCGGAAGAGATCAACGCCAAGTTCAAGGAAGCCGCGGAGGGTGAGCTCAAAGGCATCCTCGGTTACACCGAAGAGCCGCTCGTTTCGACGGACTTCATGCAAGATCCGCGGTCCTCGATCGTCGATGCGTCGATGACAAAAGTCATAGGCGGCGATCTCGTCAAGGTCCTGGCTTGGTATGACAACGAGTGGGGCTACTCGAACCGTGTGATCGATCTCGTTCGCAAGATCGGCAACTAGGTTCCCGGAATTGAAAGGGTGGCGGGCACGCCGTGCCCGCCACCTCACACGCCAGCCTCAACCGCTTCGATGACTCACCGAACCATCCGCGACTTGAACCTGCAAGGCAAGCGCGTCTTCATGCGCGTGGATTTCAACGTGCCTCTGCAAGCAGACGGCCTTACGATCACGAGTGACACCCGCATCCGCGCCGCGCTTCCCACGGTGAAGGCTGTGCTTGACGGCGGAGCATCGCTCATCCTGGCTTCACATCTGGGAAGGCCCAAGGGTCAGCCCAATCCGAAGATGAGTCTCAAGCCCGTCGCGACACGGCTGGCGGAGTTGCTTGGTCGTCCCGTCGCGATGGCGTCGGACTGTGTTGGTGACGAGGTCGCCGCGCAAGCCCAGTCGCTCAGCCCAGGGGACATTCTGCTTCTCGAGAACCTGCGCTTCCATGCCGGCGAAGAAGGCAACGACCCGGAGTTCGCCCGAGCCCTCGCAGGCCTTTGCGACACTTACGTCAACGATGCATTCGGGGCCGCTCACCGCGCCCATGCATCAACCGCGGGCATCGTCGAATACGTTTCCGAAGCCGCGGCCGGCCTGCTGATGGAGCGAGAGCTGAAGTATCTCGCAATGGCGGTACGTGAGCCCGCGCATCCTTACATCGCGATCATCGGTGGCGCGAAGATCTCGGGCAAGATCGACGTGATTCGCAACCTGCTCGATATCGCCGACAGAGTCTTGATCGGGGGAGCGATGACATACACCTTCTTGAAGTCTCAGGGCATACCGATTGGCGACTCGCTCGTCGAGAACGAGAAGCTCGACCTCGCCGCTGATCTACTCAAGACCGCCGGCAACCAACTCATGCTTCCCCAGGATCATGTCGTCGCGCCCGATCTCGCCGCCGACGCGCCAACGCGAATCGTCGACGGCGCCGACGAACTTATCCCCGAAAATTGGAAGGCGCTCGATATCGGTCCGGCGACCATCACTTCCTACAGCGAAGAGATTTCCAAAGCGAAGATGATCGTCTGGAACGGTCCCATGGGGGCTTTCGAGATCGAGCCTTTCGCCACGGGTACGATCGCGGTCGCGAAGGCCGTAGCCTCGTCGGGCGCCACTTCGATCGTCGGAGGCGGCGACTCTGAAAAGGCTATTCAAGTCGCGGGCGTCGCCGACAGCATCACCCACATCTCGACGGGCGGCGGCGCATCGCTTGAGTTCCTGGCTGGGAAGACACTGCCCGGCGTGGCGGCGCTTGAGACGGCCTAGAAGGAACCGACCCTCGGCGTCCACTCCGCCTTGAGCCGCAGGGGCTTGAAGCGGTACTTCACGATGCACCACAGTGCTCGGAAGCCGTCCTTCATGCCGATTTTCTTTCCCTCGTCGTACGTCCGCCCGTGATAGGCGATCCCGACTTCGTAAATCCGGGCGCCGACCTTGGCCAGCTTGCAGGTCACTTCCGGCTCGAAGCCGAAACGGTCTTCCTCGAGCGGGATCGCCTGAATCAACTCACGCCGGAAGACTTTGTAGCACGTCTCCATGTCGGTGAGGTTCAGGTCGGTCGTCATGTTCGATAGCAGTGTCAGGACTGAGTTACCCACGGAGTGCCAGAAGTAAAGTACGCGGTGCTCCCGGGTCGTGATGAAGCGCGAACCATACACGGCATCAGCCTGGCCGCGGTCGAGGGGCTTGAGCAGTTTCGCGTAGTCTTCCGGGTCGTATTCGAGATCGGCGTCTTGCACGATGACATACTCGCCGCGCGCCGCCTCGAACCCTGTCCGCAGGGCTCTTCCCTTCCCCATATTGCGCTCGTGATGGAGCACGGTAAGGTTCGAGTGTTCTTTGAGACACTCGGCGAGCGAGTCACGAGTCCCGTCCGTCGAATAGTCGTCGACGACGATTAGCTCTTTGTCGACAGGGACGCTATTGACGCGCCGCAGAATCTCCGCGACGGTGTCCCGCTCGTTAAAGACAGGTATGACAACTGACAGTTTCATTTAAAGCGTGTGTGCGTCCCCGTCTAACTAGACTACACGGAGCATATGCCCGACTGGTCTACGAGGATATCCCGAGAAGAGAAGCAGAACCCACCTAGTCTAACGAAGAACCTTGTCGGGACGTCAAAGGAGTACTCCTCCGTAACAATACGGCCCATGCTCACTTGAAGCCCCACCGCGATAGGTGATAACCTGCGCTTCAGTCCGGTGAAACCCGCCGGGAGACAACCAATGATCCGAAATAGCCTCACCATCGCCCTTCTGTTGACCATCGCAACGGCACTCACCGCGGCCCACCATGAAGAGGGCTTCACGCAGATTTTCGACGGCAAGTCTCTCGAAGGCTGGAACCTTATCGGCAAGACCGGCCAAGGATATCTTGTCGAAGACGGCAAGCTTGTCTGCCCGCCCAAGGGCGGCGGCAACCTGTTCCACAAGAAGGAATACACCGATTTCGTGCTGCGCTTCGAGTTCAAGCTTGCGGATGGATCGAACAACGGCCTCGCCATACGAGCACCGATGCAAGAAAGCAGTCTTGCGTATGAGGGCATGGAGCTACAGATCATCGACGACACGAGCGAGCGCTACAAAGACATCGAGCCGTGGCAGAAACACGGCTCGCTCTACCACGTGTTTCCCGCGAAGACCGGTCATCTCAAGCCGCGCGGCGAGTGGAATCAGGAAGAGGTCACGGTCAAGGACCGCACCGTCAAGGTCGTGCTCAACGGGCACACCATCCTCGACGTCAACATGGACTACGTGAAAGACCCGGAGATCATCGCCAAGCACCCCGGATTGAAGCGCAAGTCAGGGCACATCGGATTCCTCGGCCACAACGAGCCGATCGCATTCCAGAATATCCGGATCAAGGAACTGTAGAAGGCGCGGCAGTCGACCGCTAAAGATCGCGGCGGCCTTCCATGGCCTCCATCATCGTTGCCTCGTCGACGAACTCGAGCTCCGATCCGACCGGGATACCCATTCCGAGCCGGCTCACTCGGACGTGGAGCGGCTTTAGCAACCGCGCCAGATAAGACGCTGTCGCCTGCCCTTCCGTCGTCGGGCTCGTGGCAATGATCACTTCCTCGGTCGCGCCTTCGCCGAGGCGCTCGATCAAGTTCTTCAGCTTCAGGTCTTCCGGACCGACGTTTTTGAGCGGCGCGAGTACGCCGTGGAGAACATGATAGAGCCCGTTGTACTGGCGCGTTCGTTCGACAATTGAGATATTCGCCGGCTGCTCAACGACGCAAATCGTCTTCGGTGAACGATTCGGGTTGCTGCAGAACGGGCACAGCGCACCTTCCGAGATATTGTTGCAGCGCTCGCAAAGCTGAATGGCGCTACGCATCTCGAGAATGGCGTGCGCGAGGCGGTCGGCTTCGTCCTTTTGCGCGCCCAACAGGTGGAATGCCATGCGCTGAGCGGATTTGGCGCCAATGCCCGGCAGCCGTTTTAGTTCGTCAACGAGCCGGGACATCGGCGCGGCAAGATCACTCATTGCGCGGTTCCCTAGAGCATCCCGGGAGGCAGTCCCATGCCCCCGAGCATGCCACCCATCTTGCCTTGCGCTTCGTCGTCGACGCGCTTGGCGGCTTCGTTGACCGCGCCCCGCACCATGTCCTGGAGCATTTCGCGATCTTCCATGGCGTCCTGTTCAATCTCGATCGCCAGTACGTTCTTTTGGCCGTCCATCTTGACCGTGACCATGCCGCCACCGGTGGAGGCTTCGACGCGGATCTCAGCGATCTGCTGCTGAAGCTGCTCCTGCATCTTCTTGGCTTGCGCCATCATCTTCTGCATATTGCCCGGGTTCATTGTGTATACCCCTTTAGATTTCTAACGTCCCCGACTTGCCCGGGAAAGGCTTTTTGGACCATCTGCACGGCGGGGTCAGCCAAGGCGCGTTCCTTGAGATCACTCGCTTCGGAGTCACCAGCGCCCCCACCTGGAGGAACGGGCCTGTCAACGGAAACAATTTGACTTACTTCCGTTTGATCCAAATTGTCCCCCAGTCTAACACGCACTTTTCGGCCGACAACCTTCGCCACGACGGGCTCGAACGAGCCCAGATCGAGTTCCAAGGTCATCCGGTAATCTTCCGATGTGCGGACCAATACTTCCTCGCCTTCGAGAACGACTGAGCCGTGTTCAATGGCATCTGCGAGGTGGTCAACGTTGTCTTTGAGCAGCGCAGCCAAGACCTGTGAGCGAAGGTCGCCGGCGGGCGCGGATTGTTCGGCGGTCCCGTTCGTTGGTGCGGGCGCGGGATCGGGTTGTACCTGTGGCCTGGGCTCCGGTGGGAGTGGGGGCAGATCGGCAGACGCGGCAGGAGCGGAGATCGGCTCCGCCGGCATTGGCTCAGAAACCGGTGCGGGGGCGGGCTTGGGTGCGGGCGCCGCCGCGACAGCAGCGGATGCTGGGCTTGCGGCACTCGACGAGCTTCTTCCCGCTGCCCCACTTGAACCCTTGCCGGAACCGGAGTTACCGGCGCCGCCCAAACCGGCCAATACTTGTTCGATGGGCTGCAAATGCCCGGCGTAGACAAGCTTCAAAAGGCCAATCTCAAGCCGGAATCTCGGCTGTGCCGCCGACTGCAAATCTCGATAAAGCTCAAGCACCAGTTGAACGTAGCGAGTCAGATCCTCTTGGCTGAAGTCGGCCGCATGCGCCGTGAGGCCTTTGCGATCATCCGGGCCGGCGCTCACGAGCCGTGTGTCCGCGCCCGCTACTTTCAAGACCATGAGATTGCGGAAGTAGCGCACGAGTTCGCCGCAGAAGTGCTGCACGTTGCGGCCTTCACTCAAGACCTGATCCGCGATGCCGAGCATCGCCGACGCGTCGCTTCCTTTGAGAGCCGCGATGATGCCGTCGGTGACCTCGCTCGGGATCGCACCCAGCAGGTCGCGTACCGGCTTGGCTTCGAGCCGATTGCCGAAGCAGGCGATCGCCTGATCTAGGGTCGAGAGCGCATCGCGGATGCTGCCGTCACCGGAGAGCGCAATCGTGACGAGGGCATCCTCCTCCGCCTCAATGCCTTCCTTCTCGCAGATCCGCTGCATGTGCGCGACGACGGGGCCGAACTCCACGGCGCGGAACTGGAAGCCTTGACAGCGCGAAACGATCGTCGCCGGAATCTCGTGCGGTTCCGTCGTGCACAGGATGAAGACGACCCACTCGGGCGGTTCCTCCAACGTTTTCAGCAGGGCGTTGAAGGCGTCGGTTGTAATCTGGTGCGCTTCGTCGATGATGAAGACCTTGCGGCGGTCTCGCACCGGACGGTAGCGAACGCTTTCTCGCAGCTCGCGGATGTCGTCGATGCGCCGGTTCGAGGCGGCATCGATCTCGACTAGGTCCATTGAGTTGCCGGCGGCGATCTCCTTACAGCTTGCGCATTCGAGGCACGGTTCGGAACCAGCCCCCTTCTCGCAATTCAGACACTTGGCGAGGATGCGCGCCATGGTCGTCTTGCCGGTGCCGCGCTGGCCCGAGAAGATATAACCGTGCCCGACGCGATCTTGGACGAGCGCGTTGCTCAGCGTCTGCTTGACGTGGTCTTGATTGACGACGTCCGCGAAGCTTTGGGGACGGTATTTGCGCGCGATGACTTGATACATGGCACGCTCAGCATCGAACGGAGAAGCGGGCGGTAAATCGGTGCCCGAGACGCCTGTTTGACGGTTCGAGAAGGCCGTTGGTGATCGTAAAGGGCCCCGGGGAATCCGCGGCACGCGGCAGAGGCCGTTACCGTTGCTTCCTTCCGGACCTGGCGGAGTTCACAACATCCCGCTGCACAGAGCCCGGGGCCCGAATACCCATCCTAGCACGCGGTTTGGCTGGGCAAAACGGCGTCGCGGAGGGCCTCAAAAAAATGGGGACAGTCCACGGCACGATACTCCAACAACCTCCGAGTAATAGAACGGTGTTTGGTACAGTCCCCAATTTTTTGTGGGCCCTGGGAGCCCGTGAAACGGCTGTTATACTGCCTTCCGGCTAGCCTGTCGAACGGATGTCCCTCTCAAAACGCTATTGGGTTCGATTACTATTCCACCTTCATCAGGCGAAGCTCCGGGCGGGCTCGCTGACAGCTCGTTTGCGTGGCCAAGCGTACGAGCGCCAACTCGAGCACGAGATCGAGGAATACGGCCGCGTCCATGCCGAGGGCAGCGATACGCCGGTGCCGTTGATCGAACCGGCTCCGGCGTCTTGGCTGGACATGCAGGGCCGCGCGGCTGCTCGTATCCGCGCGGCAACCGGTGACGATATGCAGGGCCATGTCTTGTCGCGCCTGCGTGGTCGTGATGGCGTACGGATGTTGTCGCTCGGCTCGGGGCCCGGCGGGCTGGAGCTAGAGTTTGCGCGTGAAGCGCCGTCGGCGAAGATCGTCTGCGTGGACGTCAATGAAGGCCTGCTGGATAAAGGACGTCAACAGGCCGCATCCGAGAACCTTTCCGTCGAGTTTCAGCAAGGAGACCTCAACTCGATCGAACTACCGGCGGAGGAGTTAGACCTCGTGTTCTGCCATGCGTCGCTGCATCACCTCACGGAATTGGAGCACGTGTTCGGGCAGATCAAGCGCACGTTGAAGCCCGGTGGGGAGCTGATCGCGGTAGATGTCGTCACACGGCACGGCTATCGCATGTGGCCGGAGACCCGCAAGGTTATCGACGATATCTGGAAGACCTTGCCGGACCGGTACCGCGTGAACCATACGGCCTACCACGTCAAGATGACCGACGAAAAGATGTTCGAGACCGACGCTCGACGATTCAACATGGAATGCGTTCGCTCGGAAGATATCCTGCCGTTGCTTGACGCTGAGTTTGAGAACGTGGCCTATGTGCCTTATTTCAGTTTGTGCCGCCGGTTCTTTGACACGATGTATGGTCCGAACTTCGACCTGGAACGGCCTCTGGACCGGGCGATTCTGGGTTGGATTTGGGCGCTTGATTGCCACTATCTGGATACGGGTGGGCTCAAGCCGGAGACGTTCTTTGGGATCTACCGTTGCCCCTGAAGAGATGTTGATTGGGGCCGATGCAGGTTTTGGCAGATTCTGTCACCCGGGCAAATTTGAGCGGGCGTAGGCTTGATACGAAACTTGCGGCGGGTGGTGGGTTCGCAGGTTTGGCGGTTCGGCCATCCTGACACCTCTGCGGGGTTCATTCGATTTTCGGGTTGAAACCCACGGTTCCGCCTTCGGCTCCACCGTGGGCTACTTTCCGGCCGCCCCTTTGGGGCTTAGGTTTGTTGGCTTGTTTGGGTTGTGTCGGGGTGGAAGAGGTTAGAGCGGTGTGGATGTCGGACCGGACGTGTGTTGCCCTGGGGGTGGGAAAGGCCGAGGATCTCAAAACCGAGATCCGCGCTACGGGTTTGAGCGTGGGTTTTGCGCACAGGTATGAGTGAGTGGTTCATAGATTTGCCGTTGCATCGGCCGTTGGCCGAGCGCGGAGGCCGCGTGCAACGCGGCCCGGCACACCGCAGGTGTGCGCCACGAAAGACAAGAGCTGAGGCGCAAAGGCAACGTCGTTGCGATTGACGATCCTTACCGACTTGGTTTGAAGCTATCATGCGGCGTCAAATTTTCTGGGCTATTTGGGGGCTAAGTGGTTGATAGGGTTGGGTTGAAGTTGTCGTGACCGGACTGATCGCGAAACACGTTTCTTGTAAAGGCGCTAGTGCCGCAAAGTCGCCACATTGAAATGGGTTTGGATCAGCAGGCTCGCATGTTCCGGTGGGCCTGAGAACCAAAGACTCGGTTCTCGGCAAGGCTGGAGCCTTGCGCCACTAGCGCCTTTGGGTTCGGTTGGTGGTTTGAGGCAGCTAGTCCGCGGACACTACCACGGGGTTTGCCAACAAAGTCGCGAGGGGGGTTGCGTGCCAGCCTTGGGCGCGTTTGTCCCAATAGAGGTCACTGAGCCGGCGTGTCAGCGATCCGGGTTCGCCGTTGCCGATGGCGCGATCGCTTACCTTCGTGATCGGGATGACACCGCCACCGGACGAAGAGAGAAATGCTTCATCGGCGGCGTAGAGATCGCCGGGTGTGAGGTCGGCTGCTTCGGTGGTCAGCCCGAGCTCCTGGCAGAGGTCGAACACGGTCAATCGCGTGATGCCTTCGAGGATATTGTCGCCCGGCGTCAACACACGGTCACCCTTGACGATCCAGACGTTGAAGCCCGGACCTTCCGTGATATAGCCGTCGGTCGATAGCAGTATCGGCTGATCCGCGCCGTTGTCGAGCGCTTCGAATTGGCCTCGTGTGAGGTCCATACGATTGAAGCTCTTGACGCGTTGATTGATCGACACGTTGGGCGCACGGCGCGTCTCGACGATCCACAGATGGGCTCCCGTTTCGATCCGTTCCTTCGGAACGACCCAGTAGTAGGGCACGGCATAGGCATGGAACTCGTTGACCGAGGTGCGCGGGTCGCCGAACGCCACGCCGCCGCCATAGCGTCCGCGGGTACACATGAAGTAGACGATGGCTCGCGAGAGGCCGGCCTCGTCGACACAGCGCGCTAGGACCTGCTTGATCTCGTCGTCGGTGTGGGGCGGCTTCATGCGCACGTATTCACAGGACGCGCGGAACCGCGCAAAGTGGTCGTCCAGCCGGAAGAAGCTGCCGTCCCAGACGGAGACGGCGTCGAAGACGACGTCGCTCTTGGTGAACGCCGGATCGAGGATGGGGATGGCAGCCTGCTCGACGGGGATGTACCGCCCCTGCGAATATGCCACGCCTTGGGATTCAGCCATGGTTGTAGCCTACTTGATTGCGAGCCCGTTGGGGCCTTTCCACGGGCTGCGCCCGCGGACGCGCGGATTCACATCCGCGCCTCTTTCCCTTCTGGCATGACCTATCGAGGAAGATGAACGCGCCGCAGCCAAGTCTCGAGCGCGTGGTAGTGATCAATGTGGTCCGGGGCGGAGTTGCCCGCGAAGCCCAGCAGTTCAAACTTGCCGGCGCGAACGTGACTGATTTGCTGCATCCCAAGCGGCCCCCACTTCAGGACGGGACGGCGTTTGAGTCCCAGTTGAGCGAGCAGGTAGTCGGCCGTCTCGGTCGTGCTCGCAAAGGTGCCGGGGAAGATCGTCGAATGGGTGATGAGCATCTGCTTCTTGCCCGCGACCGCTCGCTGTGCGAACTCGACGAAGACATCAAGGTCGTTGCCATCGACGGGGCCGGGCTTGCCGTCGTCGGACTTGGCGGGCTCATAGCCTGCGTGCATCCCGTCGACGAGGACAACGGCGTCAACGCGGTCCCAGTTCGCGGGGGTCCGGAGAATTTGGCGAATGGCGCCATAGCCGGCGCTGAAACCGGAGAGGGTGATGGAACTGAACTCCATCGGGCGGTCCGCGTCGCGTGCGCCCCCCGCCGCGGCCAGAAGATTGGCGAAGCTTTCAGGGTCTTCAAAGGGTTTGGCGTAACGGGACGAGCCCGCGCCGAGATAGGCCGTGATGACGGCAGCATCACCCTTGCGCCGCGTGGCGGCGACTTCGGCGACCCAGGGCTGCCCTTGGAAGTGGATGATCAGCGGCAGGCGGTCGCGCTTTTCGGCGGCGGGGGTGAGCAAGAGATCGCCGACGGGGAGTTTGAACCGCTTACCGTTGACTTGCTGCTCGGGCAGGCGTTCGTGACGCCGGGTGGACTCGACCATCGGCGACGGGTTCTGTGGAAGCTGGGCAGCGGCTTGGGGTGCGCAGGCCGCCAGCAGAGTGGCGAGGAGCGCTGTGTCGAGGGCTTGGGATCTGAGGGGCAAAGGCAAAACCGTTGCGAATAAGTCTAGCCTCCCACGTGCGTTCGTGTTCGCGGGCATCGGCCTTTGGCCGATCGCGGAGGTCGCGCACAGCGCGGCAGGGAACTTCTTGGGGCACGGCACAGCCGTGCGCCACGATATGGGCCACCGTCACAAACGAGATCGGTGCGGACAAGGTCCTTTGGATAGAATTAAGGGGCCATGGCTGAAGCTCAGGAATCGACGTCAGCTCGCGTATTGATCGTCGACGACGAAGAGGACCAACGAAACGGCCTGGCGAGCCTCGTCTCTTCGTGGGGCTTCACGGTCGAAACCGCGTCGGACGGTCAGGACGCGCTCGACAAGCTGCAGATATTCTCGGCACAGGTCGTGGTCACCGACCTGAACATGCCGCGCATGGATGGCTTCGAGTTGCTGGAGCATCTGTCCCGCGAGGGCGAAAGCCCGGTTTCAATCGTACTCACCGCGTTTGGCAGCATCGAGAACGCGCTCAAGACGGTCCACGACCTGGGGGCATTTTGGTTCCTCGAGAAGCCGATTCAGGCGAACGCGCTGAAGGTTCTGCTGTCGCGCGCCGCCGCGCAGGGTCGTCTCGCCAGCCAGACCGAACTCCTGCAACGCGAACTGAGCTATCGAGGTGTTCTCGAAGATCTCGTCGGGCCATCGAAAGCGATGCAGGAAGTGTTCTCGCTGATCCGGCAGGTGGCGGGCAGCACGGCTGCTGTGCTGGTGACCGGCGAAAGCGGCACAGGTAAGGAATTGGTTGCCCGGGCGATACACAAGCTCAGCCGGAGGAGCGACGGGCCATTCGTAGCCATCAATTGCGCCGCCATGCCCGAGACGCTGATGGAGAGTGAGCTATTCGGTCATGAGAAAGGCGCGTTCACGGGCGCGTTGCAGCGGCGGGCCGGGTGCTTTGAACTCGCCCACAACGGGACACTACTACTCGACGAAATCGGCGACATGCCCTTCGGCACGCAGGCCAAGCTGTTGCGGGTGCTGGAAGACTCAAAGGTCCGGCGACTCGGCGGAAGCCAAGAACTCAAAGTCGATTCCCGTGTGATCGCGTCCACTAACAAAGAACTGGCAGAATCACTGAAGGAAGGCTCGATGCGGGAGGATCTTTACTACCGCCTCAACGTCTTCCATATTCATCTGCCACCCCTGAGAGAACGCTCGGACGACGTTCTGCCGATCGCGGAAGCCCTGATGGGCGGCATGAATGAGAAGCACGAATGCAAGGTTGTGGACTTTCACCCCAACGTGGCGGAGAAGCTGCAACGATATTCGTGGCCGGGCAATGTCCGCGAATTACGCAATGTAATAGAGCGTGCTGTGATCCTGGCCGGGGAAGGAACAATTCTTCCTAGTCATCTAATCGGTACGCTGAACGAACAGGGACCAGTCTCGACCGCATCGACAGATCCGAACGAGCTGTCGTTGCGGGTAGGCACGACCGTCAAGCAGGCCGAGAAGGCGCTGATCCTGAAGACGCTCGACCACACCAAGGGCAACAAGACGCGGGCCGCCCGCATTCTCGAGGTCAGCCTCAAGACGCTGCACAACAAGGTCAAGGAATATAACGCTGACTCTGAATCCGCGGAAGAGCCGGCGGGTGAGGACTAGCTCGTCTCGCCGGGCTGCCGGGCACACGAATGTCTCTTCGGGCGCGCCTTCGAACCTTCATCATCCTGCTCGTGGCCGTCGTTGTCGGCGTGCTCTCGGTCATCAACGTCCGGGACGCAATCGAGACCCGGCTGAGTGACGCCCTTTATATCGCGGAGAGCAACGCGCAGGTTGTTGAGAGCTTCCTGATTCCACTGGTGAACGAGGAAGCGGCTCGGCGCATCCCACAGCCGGAGACACTCGACGAAATGACCCGCGTCTGGGTACAGATCGTCGAATTGGACGCGGATCTTGCTCTGTTCCTACAGCGGATGACCGGCGGCGCTCGCTACATCGTCGAGATCGTCGTGACCGGCGAAGACGATCGCATCCTCGCGGCATCATTGCCTTCAAGGCAGGGGCAGAAGTTGGAGCTGCCACCTGAGCTCAACGAGTTCACGGCGCGAACAGTTTGGGAACGAGTCAACGAGATCATCTTGCCGAACAAAGACTACCGGGTCACGCGCGAACTCGGCTTGCAGGGTGAAGAAGATCCCATCCTACGAGTGCATGTCATCGTATCGACGGCGCTTCTGCGTGATGAAATTCTTCCGCAGATCATCAACCTTGCGCTCATCTCGTCGATTGCCTTGCTGATTTCCGTCGTCGTCGCGGTGTTCGCTTCCAAGTGGGCTTTCAAACCACTGGCGCGCATCGGCGACGTGGTGGACCGGATCGCCCGCGGCGAGGACACACGCGAGGAATCGCGAGGCGTTTCAAAGGAAGAGGCGGCCGTCGAATCCAAGTTAAGCCTGCTTGGCAAACAGTTTCACGGCGCGCAAGCTGATGTCGCGGAGCTGCGCTCAAATCTCGACCAGTTGATGGACCGCATGGAAGAGGCCGTACTACTGTTCGGCCGCGATGATCGCCTGGCGCTGGCCGGCCGGGGGGCCGAAAGGATGCTTGGCTGGGGACGGTGGGAGGTGATGGGCAAGCCTCTGCATGAGGTGTTCCCGGAAACGACGGAGTTGGGAGCAATCATTCAGGGCGCAGTCCACGTTCGCCGTGAAGTGCGGGACCACCGGCTTGTCTTGGAGCGTCCTGACAATACGAAGGTAGAGGTTCTGCTGACGGTCGAAGTCGTGGAAGACTTCCCGAGCCGAGAGCGCGCGGGCGCGATGATCACGATTCGCGAAGCCGCGCCGCGGCGTCAGATCGAGTCGCAGCTTGATATCTCGACGCGGCTCGCAGCGATTAGCCGCTTGACGAGCGGAGCCGCGCATGAGATCAAGAATCCGCTCAACTCGATTGCCTTGCACTTGGAAGTACTCAAGGGCAAATTGGGGGGAAGTGATTCTCCGGCCGAGGCTGAACTGAGTGTGATCTCGCGGGAGATCACCAGGCTCGATCGCGTCGTCAAGAGCTTCCTGGACTTTACGCGCCCGGTCGAGTTGAACATAGTGGCCCTCGATCTTGTCGAGATTGCGGCCGAAGTTGCCTCGTTGGTACGGACGGAAGCGGCCGGACAGCCGGTCAAAGTCGTTGTGAACAAGATCATCGAAGCCGCTCCGATGCAGGGTGACAGGGACCTGCTTGTGCAGGCGATCCTGAACGTCGTCGTCAACGGAGTTGAGGCCATGACCGACGGCGGAACAATGACGATCTCCGTCGAGGAATCGGGCGAGACCTGGATGCTGAAAATTCAGGATGAAGGCGCGGGCATCCCCGAGGAATTGCAAGAGAAGATCTACAACCTTTACTTCTCAACAAAGGGAAAAGGCAACGGCATCGGACTGGCGATGACCTTCCGAGTCGTGCAATTGCACAGTGGTACAATCGACTTCACCAGCGAACAAAATGGGGGAACAACGTTTCGGTTATGTTTCCCAAATAGCCGAGGTGAAAACTCCTCAAGTACGCCCGGCGTGGAAGAACACGCCGAATCGCAATCAGGTACCGTCGGCGCCTAGTTTCCACGCGCGGTCATATTGGGAACAGCGCCCTCATCGGGCAATGGACCTCATGTTTTCCCTCTCTAGCGCCGATTCACTAAGCGCGGTTGCTTCGGGGCCCCGAACTCGCCGGAAGGCGGCGAAACTTGTGGGGGTAGGACTCGTGCTGCTGGCCATCGTGACACAAGCGGGATGCGGGAAGAAGTCAACAGCCGCGCCGACACCCAAACCCGTCCGAGCGCAGCCTGCCGTCGTAACCGCCAAGCGGCCGGCAGGCCCGGCTTGGGAACCGCAATCACAAGAAAAGCTACCGCCGCCGCAGCCCGTTCCGCCCGAGGCTCTCGGCGGAGAACCGACGACATTGCGAGTCGAGCGGGCTGCGCCTCCGACCGACGAGCGGGTTGGGCCACTAGCAGAGACTGCGCCGCCGGTCGAAGAGCCCATCGAACCAACCGTGGAACCGACTCCGAATCCGCGGTCGCCCTTTCGGCTTGGCGTGATTCTCTCCGAGCAAGAACGCGCTCAATACAACACTATGATTGACCGTGACCTCAGTGTCTCCGAGCGGAGTCTGGCACGCGTTCTCTCCGGCGGCAGGCTGCAAGAGCGCAGTGCGCAGGTGAAGCGCGTCAGAGCGTTTATGCGACAGGCCGAGGAGGTCCGCGGCGATGATCTACCCCTCGCAAAGAATCTAGCTGGACGTGCCCGGCTGCTTGCCGAAGACTTGGCCGGAGGTAGACGTTGATCAACGAGAGCACCTCGGTAGCGGAGATCTTCTGATGTTGTCATTGAAACCAACTGACGACTCCGAGGAAGTCGTGATCCTTGAGCCCGAACAAGCTACGCCGCGCGGACAGAGCAAGGGGGCCGTCTCATCCGCCGGACGGCGATTCTGGTCGAAGCTAACCACCTCACCAGTGGTCGGGCTCGATATTGGGACGAGCATGATGAAAGCCGTCGTTCTTCATCGAGTGGGAAACACACTCGAACTGGGCCGCATCGCCCACGCCTCGACCCCCCAGGAGGCACTCACAAACGGTGTTTTGACGGATAGTGTCGCTGTTTCCGAGCACGTTCGTTCCTTGTTTAAGGACTATCAAATTCGTTCAAAGCGCGTGGCCGTTTCCACGGGAGGGGACAAAGTCCTTTGCCAGACCGAACGACTCGGTTGGAACAGTCCTGAAGAGCGGCTGGCTTTAATCGAGCAGACCGTCGCATCGACGATCTCCTATCCATTCGCGTCCGCTGCCGTGTCGTTTGAAGAGATCGAAAAAGCCGCTGAAGGTGATGGGGTTCTATTCTGGGCAAGCGCCCCGATGGACCAAGTTGATTGGCTCAGAGAAACGGTCGTACTTGCGGGCAAGAGGCCGGCGATCGTCGACACCGAAGCCTGCGCACTGGCGAATACGGTGATCTACAACTACCGGCCGGAGCCAACCACAGCCTCGGTTGTGCTCCACGTGGGCGTACAGAAGATCGTGATCGGACTGCTCGTTGGCGAGCGTCTCGAGTATGCCAGAAGCAGTCGGCTATCGCGCGTCGGACCCGACCAGGTCGTTATTCCTTTTTCCGAACGCATTGTCCGAGCGATAGATGGCTTCTGGGAGACGATCCAGCAACGAGCCAAGCCACTGGAATTGAAGCAGATCTACTTGTCGGGCGGCCCGGTCCAAGTGGAGAAGCTCGGCGAGGTTGTGCATTCGCGGTCCGGCCTCCCAGTCATCGAGGTCAATCCATTTCGGAAGATCGACTGTTCGCCCGCAACGGAAGCAGGGAAGCTCGCGCAAGAGGGTGGCTCAACATTCACAGTGGCCGTTGGCCTGGCGCTGCGAGGATTCGAGAACCTATGATCCGAGTGAATCTTCTCGAAGCGGTCGGGGGCGGCGAGGGACGATTGGAGTCTCTCGTGCGGACCGGAGGCGGTTCTGCCTTTATTACCCGGCGGGAAGTGCTGCTCGGCTTTCTCTGCTTAGGGATCGCCGGCGCGGCGCTGTTCTATCAACTGCGAAACCCGGGAGGGGACGCCTCTGGCACGCCGCCGCCCGATCATCCCGCGACCATTGCGGAGGCGTCGCCCATTATCGAGATTGATAAGCCGGAGACAGATTCGAACGAAGTGTCTGAAACCATCGCCCCTGAACAAGAGGCGACGGACGAGTCTGCGACAGAGGGTACTGTCACCGAAGAGCAGCAGGAGGCCGGCGAGAATACTCCGCCGATTGAGGGCTCATCGCCAGACGCTCAGCCCGTTGAGCCCGAACCCGCCAAGGAACAAGTCAGCACACAGCCACGAGAAGAAACAGAAACCGCCAACGCCGGGGGAGCCAAAACACCCACAACGGCAAAGCCCGCCGCCCTGACTCAACTCGTCGTCTCGTCGCGTGGAGACACCCTTCGTATTTTCGCGGCGACCGGCACACAACCCAAGTACACGACCTTCCGACTGGACCGCCCAAACCGTCTCGTCGTGGACATGCCGGGAGTTCGTCTGGCGCTGCCGCGTGAGCAGCACGAGCAAACCCCGGAGCATCCTCAGGTCAAGCGCATTCGTGCGGGGCAATACCGGGCGAACCCACCGCAAAGCCGCATCGTGCTGGACGTGACCAGTTTTCCCGAGGTTGAAATCCTGCCGCAGTTCAATGGACTGTATCTCGTCGTCAAAGGGCTGTGAAGAATCCGCGCAAAACGCGGGCGGACGCTGCCGCCTTCACCCAGCGCATCAAGAAACTGCGAAGGGTCCTGGCGAAAGCAGGCCTCGACGAAACCGCTGACTTCCTTGTCTCGGCAAACTCAAACATCGAGTACCTCTGTGGGTTCACCGGCAGCTACGGATTTCTGCTCGTCTCGGCCGAAGACGCCGTACTCTACACGGACGGCCGCTACACCACGCAAGCCAAGTCACAGGCTCATGGCGTTCGTATCTGCGAATCGACGCAACGGCCTCTCGACCAACTGATCAGCGACCTCAAGGAACAGCGAATCCGACGGCTCGGGGTGGAAGAGAACCGCATCTCCTATGCACTGGTCCAAACTCTGCGGCGTCAACTGCGCCGGGCGCGCATCGAACCGTTGAACGGCATCGTCGAGCAGCTCCGACTCGTCAAGACAGCCGACGAGATTCAAAAGATTCGGCGCGCCGCGCGGCTCAACTCCAAGGCCTTCGACGAAGTGTGTTCCCGGGCCCGTTCGAACTGGACCGAAGCGCGCTTCGCGGCCGAGGTTGACTTCACGTTTCGCAGCCTTGGCGCGGAGGGTCCGGGGTTTGAAACGATCGTCGCCAGCGGCCCTCATTCGGCACTGCCGCACGCCCGGGCCAGGCCTCAGAGCATCATTCCGGCCAGCCTCGTCGTCGTAGATCACGGTGCTATACTCGATGGCTATAACAGCGACATGACCCGGACGATATCCTTCGGGCGCGTCGGGGACGAAGAGCGACGGATCTTTCAAGGCGTGTACGAGGCCCAGAAGGCCGCCGTCGACAAGGTCCGCTGCGGCGTCAAAGCGGCGACAGTAGATCGAGCCGCGAGGAGAGTAATCGAGGCTTTCGGGTTAGGCGACGCCTTCCCGCACGCCACGGGACATGGAGTGGGGCTGGAGATTCACGAACAGCCACGAATCGGCGCGGGTGAGCAAACACGTTTGGCATCAGGCATGGTGATTACGATTGAACCGGGCGCATACGTCGAGGGCGTCGGCGGAGTTCGGATCGAGGATCTGGTGCTGGTGACCAAGACGGGATGCGAGATACTAAGCCGCACACCAAGACGATTGCGGACCTTGTGACCCATCCGAGACCCGAATAACGCACTTCTTCCAACACGTAGTTCGGTTGCACTTCGGCGGTGATTGACGGAATGAATCTGGACGAAATCAAAGATCTGATGGATGCCCTCGCGGAGCGCGACATCCAAGAATTCGAGCTTGAGAAAGGCGATGAAAAGATTCGCATTCGGCGTGGACCGGCCGAGAGCGATGACCGGCCTCCGTATGTCATCGTTGCTCCGGGCCTTTCGGCGCCCCAAGGGGCAGGAATCAGCTCCTCCGCGGCACCGGCGCCTGCGAAGCCGATTGATCCATCGGCCGATGGCGGCGCGGCGGAAGCTGACGACGGATTCACTCAGGTAAAGTCGCCCATCGTAGGTACCTTCTACGAAGCATCAAGCCCCGATGCCGAAGCTTTCGTATCCATCGGTGACAAAGTCTCAGTGGGGCAGGTGCTTTGCATCATCGAAGCGATGAAGCTGATGAACGAGATCGAGGCCGAGGTAGCGGGCACCGTCGAAAAGCGACTGGTGTCGAACGGGCAGCCCGTTGAGTACGGAGAAGCGCTGTTCGCCATTCGGCCGAGCTGACCCCGAACGGACATGTTTAGAAAAGTCCTCATAGCCAACCGCGGCGAGATCGCGGTCCGTGTTATTTCCGCCTGCAAAGACCTTGGCATTCGTACCGTCGCGGTGTATTCAGAGGCGGACCGAGAATCGCTGCACGTTCGCTATGCCGACGAGGCGCTTTGCATCGGCCCGCCGCGCAGCAAAGACAGCTATCTCAACGTCCCGGCTGTCATCAGCGCGGCCGAGATCACCGACGCGGAGGCAATCCATCCGGGTTACGGATTCCTCGCCGAGGACGCGGGCTTCGCGGACGTCTGCCGCGAGTCAGGTATTACCTTTATCGGACCGAGCGTCGACTTGATCCGCATGATGGGCGACAAGGCCGAGGCACGCAAACAGGCGCGTGCCGCCGGGCTACCGATTCTACCGGGGTCGGAGGATCCGCTCGAATCAGCGGACGAAGCTCTTTCGCTGGCCAAAGAGATCGGCTATCCCGTCATCCTCAAGGCAGCCGGCGGCGGCGGCGGACGTGGCATGCGCATCGTTCGCGAGCCGAGCGAGTTGGCCGACCTGCTCCATCAGGCGCGCCACGAGGCGGCGGTCAGCTTCCAGTCATCCGATGTGTATCTGGAAAAGTACATTGAAGGCCCTCGCCACATCGAATTCCAAATCCTTGGGGATAACCACGGGAACGTAGTCGCACTGGGCGAGCGCGAATGCTCGATCCAACGGCGACACCAAAAACTCATCGAAGAAGCGCCCTCGCCGCGCATCGATCAGGAAACACGGGATCGTATGTGCCGGAAGCTCGAAGAGGCGTTCAGCGGGATCGGTTACTCGAATGCGGGTACGGCGGAGTTTCTCATGGACGACGAGGGCAACCTCTCATTCATCGAACTCAACGCGCGCATTCAAGTTGAGCATTCGATTACGGAGGAGGTTACCGGTATTGACCTCGTGAAAAGCCAACTCTTGCTCGCAGCGGGGGAATCGCTCTCGTCAATCGTGCAAGGGCCGGTCGAGATCCGCGGCCACGCGATCGAATGCCGTATTAACGCGGAGCATCCCAAGACATTCGTGCCTTCCGCGGGACGCATCAATCAGATCCTACTGCCGGGCGGGCCGGGCATTCGGGTGGACACGGCGGCCTACGCGGGCTGGTTCGTGCCACCGTACTACGATTCGCTCGTCGCGAAACTCATCGCCCACGGGCGCGACCGGACGGAAGCGATCAGCCGGATGCAGCGTGCCCTGGGCATGATGGCAGTCGAGGGTATTGAGACGTCCATTCCTTTCCATGAACGGGTAATGGCCGACCGCGACTTTGTGCTCGGGAATTTCGACACCCACTATATTGAGCGCCTCGGCAAGCAGGAAGCATCTGCGAGCGTCGGCTGAGAAGAGCTTCCTCGTTCGTTCCCCCTAAACTACGCACGGCGTTGCGGCAAGGCGTTGCGACAGCTTACACTCGCAGGCAATGATGTCGCTTCTGGACGCACGCCTTCGCGTACTCTTCTCCGCTCTCTGCCTGCTGGCCATCTCAGGACTTGCTGTAGGCTCCGTTGAAGGCGCCGACTGGCCTCGCTTTCGCGGTCCGAACGGCAGCGGCGTTGCCGATGCGACAGGACTACCGGCCGACCTCGCCAATGAGGACAACATCGCTTGGAAGATTCCCCTGCCTTGGGGGCATTCCTCGCCGATCATCAGTGGGAATCGGATCTTTCTAACCGCCGCCGAGGGTGGCGAGAAAGCTGACGCAGGCCGCGAAAAAGTCGTGGACGCAGGCGGCACGTTGGTCACGTTCGCAATCGATCGCGGCAACGGAGAGATCTTGTGGAAGAAGGTCGCCCCGCGGCCGCGCATGGAGCGCTATGAGAAGACGAACTCTCCCGCGTCCCCAAGTCCGGTTAGCGATGGCGAGAACATCTACGTCTTCTTTGGCGATTATGGCTTGATCTCCTACACCGTTGAGGGCGAAGAACGTTGGCGCCTCCCGGTAGGGCCGTTCAACAACGTAAACGGTCATGGCACGTCACCGATTCTGGCGGGCGACAAAGTGATTCTCGTGTGCGATTCGGATACCGCTCCCTACATGCTTGCGGTCAACAAGAACAGCGGCAAGATCGTTTGGAAGGCCGACCGGCCCGAGACGACGCGGTCCTACGTGACCCCGGCGCTTTATCAGCCGGAAGAAGGGCCGCTTGAGGTCATCGTCCCCAGCGCTTACTTTTTGGCGTCGTATTCCGCCGACACCGGCGAGAAGCTTTGGTGGGTCAACGGCGGCGGCTGGCAGCCCAAGTCGACGCCGATTATCCACGGCGACATGATCTACGCGAACTCGTGGGAAGGCGGCACGAGCCTTCCGGCGGATGCGATTCCGACCTTTGCCGAGGCTATCAAGAAGGCGGACAAGAACGGCGACCGAATGATGGACGCCGAAGAACTCAAGGCCGTTGAGCCGAAGCGCAAACTGTATATGATCGATTTGGACCACGACAAGTTTATTGATGAGCGCGATTGGGAGTTCCACCGCACTCGCCGGATCTCGAAGAGCAGCCTGCTGGCCGTGCGGCACGGTGGCCGGGGCAATCTTACCGAATCCGACAATTTGGTTTGGAGCCTGGAAAGGCTGCTGCCGAACGTCCCCTCGCCGCTGATCTACAATGACGTTCTGTATCTCATCAAGGACGGCGGCATTCTTTCGACCCTCGACCCCGTGACCGGCGAGGTTCTCAAGCAAGGTCGGCTCAAGAATGCGCTCGACAAGTACTATGCGTCGCCCGTTGGCGCGGACGGCAAGATCTACATGGTCAGTCAGCTTGGGAAAGCCACGGTGTTGCGCGCCGGGGCACAGTGGGACATCTTGGCGACGCATGATTTTGGCGAAGAGGTCTATGCGACGCCGGCCATCGTCGACAATCAGCTGTACATACGGACGCGGAACGCGCTCTACTGCTTCGCCCGGCCCGCCAAGCCCTAGGCATGTGTTGTGAGCGCGCGCTCATCGACGTCGACGCCGCATTCGCGTAGCGCGGCAATCAGCTTCGGCATCTCACCCTTCTCCTTGAACTCTCCCTCCTGGTCGCGCCACTCGAAGTCGTTCCAGCCGTAGTTCCAACTCACGCCCTCGACGCCCCAGAATTTCTTGCCACCCAGACGAACACCAAACCACCGGATGGGAGCAAGGATCGGAAAGTTGGAGGTCTTCCAGATGCATCGGAAGAACTGATTGTCAGCCTCACGCCGGTCCTTGCGAGACCCACCCTTCCAATACGCCCAGTCGTGCCGAATGCAACAGGCGCGCATGTCGAGTTCGGAAACCAAAGTACACTCATCCGTTACGAAAGGTCTATCCATTACACCTTCCCCCTCGTGGTTACGTTTTCCGTCCACAAACATCGCGAACACCCAACGACGATTCAATGCACCACGAGGCCCGATCATCTAGCCTACACTCGAAGGTCGAGGTATTGTAACGAATGCAGAATCCCGAGTGGGTGCGCTCCTTCCGGGGCGTCCTAATCTCTCCTGAAACCGATCGATCGCACCAAGAGATCGCGCTCCTCAAGGCGATGCCCGACCAGTGGAGTTCGCCGCCGCCTGACGCCGCGGAAAATGATCTGAGTGGGATTGTGCTCACCGATGTCGAACAGGATACGGGTTACGTCCCTGTGGTCGCCAAGAATGACGACGGAATACCTCAGGCGGTGATCCTGTGCTACGGCCCGGCGCAAGACAACGGCTGGCGCGCGGAAGCCCACGCAAAGGGAGCTTTCACGTGCTTGTCTGAATCCACCCCGCTCGTTGAACAGGTCGAGTTGCTCGGGGTGGCGATTCGCTACCAAACATTGATGACCGACCTGGAGAAGATCCGCCAGGAAAGCAACCGAATCTGCCAAACATTGCTCGAATCGTTCGGCAACGCCAATGAGTCTCTCGTCGTGGCGCGCAATGAGGCGGAACAGATTCGCGACGACCTTGAGAATGTACATGAGAGGATACTGCGGGCCTTCATTTGAACGCCGGCGGACAGCAGCGTGGGAATACGATCGGGTATCCTGAGGTTTAGTCGTAACACTTGACAAACTCCGCGCATCTACCCCCTGAGGAGCTGATTAAGCATGACAAAAAGGAACACGCTACGTTTACTGATCGCATTGACCTGCCTGAGTTTGCTGGCCGCGTCGGCTATGGCCGCGCAAGGCACCCTTCGCACACGCGTTGACCCGAGGGTCGCGGGCGTCTTCATCGACGGCAAGTATCACGGCACCGCCGCGATGTTCAGCCACCACCAAGCCGCCATCAAGCTTGAAGCCGGCACCTACACGGTGAAGTTGGTAGACCCGATGCACGAGGACATGACCATGGACGTCGGCATTACAGCCGGTAAAGAGACCACGATTCGCCAACGGATGAAGCCGTTGAACATCTCCAAGCGCGATAAGCTCGGAGAGTTGGAAACAGAGAATTGGGGTAACTCCGCGATTTACCTGAACGGCAAATACTACGCGAACTCCAACGAGCTAGATCACCCGTCCTATTCGCTGCTCTTGGATCCGGGCGAGTTCAACATGAGACTTGTACCCGTTGACCGCAGTAAGGGTCTGGAAGCGAAGATCACGATCAAAGAGGGCCAGACGCTGGTTCTCGCGAAGGGCAAGGCCGACGCGTATCGCAAGTAGGCACGGCACGACCCAGTAGCGGAACAAAACAGAGCCGCGGGCGCAATGCGTCCGCGGCTTTTTGTATGGTCGCGAGCTAGTGCCCTTCGATACTGCAAACGGCGGCATGCTTGCCCTGGCCGGCAATCGCTTTGTCGAAGTGTTGAATGATCTTGTCACGGCGAGCCAGCAGACCCTCGATCTCGCTGTCGCGCAGGACTTGGCTCAACCGCTCGGTAAGGGACTTCTCGGTTAGCGACTTGAGTCCGTCATAGACACGGCGGTCGATACGGGTGAGGTTCTCAGGGGTCCGTAGGTCTTTCGCCGTGCGAAACGCCCGTGAGAAGTCGACAAGGGCTACCTGCCAGTCCTTTGTGATCAAGACGTTCCCGAGGTTGGCGTCAGTGTTGTAGACGAGTTCGTTGAAGACCCGCGCGTTCTGCATCTGGTCATTCCATACGGCGCGATTGGGCGGCTCGACCTTCTTCTTAAAGCGATCACCTTCCATCATCAACCCACCAGGTCACCGATGCGTTCTTGCCGCCTAGCTTCCTTTCGACTGATACAGGGACCATGTTCAAGCCGATCATCCGGTCGACCCGATAGGCGGCCACATTGAACTTGTAGCTGTCGCGGAAGTTGAGCTCCATTCCGCCGCTCCGAGTCCGCTCGGAGTTCTTGAAGACATCGATGG
>Ga0302123_10000040_pt1 | contig 91641 bp, 56 predicted proteins | sample CB21_321_MG_FD_203109 | JGI IMG/M metagenome (GOLD analysis project Ga0302123, IMG submission 203109) | Marine microbial communities from Western Arctic Ocean, Canada - CB21_32.1 | ecosystem: Environmental > Aquatic > Marine > Oceanic | place: Canada: Western Arctic Ocean | collected 2017-09-28 | reverse complement strand
TCGTATTTCCAAAGTCGAATAACCGTTCTCGCTCATAGCGAGCGGCTTATCGCAAATCTAACAACTCGACTCTATATCAATGTTGCGCTTTTTTTGCGATGAGCCATATGCGGTTTCCGGCCAGCAACCGACGCCCCAGGTGGCAGGGACGGGATGATTTCACGCAAGGACAGACACCCTCGCCCGCTTCCACTTCTCGTGAGCGCACCGATCATCATCGTGATCGTGCTGTTGCTGATCCCCCTGCTCCCGATCCTTGTTGCAGCCTGGCTGTCCTACGCCGTCGTGCTCCAACACGTGATCTGGCTCGTCTGGTGTACTCGCGGCACGAATGTCCTGCTCGTGTATTCCGACAGCACCCTCTGGCACGATCACATCGAAGCTGAACTCGTTCCGCATTTGCCGCTATCGACGATTCGGCTGAACTGGTCCGAGCGCCGCACATGGAAACGGTTCACACTGCCCGTAATGGCATTCCGCTTCTTTGGCCAATCGGGTGTATTCAGTCCGATCGTCATCGTGTTTCGCCCGTTTCGATGGGTTCGGACCTTTCGGCTACGGAAAGCGACATTCCAGGACTTCAAACGCGGTCAACCCGCCAGGCTTGAAGAACAGGAAAACGCCCTTCGGCTTTACCTGTCGCGAACTGGTCTCACGAAAGGCGGCTGAGCTCGATCGCACACGGAGCTGTAGGCCGGAACGTGCCAACCTCTGTCTGAAGGGGCCGATTCCCGGCGACGCCGGTCAGTAGAGCCGCTGTTCGTAGTAACCGCATTTATGCGGTTCCCGGCCGGCAAGCGACGTCCAACGAACCGCATAAATGCGGTTAATACGAGCAAGCGTACGGTCACTACGAGCCTCGATCGTTCAGCCCGTCAATCGCTGACGCAGTAGCGCGGCGCGGGCCTTGTTGCGTTCCGCGGAATCCAGATCGCACTGCTTGATCTTCTGCAGATGTGCTGGCTGAATCTGGATGAACAGTTCGTTCAGCGTCGAGATTTCGATGTCGTCGATCAGACCGAGGTTGACCCCCAATCGAACGCTCGACAGCAGATGCATCGTTTCTTCGGAACTGATTGTCTGGGCACTGCTGAGGATGCCGAGTGCGCGGGAGATCTGATCGTGCAGGTCCTCGCGTTTTTCTTCAATCATCGCAGTGCGGGATCGACGTTCGTACTCGAGGATGCGCGGGATCACGCCGCTGATGCGATCCAGTACCTGAGTTTCGCTGATGCCCAACGTGTACTGATTTGAGATCTGGTAGAAGTCGCCCATCGCCTGACTGCCTTCGCCGTACAGGCCCCGCACTGCCAGGTTGATTTTCTGCAGGCTGTGAAACACCTTCTGAATTTCACGTGTCTGCACGAGGGCCGGCAGGTGCAGCATGACACTGACACGGATACCCGTGCCCAGGTTTGTCGGGCAGGCCGTCAGGTAGCCGTACGAGTCATGGAAGGCATAGTCGACGTGCTCTTCGAACGCATCATCCAGCCCGTCGATTTCCTTCCAGCATTCGTTGAGTGCCAAGCCGCTGCGGATCACCTGAATCCTTAAGTGATCCTCTTCATTGATCATGATGCTGGCGTCCTCACTATCGGAGAACGCCACACCGCGGGGCCCGACACCGTCGGCCAGTTCACGGCTGATAAGTTGCCGCTCGACCAGAAAGAGCCGCGAGAGTTCGTCCAGGTCGTCAACGCCCACGTATTCGATCCGGCGGGGAATCGCGAGGTTCTGGAGAACGCCGCTGACGAGCTGCTGAATCTGCCCGCGAGTCGATTCGTCGGCCCTGGCGGAAAACGGGAACTCGGACAGGTTGCGGGCCAGCCGGATCCGCGTCGAAACCACGACGTCGGACTCCGGGCCCGTGCCACGCAGCCATTCGCTGGTCCGTTGCGTCAGACTGTCCAAATCCACTCGATTACTCCCTGGCTTGTAATGACAGCACTTAACTCTCGCTCGTAGTAACCGCACTTGCGCGGTACGCCTCCGACGCCGATGGTCGTTCCGTGTTTTCAGCCCAGACACTGCTGAACCGGATAAATCCGGTTACTACGAACGAACCCGAGTACGACAAACAACAAACGCTCATTCCGTCGACTGGCCGCCCACCTCCGCCTCGGTTGTCTGAATCTCGTCGCGAAGTCGTGCTGCTTCTTCGTAATTCTCTTCGTCCACCGCGATCTTCAATTCGCTTCGCAATCGGACCAGTTCATGCTGCCGACGGCTGGAATCCGGGGCACGCCGAGGCATCTTGCCGCAATGTTGTGTTTCCCCGTGAATGTTCTCCAGCAGCGGCAGCAACTCAGCCTCAAACTCGACGTAATCGTGTGGACAGCCCAGCCGACCGGCGGACCGAAACTCGCGAAACGTGATCCCGCAATTCGGGCAGCTGCGATCGTCGATGTCGTCCATCGACTCATCCGAGTCGCCAGCCTTTGCAAACTCGAACTCGGAGGCCTCCGTCTGTGTCGGTTCGGTCTGGCTCAGATAGTCGCGGGCACACGTCTCGCACAGGTGGATCTCTACGACGTCACCTTGTCGGAGTTCCGTAATGTGCAGTGTGGCGGGCTTGGAGCACTGACGGCACTTCTTCATGCGACGAGTCTCTATCCGTGTTGACCGGGCATGCTGACTGGTAAATCGTCACTCGAACCGGTCCAATCCATTGACGCCAGTGAGGCCATCTTCGGTCCGGCAAAGCCGGGGAATTCTATTGTGGGGGGGTAGGCTGTCAACCCGCGCGGGAATGGGTCAGATGACGTAACCATCGGCGTCATACTGAGATCAGTGCGGCGGTCACAGACCTTTCCGCGGCAGGGCGAGTCACCGGCAACTGGTCGCGTGCGCGTCCCTGGAGAATTCCCGCATCCAGTGTCTCCCGTGTCCGTCGTTATCCTGATGTTCACGGCGTGAACTCGTCGTCAAACAAGACCGATCCACACCTGATTGCCTGATGCAATGAAGCACCTGCCGGATTTCGAAACCTTTTGCCGCCTGGCCGCCGACGCTGATCTTGTACCGGTGTACCGGCAGCTCACGAGCGACACGCTGACTCCCGTCCAGGCTTACTGCAAGCTGGACCGGGGAGACTGCCCGTTTCTGTTTGAGAGCGTTGTCGGCGGTGAGAAGATTGGGCGATTCAGCTTTCTGGGTTCCGACCCGTTCATGCGCATGGACGCGTGGGATCGCCGCGTCGTGGTGACAGAAGGCGACGAGCGACGCGAGTACACCGCCGACGACCCGCTCAAGGAACTCGAGCTGCTGGTGAGTCGCTACCGCGCCGTGCATTTGCCCGAGCTGCCGCGTTTCTGTGGCGGTGCCGTCGGATACGCGGGATACGACATTGTGCGCTATGCCGAAGATCTTCCGAATGCCCCCGAGGACGATCGTCAGCTTCCCGACCTGTCGTTCGCGTTCTTCGACCGGATGGTCATTTTTGATCAGATCCAGAAAACCGTTCTGGTCGTGTGTCACGCCAATACAAAGGACACAGACCTGCGGGCCGAATACGATCGGGTCGCGGCTCGCATCGATGAAACGTGCCAGCAACTGCAGCAATCGTCGTCCGATATTGAGATGACCGACATCGCCATCGGCGGTGAGTCCAGCATCGAATGGCAGTCGAATTTCACGCAGCCGGAATTCGAAGCCGCCGTCGAGAACTGCAAGGAATACATCCGGGCCGGAGACGTGTTCCAAGTCGTTATCAGTCAAAGACTGAGCATCGAGACTCCCGCACGCCCGCTCGACATTTACCGCGCGTTGCGGGTGGTCAATCCAAGCCCCTTCATGTTTCTGCTGAAGACGCCGGACGTGCATCTGGTCGGCAGCTCGCCCGAGATCATGGTTCGCGTTGAAGACGGCGAACTCACCGTCCGACCGCTCGCCGGGACGCGTCCGCGTGCGCACGTGCTCAAATCGAGACCAGCACTGGCCGACCTGTTTCCTGAACTCAAGCGGCAGATCGAATCTCGCTATGGCGACGACGTCTGGAGTCGATTCGATCGCGTGCCCAACAACGAACTCGAGGAATTGATTTCGAACGAATTGCTGTCGGATGAAAAGGAGCGAGCCGAACACGTCATGCTGGTCGACCTGGCCCGCAACGACGTCGGCCGAGTCGCCGAGTATGGATCCGTCCGCTTGAGCGACGTCATGGTCGTCGAGCGGTACAGCCATGTCATGCACATCACATCGAACTGCTCGGGACAACTCCGTGAAGGATTGACGGCACTGGACGCACTGCGAGCGGGCCTTCCCGCTGGCACTGTCTCCGGCGCTCCCAAAGTCCGCGCCATGGAAATCATTGACGAGCAGGAGCGTCACCGCCGCGGACCGTACGCGGGAGCGGTCGGTTGCATCGACTTCACCGGAAACATGGATACGTGCATCGCACTGCGAACTCTGGTGATGCAGGGCCAGACGGTTTACGTCCAGGCCGGGGCGGGAATTGTCGCAGACAGCATTCCCGTCAACGAATACCAGGAAACCCTCGGCAAAGCCAAAGGCCTGCTGCGAGCCATCGAAGTCGCCGAGACGCAGTTACGAGATTGAGCAAATGGGCGAGAATGCCACGAGCAGTTCTCCCCCTGGCTCCGGATTCTAAGGGCGCGGCATGCGTCGTTGGATTTTGGTGAACCCGTCAGACTCACCGATTTAAGTCCCCTCGAAGAGTCGATCTCCAGTGAAGTTGATGAGTTGTGGAATGTCGTAAACCTGGCGAGCAGTTGCTTCGATGTCATACGCCACTCGTCGGAAACGGACACAAACGCCGTCGAGGATGACGTAGCACGCGTCGGGATTCCCATCACGAGGCTGACCAACAGAACCCACGTTGATCAGGTGTTTTTGACCGTTGAGCTGATATTCGGAATTGACGTCTTCCGGTGCAAGAAATCTCAAGTCCTCAGTGATGATCCCTGGGATGTGTGTATGCCCGTAGAAGCAATCCTTCTCACAACGAGCAAAGATTTTCTCCATCTTTGGCAGGTTCTGAATGTCGTAGGGAAAAACGTATTCGTGGAGAGGATTTCTGGGCGAAGCATGCACAAACGTGCGACGGGGTTCGGTGATGATTCGTGGCAATTCGCACAGAAAGTGAATCCGATCTTCCGAGTCACTGGATTCAAGAATCTCTCGTGTCCAGTACACGGACTGTTCGGCCCCAACACCAAAGCCCTCGGGACCAAACAGGACAGCGTGGTCGTGGTGACCCAGCAGGCACACAGTGCAGTGTTCGCGGACTTTGTCGATGCACTCACACGGATTTGGGCCGTAGCCAACGACATCTCCAAGGCAATAAATCTCATCGATTCCTTGATCCTGGATGTCCGCCAAGACGCTCTCAAGCGCCGCAAGGTTGCCATGAATATCGCTCATGAGTGCTCTCAACTGTCACCCTCCAACCATCACAGTCGATCGGCCTCCTGCCCCTAACTCTCGCCTTACCTATTTCTTCCCGAGCGCGCGCTGCTGACAGAAAAACTGCTGCAGCAGTGCCCGACAGTCTTCCTGCATGACACCGCCCAGAACTGTGGCTCGATGGTTCAGACGCTTATCGTCCGTGATCTGGTACAGCGAGTGACAGGCCCCCGCTTTCGGATCGGTTGTTCCGTAAACAACCCGCGGAATCCGGCTTTGCACGATTGCGCCGGCACACATCGGGCAGGGTTCGAGTGTCACGTACAACGTGCACTCAATCAGTCGCCACGAGCCGAGTGTTTCGGCCGCCTGAGTAATCGCGATCATCTCGGCGTGAGCGGTTGGATCGTTCAGCGTTTCGCGTTGATTAAAGCCCGTTCCGACAATGGAGTCCGCGCAAACGATGACGGCGCCAACCGGCACCTCGTCCTGTTCGAAGGCGGCATGCGCCTGATCGATTGCCTGACGCATCCATTGCTCGTGAGGCTGCAGCGGATTGTCCGGAATGATCTCCATTCACTCGGCCTTCTCACTTGATCCTGTGGCAGCAGCGGTTGTGTGGCGTAAAGCTCGACCACCAAGAGCACCCGTTCCAGCACCGGCGACAACGGTCGGAGTTCCGTTCACAAAGACGTACTGAATCCCCTGCGAATACTGATGCGGGTCATCAAACGTCGCCCGGTCCTTCACCTGCTTCGGATCGAACACCACAACGTCCGCGGCCAGTCCCGTCTTGAGCAGTCCGCGATCGGTCATACCCAGTATTTCCGCCGGGAGCCCCGTCGCGCTGCGAATCGCCTGCTCAAGCGGCAGCACGCCTTCCTGCAGCGAGTAGTAGCCAATCTTACGCGGAAAGGTCCCATAGTTCCGGGGATGTGGCCTGTCCGAACCAGGCAGGTAGGCTCGACCATCCGACGCGGTTGCGACCCAGTCGATCGCCATGATGTGCCGTACGTCTTCCTCGTTCATGCTGAAGTTGACGATCGCCGCTCCGCCCGCCCGGAAGATTTCGTAAGCGATGTCGATGACGGGGCGTTTCTCACGTTCAGCGATCGCCAGCAGACTCAATCCCACCCAGTCCTGCCGAGGGCGGTACCGCGCGATGCGGACCGCGTCCCCATTGGATTTCTTTTCAATGGCCGTCGCCACGATCTCACGCAGCTTCGGTCCAGTCTCGTCGCTGTCGAGCCGCTTGAGGAATTTCGCCTGGCCACCGGCACGCGCCCACGAGGGCAACAGCGTCGCGTGCAGTGACGTACTCGAAGCAATGTACGGGTATTGATCCGCGGTGACCTTGCGGCCCAGCTTCCGTTCGGCCGAAATCATCTCGGCGGCTCGACGGACGAGCCCCCAGGCATCGCGGCCACTCGACTTGAAGTGAGACACATGGACCGGCAGATTCGCACGGCGACCGATCTGCAACGCTTCTTCGACTGCCCCCAGCAATTTCGTGCCTTCCGTCCGAATGTGGCTCGCGTAGATGCCGCCATGAGCTGAGACGACTTTGGCGATGCTGATTAACTCGTCGGTCGTCGCATAAGAACTCGGTACGTAGATCAGCCCCGTCGACATGCCCCAGACACCGTCCCGCATGGCCTGCTCGGTCAATTCCAGCATGCGTGCCAGTTCATCGCTGGTTGGCTCGCGCAGATCCGTGCCGATGACTGCATTCCGCAGGCCGCCTTGCGGCAGGAGATGAGCGACATTCGTGCCGGCACCATGTTCATCAATGGCATCGTAGAACTTGCCTGCGTCGACCGGACCTGAACCGCAGTTGCCCGTCACCATTGTCGTACAGCCCTGAGTCACATAGTTCATCGCTGATCGCGTGGCAGCTGCGACGACCTGTCGGTCCGAATGATTGTGCAGATCGATGAAGCCCGGGCATACGATCATTCCGGAGCAGTCGATCGTCCATTGAGCTTCCACGTCCTGCAGCTTGCCGACGCCGACGATCCGGCCATCATGAATGGCCACGTCGCCCGGTCGTCCGGCAGTCCCGGTACCATCGATCAGCGTGCCACCCGACAGCAGCACATCGGCTATGAGTGGCTCAGCATGACCGGAACGTGCCACGACGCTGATCACGATGACCGCAGTCAGGAATCGAACGTATTTCATCTCTGTCTCCTGTCGTCGTTGCGTGCCGCCAGCCGCCAACGAGGCGCTTCCACCGCAGCATCGTCGCGTGACCCGCGAACCGAGCTGGTCGAAGCGTCGCGGGATTCCGACACGATTACTACTCAACAACGTCGACATTCCGCTGCCCGTGATTCCGGTCGAGCCACAATTCAACGTCGAAACTCCGAACCGTTCCTGGGACGCGACTGTCCCTGGGCAGTTCACGACACCGCACGCCGTTTACGTGGGTGCGGGGGCTGCGTATGGAACGTCAGCTTCTGGTCGTGAGGCCTTCCTGACGCTGACAAGCGACGCGAATCATTTCATGATCGACAATCCAGAACTGGCATGACTCCAGGCCGGAGAGACAACGATGACTGATCACATGAAGAACCTGATCCCGACGGGAGAGGCGACAGCGATCCTTCCGACAGGCCGCACGAAGCCAATCACCGTGATCGGGACTGAGGCCATTCGCCAGACCTTTGACGACAAATGTCTGCAGCAGGCGATGAATTCCCGATTGGCTCCCGGAGTCACGGACCTGGTGCTGAATCCTGATGCCCACCTGGGCTATGGAGCACCGGTGGGATGTGTGATGGTATCTCCCACGCACGTTTATCCAGGTCCGGTTGGTGTCGACATCAAGTGTTCGATGAGTCTCCTGCAACTCGATCTGCCGGAAGACGCGATCAGCGACCGACCGACACGACGCGCTCTGATCAACGCGGTCTGCGAGCGGACTCCGACGGGAGCCGGCAAAGGTCAGCGAAACGTCACAAAGGCGCGACGCGTGGGGCCGGGACTCGGGCAGCGCGTTGTGATCGAAGGAGCATCCGAAGGTGTCTGTGATGCGCTCGGGATTCCTCCTGAATGGGCAGAGCGCTGCGAAGACTCGGCACATGTCGGCCACGACGAGACAGCCGATGCATTGGGCAATCGCCTGGACCGACACTTCGCGACAGCTTCTCTACCGCGATTCGAGCAGAAGATTGAGCAGCTTGGCTCGTACGGTGGCGGAAACCACTTCGGCGAATGTGAAGTCGTTCGCGTGGAGGACAACGAACGCGCCCACATCGCAGCCGACACCTTCGGCCTGGTCGACGGAAACGTCGCGTTTCTGTCGCACTGCGGATCTCGAGGCCTGGGGCACATGCTGGCCAGCGGTCAGTTCAAGTCACTGCAGCAGCGGTTCGCACAGTGGAGCATTCCACTGCCGGGCAACGATCGCGAGCTGGTTTATGCTCCTCTTGGCACTCCGGAAGCAGACGCCTACCTGGACGACATGGCTTTGGGCGCGAACTTCGCGACGGTCAATCATCTCCTGATCAACCAGCTCGTACTGGAAGCGTTTCAGGAGGTGATTCCGGGAACGACAGGGCGACTGGTGTACTTCATCAGTCACAACATTGCCCGCAAAGAAATCGTGGACAACAAGCCGAGCTGGGTGCATCGCAAGGGCGCGACACGCGCGATCCCGGCCGGACACTATGCATTGAAGGACACACCGTTCGCGGCAACGGGACACCCAATCCTGCTACCGGGCAACCCGCGCGACGGATCAGCGGTGATGGTCGCCGACGACGGCGCATCCCTGAGCTGTTACAGCGTGAATCACGGCGCGGGAAGAGTTCTCGGCCGCAGGCAGGCCAACCGTACTCTGGATCAGAAAACAATCGACGCTGAATTCGACGCGTCAGACATCCTGACGAACTGCCGTTTCTACCCGAAGGACGAAGCTCCAGCGGCCTACAAGGATTTCAACGAAGTCCTGCGATCAGTGAAGTCCGCCGGCCTGGCAACAGAAGTCGCCCGACTGAAAGCCCGCTTCGTGATCAAGGACGCGTCGAAGGCAGATGATTGAGTTGTGGACCTGCTGGATTGGGTCGATCCGTCTTCACGCGGCTGAGTATGAGGGCAACGGCGTTCCACTTCGGTTATGGCGCAGGCAAAACAGTTTCATTGTCCACGGGAAACTGAACGGAGACGACCTGCGGCGTGTCGTCCGGTTGGTCGTGCGGCGGCACTTCAAAGTGCAGCACGTCAGAGTAACCGTCTACCGACAGCGTTTGCCTGCCCACCGTGCAGCCATCGATGCGCACGATTCCGAGTCGATCGGTCTTGAGCGGTTCGCGATGCACTTCTTCGGTGAGCGGTCCCGGTGGAAAGTTGACGCGGATCGACTGGCCGGGCAGTGGTGATCCGTCCGCGTCAGTGATCTGCACATGAGCCGTCGTGCCCGGCATGGCGATGGGCAGGACAATGTCGGCCAGGAATTCCCTTTTCGAAGCGGTCGCTGGCACATCGAGCCGCACCGACTCGGACAACCAGATGCCGTCAAGCGTGGCCTGGACGTCGTACGCTCCGGGAGTCAGTCCTGCCAACAGAAATGTCCCATCCGCCGAGGCCGTGCGATCGATGCTGAAAATGTCGGTGAGTTTTCCGTGACCGCGGTATCGGGCTAGAACGCGGACAGAATCGCCGAACTGTTCCGGCCCCTGCCCGTCGACTGTGATGCGTCCCCGTAGTGACCACACTGGTGGCAGCTTGATCTGAAAACCGCTTGCCTGACCATCCGAGACTGGGACGAACGTTCCGCCGCATGATCCGGGGATGTGTGCGACCAGCACTGGATGAACAGGACTACGGTCGGCGTCATCCGGTGGTGATTGGCTGGGCACCTGAATCAACCAGGCGACACGCGAGTCGTCCAGCCGGAAGTGGCCGTGAATGTCCGTCCTACCGACGCGAGCCAATTGGCGATGTTGCGGAATGTATCGCATCAACTGAGCTGCCCACGCCGGTGATCCGTCCGCATGCAGTACCTGTCCCGTCAGGGTCTCACCAGGTGGTTTTTCTTTGGAATACGCATACAAAATCGGGATCGAGTTGACCGAGGAAATTTCTGTGGGAGGCTCCGGGATCGACTGCAGATTCTCTGGTGGAACATTAAGTTCGCACCTGACCAGACGACCTTGCTCAATGGAGAACTCTTTCTCATGGACTTTCCCGCGGCCGCCATTCGGGAAACGACGGTGGACGACGAGTTTCACTGCGGACGCCAGGAACGGTCCACAGAGAAGCGAGGACGACTCCGCATCGAAGTGCCTGCGGTGATAGCGATCCTCGTCCGAACTCGTTGCTTGGTAAGAGTACTCGCTGGCATCGGCTCCCTCCGGGAATCGAACCAGGCAGCGGATGTATCCCACAGGGCGTTCCCGCAGTGCGACTTCCTGTGGACCGGAACGGTCAGTCGTAATGACCGTGGGGGTCATCAGCACATGGCCATCAAGCGGGTCATCGCGCAAGTCTCGTCCGGGGATCGGCGGTGAGTCGCGGTCCTGGACGTATCCGCGGACCGAATATTGACTGGACGGAATTCCGGTAAAGTTTGCCACACCGTCTATGGTGCTCGCCGCGTACACGCAGGTGGCATAGTGCTGAAGGCCAACAGTCACCGTCCCCGAAACCGGCATGTCGTGCTGGTCCAGCAATCGTACAGTCAGCGTCTGCTGGTCGGAGTCATGGAATTGCGCTGTCAGGCGGACCGTCCGCTCGCCCAGTAGACGTGAGACGGCGACCCGCGCGCGCGATTCGAAAAAGGGTCCGTATCTGTGGTCCGGAATCGCCACGCCGGAACGTCGGGACCGCACAGTCAGATGCCACAGTCCCGGATGTCCAGGAGCGAGCTGCAGATTCTCCGCGGGCACGTTTCTTCCCCCACCATCCACAGGAGTGAGGTGGGCGCTGAGCGCGTGGCGACCTCCCGTCATGAGTCGATCGGCTACGGGATTATGCACCTGAACCGGCAGTGGTTTCAGGCTGGGGTACAATTGCACGCGGAGTCGTCGAGTTTCTCCAGCCGCCACGCCAATGCCGTGGTGTCCTGACCACTCGACGCCATCGCTTACGCGCCGACCACGCCACGAATTCTGAGCGATTCCCTCAAGTTGCTCGTCGGTGACGTTGGCACTTGTTTCCACTCGATAGCGACCCGGCAGCAGGTGCTCGAACCGGACCAGACCGTTGCGGTCGGTGCGGTGGACGGGCCTGGACAGCCACGAGACATGTTTCTCGTTCTCGGGCAGCACGGTCATTCTCCAGGGCGGCAACGCCGACAACGGCGAATTCACACTCGTTAGCCGCACTGCAACGCCGTGAGTTGCTTGCCGACTCTGCGTGACCTGGATTTCGAGGGTGCCACCTGTACCGGGGACCGTAACGTCGGCCCGGTAGTGTTGTACTTCGTGAATCTCCTCACGCGGACCAGCTTGCGGACTGTCGGACTGATCGGAATCGCTGGTGCCGTCCGGCGTCACGGACGTGCGTTCGGTACGCTCGATGTCGCCCCGCAACACACTCACAACCGAGGGGGCGTGCCCCGGTTGCGCCACGATCAACGTGCGAGAATCGCCGCGCCAGGAGCCCACTCGCAGTCCCTCGAAGCGGTAACTGCCGTCACGCGCTGTCGTGGCCGTGTGCTGATAGTTGTAATGCCGCGAGAAGTTCCGTGGCTCGTTAAGAATGACGACCTGCACTCCGGGCAACGGACTTCCGTCGGCATCCCGGACCACTCCGGCGATCGATGCCGTCCGCCGGGTGACGGGCTGAGGGGTGGCGATGGCTTGCACGTTGCCGCTGTCCTGCTCCTCGGGTCGTGGGAATTGAACACCCGTCAACGTCTCTCCGAGGGTCACATTGACAGTCACAGAGTGCGATCCCTTTCCGACCGTTCCGTTCAATTGATCAGTACCCGGAACGACATCCAGCAGCGTGAACGATCCATCGCGTCGGACGCGGGTCGATGTTCGATTCCACGCGGCGTTTCCAAGCACCAGCGGATCCATGTCCTCCATGTGTTCCCCGGCCACCCGCCCTTCAATTCTGCCGAACCGAGCCAGCGGCGGCAGAGGCACGTGTTCGGTCTGTCCAGGCAGAACTTCGAAGAAGCCCGTCGATGCGAACCCCGTCCCGGGGGCGACGACAATCAGCCGGTGCAGCCCGACCCACCACCGCACTCGAAGGTCGCCATCCGTATTTGTTTCGCCAGTCAGACGCAATGTGTCCGTTCCGGAAAACGGCGGTCCGGCCGGAAAGACATGGACAGCCCCGTTGTCCAGAGGGGCGCCGTTCGGATCACGAACATTGATGACAATCTCACCGCACGTCGGTGCCTGAATCGACAGTGTTCCGGTCGTCCAGTCGCGAATGATCTCGGCTTTCGCCGGCGGGAATCCCTTTAATCCGTTAGGCAGGTCGTCCGTGATCTGATCGCTGTGCGCGTGCTGAACCGTCCAGCGACTGGACCTCATGGGCAGAAAGCAGCATTGCAGGTCGGCTGTCGCTTCTGGCGTGAAGCCCGCCAGGCGAATCGCGTCGAACCAGCCGTCGCTGTTTGACGACAGTGAAACCAGCTCGTGCCTGCCATGCCGTTGCTGGTGAAAACTCAGCGTCGCCTCGGCCAGCGGGTCTCCAGAGCTTGAGTCTTCGACATATCCCTGCGTCAGCACTCGATGCGCAATGGCGTCGTCGGTCGTGGGGTCCGTGGATTCCGCCGTCAGCCACAGGAACATCAGCACGATCGCCACAAGGATCGCTATGCAGCCAGCACTGATGAGTCTGATCCGCATTCCCTACACCGACTTAGCTGTGATCGACCACGGGTGTTTTGTCATATCTGAATCACTCCAGTTCAGCCAGGCCTGTCACGGGACGCTTGCCTCGTGGGAGCGAAACGCGATACTCCCGGACCCGCTCAGATGTCTGCTGGCCCGCACGACGGACGCATCGTCGGTCTTGCCAGCTTTGACCACACAGACGATACGTCTGTTTACACTTTCGCACAGCACGGAACACGGCCCCTATGTCGCAGGATGTCCCGGACAACGCCCCTCGGAAGACGATTGGAGTCCCGCGTGAGTGCTTTCCGGGCGAGCAACGGGCCGCGTTGGTCCCGGCCGATGCCGGTTTGCTGATAAAGGCCGGATTCGACGTCATTGTCGAACGCGCTCTGGGGAGTCGGGCCGGCTATCGAGACGAGGACTATGCCGAGCAGGGCGCGGAACTTGTTGACAGTCGCAATGCCATCTTCGAACGGGCCGACGTCATCACCCAGGTGCGCACGGCCGGCGCCAACCGGCACGCCGGCGCGGACGACCTGAGCCTGCTGCGGAGTGGTCAGACACTGATCGGCATGTGCGACCCACTCGGCCAGCCGCAGATTATGCAGGACGTGGCCGCGAAGGGCGTGACGTGTTACGCGCTGGAACTGCTGCCTCGGATCACGCGTGCCCAGAGCATGGACGTGCTGTCTTCGCAGGCTTCCATCGCTGGTTACAAAGCAGTTTTGACCGGCGCATCGCTGTTGCCGCGTATGTGCCCGATGATGATGACGGCGGCGGGCACCATTGCTCCGGCGCGATTCTTCATCATCGGTGCCGGAGTCGCCGGACTGCAGGCGATCGCCACTGCCCGCCGAATGGGCGCCGTGGTCTGGGCCTACGACATTCGTCCGGCGGTCAAGGAAGAAGTCCTGAGTCTGGGAGCAAAGTTCCTGGAACTCGATCTGGTCAAATCGGAAGACAAACAGTCCGGCGGTTATGCGCAGGAGATGGACGAAGAATTCTATCGCAAGCAGCGCGAGGCCATGACTCAACTGATCGCCGAGACGGATGTGCTGATTACGACCGCCGCCGTGCCCGGTCGCAAAGCCCCGACGCTGGTCACGACAGAAATGATCAAAGGCATGCCACCCGGCTCGGTCGTGATTGATCTGGCTGCCGAACAGGGCGGGAACTGCGAACCAACAAAGAGTGGCGAGGTACTTAGTGAATTCGGCGTCACGATCGATGGAACGATCAACGTGCCTGCCACAGTTCCGTTCCATTCGAGTCAAATGTTCGGCCGGAACGTCGCGACGTTGTTGAAGCATCTGCAGTCCGAAGGCGCGCTGGACGAGCCGTCAGACGACGAAATTGTTCAGGAGACGCTGGTGACACGCGGCGGTGAGGTCGTCCACGCTCGTGTGCGTGACGCTCTGGGACTACCGGCATTGAATCCCGCAACGACTGAAGACGCCGCGTCAGAGGCTGATGCGGCACAGTCCGAGACGGACTCGACATCAGAACCCGAGGGCGGTGAGTCCGCACCCGAATCATCTTCCACAAGTAACTGAATGAAAGAGCCTCCATGCTGGCTTTTCTACTGGCAGAATCAGGTCCGGATGCCGCCATGCTGCTACTGGTGGTCTTCATTCTGGCCGTATTCATTGGCGTCGAGGTGATCACGAAGATCCCGCCGACGCTCCACACACCGTTGATGTCTGGATCGAATGCCGTGTCCGGCATCACGCTGGTCGGAGCGGTTCTGGCAGCGGGTACGGGTGCAGATCTTTTGCCCAAGCTACTTGGCTGCGTGGCCGTGACGCTGGCGACAATCAACGTCGTGGGCGGGTTTATGGTGACTCACCGCATGCTGGGCATGTTTCGCCGTAAGGACTGACGTTTTGTTGCGGGTGGGCGGAGAGAAGAAACTGACCAGTGGAACAGACGGGATGAAAACGTGGACGCGAGAGTAGTTCAACTGGCCTACCTGATATCGGCTGTGCTGTTCATCCTTGGTCTCAAGGGTTTGACTCGGCCGAAGACTGCGGTGCGCGGCAATCTGCTGGGCGCGTGTGCCATGCTGCTGGCCGTCGCCGTGACTTTGTTCGATCAACAGATTCTGGACTTTCGTCTGATCGTGTTGGGCGTCGCTGCCGGGACTGTGATCGGAGCCGTCATCGCGACTCGCGTGCAGATGACGTCGATGCCGCAAATGGTGGCGTTGTTTAACGGTTTCGGCGGAATTGCGTCTGTCCTGGTCGCTGGCGCGTACCTTGCACAAACTCAGGATCCGGATACCTCGATACTGGTCGCGACGGCTGCATCCGGTCTGATTGGAGCCATCACCTTTTCCGGCAGCCTTGTCGCCTGGGGCAAGCTGCAGGAAATCAAAGCTCTGGACCGTATCAGCATCCCGGCTCAGCAACTCGTCAACGGGACACTCCTGCTGGCGTGCCTGGCGATGTGTGCGGTTGTCGTGACCGAAGACAGTGTCACGACGCAGACGATCGCCTACTGGCTGGTCGCAGCAACGGCTCTGGTTCTTGGCGTCACGCTGGTGGTCTCCATCGGCGGGGCGGACATGCCGGTCGTGATCGCACTGTTGAATTCGTACTCGGGGCTGGCGGCATCCGCGACAGGCTTTGTCTTGCAGAACACTGTGCTGATTATCGCTGGCTCGCTGGTCGGGGCATCCGGTCTGATTCTGACACGCGTCATGTGCGTGGCGATGAACCGCTCACTGACGAACGTGTTGTTCGGCTCGATGGGCGCGGGCGGTAGTGCACCGGACGCGGACGAACTTTATGCCAACGTCAAATCCACATCCGCGGACGAAGCGGCAATGTTGCTGGAGGTCGCCAGTCGTGTGGTGATCGTGCCGGGATACGGGATGGCGGTGGCGCAGGCGCAGCACACGGTCAGCGAACTGCGTCAGTTGCTCGTTGCCAGACAGATCGAAGTTGACTTTGCCATCCACCCGGTCGCCGGGCGCATGCCCGGACACATGAACGTACTTCTGGCCGAGGCGGACGTCCCGTACGAAGCCCTGCGCGAGATGGACGAAATCAATCCCACCATGGAACAGGCCGATGTGACAATCGTTCTGGGTGCGAATGACGTGGTGAATCCGCTGGCCCGCACCGATCCTGACAGTCCTATTGCCGGCATGCCGATTATCGACGTCGACAAATCGAAGACGGTCATCGTCGTGAAACGAAGCTTGAGTCCCGGTTTTGCCGGTATTCCGAATCCACTGTTCGCCGCGGACAACGCGCTGATGCTGTTCGGTGACGGTCGCAAAGCGATTCAGGACATCATTAAGGCATTGAATGAAGGGTAGACGGCCGGTCGTTTTTCCCGCCTGCATGATGTGGCGCACGTGCAGACACGAAACTCTGCAAATTCATGCCGCTCGCCTAAATAACTCACAACCTCTGTTAGTCAGGCTTACTAATGTCCAGGCTGTTCGTTGGAGAGATGAAGGACGGTGACGCCATTGACGAAGTCTACATGCTCGCCGACAAGCAACTCCGGGCGAATCGCAATGCCAACCTGTATCTGCTGACACAACTCCGGGACAACACCGGCACGATCAGTGGTTTGATGTGGAATGTTACGGAAGAGCAGTGCGACTTTGATGCGGGCGATTTCGTCAGGGTCCGCGGCAAGTGTCAGGTTTATCAGAGCGGCCTGCAGATCATCCTGACTCGCGTTGAACGGCAGGATCCGGCCGGCATTAATCACGAAGACTTCGAACTGAAACCCGACAAGGATGTCGAGGAACTGCTGGGTCGAGTGCGCGAGATTCTCCTGTCCATTGAAGACACCGCGATTCGCTCGTTGATGGAATGTTTTCTGATCGACGAACCCCTTGTCCTGAAGCTATTGGGCAGCGGGGCTGGCGTGAAGGCTCACCATGCCTACCCGGGTGGTCTGGTCGAGCACATTTGCAACATGCTCGAAACCGCCGTGCGCATTCGCGACCTGTACCCCGCCGTGGACTTCAATCTGGTTTATGCCGGAATCTTTCTGCACGACCTGGGCAAGATCCGCGAAATGGACTTCGAAAACGCGTTCGTCTACACGGACGAAGGGCAGTTGCTCGGTCACATGTCCATCGGCGTCGAACTGGTTTCCGAGAAGGTCGCCCAGGTCGAGCGTTTGACCGGCGAGACATTTCCGACGGAAACCGAACTCAGAATTAAGCACATGATCCTGAGCCATCACGGCTCCTACGAGCACGGCAGTTCGCGCCTGCCGATGACTCCCGAGGCCATCGTTCTGCATCAGCTCGACAATCTGGATGCCAAGGTGCACGAGATCACGCGAGCCATCAGCGACGACCCGAATTCCGAATCTCACTGGACGCCGTTCATGCCACGTATCAACCGCAAGTTGTTCAAAGGCAGTCCGTCCAACGAGGAGTGAGACGCGAACGGGTTCTGCCCACGGATGGCAGGGCGGACCCACGGATGAGGACGGTCACTTTATCCGTGGGTCCGCGCTGCCATCCGTGGGCTTTCCCTTCGCCTGAAATTCAGTCTGTCGGATCAACTCTTCTGGATTCCGTCCATGCACTGCGACCGCGTTGGGACACTGTTAGCTCCGTTGCTTCTGGCACTTGTTGTGCTGCATGCGCATGCTGACGATCACAAACCCAACGTTCTGTTTATTGCGGTCGACGATTTGAACGACTGGATCGGTTGCCTCGGCGGGCATCCACAGGCGCAGACGCCGAATATTGATCGGCTGGCAGAGCAGGGCGTGCTGTTCACGAACGCCCACTGCCAGACCCCGATCTGCAATCCCTCGCGTGTCAGTCTGATGACGGGCACGCGACCGTCGACGACCGGCATTTATCTGCTTTCTCCGACAGACTTTCGTAAAGCCTGCCCGCTGCTGGCGGATGCTCAGTCCACACCGACGATCCCCGAGCACTTCGCGCAAAACGGTTATGTGACGCTTGGGGCGGGCAAGATCTATCACGGAAACACATCACGCGAGACGTTTCAGGAGTACGGTCCACGAGCGTTGTCCGGTCCGTTCCCGCAGCAGAAGTTGAACTACCCACGGGGCGTCAAGCTCTGGGACTGGGGTCGATTCCCTGAACGGGACGATCAACAGGGGGATGTCGCGATTGCGGACTGGACGGTCAGCAAACTGAAGGCTTCGTATGAAAAGCCCTTCTTTCTGGCGGCCGGTTTCTTCCGGCCACACGTCCCGCTTTATGCGCCAGCAAAATGGTGGGACCTTTACGGAGAGACATCGGCCATCCGGCTCCCGCCGTCGCTCGAATCGGACCACAACGACATCGGCGACTTCGCTCGCAAGTTGACATGGAGCGGACTGGCTCCGCGACACGACTGGATGCTGAAGCACAAACAGTGGCAAAACACCGTGCATGCTTATCTGGCGTGCGTCAGCTTCGTTGATCATCAGATCGGGCGCGTGCTCGACGCTCTGGAGAACAGCGTCTATGCCGACAACACGGTCGTGGTGCTGTGGTCTGATCACGGCTGGGCGCTGGGTGAGAAGCAGCGCTGGGCGAAGCGTTCGTTGTGGGAACGCTCCACACGAGTACCACTGATCATCGCCGGTCCCGGCATCACCGGCAGCCGTCGGTGCGATCAGCCGGCCGGTCTCATCGACATCTATCCGACTCTCTGTGATTTGTGCGGGCTCTCACAACCGAAGCAACTGGAGGGGCATTCGCTCACAGCTCAGCTTCAGGATGTCACCACTCAACGTTCACCGGTTGTGACCACGTTCTACCGGAACAATCACGCTGTCCGATCACAACACTGGCGGTATATCCGCTACTCGGACGGTTCCGAGGAACTGTATGACCACAGGAACGATCCGCACGAATGGCGGAACCTAGTTGCACGGCCTGATCATCGACCGGCGATCATGGAACATGCTGAGTTTCTGCCAGATGCGAATGTCGAGGCGGCCAGGGGCAGCAGCGGTCTGGGCGTGCGGAACGAAGATCGCGATCTGTTCGATGGTTTCAGGTAACGGATCGCGGCTGGTACGCTTCCCATGTTCGAGCGGCGCTCACACGGTGGGTCGGGCATCCCTGCCCCACGGACAGGAATGTCCGTTCGACTGGCTGCAACATTTTTCTCTCCACTGCTGACCTGACACCTGACGAGCGACTGCACATGACTCCTCGAGAAGTTCTCGCTTTGATTCGCGAGCGCGAAATCCAGGCGGTCGACCTGCGCTTCATGGATTTTCCCGGCAAGCAGAAGCACTTCACCGTTCCGGCCGGGTCGCTGACTGAGGAGAGTTTCGATCGCGGATTCGGTATCGATGGCTCGTCGCTGCGGGGCTGGCAGGCGATCAACGAAAGCGACATGCTGGTTGTGCCCGAGTCCCAGACCGCTGTCGTCGACCCGTTCATGCAGCGGACGCTGGCACTCACATGCAACATTCAGGACCCGGTGACGCGGCAGGATTATGCCCGCTGTCCGCGGAATGTTGCCCGCAAGGCCGAGGCTTACATGCAGTCACTGGGCTTTGCAGACCAGGCCTGCTTTGGGCCGGAAGCTGAGTTCTTTGTCTTCGACAATGTCTCGTTCGATCAGAATCAGCACGAAGGCTTTTATCACATCGAAAGCGTCGAAGGAGAATGGAACCGGGGACGACGCGATCGAACCGAAGCTGCCAATGCCGGCTATCGCATCCGCAGTAAGGAGGGATACCTTCCGATCCCGCCCGCGGACACGCTGCAGAATCTGCGTACGGAGATCATGCTGGCTCTGCAGGAATGCGGTGTCGAACTCGAGGCGCATCACCACGAAGTCGCGTCGGCCGGTCAGTGCGAGCTCAACGTCCGCTACGGCCCGTTGGTACGCACCGCCGATCATATGCTGCTGCTCAAGTACGTCGTAAAGAATCTCGCGGCAAAGCACGGCAAGACAGCCACGTTTATGCCCAAGCCTCTGTGGAACGACAATGGCTCGGGGTTACACCTGCACTTCTCGTTGTGGAAAAACGAATCGCCTCTGTTTGCCGGTTCCGGTTACGGGGGACTCAGCGACACAGCGATGTACGCGATGGGCGGCATTCTGAAGCACGCGCCCGCTGTGCTGGCGTTCTGTTGCCCGACGACCAACAGCTACAAGCGGTTGCTGCCCGGATTCGAGGCGCCCGTCAATCTCACGTTCAGTTACCGGAACCGGTCGGCAGCGATACGCATTCCTGTCCACAGTCCGCATGCAGCAGACAAGCGGTTTGAGTTTCGCTGTCCGGATTCCTCTTCGAACCCGTATCTCGCCATGTCGGCCATGCTGATGGCGGCCCTGGACGGAATCCAGAACCGCATCGACCCCGGCCAACCACTCGATAAAGACCTCTACGATCTCGACCCGGCGGAACTCGAAGCCTCTGCGAAGACACCGGTCTCTCTGGAAGCATCGCTTCAGGCACTACGCGACGATCACGATTTCCTGCTCCGCGGAGACGTGTTCACCGACGACGTGATCGATACGTGGATCTGGTACAAGACAGAGCACGAGGTCGAAGCAATCCGTCAGCGACCGCACCCGTACGAATTCGCTCTGTACTACGACATTTGAGTCTGAAATCGCACGTCGGTCGGCGGACCGCCCAGCAAGAACCATCTGCTGGCTGAGCCCTGACTTGAGCGAATCCCGCCAATTCCTGTGGTTTCCCCAGACGCGACGATCGGGTGAGTCCGGTTGTTCCAGCGACTCGGCGACCATTGAATATGACGGATTTGGCGGTCGATAGACGAGAGCATGATCGACCTTGAAATCCAGCTTGTCCGTCAGAATCCCGCATGTCTGCTTGTTCTGCAGGCCTACCAGGCCGCGTTTGATCGACTCCGGGAAGAAGCGTCCGCTGCTGATTCAAAACCCGCATCGGTTTCCGATTCCGGCGAATCAGAACCGGAGACAGACGACGACTCCGATGAGTCTGCGTCACGACGAGGACACGCCTGGATCACACGGCTGCCCGGTGTAACCGGAGTCGATGACGAAGAACTGTCATGGGTCCACGGACAGTTGATCGCCTACGGTTTGCTGAAATGCGATCTCCGCGATCGATCGGCCGGTATCGTCTATCAACTGACACCCGAGGCCCGCCAGGTCCTGGACGCGGAATCGAACGAATGGCTGAGCGAAGCCGCGTAGTTCCAGGGCCGCCGTCAGGCTCCACTTTCACCGAGACGCTTCAACTGTTCCCGGAGTTGTTGAACTTCCGCTTCTGCGGCTTCCCGGGCGGTGCGCTCAGCGTCACGTGCGGTACGCTCGGCTTCTGCTTCTGTCGGCAGCACGTGCCCGGTGGAACGGTCACGCAGGATAAGCTCGCCCGACTGCAACGAGAACTGCAGGTCAAGTTCGTCGGATTCAAGGACGTCTGCTGAGTCCGGCTCAATGCGTGCATACCCGTCACTCTGCAGCCGGTACCCGTGCAGCCTGGGTGTGAGATAGTCGCCAGTCGGGTCATACAGAAACAGTTCACGGACGCCAATCATTTCGTAGCGGTATGGCTTGAACAGCTCGTCTTCACGGCGCGTCGACTTCGACGTGACTTCAATCACCGTGTTGGGGATTCGACCCTCGTCCCAGGTGCGAAATGTCCGGCGAAAACCGGGATCACTGTCTTTGACCACAAAGATGTCGGGGACAATGAACTTTCTGACATCGCCTTCCTCGTAGTACAGCAGCAGGTCACTGGCGATGTAGACCTGCTCATTCCGGTAGTGGTAATGCAGCATGTCGTACAATCGCATCATCCAGTTGCGGTGCAGGTCGGTTTCGCCCATCGGTTTCCCATCCGATTCCGGATACTCGATGTCAGCGTCTACTGGCGTCTGCGTACGGTTCATGCGATCTCTCGGCTCTAACCCGGTCATTCGGGATCGCCGCCATCTTACCCGCAAGCACAGTCTACGGGTTAATCGATTCCCGGAGCCCGATCAGCACGTCGACGGCCTTCCCGATGTCTGCCTTCTGACGCGCGGCGTCTTCCGGGATTTCCCGCTCGATTGTCAGCGGCCCGTCGTAGCCAATTTTCAGCAGAGTCCGCAGGTACGTCTCCATGCCGACGTCTCCGTCACCAAGCGGTACCTCAGCGCCCCATGCCGTTCCACGTACATCTTCCGGAGCCCAGGTCGCGTCCTTGCAGTGAACGCTGCGAACCAGGTGACCGACCTTCTCTAACGCTTCGATCGGATCGCCAGTCCCGTACAGGATCATGTTGGCCGGATCGAAATTGATGAACAGGTTGTCTCGGCCGACGTCCGCGATGAACTCCAGCAGATGGTCGGCTGACTCCTGTCCGGTTTCCAGGTGCAGGTTCTGGCCGTTGCTTTTGACGTAATCGAGCAGGTCCTGTGTGACGCTGATCAGGTTGCTGTAGCTGTCCGTCTCACGACCGGGAACGAATCCGATGTGCAGAGCCACGATGTTGCAGCCAATGAATTTCGCGAAGTCTGACGTCGAGCGAAACTCTGCAGCCCGCTGCTCACGCAGAGCCTCGGGAACGAGTCCGACCGTCTCCGCCGTTCGCTGGATACTCTCATACGTCTCACCAGCGAATCCGCTGAAGACCGTGGTGACCGTGATGCCCGCTGCGCTGGCTTTTTCGAGGTACGCCCGAGCAGCGGCTTCGGTGCGATTCTCCGGATGCGGCGCGTGCAGGTGAACGGTGGGGATCCCCAATTCCTGCGCGACTTCCATGTGAACGCCGAGTCCGGCATCGACTGACGTGAAAACACCAATTGGCCACTTACTCATTGCGTCAGCTCCTGAAGTGTGAGACCAGGGAGCGGGCAATCTTAGCGGCGGCATGGCCTGAGAAAACCGATCGACACCAATTGAGAAGCCACGACCGGTCACGATCGGTTTCAGCGACTCGTTCCCGAACGAGCACTCGCAGGCGAGCGTGCCCGGGAAACGACAATCCGCACATCACATGGCATCGAGTCGTGCGAGCAGCTTAAGCGTCAGTGTGAACTGCTCGTCAATCGTCTCGGTTGCGGTCGGAGGAGGATCGCTGCCTTCGCCGACTTGACCCAGGTCATTGCCGCCGTTGCCGTTGAGCACGTCCCTTCCCTGATCGCCCAGCATCGTGTCGGCGCCACCACCGCCACGGATCGTGTCGTTTCCGTCGCCGCCGCGGATAACATCGTTACCGGCATTACCCTCCAGCAGATCGGCACCGTTACCGCCGTCGATACCGTCAGCACCGTTGCCGCCGAAGATCGTGTCATCACCGTCGCCGCCGAGGATTTCGTCATTTCCGCCACCGCCGTCGATGCGGTCGTCGCCGTGGTCGCCCAGGATCGAGTCATTGCCCGACTGACCGTTGATGCGGTCGTTGTTGCGGCCACCATTCAGCAGGTCGCCACCACTCCCACCGGAAAGCGTGTCCTGGCCCGTCTGGCCCAGCAGTGTGTCGCTGCCAGCGTTGCCGTTCAGGTTGTCGTCACCAAAGTTGCCACGCAGTAAATCGTCTCCATCACCGCCTCTGATGACGTCGCTATCGAGTCCACCGTCGACCGTATCGTCGCCGCTGCCGCCATCGATCGTGTCGTCGTCGGCGCCGCCTCGAATCGAGTCGTTTCCTGACCCACCATCGATGACATCCGCCCCGGCATCGCCGTCAACCGTGTCATCACCGCCGCCAGCCACAAGTGAGTCGTCACCGTTGCCGCCAGAGAGCATCTCCGCCGACTCGCTGCCTCGGACTGTGTCAATGCCTTCGCCACCACCCATATCGAGCAGGACACTGCCAATACGCGCTGCCGAAGCGTCGATCAGGTCGTCACCGTTGCCGCCATCGACGACCATCGAAATCCGGCCAACCTGGCGCAGGTCGCCTAAAGTGATTGTGTCATCACCGTTATTGCCGTTGACCAGGATCGTCGAGACGGTTTCGTCCACAGTCACCGTCGCGCCGCCTTCAGTGACCGTCAATTCGCCTGTTGTGGACTGCCCGACGACCAGCACATTGACGCCGTCGGAACCTTCGACGACCGCCCGGTCCGAACCAACGCCACCAGTCAGTGTATCGTTACCGTCTCCAGCTCCACCCCAGATCAGAGTGTCTTCGCCTTCGTTGCCGTTAACAACATCGTCGCCACCCTGTCCGTCGATAACGTCGTCTCCCAGTCCGCCGTTGATCGTATCGGCGCTGCTGCCGGCCAGTATCGTGTCGTTACCGCCCATGCCATCAATGGAATCGCGGTTGGCACCGCCCAGCAGCAGGTCTCCACCATTGGCCCCCACCAGCGTGTCGGAACCGTTACCACCATCGAGCGTGTCACCGATTCCGTCCGACGACATCACGACAATCGTCACGGTAGCGAACGCACTGCGGGCACCATCATCGTCGGCGACTGAATAGGTGAAGGTGTCCGTCCCGCTGAAGAGCGCATTGGGTGTATAGGTGACTCGTCCATCACCAGGATTGACGACCACGCCGTTCGCTGGCTGTGACTCGACCTGCACTGAAGTAAAGTCGACGACACCATCTGCATCGGTGTCATTGCTGACCAGGTCAAGTGTCAATGGTGCTTCGAAAGTCTGACCGGAATCGGGAACGGCTACCGGCGGCACGTTCGCTACAGGGGCAGCACCCGATGCCGTAAACAGGTGCTTTGTAAAGGTGATGCTCGCACCAGCTGGAATTGTAAATAATGACCGCAAGCCGAGACCTGTATGTGAGTCGTTATTCGAGAACCCGTCATTGTCTGGATCGTTGAAGACCATATCATTGAACGGCAGCCCGGGATTGGTGTTGGCGGCAACTTCGAACCGGTTGGACGTTAACGGCGTACCACCTTGCGCCGTTAAACCGATGAAATCGGCCAGGGTCGCAAGCGTTGGCGCGATTCCTCCAGGGAGTACTGCTGCCTGGAGCAGTATTTCAACACCATTATCGACGATTCTCGCACCGCCATCATTGAACGCGTTGACGTGGTAGTGAGTCGTCCGGGCAAAATCCAGCATCACGCTGGCGGCGCCCGGATTGGTGACCATGTACGTCTGTGTGATCATGCTCCCCGTCGAATTGGTCAGAGCATTCTGGAACAACTCGACCTGTTGAGTGAGCGCGAAGTTCAACCCGGCCTGCGCGAATGAGCTGGTCGCGGAGGTCGTTGTTCCATTCAGGGTAGCTCCGGCCCCATTCACCGTCTGTCGCGCTCCACCATTCACTGAAATCGTGAATTGCTCCGGAACAAATACGATCGAGTTTGCTGTACTTGCCCCGACCGGATCGAAAACAAGATTGGAAATCGTGCCATCGCCATCAACAGTGGCATTGAACGTACCGTCGCCGGTTCCGGTCGTCAGCATGGCCGAAGCCCCCAGCGCGGCCCCACCGACAGGGCCAACAGCGTCGTCGAACGGGCTGGAAATTGGAGTCGGCGGTGGCGGTGGCGGTGGCGGCGGTGGCGGTGGCGGTGGTACGACGGCACTTGAGAGTTCCAGTGTACTGCGAACGACATCGTCACCTGCGCCACCCTGAAGTGTGTCGGCTCCGCGCGTACCGATGAGTGTGTCGTTTCCGCCCTGTCCTCGAAGAAGATCGTTGCCTGTGATCAACGCCGCCAGGTCGTCGCCGTCACCAAGCAGACGGTCTCCCCCGCTGCCACCAAGCAAAGTGTCGTTGCCGTCCTCGCCATCCAGCGTATCGTTGGCTGATCCACCGTTGATCCGGTCGTTGCCACCACCACCTAGCAACGAGTCCTGTCCGGAATCCCCTGCAATGACATCGTTTCCGAGACCACCCGAGGCCGTGTCATCTCCCGCGTTGCCAAGGACCTGATCGTCACCATCCCCGGCGTCTATGGAATCGTTACCGCTGCCGCCCAGCAGACTGTCGTCGCCCATGTCGCCGCTGATGATGTCGTTACCGCCCATGCCGTTGATCGTGTCGTTTCCGGCGTCGCCCAGGACACTGTCATTGCCATCACCAGCGTCGACAAAGTCGTCGTCGTCGCCACCCATAATGGTGTCATCACCATCGTCGCCAAGAATACTGTCATCACCGGCATCCGCAGCCACCACATCATTGCCGTCGCCAGCGTTGATTGAGTCATCGCCGGCGCCAGCAGTGATGCTGTCGTTACCGTCTGCACCATTCAGTACATCTGCAGCGCTGCCGCCATTCACTGTGTCGGCACCATCGCCAGCGTCAACGGTTGTAGAAATATCGCTTGCACCAGTGATCAGGTCGTCGCCCTGACCGCCCACGATCGAGATCGTCGAGCTGGTGCTCAACAGACCGCTGAACAGGGTCACGTTCACCCCGCTCAGGTCGATCACGTTGTCGCCGGCGCCGGCTATGATCTCGATCGATGTGACCTGGCCGGTGGACAGACCTGTTGGCAGATTTGTCGCACTGAGCGCGTCCACCTGCACGTCCAGTTGTCCTGGGACCGTCGCATTTTCGCCAATCGTGATCGATTCATCCCCGTCGGCCAGGATTCGCAACAGGCCGTCACCCGTGAACTGCACCGTGGATGTTAGCAACGTTCGTCGTTCCAGTTGTTCAAAAGAGCCCGGAAAACGGGCCATGGAACGGTTATGGTTGTCATGACTTCGACGGACTGGTTTTCGACCAATACGTTTACGCAAACCTTTGAGCCAGGACAGAGCAACCATGACCGCATCCCTCCGGGAGCCAAACTGCAAAATGCGATTGTCAAGCGAGAAGCCCAATCGCCGTTTGACGAATCGACATTTGGGGGACCGGTGTCGATCGCATCCGGTGCAACCATCAGATGTTGATCGCTGTTGACATCGAGTTGCCGTGATCAGCGTGCTAACACTGACGATCGTCGCATCGAGGGTGATGCGTGCGTCAGGAGCAATTCAGACGAGCAATCCAGGCCGTCGAATGCGGATATCGGGCTGGATGCGTACGAGTAGTGTCAGGTGGATGGATCGGTCGCGATTGCTGCAATCGGACCGCCCCTCTCATTGCTGTTGTCTCGGATGACCCGATTCAGCGGTGTCTGTGACACAGGCGTTCCATCTGGAATCTGTTCGAAACACGTTCCCGGCAATGTACTCTGCTGTAACCGATGAAGAATTCCCGCGACACAGCCGCATCACATCGCATCCAGCCGCGCGAGCAGCGCGGCTGTCAGCGTGAACTGCTCGTCGATGGTCTCCGTGGCGGTTGGCGCTGGATCGTTGCCTTCGCCGACTTGACCCAGGTCGTTGCCGCCGTTGCCGTTGAGCACGTCAGCGCCCTGGTCACCCAGCATGGTGTCGGCTCCACCACCACCGCGAATCGTGTCGTCACCGTCGTCGCCGCGGATGACGTCGTTGCCGGTGTTACCGTCCAGCAGGTCGTTACCGTTACCGCCGTCAATGCCGTCAGCACCGGCGCCGCCGTTGATCGTATCATCACCGTCGCCGCCAAGGATTTCGTCGTTACCGCCGCCGCCATCAATGCTGTCGTCACCGTGGTCGCCGAGGATCGAGTCGTTGCCTGACTGGCCGTTGATACGGTCGTTGTTGCGGCCACCATTCAACAGATCGCCGCCGCTGCCGCCGGATAGCGTGTCCTGGCCCGACTGGCCCAGCAGCGTGTCACTGCCGGCGTTGCCGTTCAGGTTGTCATCACCAAAACTCCCGCGCAGCGAGTCGTCTCCATCGCCACCCGTGATGATATCGCTGTCGCGGCCTCCGTCGATTGTGTCATCGCCCTCACTGCCGTCGATCGTGTCGTCGTCAGCACCGCCGCGAAGCGAGTCGTCTCCCAATCCACCGTCAATGACGTCCGCTCCCGCTTCGCCATCCACCGTGTCGTCGCCTCCACCGGCGGTAATTGAGTCGTTACCGTCGCCACCGAGGATCGACTCGTTTGTCGAGCTGCCCGTCAGCGTGTCCTCTCCGGCGCCACCGTCCATTCTCAGTTTGACACTTCCGAGGCTGGCCGCCGACGCATCGATCACGTCGTCACCGGCATCGCCCTCGATCCGAAGCGAAACCAACCCGATCCGGCTGATGTCCCGGACGGTTACCACATCGTTATCGATGCCGGTATTCACGACGACTGTGTTAATCGTTTCATCAACAACAGCCTGGGCAGTGCCGTCCGTGATCGTCAGTTGTCCCTGTGAGTCCTGGTCGAGCGTAATCAGGTCCACGCCGCTGCCAGCAGAAACACTGGCGGTATCAGACCCTTCGCCACCGATCAGCAGATCCCGGCCGGAGCCAACGCCATTCCAGACAAGAATGTCGTTGCCTTCTCCCCCGTTAAGCGTGTCCCGGCCCCCCTGGCCGTTGAGGCTGTCGTTGCCGTCACCACCTTCGATCGTATCCTGACCGGCTCCACCGAGAATCGTGTCGTCGCCCCCATTTCCGACCAGACTGTCGTCTTCGGCCATTCCAATGATCAGGTCGTCGTCTCCCCCACCGATCAGTGTATCCTTACCCGTACTACCAATCAGAGTAGACGCTGTCAGTGGCGGCGGTTGCGGCGGCGGAAGCGGCGGTGTTGGTGGTGCCGGCGGTGTCGGCGTCACCTGAATGGCTCCCAGGGACGACAGGTATACGGTCGAGTCAAGGGCGTCGTCGCCAGAGTCGGCAATGATGAACGTAATTGTGTTGCCGGTCTGACCGTTCGACAGCATCGACGAGAACTGCAGTAACGGGTCGCCACCGGGTGCCAGGACACCGTCGAGTTCCGTCCCAGGAATCGCCGTGAAGTCGGGATGGTCGATGTTCACCGGAAACCCGTTAAAAACGGCGATGTTCACACCGTTCAGGAAGATACCGAAGGCATCGATGAACGATGAACCCTGGAACTCCGGGAATTCGTCCGAACCGAATACCAGGTTGAAAAACAAGGTGTCGGATCCCGGCAACAGATCAAATTGAATGTCAATCTGTGTGACATCGAAATGGTCAAAGGATCCACCAGTGATCTGATCAAGTAGTAGCTCTTGAGCAGCCGTTGCTGGTGCGAAGAATAACGTCGTATTGCCGACGCTGGTATTGGGGCCCGATCCGTAATCCGCCGCGTCACCGCTGCTGAGGACAACGCCCGATGTCCCTGCCAGGCCGTATGGCGAGGATGCAGCGGCTGTGAATGTACCGGATGACGTTGCTCCGAGTTGTGTATTCGACTGCACGCTCAGGCCGGTGACGACAATCCCACTGGACGTACCCACCAGCGCGTTCACAAGAGTGTTCTGATCGGTTTCTGGTATGACGCTCAGGCCCTGGCCGAATTCGCCATCGGCAATGACTCCGATTCCCTGAGTATTCACCAGGCCGACGCCGACCGGGTTCGTCAGATTGACAAAGAACTGCTCGACCGACTCGACAACACTGTCACCAGTGACCGTTACGGAAATAGTCTGAGTCAACTGGCCCTGTTGAAACGTCACAGTGCCGCTCGTGGATACGTAGTCGCTGCCGGCCGTCGCAGTGTCGTTTGCCGTCGCGAAGTCGACCCGAATCGGACCTGGAGCGGGAAAATTCAGCGTCACGGTAAAGTCAAAACTGGTTAATTGACCGTCAGGCCCCTCATTCAACGAGACGTTGTTGATCACGGCCAACGGTGTCAGTTGAAACAGGTTGTTGATCAGGTCATCGCCCGTGCCCCCGACCATCACGTCATTTCCGTCGGCACCAATGATCGTGTCGTCGCCGCCGTTGCCGAAAGACGAATCATTGTCTTCGTTTCCGGACAGCACGTCGCCACCATTGCCACCGCGGAGTGTGTCGTTGCCGGCGCCACCTCGAATTGAGTCGTTACCCGCATTGCCATTGAGTGAATCGTTGCCATCGCCACCGGCCAGAGTGTCAGCGCCACCACTGCCGGTTAACGTGTCGTTTCCGCCGCCACCATCCAGCGAGTCATCACCGCCGTTTCCATTAACGGAATCGTTGCCCAGATCTCCGTTTACCGTGTCAGATCCGCCGCCGGCAAAGACGACATCGTCTCCGTCACCGCCGGACACGATGTCGGTACCAGCACCCCCGTTCAGCGTGTCGTTGCCCGCATCGCCGTTGATCGAGTCCCTGCCGTCGCTGGCGATGATGACGTCATTGCCAATTCCGCCGGAGACCGTGTCATCGCCATCGGCAGCTTCGATCGAGTCATCGCCATCGTCGCCGGACACCTCGTCATCACCGTCACCAGCGTTGATCGTGTCATCACCAAAGCCGCCAGACACGCAGTCGTTTCCGTCACCAGCATTCAAAACATCGCCGGCACTGCCGCCATTCACAGTGTCCGCACCGTCACCGGCATCAACGGTTGTTGAAATATCGAACGCCGCAGTAATCAGGTCGTCCCCCTGGTCACCCACGACCGAAATCGTCGAGCCTGGTCCCAGCAAACCGCTGAACAGAGCCGCGGTCACACCGCTCAGGTCGATGACATTGTCGCCCGCTCCGGCAATGATCTGGATTGATGTGACCTGACTGGTGGTCGCCGCCGTCGGCAGATTCGTCGCGCTCATGCCGTCCACCTGGACGTCGAGCTGTCCCGGAACCGTCGCGTCTTCGCCAATCGTGATGGTCTCATCTCCGTCGGCCAGAATCCGCAACAGTCCGTCTCCCGTGAACTGCACGGTCGAGGTTAATAGCGTCCGGTTTTCCAGATGTTCGAAAGAACTGCGGACGTGCGTTCGGCACGATTGCCTGGGGTCGATCGATCGGCGCTTCGAAATTCGAACAAGGCGATTACGCAATGCTTTAAGCCATGGCATAGTGATCACGACCGTCCCCTTCGTTGTCCAGGTCATAAGCGGCAAATGTCAGACAGGAAGTCAATTCGCCATTCTCGGAATCGGCATTCGAATCGTCAGGATGGATCACAACGGACCAACCATCAGGATATGAACCCGTTTGGCACCGGGCGGCCGGGACATTCCAGAGAACTCTGACGACTGCTGAAACGCGTGTGACGCGTGCGTCAGGTACACCCGGGATCAACGTTGGATGCGGACAAACCGCGAGGTTCGTTGGAAGTGTTCTGTCGTGTCCGACAGGCATTCAGAGGCCGACTGCTGCGTTCCCTGCGACCGGACTGCCGATTGCAATGGGGTGGTCCGGCAGGACCCCATTGCGCGATGCAACGCGTGCAACGCTGATTACAGGTTTAACCGGTAATACCAGTACGGGTCAGATCCCGTCGAGCGATTCCAGGATGGCGGTCGTAATGCGGAACGACTCGTCGATCGTGATGTTGCTTGGGGGTGGGTCCAGTCCTTCGCCGGTCGCCCCAATGTCGTCTCCGGCGTTTCCGTTCAACACGTCCAGCCCCAGTTCGCCGAGCAGCGTGTCGTCGCCACCACCACCCTGCAACGTGTCATTCCCGTCGCCGCCGACCAGTGCGTCCCGTCCCTGATTCCCCTGCATCAGGTCATCGCCGTCCTGACCACTCAAACCGTCGTTTCCAGCACCGCCCTGCAATGTGTCATTTCCGTCACCACCGACAAGTTCGTCATTTCCGCCATTACCAAAGATGAGGTCATCGCCATCATCGCCACGCAGCTTGTCGGCGCCAGCGTGACCTCGCAGAGTGTCATTGTTCTTGCCACCATCCAACGTATCGTTACCCGACGACCCGAGCAGCGTGTCGCGTCCTTCCTGTCCAAGGAGCGAGTCGTTTCCGGCTCCACCATCAAGCAGGTCATCACTCAGGCCGCCCTGCAGCGTGTCGTTACCTTCGTTGCCGATCAGTGTGTCGACGTCGCCATTGCCCGAGATGCTGTCGTTGCCGAATGACCCGGTCAGCAAATCATTGCCAGTTCCACCATTGAGTGTGTCATCACCCTCATCCCCATTCAGTGTGTCGGCGCCAGCGTTTCCATCGAGTCGGTCATTGCCGCCGCGTCCCTCAAGGAGGTCCATCCCATCTCCGCCCAACAGCGTTTCGCGATCGCGGCTGCCAATCAGAACGTCGTTTCCGTCGCCACCGCTGATGATCACGCGAGCGAATCCCAGCCGCGCGCCGGACGCGTCAATCCGGTCTGCTCCCGCCTGACCGTCAATCAGCAACGCGCTGAGTGTCACGCGATTAAGGTCGCCGATGGTGACCCGGTCCGCACCGGCGCCGGTCCGGACTTCGACGACGCCCACCGTGTCTTCAACGGCCAGCGACGCCGTGCCGTCGGTGATCAACAGCCGGTCATTGGCGTCCTGCCCGATTGTCAGGCGATCGACCGCGGAACTTCCTACCATGAGCACACGGTCGGAACCTTCTCCCCCATCGGCCGTGTCCTGTCCCTGTCCCGCTCCACTCCAGATCAGCAGATCGGCACCTGCGCCGCCATTCAGAAAATCACGTCCGCCCTGGCCGTTAAGGTCGTCGGATCCATCCTCGCCATTCAGCGTGTCGTTGCCGGCTCCACCAAACAAAGTGTCATCGCCACCACCCGCGTTAATCAGATCGCGTCCGCCGCCACCGTTGATCAAATCGCTTGTATCGGCAGCGAAGATCGTGTCACGTCCGCCTCCGCCAAAAATCGTATCGTTCTGAGGTCCCTGCGGTGCTGGCAGTGGAATTGCCACTGGTGGTGCAAGCGCGATCGGGGCGCCAGAGACTGTGACGATCGCGTCGAAAATCGCACTGGCCAGACTGACTGGGTCGTTCGGATTCACCTCGAAGTAGAGTGGTTCGCCGGGTTGCGTGTCGTCCACGGACGGCCCTGGCGTAATGTTATTCTCGATTGGCAGGCCCGTGGTGTTGATGGCACCGGTCAATGTCGCGAGTGCCTCGAGTTCCCTTCGCGGTGAGCCGATCCCAAAGAAGCCAGAGTCGCCCAGGCCGATGACCTGAATATTATCCTGAATCAGCTCATTCAGCGTGGACTGGATCGACGCCCCCATACCGTTGGGCGTTACTCCCCCGCCTGGAAAAGCGGACGCGGGGACCGTCACACCACCGACGCCGGTATAGACCAGGTTGCCATCGTCTTCGTGCAGCAACTGAGAGCTGTCCGTCGCGACCAGCACGATGTGCCGCGTTGCTGGACGGAAACCGACGCCATCGATAGCTGGCATTGGCGAAATTGGCACGGGAACGTTTGGACGCAGAATGGGCCCGTTCTGGTCGCCCATCAGATCGGGCCTGAATGTCGGGTAGTCGGGAATATCCCCCGGTGGCAGTGCCGCAAGTTGCGAGGAGAATGGACCAGCGAAACCATTGTCGATGGTGTCGCCATCCAGATTGGCGTCAAAGCCCTGTCCGGTGGCGATCTGAAACAGTGATTCAAAGATAGTTTCCGAGGCGAGCCCGGCGCCGGGAAGCGTGCGATTCAGTGCGGCATCGATTGAAGCCTGAAAGAATGGCGTGCGGGACGAGATGATCGGCTGATTCAGCGTGAAGGGCTTATTAACGTCGGGCACGTTCATCACCACACCGGCGTTGTATGCCTCAAACCGGCCGACACCGAACGCGAAGTCGGCGACGGGGAAGTTCGTCGTCAGGTCATCAATGAGCTGGTTGAATACAGTCTGAATCGCTGGCCCGGCTGCTGAGAACCCGCCGAAGAATGAATCGGTGTCGTCCAGCAACAAAAAGATATCGATCGCCTCTGTGATCCTCGGCAGGTCGTCATCGATGATGCGTGCTTCGCCCTGACTGTCCACGACAGCCGCACCAGACGGGTTCGACAGGTTGACGAAGAACGTCTCCTCGGATTCATCCAGTTCGTCACCTAGAACGACCACACTGATCGTCGCTGATGTCGTGCCCGCCGGAATCACCACCGTGCCCGTGACCGACTCGTAGTCAACGTCCGCAGTTGCCGTGCCTCCGGAATCCGTGCCGTCCGAAAACGTGGCGAAGTCGACCGTGACGTTTCTCGGCACAGGAGCCGACAACGTAACTGTAAACTGGACGGTCGTCCGAATCGGCGGCTGGACCAGGACCGGTGCCGGGACAACGGTCGGGTTGGCTGGATCGGGCGGCGGAGTCACCAGAATGGGTGGAAGGGTCGGGTCCCCTTCACCCTCGGGGTCAATCACAACGTCATCGATCGTCAGGAATGTCGGGCGCATATCGATCAGATCATTGCCCGCACCACCCACAACGGAATCGGCACCCAGGAATGAGAGCAGCGTATCATTGCCGCCCTGTCCCAGGAGTGTGTCGGCGCTGACACCCGCACCGGCTGTACCCAACGCGCCAGCTCCTTCATCAAACAGAGAGTCGGCACCGCTACCACCCAGCACGCAATCGTCGCCCAGGCCACCCTCCAGATTATCACTTCCAGCACCGCCATCGACCGTGTCATTGCCACCACTGCCGGTGATTTCGTCGCCCGCTCCGTTGCCGCGAAGCTGATCGTCGCCCTCACCACCATCGATGGTATCCGGACCACCCTGTCCCCGGACGGAGTCGTTCCCCGCACCGGTGAATATGACGTCAGCCCCTGAGCCACCGATCACGACATCCGCGCCAGAGCCGGTGGTCAAAGTGTCGTCGCCACTGCTTCCGTTAAGGGTGTTGTTTCCCCCGATCGATTCCACCAGGTCGTTACCGTCGCCAGCCAGGACAAAGTCATCTCCGGCGAGCGTTGTGATTGTGTCCTCACCATTGCCGCCAATGACAGTGTCATTTCCCGGACTCGGCGGTGGAGTCACCGCTGGATCGGCAGTGGGGTCAGCAGGCTCGTCGGACAGCACCACGTCGTTGCCATCACCGGCATCAATCGAATCATCACCTTCACCGCCCAGGATCGAGTCGTCCCCGTCTCCACCCAGCAGTGTGTCGTTGGCACTTCCGCCTGTGATCGTGTCGTCACCATCCTCACCATCGAAGGCGCCTGGAATATCCGGGCTACCGATGATGGTGTCATTGCCATTGCCCGTGCTGACCCGAATCTGGGTGAGGTTGGGAACAAGTGCCGTGGTCAATCCGCTGAGATCGACCGTGTTTTCTGATGAGCCCAGGTCAATCTCAACAGACACCAACTGGTCAGCCGGCACCTCTCCGAAGTCCGTAAACGGCACACCATCGATGAGGACATCGACAAATTGTGGCAATGGTGGCATCAGTGGACGTGGCTGAAACGAGACGTCCTCGCCACCATCGCTGAAGACGCGCAGGTTGCCATTGGTCAGTGTGACTGCAGCCGATAAAAGCGCTCTCTTCTCCAGTTGTTCGAGAGAAGGACTGACCGCGCCGACGTCCTGCAAAGATCGAACGCGGCCACGTCGGCTGCTGGAGCGACGAAGTCGACGGCGTATTGCTTCCAACCATGGTTGCCGAACCACGGGTGCCTCCTTGCACAACTGATGACGCAAATTCAGACCGGGCTGTTCCAGCAGCACGTCGACGTGTCGTCGCACTCGCGGGGTTGCCAGGTCCTGGTCTGAAGGTCCCCCGCACTGAACAGTCGCCCGGGCTGTAACCGCTGGCGCGGAGACACCGGACGTAACCGTTCTACGGGTTACTCCGAATATCTTCTTCGACCCGTGAGGAACCTGAGTGCATCAGAATCGCTACAGCACGGGCATCACTCACAATCGCTACAACCGGCCCGCCGCACAGCAGCTACGACCCGGACAGGCGACACATCAGGCAGAATCGTCACAAACGTCAGGCTCCACGTGACCGTCAAGGTCTGCCAATCGGTCGATTTGCAAATCTGAACAGGCAAGCGACAATCTGGTGGAGGGGAAATGGAAGGCCGAGAACAAGGGGCTCGCGTACGTCGCGGGTTCTGACTTCTCTACCATTCACCCCCAGCCGTTCGCTCTCCGCCAGCCAGAGGCACACGCATGAAACACCCCAGTCCCTCGAACAGCCTGACCATCCGGCTCCGTTATCCCGACACCACGGGAATCCTCGCGGACATCACAGAGGTGATCAGCAATTCTGGCGGACATCTGGGAGCTGTCGACATCGTCGATGTCCGCAAAGACAGGATCACCCGCGACTTCACGGTCAACACTGCCGACGTCGAACACGGCGACGAAATCGTCCGTCAGTTGCGACAGGTCGAACGCGTCGAGGTGGTGAAGGTCTCGGACCGGACGTTCCTCATGCACCTGGGTGGCAAGATCGAAGTCACTTCGAAGATACCGGTTAAGACGCGTGACGATCTGTCGATGGCCTACACACCGGGAGTCGCACGCGTCTGCCGGGCGATTCACGAGGACCCTGATGCCTCGTTCAACCTGACCATTCGGCGCAACACAGTGGCTGTTGTCACGGATGGGTCGGCGGTGCTGGGTATGGGCGACATCGGTCCGCGGGCCGCGATGCCGGTCATGGAGGGCAAGGCAGTGCTGTTCAAGGAGTTTGCCGGTGTCGACGCGTTCCCCATTTGCCTCGACACCAAAGACCCGGATCGCATCATCGAAACGGTCAAGTACCTCGCTCCGACGTTTGGCGGAATCAACCTTGAGGACATCTCCTCACCACGTTGCGTCGAGATTGAACAGCGGCTTGCAGCCGAACTGGATATCCCGGTGTTTCATGACGATCAGCACGGGACGGCCGTTGTCGTTGTCGCGGCGCTTTCCAACGCGCTGAAGATTGTCGACAAGGCCGGGTCCGAAGTGCGCGTGGCTATGAGCGGCGCCGGCGCCGCGGGAATGGCGATCGCGAAACTGTTAAAGCAGATCGGAGTCACTCAGGTTGTTGTGTGTGATCGCCACGGAGCTATCTACGAAGGCCGTCCCGAGCGAATGAATCCCGTCAAAGACTGGCTCGCCACGAACACCAACCCCGCAGGGGAACGCGGATCTCTGTCCGACGCCATGCGCGGGGCCGATGTCTTCATTGGAGTCTCGGCCGGAAATCTGGTCTCGGTCGAGAACGTGAAGAGCATGGGCGAGGACGCCATTGTGTTTGCATTGGCAAACCCCGACCCGGAGATCGCTCCCGAGCTCGCTCGTCCGCACGTTCGGGTGATGGCCAGTGGTCGTTCGGATTACCCGAACCAGATCAACAACGTGCTGTGTTTTCCCGGCCTGTTTCGCGGGCTGCTCGACGTCCGTGCCCGACGTGTCACAGAACGCATGAAGATGGCGGCGGCTTTGGCTATTGGTGGAGTCATCAGCGACGACAAGCTGCTGCCAGACTACATCATCCCAAGTGTCTTCAACCGCAAGGTGGCGCCCGCTGTCGCGGAAGCCGTCTCACAGGCCGCGATCATCGACGGCGTGGCGCGGAGATCGAAAGACGCCAGCAATTCTGAAGACGAAGCAAACGGTCGTTGACGACCCGTCATGCCCGATAATTTACGCGCCGGGTTTTACGCCGACATACAGCGTCGCTATTCCGAACGTCAGCGTTGTCCAGGTCGATTCCACCAGGCCGGCCTCATGCATCAGCCCGGTCAGCTCGTCCCCTTGTGGAAATTCCGAGACTGATTGCGGCAGGTATTTGTAGGCGGCCTCGCGGTTACGCGCGATGAGCTGGCCGATGCGTGGCAGTATGTTGCGAAAGTACCAGCGGTAAACGGCTCCAAACAGTCGGTTGCGCGGCATCGAGAATTCCAGCACGGCGACTCGACCACCGGGGGCACACACGCGTGTCATTTCCCGCAGTCCACGGACCGTGTCGGAAACATTCCGCAGCCCAAAGGCCACGGAGACTATCTGGAACGAGTCATCGTCAAACGGAAGCTGCAGCGTATCCGCAACGTGAAACTGGATTCCGGATTTCGATTCTGGATCGGCAGCCGAACCCAATCGAACGGCCTTGCTTTGAGCCAGCTCGATCATCTCCGGTGTGAAATCCGTCCCGACAACGGACACCCGCCGCCGACCTTTTTTCCAGTAAGCGATCGCGAGATCACCCGTGCCGCAGCAGACGTCGAGGATCGGTGTGTCGCCTTGCGGTGCCACTCGACGCACAGTTCGCCAACGCCAGTAGATGTCCGTCCCGCCGGACAGAAAATGGTTCAGAAAGTCGTACCGGCCAGAGATCTCACCGAACATGCGCTGAATGCGCTCGCCAGACTTGTCGACGGTTTCATCGTTCACAGTGGACGTCACGTGTCGTCTCCAAAGCGGCTGGCTCGCCCTGTGCGATCAGCCGGTTTCAACGCAGGCAGGAAAATCCAGGACGCGACCGGTCAATCTCTCAAAACCCGTATTCCGACCACCGACGCTGGACAAGTTCCGCGGTCTCTCGATCAACGGCCAACCGTTCCGGCCACGGACGCGTGTGACCCTCACCCGGCAGTTTGCGAGTCGCGTCGATTCCCATGCGGTGTCCCACACCGACAACCGGAGTCGCATGATCCAACATGTCTGCCGGACCTTCCGAGAAGATCACATCACGCCCCGGATGCGCATTCGCTCCGACTTCAAACCAGACCGCGTCGTCATCCTGCACATCAACACCCGCATCAACGACGACCAGCAGCTTGACCGTACTCAACCTCCGCATACCCCACAGTGCATTCATGACCTGCCGGGACTGCTGCGGGTAGGACTTGGACACGCTGGCGAACGCGATGTTCCGATGCGCCCCGGCAGGTGGCAGACGCAGATCAACCAGTTCGGGAATCCCGATACGGACAAGCGGCAGCAGAATCCGCTCGGCCGCACGTGCCAGGACAGAAGCCTCACTCGGCGGTCTCGCCGGAATGGTCAGAGGCACGATTGGATTTGCCCGCTGCGTGACAGCGGTCACCTGCATCAGCACGCCATCCGCCGCAACACCGTGGAATCCCGTCGGAGTCGCGACATTGGGAATCGTACGAAACGGCTCGTTGGGATCGATCAATCCTTCCAGCACGACGTCCGCATCGGCCGGAACATGAATGTCCACGCTGCGCGCCCTGGCAACTGTGACCGGTGCGCCTCGCAGGAATCCCGCGAACACAAGCGGATCCGCGTACGGGGGAAGTGGCATGTCCGCCGCGAGCGTGAGTAGCGGGTCGCCACCCAGTACTACGGACACGGGCAGTTGTCGGCCTTCGTCGCGAGCCGCTTCCACAACTCGCCACGCTTCGTCGTGCGGCGTCAGACACAGGACTACCGAGCGACTGTCGGCGATCACCACCGAAACGCAATCGGCTGTGCGTAGACGTGCCGGGCCGGAAGCCTCGTCATTATCGGCCACGACCGCTCCGTCACGTCGCGGAACCGAACGCTCCATGTAGACCTGCGTTGCCGTCAGAGCGAACTGCTCGTCACCCGGCCAGCATTTCACAGCGGGCAAGCGACCCAGATCGACGTCGCTGCCCATGTGGACAACCTGTTGCGAAATCGCCGTATCCGTGAGCCGTGGTGGCCACTGCATCACCTCAGCGAAACGCGGAACGAGCTGCAGGGCATCCAGCCAGCCAGCCGGCAAATCCGGTTGAACCAGTGACGTGATCCGGTCAGCAATGATGTCGTACGAGTCGACCCCCAGCGCCTGCAGCAGCCGCTGTTCGGTACCGAACAGTCCCGTCACAGCCGGAAACGTCTTGCCGTCGACATTCTCGAACACCACTGCCGGGCCGGATTCGCGAATGACACGGTCGGCGATGGCGGCCAACTCGTGCGTCGCACTGACTTCAACGCCAACGCGAACAAGCTCCCCCCGGTCGGCGAGGAAGTCCAGAAACTCGGAGAGGTGTTGAAACGGCATTTCTGTACGGCTGCGTGGAATGTCTGGCGAGACCTGAGTGCGACCGGCATGTTAATTGAGGAGTTCGAGTCTGCCATGCATCCGCAAACACTGATACCGATTTAACCCGAGTCGCTGCTGATGCTGGCAGCACAGCGATTCCTCTATTGAATGCATCAGGGACGCTCGATATCTACAACAGCGCAGTTCAACGTATCTGTTCCAGAGCTGATAGCTCTCGGGAGACGAGTGATGCTTTCGATTGGCGACTTCAATAATCCGTTGTCACGCCGGGATTTCCTGCGAATCGGCAGTCTGGGCCTGGGTGGTCTGACGCTGTCCGATCTGTTGAGTGGAACCACTGGCGCGGCCAGCGGTGGGTCTCTCGCGACCGGAAAATCAGTCGTGTTCGTGTTCATGCATGGCGGGCCAAGCCAGATCGAGACATTCGATCCAAAAATGGAGGCGCCATCAGGAATCCGCAGTGCGACCGGCGAACTGGCGACATCACTGCCGGGAATCACATACGGCGGAACGTTTCCGAAGCTGGCGAAGCTGGCAGATAAGACGTCGATCGCCCGTTCGTTTGTGACAGGCAACGGCAACCACGACATCAAGCCGATTGTGAGCGCTGATTCGTTCAACGCGAATCTCGGATCGATCTACTCACGGATCGCAGGGACCAATCGTCCCGATAGCGGGATGCCGACGAATGTGGCTCTGTTCCCGAAATCCGTCGACCCGACAACTCGGCCGCGTACCAGCGGCTTTGGAAAATTCGAGTCGTCGGGAAACTTCGGAAGTGTTTACGCCCCGTTCATTCCGGGTTCCGGCGGGCAGGCCCAGGAGAACCTTAAGCTGAACCTGCCACTGGACCGGCTGGGCGATCGGCGAGCCCTGTTGTCCGGGCTGGATGAGGTCAAATGGTCCTTTGACCAGGCGGGCGAGCTGAGCGGCCTGGACCGAGTCCGCGAGCAGGCGTTTTCGACCATTCTCGGTGGAGTGGCCGATGCTTTCGATCTGACCAAAGAGGACCCGCGCACTCTGGAACGATACGACACGGCCCCGCTGCTGCGTCCGGAGCAAATCAGCCGTCACTGGAACAACTACAACAACTACGTCGACAACGCGAAGTCACTCGGCAAGCTGATGCTGCTGTCCCGGCGTCTGTGTGAAGCCGGGTGCGGCTTCGTCACGGTGACCACCAACTTCGTCTGGGACATGCACGCGGACGTGAATAATGCCACCGTCGAAGAGGGCATGCGTTACATGGGCACGCCGTTTGACCACGCGATGTCGGCCTTCATTGAAGACGTCGAAGCCCGTGGTCTCAGTGACGACATCCTGCTGGTGTGCTGCGGAGAAATGGGACGCACGCCACGCATCAATGCCAGAGGCGGCCGCGATCACTGGGGCAACCTGGCTCCGCTGATGGTCTCCGGCGGCGGATTGCAAATGGGGCAGGTGATTGGCCAGTCGGCACGTGACGGTGGTACGCCGCGAACGGAACCGATCGGTATTCGAAACCTGATCGCAACGATTATGGGCACACTGTTCGATGTGTCTGAACTGAGAATCGCGCAGGGAGTCCCGCCGGAAGTCGCACGAGCCGCATCCACCTGGGAACCGATCCCGGGTCTGAGCTAACGTTCCGGCGAGCTCAGAATCCGAGTTGCAGGGCGGGATTTGTCTGCCGCAGAACTGCAGTGCCGACGATTCCCGCTCGCATGGAGACTCGAAATACTCGTGACAAATCGGCTAACAGCGTGGACTGCAAGTTTGCACAATTGGGTTACGTAAGTTTCGTCGCGAGTCACTATGGAGCACGCGGCATCAACGCAGACTTTCTTCCGACGTGAGTTTCGCTTAACACTACCGGACACGTGTGAGCAGACAACTCTTGCATCCGGGAGAATCCAGTGAGAACGATCGCAATTGCGTGGCAGGTTTTGTTCGTGTTGGGGCTGACGGGAACGACCGCGTATCCGCAGGCATGGCGAAACGCCACGTCCTTCTCAAAGGTCAGCCTGCGCGGTCTTACGACTCGGCAGCGAGCAGAAGCCCTCGAAATGCTGCGTGAAGAAGACTGTACCTGTGGCTGCGGTATGAAGCTGGCGCAGTGTCTGGTTGATGATCCCAATTGCCCCCTGAGCCCGCGATTAGGACAGCATGTCGCGTCGCTGGCTGCCAGAAACCACAGTGCCCTGTCAATTACGCGCGGTGTCTGGTACCGCCAGATGGTGTCCAGGGATGTGGCCAACGCCGACCCTGGCGGATTTGTTAAGGGGACATCACGTCAGAATTCCAATGTGGTCTATTACGAGTTTGAAACATGCAAAAGCGGGAGATATCAGTGCGACAAGTGCAATCGATGGCACCGCGAAATTGGAGCCTCAGAGGCTTGGCCGCTCGACTATCCGAACAGATTACAGTCAGTCCTCGAGAGATTTCGTCGCTATCACTCAGATTGGCTGACCTCCAGCGAAATCGCGGCCACGGAAAACAACATCATTGGCCAGCTCAATCGAATTGACCGGTTTCAAGGTTCCGATCAGGAGCTGTACCGCTCACTTGCGGCCGACCTGAGAAGTGGTTTTGAGAAGCTCGACCGAGCAGTCATTCGCCACTTCGAACGGCTTGGCAAGTCAGCGCGACTTGCCGGTCCAAGTCCTTGTGCGGCGCCAGCCGGACGATTCGACGGGGGGGTTGAGATTACGACGACACCGGCCCGGGCAGAACTGTTCTACCTCGATGAGAGACGTTTTGACATCATTTACCCACTCAAAATGGTCAACAGCAATCGTCGCGTCTGGGACGAACTTGGCAGTACCACAGGCGTCTTTAGACGCAAGCTGCCGCCTGGGGAATACCGCGTCTATTCGTGGTGGTCTGGCGTGCGACGTTACACGTACTCTCGGAAGCTCAGCATTCCCGAAGGATCGAGTGCTACTATCCGAGTGAGCCTCAGCGCCTACTGATCACCGGTCCGATCCGTCGAGCGCAGTCCAGTATCGAATTCTTGACGCACTGACGGAGTAGAGCTGCGAGCTGTCCGAATTGAATCGCAGCCGACTCTCTCTGGATTGTGATCCGCCAATTGCGGCCCGAAACTGTCCATTGACGGGATCCCAGGCCCGGATTGAATCTCCGTCGCCGATTGATACCAGAGTCTTGCCATCGGGTGACCAGTCAACAGACAGGACAGCGGACCGGTGTGCTGGTATTTCAAGACGCGGCTGCTCCTCTGCCAGCGTGACAATGCGTATTCGTCCGTCGTAGCATCCACATGCAAGACTTTGACCGTCCGGCGAAAAGGCAGCACAGAGGACCTGCGAGTCACTCAGATTGAAGGACAGTCCCCCTGCCCCCTCAACGATGTCGACGAACGCCGTGGACTTCGCGTCGGAACAGGCAAAATAGTGGCCTGTATATGGCGAGAACAGCGTCAATCCCGCTGCTTCGGCAAGTCTCAATTCAGTGATGAGTTTGCTGGTGTGAACTGCGTACAGCCGAACCAGTCCATTCGCAAAGGCAACGCCAATGTGGTGACCATCCGCATTGAACGCGACACTCAGCGCAGGATGCTCCGTTGCAATTGAGAGTGCTGCCGAGCCCGCTGGAAGCCCGCGAATAACCACAGACGTGTCCGTTAGTGCGGCCAGACGCGAACCATCGTGTGACATTGTCACCTGACGCACAGAATCCTTGCCGGCGGCGACGACCTGCTTAAATGAATCCGTGTCATGTGGCGAACCGATAAACACTGAGTTGTTGCGCCGTGCCACTGCGAGTTGTTTACAATCCGCTGAAAGAATTGCGTGGATTGTGTCGTCAGGCAATTCAATGAATTGGGAGTCGTCAGCCGGCGCATTCCACAGCATGACGCTGCCGTCATAAGAGGCGGACGCCAGTGTCGAGTTGTCATCGGGAGCAAAGGCAACATCCCAGATCTGCTGCGAATGCCCGCGCAGTACAACGTGCGCGTGTTCCGCGTCACGCTTCCATATGTGGAGTTCTCCGGTGGCAAGTCCACCAATGGCAAAGGCACTGGCATCGTCAGAAACGGCGACAGCATGAATATCCCGCATTGCGACAGGTATGGTTTCTATCCAATGCAAAGTCTCTTTGTCTCTCAGAGTAACATGTGAAGGACTCTTTTCAGTCCAGTCGACTGTCCCCGCAAGCACAATCGGGTGATCACGGCTGACATCAAGTGCCCAGAGCGCTGACGCATCATCAGGTGCGATGCGAGTTTCTGCTGACGCCAGAATCGAACCCGAGAGATTTCGTGCAGTCAGTGTACCGACCTCATTGCCGCTATAGATGACTCCGTCCAGCGTTACCGCCATACAGGTAATCGCGGGTCCCTCCTTAACAACGATACTTCCTTCATTCGGAGGCTTGACATTGACCAGCCGGATTTGGCCGTCAGCTGTCCCAATAACGAATCTATCGTTGTCTGCAAAACCGATGGCGCGCACGACGTCGGTCGCATGGACGATGCTTTCCGGGCTTTGGCCCGCCTGGATGTTCCACACAATTGCCTTTCGATCCTTCGAGCCAGAGACGAGTCGCTCTCCGTCGGAAGAAAAGCACAGCGCAAGGACTTCGTCCGAATGACCGGACAGCACCTGACGACACTCGTGTTCCGGGACAGACCAGACGCGTACTGTGTGATCGTCACTGGCTGTTGCGAGACTCTGTCCATCCGGTGAAAAGCAAACCGCGTTGACCCCGGCCTCGTGTCCTCTGAGTTGTCGGCCGGTGGGACAAAGACTCCGAAATAATCGCCATGTGAAGTCGCGGATTTCGACAGGACAGTCCGCGAGAATGGACAGTGCCTGTTCGGGATCAGAAGGAATCTCGTCTGCCACACGCCGCAGCCTCAGGTTGTAGGCAGTGCGGATTGCACGCCTCTGTTCCACCACAGCGCGATCCTTCGCGACCTGCTCGGCTTTGGCCGCAGCGGTGGCGTCAGCCGTTTCCCGCTCGGCAATCATGCGTTGTTCACGTGCCTCAAAGGCCTGCCACACGGCGACGGCAGCACTGACCACTGCGAGCATCGTCAAGGTGACCAGGCTCCGAATAACTGCCCGGCGGCGGCGAGACCGGCGAGCGGCAACCGAAGCGTGATGATCGAGAGACTGGCGAATGTAGGCAGACGTATCGTCCGCCAGCACATGCGGGACGTTGTCAATCAGTTGCCGGGCTTCCTCGAGTGGAAGACCGGCCGGAAGTAGCAGGGTCGTGTCCTTGTCCTGCGTTTCCCAGCGGCGCTGGTTGTGTTCGACGCGGGCTCGCAGACGCAAGTACTCACGATTCGATGTGATCCAGGCCGCGATCCGATCCCAGCGACGCAACAATGCCTCATGCGTCAAGCTGACGATCGCGACATTGCCCTGGCGGTCCGTGGTCAGAAGACGGGCAGCAATCATCGACGTGGCCAGGACCTCCTCAGCCGAAGTCGTGGTCAGGTCGGCGAGCGCAACGCGGCGGCGAACTGCCGCTTGATCACCGTCCACATCGATGGTGATCAGCAACGGCAATAGCTCATTCAGGGCCGCCTGAGCGTGACCCGGGAGGCTCTTGAATGCTTGTTCCGCCCGTCGGCCCAGCGCTCCTTCGACTCCGCCAAGCGACTCGTACGCCGCGAACGTAAGACGTACGGCAGTGCGGCGTTCACCTGGACCATGCCTCGTTTCTTCGCCAGTTTCTGCTGGTTGTAAGTGGGTCCCACGGTACAGTTCGGCGAGTGCATACTGCAGAAGTGGCAACGCTGCAGGATCGCGGGAGGCGTCCTGTAGAATGACCTCATCCAGCGACAGTCCGGACTGTTCGTGTCGCTCGAACTGAACTCCCGCCAGCCGCGCCGGTTCTGTGATCAGCCGCGACAGGGCTGCGGGACCTGGCGGCATCAGGTCAACGTGACCGTGCTCGCCCTTCATTCGTAGAAACGCAGACGACTGTTGGGCCTGCGGATAGAAATCGCTCCGGAGCGTCGCCAGAACCGTGATGTCGTCCCGTCTGGCCATAGCTTCGATGGCGACCAGGAACTGTTCCCTGACTTCCGTCGTAATGTTCCGGTCGGTCCAGAGTTCCTCAAGCTGGTCGAGCACGAGGAGCAGCGACGGGGGGCGAGAGCCAGCGAGCTGCGCGGCCGTTCTGGAGGGACCATCTGTGTGGTGCGCTGAGCTGCGTTTGAATGCCGGGGCGATGCTCAGCTGCACGGTCAGTGCACAATCCTTTGCGAGACCGGCTGCGATCGTTTCGCGATCCACTCCGCCGGCTTCGAGTTCCGGTATGGCTTCGGCCAGCGTGTCAGTCAGCGACACGAACAGACTGTGCACACTGGTCTTTGCCTGCTGCTCGCTGTCGATGCCAGACGATTGCGACACTCCGGTCGTGCCGACAGCAGGCAGGAAGACGGCCACACGCCACTGTTTCTCGCCGTCATCTCCGGCATGGTTGACGAGACTCGCAGCCACACCGGCCCGCGCCAGGGAACTTTTTCCGGACCCACTGGCTCCGACGATCACCACAAACGCACAGCCCGCCCGCCGCTGTTCACGCAGCCGCTGCAGCAGATCGCAGGTTTCCTCGTCGCGACCATGGAAGATGGGTGCGTGTTCGACGTCAAAAACATCCAGGCCACGATACGGTTCGCCCAGCCATCGAGGACCAGCATTCGTTCCCAGTAGATCATCAAGGGCGTGCCGCAAATGGATACGAAGTCGCTGCGAAAACGCGACCGGTTCCCGATAGCTCTGCACGGCCCGGATGTTGTGGCCTTCAGAATCAAAGAACTGTTCGCGGACAAAAGCGTCGGTGAGCCGCTGCTGGGCGATGAATTCTTCCAACTCCGAGTTTGGAACTTCTGCCAGCTTCTGCTTGAACCCCGCGTCGTCATCCCGTGTATAGGCGAGAATAACCGGACGTTGCCGTTCGCTTTGTTCGAAGGCTGCGAGCATCAGTTCGAACTCGCGTTCAGTTCCGCTGCGATACGGCGTGCCATCGGGGCGCGTCATCATGGCGCCCAGCGGAGTCCCCAGACGCGACCAGAGGATGAACACAGCGATGTCGATCGGATCACGGTCCAGGACAAAGTCGATGCTTTCCTGAAACGAAGCCGTGACTGGCAACGCGAGGTCTTCCCACAGAATCGGCTGCAGTGCGACCCCGGGATACTGCCGGCCGAGCCCGTCAATCACTCTCCGCGCCCGGTCACGTTCGTCGACCACGTCGCCGGGGCTTGAAATGAAGATGCGGACAGTTCGAGAGGTGTCAGTCATTGTTCCGGGATATGAGCGTGGCCCGGCGAGTCTGTTCGGGCTGTGAACAGGCCGCAGAATGCGGACGATTAAGAGTAGACCAGATCGCAGATGCCCAATCCAGCAGGCTGGCTCGCGCCGAGTGGCACGATAGCTCCCACCCATTTTTCGAGGTAGCCAATTGTGAAACGTGAGTCAGACGAATGCGGATCGATCAGGCCGGCTCGATGAATATATTCTGACCACAGCGTGTCCCGTGCAGCCAGGCACGCTCGCGACGCGTGGCTTCACTCGACAGGCTCACGGGCGAGTCTGCCGCAGGGCGGAACAGGCGGCCGAAGTCCTTCGCCAAGTGCACCCAGCCGTCTTCGCAGGGTGGCCCTCGTTGATTGCCGCTTCGTGAGGCTGGGATTGCCAACGGGGTGGGGACGGTTGCTCTGAAACCGGCATGGCGCAGCTATGGGAGGCCGGGAGAGCAACGAGACGCGACCTCTTTCCGCTGCGGGGCCCTGTGTGCACAGCAGAGTTGCCGCCTGTTTCGGTAATCACCTGCGCGACCCAGCGTAGTGCTGTGTCAGTCGTGTTTTGCGGTGTAGCCGAAGTTACCAGATTTTGGCCGGCCCCGAGGAAACCACGCAGAGTGGCGAGATCGAGTGGTTCCAAGTGGCTGCGGCCGAGCTGCGCGTTCGCTCCGTCCGACCTACACCTGGTCTACCCAGTCGGGCACTGGGTTCAGGCTGAAGAATTCGTCGGATTCGCCGGGAGTGTCGAAGATGTCTCCGCCCTGGGCCACTCCGTCGCCAATCCCGCCCGTTAAAATATCCGCACCGGCGTCGCCATTTACGGCGTCATCGCCGAGACCGCCCTGGACCGTGTCATCGCCAGCCCCGCCTGACAGGGCGTCGTCGCCGTCTCCACCATAAAGCGTGTCGCTGTTGTCACCGCCCACTAACTGGTCACTGCCCGTTCCGCCCGAGAGTCCGTCGTTGCCGGCGCCGGCATCAAGGACGTCGTTGCCGTCTCCACCATTAAGAGTGTCGTCGCCGATCCCGCCAAAAAGCTGGTCGTTTCCATTTCGTCCGAGAATGGAATCGTCGCCTTCGCCTCCCGACAGAGTGTCGGCCGCGGCGGAGCCGATGATCGTGTCGTTGCCGCCCTGACCGTCGACCGTGGTTGGACGGTCGAATTGTGAAACATCGAGCCGATTGTCTCCGGGACCTCCGGTCAGACTGAGTCGCTCGATCTGCCGCAGTACGTCAGTCCCGACCCCGGTCAGTCTGGTCCGAGTCGCTGTGATGTCGGCATCGGCTGACTCAATGAGCGTGTCAATTCCAGGGCCGCCGATCAGTCGATCATTGCCTTCGCCGCCCGTCAGCGTGTCTCTGCCGGCATGTCCCAGCAAGGTGTCGACACCGGCGCCTCCGTCCAGCACATCGCTCAGACCGCCGCCGCGCAATCGGTCTCTTCCACCGTTGCCCGTCAGGGTGTCTCTGCCGGCGCCGCCGATCAGGACGTTTCGGCCGGCTCCACCGATCAGTTCATCCGCCCCACCAGCACCCCGCAGCAGGGCGAAAAATGGAAACGCCGACGCATCCATCCGATTCGCGGCAGCACCGCCAAAAAGATAGGCCTTGCGAATACCGATCAGGGTGTCGTTGCCCAGACCCGTCAGTGACGTTTCCGTCAGCGTCAGCTCCGCGACGTTGTGTTGCTCGATCAGCACGTCGTTGCCACTACCGTCGTTGTTGCCTCCGTCCAGCACATCATCGCCCAGGCCACCGGTCAGCGAGTCGTCAACGCTCCCCTGACCTCGCAGCTCGTCGTCGCCTGCCCCACCGATCAATACGTCGCGGTCGGATCCGCCGAGGATGCGATCGTTCCCATCGCCTCCCACGAGTGAATCGGATCCGCTGTTTCCATTGAGCGTGTCGTCGCCGCTCCCGCCGATTTGAGTGTCCGCGCCACCATCGCCCTGCAGGCTTGCCCCGACCGTCAATGCACTGGCATCCAACCGGTCATCACCAGGCCCTGCGTTCGCCCGCAGCGATCCAGTGTAGTCTCCATCAGTGCCGGCAAACGTGAGGTCGTCGTTGCCGTCTCCGAGGTTGATAACCAGTGTCGCATCCGGATTGCGAAAGTTCACTTGAGGGATGGTCAGACTACTGGTGAGCTGCATGCTGACACTGCCGACAATGCCATCGTCATCGAGTTCCACGACGTCATTGCCGTCGCCGAAATTGAACACCCGACCGGTCGCCAACAGGCCGTCCGTCAGATCCGTCAGCCCGATACCCGACACGACTCGAACGGCACTGCCGTCATCGAGCGCGATGTCGACGTCTGTTGCGTTTGTGTAGGTGTGCGTGATTGTCGTCAGCAATCCCTCGATCAGAGTCAGCGAGTCGCTGCCGGCCCCTCCGTCGAATGTCAATCCGTCGACCGGGACGGGATCGCCGCCGGAAAAGTCGACGATCAGCGAGTCGTTACCGTCGGTGCCGGTGATGATGATCTCGATATCCGGGTTGAACGGAGTCGTCTGCACAACGGTGCCGTCAGACTCGTTGACAATCTCGAAGTCCTGACCGTTGAGCCGCACACGAAGATCGGTCAGATCGGGCGAGTAAGCGAACGGCTGTACTTCGTAGGCACCGATGTCCGGTGCGCCGAGGCCGCCGGAAATGTTACGCGGACGAGGCAAGAACCGTTGATCCAGCAGCGAAGTGTCCGATGGATGTCCATTGTCAACTGCCAGACTGCCGGACAGCGGACGATGCGTGCGCGTCGGTCCACCGTTTCGCTTGAGCGAATCCAGTACAGGATCGGCTGCGATGATGTCGTCCCCGGTCTGCCCCGTCACCGTCGTACCCAGCAGGTTGAAACCGTTGCTATTAATCTGCCCGTCGATCTGAGACACGCCGAGCGTACCGGACGTCGTGTTCCCCGCGACGATCGAACCCGAGAGACCGATGTCACCAACCGTAAACAAACCGCCGCCGCCAGCCGACGCGAAGTTCTCGGTGATAGTCGACAGCCGAATCAGGACATCGTCGCCAGGGTCAGCGACATGAATGCCGCCACCGCGTCCAAACGCGAAATTACCCGACAGTGTGGAGTTCGTGAGACGCAGGACGGCATTGCCACCACCAGAAACATAGATGGCGGCACCATTCGCCGCCTGATTCAGATGAAATGTGCTGTGCGATACGTCGGCGATGCCGGCGTTGAAGAGGCCAGCGCCATTCTGTGCGCTGCTTGTCCGATTGGACGTCAGCTCCGTGCCGATCACTGTGAGATCGCCAGTCCCGGTATTCATGATGCCGCCACCAAGCACCGAGCCGGTGTTGCGGTCCAGTACTGACCGATCGATGGTCGCTGTGCCACGGTTCAACAAGGCACCGCCACCGCGCACGCCACTGGCAGTATTCTGATCGAGCAGACTGCGAGTGATCGTCAGGGTTGCCCCCGCCTCATTCAGTATTGCTCCGCCGCCCCCTGCCGAGTCGTTCAGAGTGAGCGTGCTGTCGACAATTGTCAGAGTTCCCCGGTTCCGAACGGCTCCCCCGTCTTCCGTGCTGCTATTCACACGCGCGTCGCGAATGGTCATGCCAGACAGTTCCGCGGTGACGCCCGGATGAATGTCGAAGATGCGGTCCTGTCGCTCGATGTCCACAATCGTATCGCCGGCCCCTGCACCGACGATCGTCACGTCATCCGTGATATCCAAGTCGCCAGTCGCTGCCATGTCCTCGCCGCGCCCAGCGATGAAGAGCTGAATCGGAAGGAGAGCGGCGGGCAGGATGATCATGTCTTCGCCGGCCAGTGCGTTTGCTTCCTGCACGGCCGCACGCAACGACGTGTTGCCAGACGCGTCAATCGCGACTCCGTCGCCGGGGTCCGTGTCGACAGTATCGACCAGTGAGTTGACGCTAAAAGTCGCCAGCAGCGCACGTGCTTCGAGCCGCTCTGCCCGTGCCGGTCTCTTTCGGCGCTGGCGGGCGATGGACTTGAAGGAACCAAATGGACGCATGGCGAGGCCCGGGTGTGCGTGACGTGAAGATGTCGCGAAGTTGATTTGTGACTGTACTCAGACGTTCAACCGTTCGCGAGAGTTCCCCGGTGTGTTTCCGAATCGCAACATGTTGCCATTCCCGCTACCCGGGGTGCGATCGTGCTGTGCGGCCCAGGTTTTCCGACTTTGCCGGTCAGACAGCCGGACGCTTTTTGACTGCCTGGCTGCACGTTGTATATCCCCATACGGCAAAAACTCCGCTTGTTGCGCCGTGCGTGTCTATGCACCGTCCGAGTCTCTCTGGTGATTGCCATGGCAGAACAGTTCCAGACTCCACAGAACGTCGTCCGATCGATTCGGCCGGTCCGAGAGGTCCTGGTCATCGAGCCAGTGCAACAGCACCTCGGGCTGCAGGCGATCCTCCTGCTGCCCGGGACAGAGTGCACGATCGGATCGTCCCGCGCCTGCACATTGACGGTTCGCGCCCAGAGTGTGGATCCTCAGCACGTTCTGATTACATCCGGACCCAAAAGTACGATTCTGAAGGAATACGGCGCCAGCACATGGCTTAACGACCGCCCGGTGCGCGAGACAACGGAATTGATGCCAGGCGACCGAGTGGCGATCGGCCCGGCCGAGTTCCGGCTGCGACCTGCGGAATCTCACGAAATCGAGACGGCGTTCGGCGATGAAGGTGAAGGCGTCTCAGTCGACGTCCTGGGCTCTCCCGAGGGCGAACTGAAGCAGAAACGAGTGCAGTTGAGCCAGAAGCAGAATCGGCTGGCAGATGATGCCCGGGAACTTGATGACCGCGAGCAGACTCTGGTCACCCGAGAACAGGAACTCGATCAACGATTTGACGAACTGGATGCCAAGCTTCAGGAACTATCGGCACGCGAGCAGGGCGGAGTGGCCGCGCGAGAACTCGACGAACAGCTCAAGACGCTGACTGGCCAGGGCGACGACCTGCAGGAACAGAAAGACGAACTGAGCCGGATTCGCGCGGAAATTGACGAGGCGCGCAAAACTCAGCAGGAGCGGGAAGAGGAGTTCCGCGATCGTGAGCATGGTTTGGATCGAAAGAAGGCCGAGCTGGCCAACAAGGAACTCGCACTCGATCACCAGCGCAAGGAATTCAAAGTCCAGACGGACGAACTGGAACGGCTGCGTACTCGATTCCACAGCCAGCAGTCGGAGATCGATTCGCGTCGTCAGGAGTTCGAACAGCAGCAGCAGGAACTGGACCGTCAGCGGGAAGCACTGCAGGCTCTGCGGGAGAATATGGCCGACGGTGGTCAGCTGAATGACGCGGACACGTCCGCGGCGCGCGTGCTGTTGAATTCGGAACGTGCGGAACTGGAAAGTCTGCGTCGGCAGATCGAAGTCCAGCAGGCAGATCTGGAACAGCAACGGAAGGACTTCGAGGAGCGGGAGACGTCCGTCTCTCGTGGGCAAATCGATGCGGACAGTCGTCTGACGCTTCTGGACGAGAAAGAGAAACGCGTCGCCCGTCAGGATGAAGACCTGCGGCAACGCGAGCAGGAGCTGGACGCACAACTTCTGAAGCTGACGCAGCAGACCGCCGACCTGGATGGCGGTGATGACGAGCATCAGGCCTATCGCGAGCAGCTCCAGCGACTGGCCGAGTCGATGAAACAGCGTGAGCAAACGCTGCGCGGGCAGATCGAACGGTACAACGCGGACATCAGTCAGTGGCAGGAACAGCTCGAATCACAACGATCCTCGCTGGAGGCCCGGCTGGCGGAAGCCGCACAAAAGGACGAGTTTCTCAACAAGCGAACTCAAGAGCTGGCCGAGCGTGAGAACGAACTGACGAATAAACTGAGCGAAGTCGAAAGCCGCTCGGACGATACGTCGTCACAGGAACGCTGGTTGCTCGATCTGGAATCGAAACTCCAGAAGCAGAAGGCGGAACTGGCAGAACGTGACGAAGCGCTGAAGTCACAGGAAGCGAACCTGTCGGAACAGACTCGCGACTCCGACGCAACGCAGCAGAAGCTCGACACGCAGCGGGCTGAGATCGAGACGCAGCAGCAGGAGCTGGAGGTAAAGTCTCGTGAACTGGAAGAATCGCTGACCAGCCGCGAAGCCGAAGTGGAAACGCGGCAGTCTGAGTTTGACGAACAGAGCGGTTCACTGCGTGAACGAATCCTGCGGGCAAACGCGCTCGAGCAGACCTTGACGCGGCAGCAGCAGGAATTCGAAGAGCAGCAGCGCGAGTTCGAGCACAAAGAACGCGAGTGGGACCAGCGGTTTCATCTCAACGCGGACGAACTGGAAAAACAAACTCAGGAGACCGAAGACCGGCAGCGGCGGCTGAAGACGGAACTGCAGGATCGCGAACAGCAGATCGCGTCGCAGGAAAGTCAGCTGACTGCGTTGCGTGCCACGATCGAAGCATCGCAGCGGGAACTCAAGAGCGAACAGGAAGAACTGGCCCGGCAGCGTGAAAGTCTGCAACAACTGGCGGAGAGTACGACGACGACTGAAGGAGACATCGAATCATCGAAGCAAAAGCTCGTGCAGGACGAGCTGCGGCTGCAGGAAGAGAACTCGAAACTCGCGGAACAGCAGCTCGAATTGCTCGAACAGACGAGCGCGTTCCAGCAGGACCGGGCGGCGCTCGAACGTGAGCAGAAGGACCGCAAGGCGGAACGCGAACAGCTCGCCGAGTTGCGTGAGCGGCTCGAATCCAGCGAACTGACGATCTCTGAAGAACGCGGCGAGCTGACAGTGCAGATCGCAAAGTGCCGCGACGAACAGGCGGAACTGGATCAGATGCAGCGGCAGGTCGATGCCAGTCGCGAGGAACTCGCATCGAAGCAACAGGAACTGGCCGAACAGGAAGCCCGCCTGGAAGCTGAGCGTGCGGCGGTCGATCAGGAACGTAGCGAACTGCAGGACAAGACGGCCGGGCTCGATTCCGACCGGACTCGACTGGAAGAAAAGTCGCAGGCGTACCAGACCGCGCAGTCCGCTCTGGATGAGTACCACCGCACACTGAAAGCGGACCGGGAGCGGCTGGAACGTGACCGCCGCAAACTGCAGGAGACTCAGGCGGAACTCCGACGCAACGAGGCCGACTTCGAATCGCGGCGTGCCGAACTGGAAGACGAGCGTCAGCGGATCGATACCGAGTACTCGGGTATCGATGCGTCCCGCCAGGCCTTCGAAGTCGATCGCGTCGGCCTGCAACAGCAGCGAAATGAAGTCGAGGATGATGTCACTCGACTGGAGACTCAGCGGAAGAAACTGGCAGATGAACGCGAGGACCTGAAAAGGCATTTCGAGGAACTGGATGGCAAACGTTTGCAGATCGAACAACTCGAAACCGAGTGGGCGAAGAAGGAAGAAGGCTTCAGACAACTCGAGGCGCGACTCGAACTGGATCGACAGGCAATCGATATCGAGGTAGCGGAAGTGGACGAGCTGCGGATTGACCTCGAGTCTCGTGAGCTGCTTGTCGAAGAAGCCCGCAAATCAATCTCGTCTGACCGGCAGGCAGTCGAAGATCGCCGCGAAGAACTGTTGAAAGAAGACGCCGCGCGTGAGTCGCAGCGGACCGAGCTTTCTCAGCTTCATGAACAGGCCGAGGACGCACAGGCACAGCTCACTGTTCAACAGCAGGAATCCGAGACCGAACACCAGCGACAGACTGGCGAGCTGCAGGCGGAACGCGAACTGATCGCCGAGGAACTCAAACGGTTGGATCAGGACCGGAAAGTCCTGGCGAACCGATCAGAAGAATTCGAAGGCGACAAGGACCGACACAATGACGAGTTCGACATCCGCCAGAAAAATCTGGACGGGTGTCAGGCCGAACTGGAATCGGTCGAGACCGAACTCGCAGACAGGCAGCAGTCACTGGAGTGGGATCGCGAGTCGATCGCGAACGACCGAGCTGAGCTGACTCGCTCAAAGCGTCAGGTTGAACATGATCGCGAACAGGTCCAGTCGGATCGAGAGGCCGCCGACCAGCAGCGGATGAAGCTCAACGAAGATTTGCAGGAACTCGAAGCACAGCAGAATGCCCTCCATGAGGCGCGACAGAAGCTCGACGCAGACGACCAGGAACTGAAGTCGCGTTCCGTGGAGCTCGACGAACGACAGCAGGCACAGGATGCGCTAGTTGCTGATCTGGAAGGTCGCGAAGAACAGCTCCAGTCGGAGAAGACTCAGCTTGAATCGCAGATCGAGCAACTCAGTGGGGACCGCGAGCAACTGGAACTTCGCGATGCACAACTGCAGGCGGAGTTACAGAAGCTCGAATCCGACCGTGAGTGCTTCGACGAGCAGCAGCACGAACTGGACTCGGCGCGGGAGGAACTGGACCGCGAGTTGAACGCCACGACGAAGGACCGCGACGAGTTGAAGCAGCAGCGCGAGCAACTCAATCAGACACAGACCCAACTGGAATCCGAACGCGGCGAGGTTTCAGCCGAACGGGCGCGTCTGGCGCTGGAACAGGCACGCGTCGAATCTCAATACGCGAAGCTTGAGGCGGAGAAGACGCGTATCGACGCTGACTTGGCGCGGGTGGAAACCGAAAAGGCCGAGGTCGCCGCCGATCGTCAGCACATCGACGCGCTGAAGAAGAAACTGGAGTTGCTGGAAACTCAGCTTGGCGATGCCAAGTCGGCCTTGAACGAAGACCGTGAGGCCATGCAGCAACGAGTCGAGGAGCTGAATGGCGAGCACGCGGATGTACGGGGCGAACGGCATCGCGTGGAAACTGACAAGGTCCAGTTGGCCGAGCAGAATTCGCAGTTCGTCGAACGCGAACACGACCTGACGACGCGACTGGAATCAGCACTCGCGGAACTCAAAGTGGAACGCGAACAGCGGGATGCTGATCGTCAGCGAGCGGCCGAACTTGAGCAGCAGATTCTGACCGGTGGTGGTGACCCGACCGAAGCTCAACAGGAACTGCTCAATCGCGTTGAAGCCTCGCTGAGTGATCTGCAGAACGAACGTGTCAACCGGGACGATGAACGACAGCGTCTGGCTCAAATGGAACAGCGACTGGCAGCGGAACAGGCGCAGCTTGCGGAAACGCGGACGCGCGTAGCGACGGATGGCGAACAGATTCAGTCGTATCGATTGAGCGTGTCGGCTCGCGAGGACGAACTGTCTTCGCTGCAGATGCGGCTGACTCAAAAGGACATGGAACTGAACAGTCTGCGCGAGGAACTGCAGATCGAGCACCAGAACGTCGAATCGCAGATGTCGCAAATCGGGACGGGGCGCGAGAAGCTGAAGTCTGACTGGGAACGGCTGGACAGCGAGCGAAACAAACTGGTCACGCAGAATCATGACGTGAGTCTGCAGGCCCGCGATCTGGCTGGTCGGTTGGAGCATGCAATCGAGGAACTGCAGGCGGAACGTCAGGCTCGAGAACAGGAGCGTCGTCGGGCCCGTGATCTTGAATCGAGAGTTCAGGCGGGACAGTACGAAATGCAGGAGGTCCGCCAGTCGTCAGTGTCGGAACGGCAGCGTCTGGCGAACCGCAAACGGGAACTGGCAAAGAAGGAATCGGAGATTCGCGGCGCGACCCGGTCACTCGACGCGAATCGAGAGGGTTTGCAGGCACAGTTGGCGGTCATGACACAGAAGCTCGAACGGCTGCTGTCTGAACGCTCGCAGCTCGACGCGCGACGCGAACAGCTTTCCGGGAACTTCGATGACAACGACGAATCCAGCGTGAAGGCCCGGCTGGAACTGGCCATGGAGGAGCTGGCTTACGAACGGCGCGCCCGCAATGTCGAACGTCAGCAGTTGAACGCGATGGCGTCGCAGTTTTCTGCTGTGAAAGAGCAGCTCACGCAGGAGCAGTCACGATACCTTGATGTGTTGAATAACGTCCTTGGTGACGACGATGGCATCGACGGTGTACTGGACGAGTCTATTAACCCGGCTGATGTGGAACGGACGATTGACCTGGACGTCAGTGCCGAAGCGCTGTTCGACGATATCTTTGACGAACCCGACGCGGAGGGGCTATCGGCCGAATTGCAGCAGCAGGTCGACGAGATCGAGTCCCAGGTCGAAGCGCTGCGTGATGAACGCGGCGAGACCGCCAGACACCTCGCTGAAGCCTCCGACGCATTTGACCAGGATCCCACTGATAAGGTCGGCAATCGCAAGCGGGATCCGGCTGCGGACGGGAATCTCCCGGCGGGTTCCGAGGAGCCGGACAGTTGGCATTCCCAGGATGAGTCGCACGCCGAAACAACCGGGAATCTTTTTGGAGGACAAAAGGTAGAGAACGTCCCAACCAACGCAGTCCCCGTCACTGAGCTGGCCGACAAAGCGCAGGACGCTGGGGATGGCGAAGCAGAACAGTTGAAGGCGTTTCGCACACTGCTGGCGTCGATGTTCGGCATGAAGAAGAAGGCCAACCCGGCCGAGTCTCCGGACTCAAGTGACCAGGCGGATGAGTCGGCGAGTGCGGTCCACGATGACCTGTCGATTGAAGAACCGTTGGAAACCACGAAACCCGCGTGGGCAGATAGCGTCGCGCCGACTGGTCCGGAAATTGACCGATCCAGCGCCCGAGCGGGATGGCGGGACGAGGCGACGACCGACGATGCGAAAAGCAAAGAAACTGCCCTGGTCAAGCAACGGGAACTGGCTCAGAGAATGACGATTTCGTCGCTGCGGAACGTCGCGAATGAATCCGCCCGTAACGCTCTGACAACGCATTCACAGGGCAAACTGAAACGCAAGATGTGGCTCGATGGTACTCTGGCGTGCGTGTCGATGGGGATGGGTGGCGCGTACCTCACACAGGATTTGGGCCAGGAATACTCGTGGTCAACATACGGCTGGGCCGCAATGTTGATTGGGCTCGTTGCGATTGTTGAACTGCTGCGGACGTTTCTCCGCTGGAATCGAGCGAACAACTACCAGAGGGCGGGACAGGGTCACGGTTCCACACTGGATGCACGGTATCAGCGTTTCATCCAGGACCACGAAGCCTACAGCGGAATGCGTGTCCCGGAACCAGTCTGGTCCAATGACGAAGACGACAGTTCCGTGGAAATCGTCGACTCCGAAGACGTCGACGCGCCCGTCTCTTGACGGACGTCCATGGTGAAATCGACAGCAGTAGGAGGAGGAGGACGACGTTGCAGGTGCCCGAAACGTTCTGTCAGAACTGTCATATCGTCGGCGATGGAACCCAGAGTCATTCATCAGCAGGAATCACCATTGCTTGCTCCATCGGGATCGCCACTATTGGACGAGACCACGGATCCCGCAGCTCAACATCCCGTGAAAGACGAGTCGGGTCCGCAGCGTACCCTGAGGCAGCAAGGCGTCGGTCATGTGGAGATTTCTATTTGTCATTGGCATCACAATACCGTGGGCCACATCCCCAGACACAGCATTCGCGGCCGTCGTCTTCACCGATTTTGCGGGGACATTTCGACCGACGAGCATCACCGGTATCACTGTGTCCGGTACGACCTACGACTTCGAGATTACCTACAATGTCGACCCCAACACCATACCGGCTGGCCTGGTCCCGGCAGCCGATTCATCCGCACTCGCCACAGCCCTGATCGCTGAGCTGGATTCCGCGGCAACGGCCCAGAATATCGACTCCAACACTACCGGTATCCGAATTCTGGCGCCCACACATGACAGCGTGGGCAACGTCGAGATTAATGCTAATGTGTTCGACAACGCTGCTGGCATTGCGGATTGGGATGCCAACGTCATCAATGGCAATGTCCAGCCCCTTGTTGTTCCGAGCATCGGTTACGCGGCTCCGGCACTCGCCGGTAGTAGCACTGTTCCTGAACCATCGACACTGGCGTGCTGCGGCACCATTGCATTGGGTGTGTTGATCCGCAGGCGAAGGCGTCGAAACGTACTCGCCCATCTCCACCTCGACTGCAGTCAATAACCAACGGCGGCTCCGTCTTTGCGGGCTTCGGTCGCGCCGTGCAGTGTGCCGTTCTTCCAATCGATCAGGATTCCCTGATAGCCGCCGAACGAACCGATTGCTTTGACCAGCTTGTGGCCTCGCTCGATCAGTTCCCGTGCCGATTCCAGCGGGATACCGGATTCGATGCCGACTCGACCGCCGCCTTCTTCCATGGGGCGTCCCGTCGGAGTTTGAGATCCGAAGTGCTGGACTCGCGCCGCGTCGCCGGCTTCCTGCACGTTCATGTCGAAATCAATGATGTTCATCAGAACCTGCACGTGCCCCTGCGGCTGCATGTCGCCGCCCATGACTCCGAAGCAGAAGAATGGTTTGCCATCCTTCGTGACGAAGGCCGGAATGATGGTGTGGAACGGACGCTTGTGCGGCTCCAGGCGATTCAAGTGATCGTCATCCAGAGCGAAGAGCTGACCACGGTTCTGCATCGCGAATCCGACGTCACCCGTGACGATCTGTGAGCCGAAGCCGTGATAGTTACTCTGGATGAACGAGCAGCAGTTGCGGTCCTTGTCGACGACTGTCAGATAGATCGTGTCGCCATGTCCCAGCTTGGGATCACCAGCGGGCACGTCCGTCGCGGCCCGCTGCATGTTGATCCGCTTCTGTTGTCGCTCGCCATACTCTTTCGAGATCAGTTCTGCGGTCGGCAACCGGTTGAAGTCCGGATCGGCGTAGAACTTCGCCCGGTCCGCGAAGGCCAGCTTCTTCGCTTCGACAAACAGGTGCAGCAGGTCGGCCGAGTTATGCCCCATGGCGCGGACATCGTAGGCTTCGATCACATTGAGCATCTCGAGTGCAGCAATGCCCTGTCCGTTTGGCGGCAGTTCCCAGACTTCGTGTCCACGGTATGTCGTTGAGACCGGTTCGACCCAGTCCGACGTGTGATCGGCGAAATCCCGCATGGAAAAATAGCCGCCGTTGGCCTCGCTGAACTCGACAATCTGTCTGGCAATCGAGCCTTTGTAGAACGCGTCACGTCCGCCATCGGCGATGGCTCGATACGACGCCGCAAGCAGCGGATTTCGAAAAATCTCACCCTCACGAGGTGCCCCGCCACCTGGAAGGTATGTCTTCACGGATGATGGCCACTTACTGAGCCGTTCCTCAGCGCGTTCCCAGTAGCTGGCGATGATCTGTGTCACCGGGAATCCAGACTCGCCGTACGAGATCGACGGAGCGAGCAGCTCATCAAAGGGCTTTGATCCGAAGCGGCTGCGCAGTTCGTCCCAGCCATCGACACATCCGGGGACCGACCAGGCGAGCGGACTGTAAGTCGGAATCTCTGAAAGCCCCTGCTTCTTGATGACGTCTCGATTAATGCCATACGGACTGCGGCCGCTGGCGTTCAGGCCATGCAGTTTCTCCGTCTTCGCATCCCAGTAGATGACAAACAGGTCTCCGCCGATGCCGCAGCTCATGGGTTCCACGAGGCCGATCATCGCGCTGGCCGCGATGGCGGCGTCCGCCGCATTGCCGCCGGACTTCAGGATGTCCAGTCCGACCTGAGCCGCAAGCGGATGGCTCGTCGCGACGATGCCGTTTGTCGCGATGACCACCGACCGGCTTTGATTTGGATCACCGACCGGCCGGTCATAACCGGCACCCAGGACCTGTGACTGTTCAGCGAATGGTTCAAACTCGTCCGTCATAGGTGCTCCAATTGCGATCACCAGGGTCAGGCCGACAGGAAGTTTCCGGAGCATGCTTTCGCCTCTTTGACCTGACGCCAGGTAGTAAGTTGGCCGCGAGTGACGCTGATACTGCGGATGACGGCAGATCAGAGGACACCGGCCCAATCCCCGTTGCCCGTGTCCCGTCGCACGTCATCGACGATCCAGTTCGTGTCCAGATTGGACAGGATCTCATTGGTTGCAGACACAGGCTGTCCGCTCTCCGAAGAAAGGGCTCGGACAGAGTGTGTATGTCTCAAACCATGATTGCCAGCGACGCGGCGCGGGTCGGTTGCGGGGCTTTCAACTCGATCACTACAGTCCCTCCGCTGACCCGCCTCATCCAACCTCGCTGCATTGCTGTAACGCCCCAGCGTTTCCTGCCTCGGCAGTTTGCACTGCCCCCGTGACCCGCACCGCCCAGGACTTCCTCTGTGATCTACTGGTGTGAACTCATGCGACTTCTTTGTCGCTTCACAATCGCCGTACTTCCCGCCCTGCCGCTGTTCGTCAGCGCCGCGTCGGCTCAGACGACCGACGTGCCTGCGGGACTCAAGCCCGTCAAATGGCCGGCCGACAATCCACCGTCGGCGGCAAAGATCGAGCTGGGCAAGCAGTTGTACTTTGACGGACGCCTGTCCAAAGACGGCACTGTGTCGTGCGCGAGTTGTCACGATCCGAAAAAGGGCTTCAGCAACGGCGAGCGATTTGCAACTGGAGTTGGCGGCGCCAAAGGCGGACGCAGTGCTCCCAGCGTGATCAATGCCGCTTACTATCGTCAGCAATTCTGGGATGGACGCGCCGCATCGCTGGAAGAGCAGGCTCTTGGACCGATTCAGAATCCCATCGAGATGGCTGAAACGCTTGAGTCCGTCGTGAAGAAACTGAATGCCATCGAGGGATATCGGTCTCAGTTCAAGGACGTCTTCGGCAGCGACGTGACATCCGACGGCATCGGCAAGGCCATTGCCGCCTACGAACGGACCGTGTTGTCCGGGAACGCGCCCTACGACGCTTTCAAAGCTGGCGACAAGACGGCTCTTTCGGAAGTCGCCGAGCGCGGTCGCAAGCTGTTCTTTAGTAAGGCCAACTGCTCGGCATGCCACAGCGGTCCCAATTTCTCGGACAACTCGTACCACAACGTGGGGATCGGGACGGACCAGAAGAAACCCGACCCAGGGCGCGAGGTGGTCAGCCGCCTGGAAGGTGATCGCGGAGCGTTCAAGACTCCCACATTGCGGGAGATCGCGAAAACGGCCCCGTACATGCACGACGGCAGTCTGAAGACGCTTGAAGATGTTGTAGAGCACTACACCAAAGGCGGCATCGCAAACGATTACCTGGACGAAGACCTGTTTCCACTGCGGCTGACAGCGGGCGACAAGAAGGACCTTGTGACCTTTCTTAAAGAAGGTCTCAGCAGTCTGGATTACCCGGATCACAAGCCGCCGAAGCTTCCGGAGTAAGCACGTTCTGCCCGACGATCCTCGGACTGTGAATTTCTCCACAAACATCGCACCCTCCCCTCCAATAAGAAGTGAGTCCACAATGCTGAAACATCCATTTACCCTGATTCTGGGCGGTCTCGTCATCGCGGCTGCCACGCTGAATGCGCAGGCCGCGAAACCTGAATCGAAGGTTGTTGCCGAAGGGCTTGATAACCCGACCGGTCTCGCTGTCCAGCCAGGCACGGGGCATGTCTTTATCGCCAGTCATGCCGGCGTGCACCGATATGACCCGGCCTCTGGAAAAGTCACCGCCGAAGTCACCGGCTATGTGGAACCCACCGACATCTACGGTAAGGGGCCCAAGTACCCGATCGGTCCGCTGGGCCTCGCGTTCTGGGATGCCGAGACGCTGGTCGTGGGTGGCGGCAGTCGCGTGGACGGTGAAGAGCTGGTCCGCATCTTCAAGGTTGGCAAGGAAGCGGCTTCCCAACCGCAGATGGAAAGCAAGGCTGCAGTCACACTCGGCCCGATTCCCGCCAGCGACGAATCCATCAAGGGTGAGGGCAACTTCTACGGCGTAGCCGCAAACGAAGGCTGGATTTTCGTGACGTGCAACGGCGACGACACCAAGGGCTGGGTCGCCTCATCGAAAGTGACCGACGGAAAACCTGGAAAACTGCGTCTGAAGATCGCCACGAAGGAAGCCACCGAAGTTGATGCACCTGGTCCGATTACCTTCAACAAGTCCGGTAAGGGCGTGGTTGTGGGGCAGATCGGCGAAGTCAATCAGGCCGGTGACAGCCTGATCACGTTCTATTCGGCGAACGGAAAGATGCAGCGAAACCTGACAACGGGGCTCAACGACGTCGCCGGACTCGCCTACAGCCCAGGTGGCAAACTGTACGCGACTGATTTCTCGTGGGTCGACGCTGCCGCGGGCGGGCTCTTCCATCTCATAACCGGCAAAAAAGACGCGACCGAAGCGAAGGCCAGAAAGATTCTGCCCCTCGACAAGCCGACGGGACTCGCGTTTGATGACGACGGAAACCTGTACATCGCCGTGTTCGGAACTGCGGCCGAAGGCAGCGACAAACCCGCTGGCCAGCTCCTCAAGGTGTCCGGACTGCAATGAACTGATGCAACAGACTAAGCCGTATCAATGTGAAGCCTGGTAAAGCAGAGTACGCAGCCAGGCCGCGAATGACACAAAAGTCAGATCAGCCCGCTCTCGCATGAGAGCGGGCTTTTTTGTTCCCCGGGAAACGGCGGTCGGACCATTCAATCCGGGAACTTTGCCGGTAGTATGGCATCCATACCGGTATGGCGAATGAGTCGTGTTCTGTGAATCAGCCCGATTATGAGGTTGGGCAGGGCAGGCGCTGCCAGAGGGCCACAGGCCAAGCCGCTGCACGACGGTCATGGATTGACCTATTGGGATGCAAACGCATTCCCGATCGCTCAGGGACGGCGCGTCCCGGCATTTCTGCAGGAACGACGTGATGAATCTTCCATCCTGGACGTACGGGTCTTCGTCAGCGCGCCGAATTCGCCATCGGCAAATGTCGCATCGTCGCGTGGTGCAGAGAGCGGAACGTCAGGCGAGCGTCTCCCAATCAGTTCAGGCACTTGAAGACCGCTCGCTGCTGACGGTTAGCGCGTTCTTCTTCGGTACAGAATTGAACGTGCTGGCCACGACGAACGACAGCATCACGATCGGTGTCAATCCGTCGAATCCGGGACTCCTGCAAGTGCTCGGTAACGGTGCGCCGATTCCAACCGTGGCGTCAGTTCCAACGACCCAGGTTCAGAGAATCCTTGTCGACGGTGGAGCTGGCGACAATGTGATCGACCTGAGCGGCGTGACATCGGCCTTCTTCACGTCGCTGAATGAAGTCGATGTCGATGGCGGCAACGGCAACGACCGGATCACGGGTACGCTGAATATTACCGACACACTGCGGGGCGACGATGGCAATGACACGATCACCAGCGGTTCGGGCAACAGCAGTATCCTGGGCGGCGACGGTAACGACGTACTCGACGGCGCCGTCGGTAACGACACGATCAAGGGCGGCGACGGTAACGACCTCGTCCTTGCATCAACTGGCAACGATCGGATCGAGGGCGGTGATGGGCTCGACACAATGTCTGGCGGTGACGGCAACGACACGATCATTGGCGGCAATGGTGCCGACGTGATCGATGGGGGCCTCGGTCAGGACTCGATCTCCGGCGGCTCAGGCCTGGACACACTGCGCGGCAACGAAGGTGACGACACGCTGAACGGAGACGGCAACGACGATGTCATTTTCGGTGGCGACGGTAATGACCGGCTTGACGGGAGCGGCGATGGCGACGCCATCTTCGGTGAAGCCGGCAACGATACGATCGAAGGCGACAGCGGCCGAGATACGATTGATGGTGGTGACGGCGACGACAACATCAACGGTGGCTCGAATAACGATGTCCTGAATGGCGGCGCCGGGTTCGACACTGTTAATGGTGGGGCGGGCAACGATACCGCGTCTGGTGGTGCTGACGACGACACGCTGCTGGGCGGCGGCGGAAACGACTCACTGCTGGGCAACGATGGCAACGACTCGCTGGTCGGTCAGTCGGGCGGGGACACGATGGAGGGCGGCGCGGGTGATGACACGTTGAATGGCGAGGATGGCGGTGACCGTATTTTCGGTGACGATTCGCTGGGACTGACCAGTGGAAATGACGTGCTTAATGGCGGTGGCGAAAACGACACGCTCAATGGTGGAGCCGGCAATGACAACATTCTTGGTGGGGCCGGAGCGGACAACATCAACGGCGGCTCGGGTAACGACACGATTGATGGTCAGAGTGGAGCGGATCAGGTTGATGGCGGCGACAACAACGACATTCTGATCCGAGGGGTTGGCGGCGGGGCGGATATACTGTCCGGTAACTTCGGGTTCGACATCGTCGAAGCTCGCGGCAGCAACGGCGCGGACATGTTCACGATCGGTCAGAACGGAAGCCAGTTGACGATTACGGAAGGCGGCGGAACAGCGCGGGTTAACTCCGATGTCGAATCAGTCGTGGTGAATGGCGGAGCCGGCAACGACAACATTCAGATTGGCACGATCAACAATCTGAGCCCGATCCTGCTGGAAGTGAATGGAGATGCGGGAGCGGATCGCATCAACGCGTCTGGCGCCGAAATTGGACGAGTTCGCACGCTCTTCGATGGTGGCGCGGGTGGAGACAATATCGACGGCAGTGCAGGCGCGGACACGATCCGGGGCGGTGATGACTCAGACTTACTGAACGGCAATAACGGCGACGACCTGATCGATGCGGGCGACGGAACGGACACAGCCAACGGTGGAAACGGCAACGACACGATTCTCGGTGGGCTGGGCAATGACCGCCTGAACGGGAACCTGGGCGACGACTCACTCGACGGTGGATTCCAGAATGACACACTGACTGGTAGTGGTGGCAACGACGTTCTAAGAGGCGGGTTCGGCAACGACCGCCTGAACGGTCAAAGTGGTCGCGACTCGATATTCGGTGATTCCGGGAACGATCGAATTCTTGGCGGTGCTGGTCAGGATCACCTCGAGGGTGGCACGGGCAACGACTTCATCCGGGGACATTCCGGGGCGGATGAGATTAAAGGTGACGACGGCGTCGACACCATTCGTGGGGACCTTGGCAACGACACCATTCGCGGCGGTGACGGCAACGATCGCATTCTGGGCAACGGCGGCAATGACATCATCAATGCCGACGATGGCAATGATTTCGTGAACGCGGGTCCGGGTAACGATGCCATACTGCTGTCCGACGGCGACGACCGAGGACTGGGCGGCGGCGGCAGCGATTCCATCACCGGCGGGGATGGAGATGACACCATCAACGGTCAGGGTGGAACCGACCGAGTGGCGGGCAATCAGGGCAACAATTCGGTATCGGGTTCCAGCGGCGAGATCGACGAATCATTCCAGTTTCCCGCAGCGATTCTGAACGCCCTGAATATCTGAGCCACGCCCGCGTCATGGTGCATATGACGGTCGGGCGTCGGAAGAACTCGCTGACCTGGTCGTCAGAAGTCGGACGGACCACAAAGTGCCAGTGATTCGGCATCGCGAGCATAAAAAGTCTGGCAGCGGAACTTCCGCGGGGTGGCCCGATCACTTGTGGTCGGGTGTCGCAGGCACCGGACGCCTCGCCATCACGTGTCGACATGCGAGGCGACGTTCGATTCAATTTGTGAACGAATGAAAAGGCCTCCTGTCGCTCAGCGGCCCCGCCATTCTGACCGGGCCATCCCGCACCGGCTTCAAGTCGGCAAATGACCGTGTTCTCTCTGACGCTCTGCCAATCGTGCCAGGTCGCCCGACGAGGGCTCCTGAAACGCGCGCAGGCTGAACTCCGGCAGACTCGCCAGCAGGTGGTCGAAAATGTCCGCCTGGATGTTCTCGTAATTTGCCCAGTTCGTGTCGTTCGAGAAAACGTAAAGCTCGATCGGGAGTCCGCGGCTGGTCGGGGCAAGCTGGCGTACGAGCAGAGTCATTCCCTCCTGATGCAGCTTTGGGTGAGCCCTCAGATACTCGACGACGTAGACGCGAAACGTGCCGACGTTGGTCAGTCTCCGCGAGACTCCGATGGCGTTCGGATCCGGATCAATGCTGTCGTTGTGTGCGGCCAGTTCTTCCCGCTTTGTGTTCATGTAGTTTTTCAGCGGTTCGAATCGGGAGAACGTGTTTACTTCCTCGTCGGTCAGAAAACGGACTGTCGACATGTCGATCAGAATTGATCTCTTGATTCGACGGCCCCCGGATTCCGACATGCCACGCCAGTTACGGAACGAGTCCTGAATCAGGCTGTGAGTCGGTACGGTCGTAACCGTCTTGTCAAAGTTTCGCACTTTGACCGTGTGCAGCGCGATGTCCATCACGTCCCCGTCGACTCCCTGACCAGGAATCTCAATCCAGTCGCCAACACGCAGCATGTCGTTCTGAGTGAGCTGGACGGAGGCGACCAGCGAGAGAATTGTGTCCTTAAACACGAGCAGCAGCACGGCCGTCATCGCCCCCAGACCGGTCACAAAGTATCCGACTTCCTGATCGGTCAGAACGGCGAGGAAAATGACGCTGCCAAAGATCCAGATGACAATTTTCCCGATCTGCACATAGCTCTTAATCGGTCGTTGTTTTGAGATCGCGAACGTCCGGTAAAGGTTGTTCGCCGCCGTGAGACCTGCGCTGAGAATCAGCACGACGACAAGGACCAGTGCCGCCTGATTCAGCTGCAGCAGAGGGCCAAACCAGGACTCAGCCAGCGATTCGGCTGTCCATCCGGAGCCGAAAACGGCAGGCCAGGACTGAGACAGTTCCGGCAACGTGGCGATCGTTGCCCACAAGACCAGCAGCGGCGCCGCCAGGGCGACTCGATGCAGTACTGCCTGGTCGAGGAGAATGTCATCCCACTGCGTCGAACTTTTGCTGATGCCTCGACGGATCAGAGGCATGACGACAAACCGCACCAGTGCGTACGAGGCAACCGCTCCAAGAACAACGCCGACCCCAAGAACGGCCTTAACATCCAGGTCATTTGCCAGCATTCTGATTTCTCCAGTGGGGACGTATCTCCACGATCGCACGACGCGGTCCCCGGCAGCCGGTACGACAATCAGCAGCATCCTATCTGGCAGATACTCCAGAGGATATCCGCGACCCGCATCAGCAAACCTGTGCGTGGCAATCGATCACGCGTATCTGGAGCGTCGCGGACAAGCCGGCAGCTATCCGCGAGCGTGCTCAGAATGCAAACGGGGTGCCGAGACGCCTGCCTCCACGCCGTGGCGGATGGCGAGGTCCAAATCGCCAGTCGTCTGGATCAGTTGACGCAGGCGATGGTCAAATCGTCGGTGACTTCGTGGCGAGTCTGACATGGCTCGATAGCCATGTCTGCGATGCTGTCTGTGGCGTGCCTGATTCGTCGTGGAGCTTCGCTGCCGGGTGGTGGCGGTTGCTGTGCGACCGGCATGGCGCAGCCACAAGAGGTCGCGGGCCGCAGCGTGGTTCAGCCAGCTGTCCTTGTCACCTCTTGCCGCTGCGCGTCCCTGTTTGCAAGCAAACACGGCCACCCACGGGGTTGAGGATTTACCGGTGCCACCCGCGGCGGGTGATCGAGATTCTTCAGCCGACTGGGAAGACTATTGACGCTCTCAACAAGTCGATAGCGAGGAGCAATCTGCGGAAGTTCCGGGGTGGGTGAGAGAGGCTGTTACCGAATTCAGTGATGCGACTAAGGAACTTGGTGACAACCGTCCTCACCGGCTACGGCGACAACAAGATCGCCGTCATTAAGGCGGTAGCTCCGAGTGCATTGCTCGGGCATGGAGGAATTGTCGTGGGCGCCATCAAGAGTATTGCGGAGGGAATAACTATTGCAGACGAATACGGACATATGTTTCGATATTTGTGTTAGTTCAGACACTGTTCGGACCTGCGCCCTGCTTGACACTCAGGATCTCCCTGAGTACAACTCTGTTCCGAGTTGTGCGTTGCACCGCACAACTCGGAACAGGCTGTCTGTAGCCACAGACAGTTGGGCAAACCTGAACCTCCAGTAAAACTGCAGGGTCTTTGTGGTTCCTTGCTGTCGTTCGCATTCTATTGGCCTCTCTGTCCGCCATAGCCGATATGAGTTAAAGGGACACTATGTCATTACTCACGGCACCCCGCATGCGATCAGAAAGATCACGGCACGACCGGCACCTCAGTCCTGACGCCGTCAGGGAGTATGAGGATGTCCTTGAGCGTGCCCGAACAAGCGGTAGTCGCGAGAGCCTGCCTAATATCTACCCATGGCATTCCGCGGTGGCTGTCGACCAGTTGATGAAGTTGGCCAACGAAAGACAGGCTGATGGTGCGAAGCAGACTGTCCGGCTGCTCACGGGTAGTTGTCCGGACTTTGTTTACGGAAGAGACGCATTCAAGGAATTCTCTAAGTTTGTGGACGACGGAGGACGTTTGAAGATCCTGGCATGGACCAAGTCTCTTGACGCTGTGCGCCCCAAGTTGACCAGCCTTGCTGACGATCATCCGGACCAAGTCGAAGTTCGAGTTTCCAACAGAGATGACTTGAACGATCAGATTCCACACTTCCTTCTCGTTGAAGACGGCGCTTACCGGTATGAAGTGCCGCACGCCGCCGTGGACGCCTCGACCTGCTCTGACTTCGAGCCAGAGGTGCCGGCCAAAATCTCTTTCAATGACGAAGATAATGGGCGTGGCCTTCGAGAATTCTTTGATGAGCTGTGGGGAGCCATGGAACCGTGAGCGAGGGGACAGATCCAGCAAAGGAATCCTGGTGGATTCAGTGGCTAGGTCCCAATGTCATCCTCACCGTCCTGGGGCTCACTGGGACCGGCCTGCTCACATGGGTAGGATTCCTCAATACCGACGCCACCACTCCGGTTGTGTGGCTCGAACTGGAAGTGAAGCCCGACAAGGCCGTGGCGGGGATGAAGCGGTATTACTTCTACAACCCCGGTCCTAACGCAGCTACGGATTGCGAGTTGATCATTTCCGTGGGAGTCGAAAGAGACGCTCAGGGAAAGCCCCTTCCGTCCCCCCTCAGCATTACTGTCGTTGGAGCGAATCCCGCGGATTTCAAGCTTAACGGGGTCCTCAACTGGCACGCCGCCAAGGAGAAGGAACTGGCTCCCGGCGACTTCTACTACGTCGATGTTGCGTGTAAGGAACCAGCATACTCCGATGTGTCTGCCCGCTGGTCAACTCATGGTGTGCCGGAAACTCTGGCAGAAGGAAAGCGGCCAAAACTGCCACTTGTGAACTCGCGAGGCCCTCTGGTCTACGGTGGCTTCACGTTGCTGGCGGCCCTGTATTTGACTGGCTTCTTCGCGATCAGGAGAGATCGAAAACTGCAGACTGAACTCAGACAGGCCAAGGACAGAGTGCGGCAATATGAGGAGGACGACGAACTCTACCTTAGAGGCCACGACGACGGGTTTGCTGATGCCCAGAAGATTGCCGGACACCCAATTAAGAAGCCTGACGCTAAGAACTTCTCTGGTCCGCCTTCGGAATGAACGTCAACGCTTCAAGTTGGGTTTGTCTCGGGTCGCACAACACTTGGTGTTGCACCAGCATTCACGTTCCTCGCGAGATACTATCTCTCGTGTTCCTGTCAGGTGGACAGGCCCCCGTCGACGTGTTCGGGTTTGATGCGACACCTGAGGTAACAGCACGACTGGGACTGACTTTGACATTGTCGTGACATCAGTGGGCTAGGCGGACGGTGTGGGGTTCGCTTGGTTGAATACCAGCTCTGCAGACACTTCGGGTGTCGATGCCTGAAACATGCCCGCACACCTCTCCGTCATAGCCGAGTTCGTGGCCGGCCAGTTCGACGCCGAACCATCGCCCGTGACGACCGAACTGGTCCTGCACATGGACCGTGACGGGCAGAGTGAGATTGCCGGTGTCCACCCTGAGCGGCCGGGCGACTCGCTGCTGCATCTGGAAGTTGGCGATGTGCTTGTCGCGTTCGGCAAGCGGTACGAACTGGCCAACTTCCGCGAATTCCCACCCGCTGGTCGGCAAAACGTCGCGCCCGGGTTCGCAAGCGTCAGGGCGTGCCTGAGGGCTTCTGGGCACGCTGTCCGGTGAATACTACTGAGCGCCAGAATTCCTGTTGACCACTCAGTCTACTCCTCGTAGACTCCCCCGTAACGACGTGTCCATTCCGTACTTCGAGTCAACTCAATGAACGCCACATCCCAACAACTTGCCGTGATTGGAGCCCTCATGGGGGGCGAACTGTCCGGCCGCGAACTCCGGGCTGAACTGGAGCGGCGGGAGGTGACTATGAAGCGCCCGGCCTTCTATCGCCAGATGGCCCGCGCGGAGGATGCGGGGCTGGTCAAGGGGCGTACGGCCGTTACGGACTACAATGGAGTTCCCATCACTGAGCGGTTCTATGAGGTGACCGGTGTCGGGCGGAGTGCATGGAACGAAGCCATGATGAACTTCGGGCTTGCGGGAGGTGTGTGAAATGGAACTAGAAGATATGGAACTACAAAAGGTGACCGTCACTCTGGATGATGAAATTAGTCACTTCACAGTAGAGGAAAGGGCCGCCTTTTTTAAGTCTCTACGCCTTACCCTCGGCATTTCAAGTGAGGACACCGAGATCGCGGTAATCACGCCGTCACAACTTGCTGAACCGCCAGAACGAGTTGTCGGGTCAGGTCCCGCCTTCCCCACCTTCTGGAGACTCGGCGGCTACTGGATGTCCCGCAAGGTCCGCGAACGCTACTACGAACCACTCATTGGCGAGTTGCAGCTCGACTTCGAGGACGTGAAGGACGACTACGCCAGCAAGTGGGCCGGTCGCTGGCTACGGTTCTGCTTCGGGTTCCGTACCGTGATCATAATCGCCCGTTCCATTCGCTACAGCTCGCAGGACGGCGCACTTGGTTACCTCGGCAGCTTCCTGCCTGAGACCTGGCGGACCTGGCTCAAGGCGCTGTTCAGGCTCGGATAGCCTTGGCGTGATCACGCCAAATGCCAAGCCTCATTGAATCCCCGCAGTGATTCAAGCAGTACGACCAAGTGCTCCTGCAGGTATTCCCCTGCGTCCGCCCTGTACTCGAAGACGAGCGCGTCGTCGCCCCCGAATGGTTCCCACTCAATCACTCCCCGCCGCTGGCCTCGTGAGCGGATTCGGATGGCTGCCCCTGAATCCGCTCGATCGCCGAGGTAAAGGGGCTGGTTGACGCGGAAGCGACGTTGGGTCGGGACCTGCAGCCACGATTCGCCTGTCACCGTGCCCCGGAGTTCGCTAAACAGCCGGTCCACGAAGACGCATACGAAAGTGCTCCGCATAAGGACCGCTATGGAACCGCACGCGAACTCTCCCGACAGCGAGTTGCCCGCCTCGGACGCCGAAGAAGTCGATACGGATCATCTGGCACCACTCGCTCGCTTCCAGTTCGCTGCGGACGCCGGTTTTTTTGCTGACGAGCTGAAGAACCAGCATTCCATCAAAGCGACGGTCAAGCTCGAAGAGAACTTCGAAGCTTCGGCCGGACAATGGTCTGTGACCTACGTTCTGGCCGTTCCGGTCGAACAGGCCGATGAGGCGATTCCTCGACTGCGACAGTTGATTGAAGATTCGCAGCCCAACGAATTCGGCGGACCTGGAATTGCAGACGATCGACCGGCCGCGCCGCCCATTGAGGCTGATGAGGACGGTGATTCGACATTCCGTCCGGATGCGCCCGAAACAGGTTCGGGCTTTCACATTCCCGGCTGGGTCCTGCTGCTGGTGATTTCCTGCGGGGCCGTCTATCTGTTCCGGTCCCGACCGGAGAAAGACCCCGCGCCTGCACCTCAGGCAGCGTCGGAGTCACTCACAGACGAGCAACTCTTCTTCCGGGAGCTGCTTTCGAACAGTCCTGAGCCGTGGGTTCGCCAGACCGAAGACGGGGGACGCCAGGAGATCAGTTTCGAAGAATCGACTGGAACAATGCGCATCCGCGAAGACACTGACGGAGATGGTTCATTCGAAATCGATCGCCGCGTTCAGCTGGAATAGCGTCCGTTTTCGACTGTCACTCGTCCTGCATCAGCAACCGAGCCTCAAGCGCCGCTCGAATTTCATCGCGCACACGCCGAAACTCGCCCGCTTTCTCATCGTCGCTGCCGGTCGCATAGGCAGGATCGTCGAACGGCCAGTGCAGCCGAGTGACGTCGCCTGGAAAGTTCGGGCACTCCTTCTCCGCGCCCGAGCAGACACTGATGATCAGATGGGGAGGCTGGCCGTTCGGGGGCAGGAAGTCGTTGATGGACTTACTCTGCTGCCGCGAGATGTCGATTCCCAGTTCTGCCATCGCGGCAACTGCCATGAGGTGAACATATCCCGCCGGCTTTGAACCTGCCGAAAGCGCCACGAATCGGTCGCCGCCGTGTTCACGCAGCAGGCCCTCAGCCATCTGGCTGCGGCACGAGTTTCCGGTGCATAGAAACAGCACGCGCTGCGGCGTGGCCGCTCCGTTCGTCGAATCAGTCATCGAAAATCAACCACTGGATTCCGCAGGCGGTTTGATGGATCTGTTGCCATCAGCTGATTATCCTGCCGCCGTAGTTGTTTGCCAGTCAGCTTGTCGTTTGCTTGGATGGCTCTAGACCGTGGCCGCAGCGAGGTGGCCTCGACTGACTGGTACGCTCGTTGCAGTGGCGTGTGTGACGATTGACGTTGTCTGGCTGCGGTCGTAATCCGTGGACGCAACGGGTTTCGCTTCCAGACTCGCGGAATCAGGCTGATTTCCGCGAGACGCCGCGATTCAACGCTCCCGTGGTTTACTGCGGCGGCTACGAATCGCCTCGCGTCATTTGAGGTTGTCTGCAGAGTGCTGCATAGGCAGCGGGCAGACGTGCACGGCGTGCGTGCAACTGTGTGGAACGGTTGGAGTTCTACACAGCTCGAATCGCTCGCCAATTTTCGGGGAGCATTGCTCCACCACAGCCCGAGCCGGGAAATTGTCCCCGGACCGGTTTCATATATTTACCGAGATCAATCAATCTGAATGTTTTCTTTTCAGGAGTGACATTTGATGGCAAAGAGCAAACTCGAGTACATCTGGCTGGATGGCTACAAGCCGACCCAAAGCCTGCGATCCAAGACCCGCGTTGAGTCCGATTTTGGTGGCACTCTGGAAGACTGCCCGATGTGGTCGTTCGACGGAAGCTCCACAGAACAGGCCACTGGCGACGATTCCGACTGCCTGCTGAAGCCGGTCGCGATTTTCCCGGATCCCTGCCGCAAGAATTCCTTCCTGGTGATGACAGAAGTCCTCAACGCCGACGGAACGCCGCACGTTTCCAACGGTCGCGCAACGATCGACGATGACGTAGACTTCTGGTTCGGCTTCGAGCAGGAGTACTTCCTGTGGGACACAAAGACCGACCGACCGCCAGGATTCCCCACGGGCGGGTTCCCTGGTCCGCAGGGTCCGTACTATTGCTCAGTTGGTGCAGCCAATGCACACGGCCGCGATTGTGTGGATGAGCATCTTGATGCGTGTCTGGATGCCGGCATCAACGTGGAAGGCATCAACGCCGAAGTCGCCGCAGGCCAATGGGAATTCCAGGTTTTCGCCAAAAGCGCCAAGCGTGCCGGAGATGAAACCTGGATGGCTCGTTACCTGCTGGAACGTGCTGGCGAGAACTATGACTATGCCGTCGTGTGGCATCCGAAGCCCTTCGGGCACCTGGACTGGAACGGCTCGGGCATGCACGCCAACTTCTCGAATGGTGCCATGCGGACTGCTGGCAACGAAGAGACGTTCACGAAAATCTGTAACGCCTTCGGTGAGAATATTCCGCGCCACATCAATGTGTACGGTGCTGACAACGATCAGCGTTTGACGGGCGAGCACGAAACGGAAGCGATCAATTCGTTCAGCTTCGGCGTCTCGGACCGTGGTGCCTCGATCCGAATCCCGGTCGGAACGATTGAAGATGGCTGGAAAGGCCGTCTGGAAGACCGCCGCCCGGCATCGAATGCCGATCCGTACAAGGTTGCGGCATCAATCGTGAAGACCGTTAAGGAAGCCGGATTCTAAGCGTCACATCTCCGGTGTTCTCCGCGCCGGTTCAGAATGAGATTTGCAGACGGCCAGTCGTTCCCGCGGGTGGCCGTTTTTTGTTTTCTCATCACGTCAGCCAAGGCGCATTTCAGCACGTTGTGCCAGACTTCGGATCGGGCAGTGGAAGTCAGGCTTTGGGCGTGTGGACCTGATCGCCCTCACGTAGGACATCCAGACGGGCGAGACGCAGATGATCGATCATTTCCAGCATGGACTCGAAACGATCCTCACGCTTTTTCGACACGGCCTTCAGCACGATCTGGTCGAGTGATTCGGGTATTCGGCGATCCGGCGCGGCTTCGCTGGGCGGATTCAATGGGAAGTGAAGAATCCTCTGGAACGTCTCGTTCACCGTGCGACCCCGAAACGGCTCGCGGAAAGCCAGCATTTCGTAGATGAGGACGCCCATGCTGAAGATGTCCGTACGTTCGTCGAGCGGTCTTTCGCGAACCTGCTCGGGGGACATGTAAAGAGGCGTGCCCGGCCGCTGGCCGTCCATCGTCAGCGTGCGCAGGGCACGCTCTCCGGACATTGCCAGTTCGTGTTTAGCGGCTTCGTCGGCAATCTGTGCATCCGGTATACGACCGTCGTTCGGAGTGCCCCAGACTTTGGCAACTCCCCAGTCAAGCACGACAACTTCGCCGAACTCGCCAAGCCAGATGTTCTCCGGTTTGATATCCCGGTGAATGATCCCGTGCAGATGAGCATACGCCAGAGCCTGGCACGCCTGAATGATCAGCTCGATCTGGACGTCGAGACTAAACCTGCGCTCTGTGATCGCGTCGCCCCAACTGAGCCGCTGCAGGATTTTGAAGAAGTTCTCGCCAGTCAGCCTCTTCATGGTGAAGTACAGACTGTCGTCGTCGTCCTTGCCGATTTCGTAGACGGGCACGGTGTTAGGATGCTGCAACTGAGCAGTCACGCGTGCTTCACGTAGAAACCGGCGACGCTCGTATGCGTCGGTGGCGTATTCCGGCAGCAGCCTCTTAATCGCAATTGTGCGACCCAATACGCTGTCCCAGCACGAATGCAGAATCGCCTTCATGCCACGAGCAATCTCCTGAAAGTCAGAGTACTTCTCGTAGCCTTGCAGCGGAGCGTCGGGCAGATCGGGGTCCGTGCCGGAGAGTATGATCTGCGGATAGTTGATGATTGGTTCCGCCACGTGCCTGCCTGCCTGGGAGTCACAGATTCCAGTAAGAGGGCGTGATCGTACCTGCTGAATTGAGCAGCATCCAGACGTGCGACTGGCGCACGAGCACGGGAAATCGGATGGTCGCTCGAAGCAGTGGTGTCCGCATCAGCGTGGCAAGGCGACCGTCTCACTCTTCAACTTGGCATAAAGCACCACGTTGACGGCAATGCGGACCGCGTCGTCCGGGACATAGCCGGCACAGGCTACGGATGCCTGTCGTTCTAAAGCGCAGCTGATGTCGTATTTGCTGTAGATGATGACGTACCGCCCGTTGACTTTGATCCCCTCGAGGAACGGAGGTCCGGCTTCGATGTTGCCGGCAATGGCATTGCCTGCTGTCGATCGACTGCGACGCCGACGCACGATGTCGAGACTGTGGCCGATCTGAAACAGCTCATCGTCGATGGGAATGCGTTCCAGTTGATGGCTGGGGTAAAGCTGTCCACACAAGGCCCGGAAGGCCCGATCGAACTGAGGAGCTCCGCAGCAGGCATCAGCAAACAGCACGCGGCCGCGATCAAGATACGACTTCAGTCGGTCACGTTCATCAGGAGTCATTGTAAATCGCTGCCGACCATGCATCACGAGCATCGAGTAGTCGTACAGATTCTCGGCCGTCGGATTGACGGCGGCAGGCTCGGTGGATGCCGTCAGTCCGACCGTCTTATTGAGTGCCAGTGTCAGATTACGGGCAGCTTTGCGGGCGGTGTCCCATCCACCGGTATGCCGAAGACGGGCAATCTGGAGCAGCCCGCGTCGCATCGTGAAACCCTTCTCATCCTGTGCAGCCAGCTCCGCTCGCTTCAGCTTGTTGATCGGTTCGCGGCCGGTTGCGTAGGTGACAATATTCGTGCCGATGTTGAGTGCCCGCTCGACGCGCCCCAGAAACTGAGCACGCAGCTCTTTTTGACCGTCATTGCGACGCTCCTCCGGGTACCGATTCCAGCGATTCCAAAGGCAGGGCAGGTCGTCGGGCGCATACATGATCGCGGTTCGGCAGCCGAACTCCGCGCCCCACAACTCAATCGTGTCTCCGTTGAGCAGATACTCAGCGCGATAGACGGGATGATCAGCCTGCAGCCGCTGCAAGGAAGTTTCGCCATTGGGATACAGTCGATCGATCAGTTCGTCGATGCCCTCTCGGAATTCGGGATTGCGACAGTTGTTGGCCGCCAGAATGAACCCGCCGAGGTCAACGTACTCACGCAGCAGATCGATTTGACGGTCCGAGAATACCGGTCGTGCCCCGGGCAACGAACCAGCGGCGATGTACAGAATTGGTGACTGATTCAGATCACTAAGCTTCAGATTGTCCGGATCGCGCACAAAGTCCAGCACTTGCCACGTCATCAGTTTCGGCCAGCCTTCGGCTCCCGTAATCCGATCGGTCAGGTTGCGGATGTCGTTCGGTTGCCAGTTCCAGGATTGCTCGGCTTCGGCCTCGTAACGAAGTTTGTTGATCAGAACCGGAGCCAGCCCCTTCGACAGGAACAGAAGCGCGAAGCTGGATCCGATAACGGGATTCGCTTCGTTGCCACCTGGATTCCAGAATCCGTCGCGCAGTTGCTGACTGCGAATCAGAAAACGCGCGCCTTCACGATACCAGTCGCGTTCGCCGAAGAATCGACGGCCACTCAGTCGACCGGCACGTTCGAGCCCATACAGGTAATAGTAAAGCCACCCGCCACCACTCGGATTGCGGCTCACGGCAAAGTGATTCGCCATCCAGCGAACACCACGCTCAATCGAATCATCCGATTCCGGAGGCTGACAGCAGGCCGGCTGGTTCTGTCCGTTGACCGGGTTGCCGTTTGCGTCGAGCTTTTCATCCTTCTGCAACATCGCCGACGTCATCACCACGACGGCCAGGCCGGCAGCAGTCATGCTGCCCGAACTGCTGGCTCCGACGGAATAACCCCAGCCACCGTCCCCGTTCTGAGTCAGTGCCCAGTGCTGCCGCGCGGCTTCCCACGTCTTGCGGCTGACCGGAATCCCCACATGCGCGGCCTCGTACAGTCCCAGCACGGCGAATTGCCCGTTGCTGTGGTCGCCCCCCGTGTCGATGAAGGCATCGTTCGTGTAGTAGCTCCAGCATCCCTTCATGTTGCCACGCCGAACCTGACCAGTCTCCAGATTGGCGACAAGCTGCCGCATCCGGATGCGGTCGCGGCGATCCTTCACAGCGGCGAACACCATCAGCATCAACGACGCTTCGTAGGTCATGTTCGGGACGTCGACGTTGCGGAGGTAGGTGACGGAACGCTGGATCTCCGGGGCGTCTGTTTTCATGCCCGAGTAGATCAACGCCAATGTCGCCAGGGCCGTTTCTCCCACAACATGCGCGCTGCCGGTGGATTCCCACGCTCCAGTGCCCACCTGGCGACTCAGCATGGCTTTGCGTCCACGCTCAATCGACTTCAGGACGTTCTGCTCGGTCAACATCATGTCCTGTGCGAACGCAAGTTGATCTATATCGCCAACAATGAACGTCAGCGAAAGAGCGATCGCGATCAGCGGAAATGGTCTCATATGCCTGCTCCGTCAGCGTTTACTACAGGACTCTTCGCAGATCCTATCACTCGCAGCGGCCCATGCGAGAAACAATCCCGTCAGCGTAGACTGAGGTCCGCGATTGACCCTGTCTTTCAGCCAGTCGTATCATATGCAGCACTGTTTATTCGACGTGGACACCCGATGGACCCGGCCCATGAATTCTCGACTACTCGGCCTGCTGGTCGCTGCTGAGCTGCTTGTCGCTGGCATCAGTGGCCCGTTGCAGGCGGATGAACCGCTGCATGTGAAGATCGATCAGATCGTCGATCAAACGGTGAGCGGTCCGCAAGCGGACGTTTCCGACGACCTCACGTTCCTGCGGCGAGTGTCGCTGGACCTGATCGGCCGCGTCCCGTCGTCGCGTGAAACGAATGCATTCCTGGCAGATCAGTCTCCGGACAAACGCGCAAAGCTGGTCGATAGACTGGCAAGCGGAGGCGCTTTTCCTCGCCACATGGCGGCGGTGCTTGACGTCATGCTGATGGAACGTCGCGCCGACAAACACGTCAAATCGGCCGAGTTTCGCGGCTGGCTTCGCAAAGCGATCGAGGCCGACAAACCGTGGATCGAGATTGCTCGCGATTTGCTGGCCGCAGACGGATCGCCGGGCGAGAACCGACCAGCCGCCGCGTTCTTCATGGAGCGAGAGGTCGAGCCGAATCTACTGACACGTGAGATCGGTCGTATGTTCTTCGGCATCGATGTGCAGTGTGCCCAATGTCACGACCACCCCAACATCGATGATTATTATCAGGGCGACTACTACGGTCTGTACGCGTTCGTCCGCAGGACAACGCTGTTTCGTCCCAACGCAAAGAAACCGGCTCTGCTGGCCGAGTCGGCCGCTGGTGGCGCAAGTTTCAAGTCGGTTTTCACCGATCGCCAGGCCAGCACAGGACCCCGCCTTCCGGGCAGTGTTGAGTTTACCGAGCCCGTGTTTCTCGTAGGTGATGAATACAGCGTCAAACCCGCCAAGAACGTCCGCCCGGTCCCGAAGTACAGTCGCCGGGCAAAACTGGCCGAGCTGGTCGCGGCTGGCGGAAATCGCGCCTTCGACCGAAACATCGCTAACAGGCTGTGGGCGATCATGCTCGGACGCGGGCTCGTTCAACCCGTCGATCAACATCACTCGGATAACCCGCCGACCAATCCCGCCCTGCTCGATCTGATCACGCGTGAATTTGTCGCGTCGAACTACAACATTCGAGCCTTCATGCGAGAAGTCGCGCTCACTGGCGTTTATCAACGGTCGTTCCGTTTACCGGCCAACTTGGCGTCGTCAATCGAATCGGCGAAGCAGACCATTCCGCAAAAGCAGACCGTGGCAGAAGCCGCATCGGCAGCTGTCGACGCGGCGGACACAAAGGCAGAAAAGGCCCTCGCGGAACTCGACGCCGCACTGGCCGAAGCCACACCGTTGCGAGCTGCGTTGGGCAAGGTGATGGCACCGGCAGTCGCGGCTGCCAAAAAACGCGATGCCGCGTTGACCGCGCTGACTGCGAAACAGAAAGCACTCGCTGCAAAACAACCGATTGCGGACAAGCTGCTGGCTGCATCGACAACTGCCGCCGCAGCAGTCGCTGCCGTTGCGGACGACAAAGAGCTGGCCACTGCGGCGGCGACATTAAAGAAGAAGTCAGATGCACTGGTTGCTGCGGCCACCAAACTGAAGACCGACGCCGAAGCGCTGAAGAAGCCGGCCGACGATGCCCAGGCCAAACTGGTTGAAGCTCAGAAGCCAGTCGATGCCGAGCGTGCCAAACTAACGCCGGTCGAACAGAAGATACGTGAGCGAAGGGCGGCGCTGATCGCAGCTCAGACTGAACTCGAGAACGCACGTACGGAGAAAAAGCACGCGGAACAACAGGTCGCGTTTCTTCAAAACGTCGTCACGCTGGGTGAGTCAGAGCAGAAGGTCGCCCAGTTGCGTCCGGCGCTGCGTGAAACTGAGCCCCAGAACACAGTCACTCAGGCGGCGTTGGTGACGGCCACTCTGAACATGACCGTTGCCACAGCCGCTCTGACCAAAGCTCAGACGGGGTATCAGGCCGCCACACAGGCTTACACGCAGGCGAATGCGGAACTCACTCAACGGCAACTGGGGACGAAGCTGGTCGGAGAGTCTCTCGCGAGTGCGAAGCTCGCACTCGGTCAACTCACTGACGATGCCGAACTGAAACAGGCGGTCGGCACACTGTCGACCGCGGCGAGTCGGCTGTCAGCTCAGTCAACGGAGTCAACAGGAAAAGTCGCCGCAACAAAAACGGCCGCGGATCAGACAAAGGCGGTCCTTGACCAGGCGACATCTCAGCACGCCAAGGCGTCGAGTGAATTCACGGTTGCAAAGCAAACTGCTGAATCGACGGCAAAGCGGCTGGCCGAACTGCGGGCCGAACTCGCCCGGGTCGAGCCGCTGATCAGCGAATCGCGGGACGCGGTTATCGAGAAGGCCGCAAAGCAGTTCAACATCGCCAGCCTTGAACCGCTCACCCCCGAGCAACTCGCATGGAGCATGCTGGAAGTCACGGGACGGTACGACGTACTGCGTGCCGCCGAACGTGCTCGACTGACGAAGGAAAAACCGCTCAGCGAAGAAGATCAGAAGGATGCCGCGAAGGTTGCAACTCGCGAACAGGAGATCGAAGAAGCGGCAGCGGCGAAGCTTCTGGGAACGGTCAACAAATTCGTTGGCCTGTATGCGAATCAGAAGGGTCAGCCGCAGGACGCATTCTTTGCCTCAGCCGAACAGGCCCTGTTTCTGGCAAATGCCGGGGATGTGCTGTCATGGCTGAATCCCTCGGGAGACAACCTGACGGGTCGTCTCACGAAGCTCGAAGACCCGAATGCTCTTTCCGCAGAGCTGTATCGGTCGATACTTATTCGACAGCCCACGGCGGAGGAGACAAAGTCCGTTGCGGAGTATCTCACACAACGAAAAGACGACCGGCCGGTAGCGATCCGAGAAATCGCGTGGGCCCTGCTGACTTCAGTCGAATTCCGGTTCCATCACTAAGACACCGTTCCGGCTTCAAACCGAATAACACAGACACCGACCAGTCCGCATGAACGCGGGCTCCTCTGGAAAAGGCCAATCGCATGAAAGCTCATTACGCCTGTGGCTCCAACGAACATCTGATGGCTCGCCGCCAGTTCCTCGGCACGATGACCGGCGGATTCGTTGTGGGAGGCCTTGGTGCTCTGACAGCGCCGAGCTTCGCGAAGCAACTGGCGCAGAAGCAGATGCGGGTCGTCGTTGTTTACATGTCTGGCGGGCTCAGCCAGTTGGAGAGCTGGGATCCAAAACCGAAAACAGATACTGGCGGACCGTTCCGGGCGATACCGACGTCTGTTCCGGGAACACACATCTGTGAGCTGCTGCCGAAGACCGCTCAACACATCGACAAGCTGGCGCTCGTCCGCGGCATCAACACGAAGAACGGCGATCACGGCAAAGGTAAATATCAGATGACGTACGGTCGGAACCGCATGCCGGGGATCGAGTATCCGCACCTGGGAGCGGTCTGTGCCAAGGGTCTGGAGTCGTCCAGCAATCCACTGCCCGGATTCATTCGAGTTCCAGGCGGCTCACGTGGCAGCGATGCGGCCTACCTTGGCCCCAAATACGCCAGTGTCGGAGTGAATGGCAAACCGCCGACGAATTCCGAACGACCGGCCGCAATAACGGCAGCCGCCGACGTGCAGCGAAACGACTTCCGACGTCGTGTGAACTCCAACTTCCTGGAGCAGCGGCGCACAGCGCAAACGGACGTCTATACGGAAAGCTATGAGCAGGCGCTACAGCTCATGGAACGTCGAGACGTGTTCGACGTGTCCAAGGAGCCGGATTCCGAGAACGACAAGTACGGCCGCTTCGATCTGGGCAAGCACTGTCTGATGGCACGGCGACTGCTCGAAAACGGCATCCCGTTCGTGCAGGTGCAGCATTCGAATTACGACACGCACAACGAGAACTTCAATTTCCACCTCGAGCAGTTGGGCGAATTCGACCAAGCGTTTTCCGCGCTGGTCGGTGATCTGCACGAACGCGGCATGCTGGAATCAACACTGGTCGTCGTGATGTCCGAATTCGGCCGCACACCGCGAATCAACAAGAATTACGGCCGAGATCACTGGGGCACCGCCTGGTCCGCTTGTCTGGGTGGAGCAAAAGTGAAGCCCGGCGCTGTTGTTGGCAAGACCAACGAAAATGGTACCAAGGTCATCGAACGAGAAGTCCAGCACGGCGACCTGTTCCACACGTACCTGTCGGCACTTGGTATGGACTCGTCAGGCTCGTTCGACATTGGCGGCCGCAAGCAGCCGATGGCCGATCCCGCACACAGCCCGATCAGCGAACTGATTACATAGACCGGTTCGTAGTAACCGCATTTATGCGGTTCAAAGACGGCAGCATTCCTGTGCGATGATCGGCCCGTTCGAACCACGCTGTTGAACCCGATAAATCGGGTTACTACAAACGCTGGGGACTGCGCGTCTCTCGGATCCAGGAGGCTACGAAAATGCGTCTGATCCTGCTGGTCCTGATTCTGTGTGGCATTGCTGACAACGCGGCTGCCCGGCCGATCTATCGCAACTGGTTCCAGAAACGGTTCGCACTGAAGGATGTCGGATCCGGGAGTGCGAGTTGCTATATCTGCCATGCCGGCAAATCAAAGAGGAATCGAAACACGTTCGGGAAGGCGATCGAAGCACAGCTCGAACGCAAGAACGAGAAGAATCTCGCTGCATTCATCGCGGCCCTCGACCGAGCTGTGCTTGAGACCGACCCGGTTTCCGAGCAGACATTTCTCAAGGTGATCCAGAAAGACTGGGCTCGGCTCGCGGATATCGATGACGTGCTGAAACGGCGAAAGGAAGCTGCTGACGCTGCGGCTCGCCAGGAGGACGATCGCCGTAAAGCGGAGATCGCACGCCGCCTCGCTGGACTGGCTGAGAAGATCGAACAACGCCCGCTGGGTGAATTCGAATTCCTGCGGCTCGATGGAACAAAGTTGTCGTCGTCAGCGTTCGCCGGAAAAGTCACCGTGCTTCACTTCTGGAACTATCACGGGAACCCGGACGCTCCCTACGGCGACGTTGGTTTTCTGATGCACTGGTACGAACGCCGTCCGACAGACGTCGACCTGATCGGCATTGCCGTCGACGCTCGACTCGCGGAAGTCGCAAAACGTGTTGATGTCACGCGCGACGTGTCGCGATTCCGCCATGAGTGGAAGCTTCCTTACAAGGTCGTGCTTGATACGGAGAATGCGCTATCGCGACTCGGCGATCCGCAGCGTGTCGGTGCATCACTGCCACTGACACTGGTCGTCGCGGCCGATGGGACGATCGTCAATTACCGCGCCGGGGCCAGTCGGTCGCCGTATCTTCCGGAATTGAGGCAGGCTGTCGCGACGGCCCGTCGGAAGTAATGGCGATTGGCTCGCCGCCCGCAAGCGATCTTTCACTGCGGCGTGTGCGGGATGCTCTCGTCTATGCCGGCACGGTAGACTCGTGGGTTGACTCCGACACCCTCGAGACCAGCTCGTGAGAAGTTCTATCCGCACGCGGATTCTGATCCCCTTCACTGCGGCAATGCTGGCGTCGGTGGCGGTCATCGCGGCAACCTCGGCCTGGCTGGCAGTGCAAAGAGCCGAGCAGCAGACGTTGCTGCAGATTCGAGGCGTCGTGGACACGCTCGTCGCATCGCGGCTGACCTATACCGAACCCGTACTGGAAAAGATGCACGGCCTTTCCGGCGCCGAGTTTGTCGCCGTGGATCGAGCCGGCCAGGTCGTCTTCTCCACACTGGCCGAGTCTCGGCAGGCGGTCGAGCAGGGACACGCCGCGCCACTGATCTCCGCTGGCAGTTCGCTGTCGGAATTGCCGACCATTGATGCGGGCCGCCGCTTCTTCGCAGCCCGCATTCGAGCCGACGGCGCGGCCCGCGTGTCAGAACTGCTCGTGCTCTATCCGGAATCGAGCTGGCAGGAAGCTCGTCGGTCCGCCATCTGGCCGCCGCTGATCGTGGGAGCTGTCACTGTCATCGTGATGGCGGCAATCTCCGCGTGGCTGGCGGCGAGAATCGGACAACGGGTTGGAACCGTTCAGGAGTTACTCGCTGCCATCACAGACGGACGGTTTCCAGAATCGCCCGACGCGGACGAGTCAGAGCCACGTGACGAACTGGACGATCTGGTGGTGTCCGCGGGCCGGCTGTCGGACCAGCTTCAGGAACTGCAGCAGACAATACGCGACACGGAGCGGGTCCGTTTGCTGGCTCAACTGGCAGGCGGCCTGGCGCATCAACTCCGCAATGCCGTGACCGGTGCACGAATGGCAGTGCAACTGCACCGCAAGAGTTGTGATCAGTCCGAAGACGAGAGCCTCGATGTCGCGCTCCGTCAAATCGAGTTGACTGAGCAGCACATTCGCGGGCTGCTATCACTGAGTCGTCGCGAGCAGTCACCGGCTCAGCCCGGTGATGTGGGAGACATCGTCAACGAGATCAAGCAGTTGATCGATCCGCAGTGCCGTCATGCGCACGTTGAATTGTCCGTCACCGCGTCCGCAGTCCCGGGAATAGTAGTGCCTGACGCAGAGGCACTGCGCGGCAGCCTGCTGAACCTGGCGTTGAATGCGATCGAAGCAGCCGGAGCCGACGGGCGCGTCGAAATCCTCGCGGATATCACAGACGGCGACGTCATCATCGAGGTACGGGACACGGGCGCCGGACCTCCACAGCAGGTCCGCGACTCACTCTTCGATCCGTTTGTGACGTCAAAGCCGGAAGGCGTCGGTCTCGGTCTGGCACTGGCACACAAGGCTGTCGAAGGTCTCGACGGCCGTCTGATCTGGGACCGCTGCGGCGACCTGACCGTTTTCCGGATAACACTGCCCGTCGGTGCGCCGACCAGAGATCGTGTTGTGGAGTCGGCAGAACAACCGCCCGGTCTGGCCGTCCGCAACTGACCTGGACAGCATGCACGTTCACGCGGTGTCAACGCCGCGTCGAGAGCGACCAGCATTCAGAACGACAGAATCACATCCGTGCCCAGTGTGAACTGGTTCTTGTCGCTGAAGTCGTCGTACACGCCATCGAGTCCGAAGGGCGGCGTGACATTGGACCAGTCCCATCTGAGTTCCGGTCGGATGACCATGTTGGGAGCCGGTCGCCAGTTGAGACCCAGAGTCAAGTTGAAGTAGTTCGCACCTTCTTCCGACGGGATGCCCAGAATCCGGGCATTGTTGTGGTCTCGGAACCACTCGAACCGAGTTCCCGCGGACAGGCAGTCGGTCAGGTCCGTGATCAGGTACTGATTGACGCCATACCATTTCGCCGTCCGTTGCGAGAGCGGGGTGCCTCTTTCCTGATAGCCCAGGTCGTGCTGAAGGATGTATCGGGTCTGGTCATTCAGATGATGCGTCAGCACCATGCTGTACGTTGATCGTTTGTCGTCGCCTCGACCACCCGGCACGTCTTCATCACCCACATGAATTGAGTATGCGAACGTTGTGGTGTCCTGGATCAGGTCAAGCTCGACCCCACCGAGGAACGACAGGTCGCTGTCCGGGTCTTCCCAGTTGTCCCACCCACGAGTGAACCCGGCATGCACTGTGACGCCTTCGGCGACTTCGGTTGAACCGAGCATGCCGGTGTGCGTGAAGGGTTCGCCATACTGCATCGTGTAGGAATGCGAATAGAAGAAGTTGTCCGGCGCGGTGACTGTCTCATACCCCAGCGTCGTGTAAAAGTGGCCGAGCTTCAGCCGCACGCCATTGCCGACCGGCGCCCAAATCTCTGCATAAAGCTGTGGCATGGCCAGACCGTAGAGGGCGGCGCCGCCACCACGACGCGGGCCGTCTTCACTGTTCCAGCGGGGAGTGCCGTCGCGATGAGTTTCCAGGCCGAGACTCGTCGTGAAGAAGTAGTCCGTGCCGTAGAGCAGATCGAGTTTGCCTCCGAAGCCCCAATCCACAAACGACTCGTCTGCCTCCATTCCCATCGACACGTATATCTGATTGAGCTGGTACTCGTTCGACCTGTCGTTGAACGTCGTGGGCAGGTTGAATTTGTTGCGGGGACTGTCCGGGTTCCAGGTGAAGCCCTGAGCAACCCAGCCTTTGACGAAGAACTCCGATTCAGGATTGGCCAGTTCCAGCAACGTCGTCTTCCCGCAAGAGCATGAGTCCGCGTGGCCGCTGTCCGTACAGCCGTAGGTCCGACCGTCCAGGTTGGCCGACGACGATTGATGCGTCGTATGTCCCGCGGGGGCGATTGCACTTTCATATTGTTCGTCATCAGCCGCGATGAATTCCACACCCAACGGAACGTCGAAATCGTCCGCCTCAGATGCTGGTCGCGACTCTGAGTACAGGCGAGCCGGTGCTTGAGGCGTCGTCTTCGCACTGGGGTTCAAGGCGAATGGAGCCGTCCAGGCGGTCGGGGCCAATGCCTCGTAATCGACCGCCGGATGTCGGGCCGTCGTTGACGTCATGATCCGGAAATGCTGTTTCGGGGTCGTGCGCCTGAGAGATCGAGAGCTGTGCTGTCCTGGTCCAATTGCAGTCGGCAGAAGATTGGTCGGTCTGGACCGAGCCGCCGCTGAAGCCGCGCGTTGAGTGCCGGGATGGGATTTTCGGTCGGTGGATCGGCCACTGGCTTTCGATCCGCCCGGGAGCATCCGGGAGATCCACTGGTCCTTATTCTGTGTGGCCAGGTCACTACGATCAGACCGGACTTGTCGCGGTCCATTCAGCACGCTTGGAGCTGAAAGGACGTCGGACTGGCCGTAAGCCGAGATCGTGGCACCCGCCACGACCGTGGCGAGCAGGCACCCAGTACATATCCGAGAACTCATCATCCGTGATCTCCCCAGACTCTCAGTCCATGTCGCGTGGACGTGACGCCATGTGCGTCCATGATGCACAGTCGCCGGTCAGCCGGTTCCCGCTTCCGGAATTGCGCACGACTTGATGTGCTCCTCCGGAAAAAGAGGCCCCTGCATCGATTCGGCACATATGGCCTTGCGGGCTGATCTAAAGAGGCGACTTGCCGTAATCGCAGGAACCTTCGCACCGAAACAACCGGACGACTTGATGCAGTCTGTCCGGTCTGCACAATCGTCAAAGCTTGACGTTGAGACCCACGAAACATGCCTGGGACAGGAACGGGTGACGTCACCAAGGGGAAGACTCGGACATCTTCCTCTGGAATATCGTCACATATGTTCTTATGTGACAGCACCATCAAGAATAGACGCGTACAGAGAACGAGACTCGGTAGCGGTCATGCCCTCGTCACGCAAAACCTGATCGATTCAACCAGTCTGGCTCAGATTGGATACGATTCGATCGTCAGGGTAGACCGAGACCGTCATGGATGATCGGCACTAAATCCTGTCAAAATCATTAGTTGTGTCAATCACTGACCGAGTCGTCTGGATCGTTGCGTTGCTTTTCAGGTGAAGGGTACGCTGGCTCTGTTTGTCGGGGTCGGGGCAAGTCTCGTCGCTACTTCCGGTACATATCTGTGCGGAGTTCGCTAATCGTTCTGAAGCGAGCCAAACCACGGTCCGGTTTGGTCGTCCGGGGAACCTTTTCCGGCTGCTCGGTCTCCAATAGCGGCCGAATCTGAACCGGTGGCAGCGACAGGTTGCGATAGGCGGGTCGTGCGGCCGAATGCAGATACGTGGAATGAGCGTTCCAAATGGCGCGCTCAGGATCCGAAGCGAGTTGATGGCAGGGGCGCACCAGTCGGAACACATTCGCTGACACGTCACTTTCGCGTGTAAGCCACCTTGTGGCTCCACCCGTCGCCTTGATTTTGTGAGTGTTGGGATGCCTTGCAGGACTTTCAGGATTTCGTCCTTATGAAAAACCTTTCGCAGCTCTTCCATCAGTTTGTTCCGTCATCCCGCTTCCGACGGAGTGCGACACGGACGAAGTGGTCCACCAATCAGTTGACCAGCGCCCCGGTGCGTCGGACGGAACAGCTTGAAGATCGCACTCTGTTGAGTGTTTCCGTGATCGCGCAGGACACGTTCACCGTGCCTCCAGGCGGCACGTCCGATCTCACTCTCACGGTTCCCGACGCGAACGGCTCAACTCCGACAGTCTTCGGTGTGAAGGTCGAACGAGACCAGTCTGCGGGAAGCACGCTGGACCCTTCCGCAATGACGGTCACGAATCGGGCGAACGGCGCTGCGGTCCCGGTCATGACCAGCCGGCCGGATGCAGATAACCGCAGTTCGAGCATTATCCTCGTGGAACTTCCCCCCGGCGAATTCACCATTCGGGTCGGAGGCCAGCGGGGCACATCGGGTGACGCGATAGCGACCATCTTTCTGCCAGGCGATGCCGGCGGCGACGGCGATGTCAGTGAACGCGACGGTCAGCAGGCCAGACTGGCCAACATGCAGCAAACCACCGGCGTGACATTTGTCGGCTCACTGTTGTTTCGACAGTTGGGCTTTGATCCCAACGTTAATCAGGCCACAGCGGCGCTGGACGCCGATCAGGACGGTGATATTGACCTGTTCGATATCGGAGTCGTGGACAGGAACATCCAGGCACCGGTGATCACGCTCGGTTCCAACGGCATGGCGACCGGTGTCACGCTGGTCGGTGACCAGGATGCTCCGGCATTCACCGTCACTGCCGTCAACGATACGGGGCGAGATGCAACGGACCGTGTCACCAACCTTCTGTCGCTGAGCGTCGACGTTTCCGACGTGAGCCGGATTGCGTCCTTCGAGGGAGCCGTCGACTCAGGTGCGTTCGTCGACCTGAGCGGTTCCATTGGAAACAGAAGCGGTACGTTCACTCTGACCGAAGCTCAGATCGACAGCCTGTTTGGAACGACGGTTCTGAACACTGGTTCTCACACATTGAGACTCCGCGCCACGGACGAAATTGGCAACACCACCGGCGGCCCGGGATTCGAGTCGTTCACGTTTGAACTCGACACGCTGGCGCCGGCGGCACCAACCGGTCAGGATCTGCTGGCGACGAGTGACAGTGGTGTGTCGGACACGGACGACATCACCAACGACAACACACCCACGATCTCCGGCGATGCGGAAAGCAATGCGATTGTCCGCCTGACAAGCAGCTTGGACGGGGCCATCGGAACGAGTACCGCGAGCAGCCCGTTCTCGGTCACAACATCAACGCTGCAGGACGGGATGCACGATATCACGTCGACTGCCGAAGACCTTGCCGGCAACGTCAGCATGGATTCCGCTGGTCTGGGCATCACGATCGACACGGTAGCTCCGCCAATCACGGCATTCGACCTCGATCCGGCATTCGACACGGACCCTGATGGTGATGGTTTGACCGAACAAACGCCGGTCAATTTCGTCGGTATGGCCGAGGCCGACGCGAGGGTCACGTTGACGAACACGGGCGCATTGACGACGGCAACCGGTGGTTCATTCGGATTTAGTAATGTGGCAGTGCCATTCGTTCCAGGTGGCTCCACGGACTTCACCGTCGAGGCCCGGGACGCGGCCGGCAACCTCAGCACGCGCACCCGTGCCGTGACACGGAACACCGCTCCCGTGGCGACGCCGGCGTCAGTCGACCGCATGTTCAACGAAGACGGCGTAGCGCAAACAATCGATCTGACAGGGATCTTCACGGACGCGAATATCCCGGACGTGCTGGGTGGTGCCAATGACTTCCTGACAATCACGATTGAAGACAATTCAGCAATCGCCCAGGGCAGCCTGTCGGGCAGTAACTCGGGACTCAGCGCAACGACTTTGACGCTCACCCCCCAGCTCGACCAGAACGGAAACGCGGACCCACTGACGATTCGTGCCACTGACACACAGGGCGCGTCCGTGGACTTCACCGTGAACGTGGACGTCACGGCGATCAATGACGCTCCGGTGGTGGCATCTCCGGTGAGCGCGTTGAGTGCGACCGAAGACGTGTCACTGGCAATTCAGGGTACGGGCTTCAGCGTGACGGATGCGGATTCGGGCAGCGGCACGGTGACGGCGACTCTGATGGTGGGTGAAGGCGCGTTGACGGTGGTCACGGGCTCGACGGGCGTGAGCATCAGCAGCGGCGATGGCACAGGCACGGTGATCGTCACGGGCCAGGTGACTCAGATCAACAGCCTGCTGACCGGTGCCAGCGGCGGGACGATCAGCTACGCGGCGACTCAGGCGCCGTCGGCCAGTACGACGCTGACGGTGACGGTCAATGACGGCGGCAACAGCGGTGACGATCCCGGTGCGGCCGGCGACGGTGGCACGGCCAATACCACCAGTGAAGAGGATTCGGCGGCGGTCACGATCAACATCACAGCGATCAATGACGCTCCGGTGGTGGCTTCTCCGGTGAGCGCGTTGAGTGCGACCGAAGACGTGTCACTGACGATTCAGGGTACGGGCTTCAGCGTGACGGATGCGGATTCAGGCAGCGGCACGGTGACGGCGACTCTGATGGTGGTCGAAGGCGCGTTGACGGTGGGCACGGGGTCGACGGGCGTGAGTATCAGCAGCGGCGATGGCACAGGCACGGTGATCGTCACGGGCCAGGCGACTCAGATCAACAGCCTGCTGACCGGTGCCAGCGGCGGGACGATCAGCTACGCGACGACTCAGGCGCCGTCGGCCAGTACGACGCTGACGGTGACGGTCAATGACGGCGGCAACAGCGGTGACGATCCCGGTGCGGCTGGCGACGGAGGCACGGCCAATACCACCAGTGAAGAGGATTCCGCGTCGGTCACAATCAACATCACGGCGATCAACGACGCACCGGTGGTGGCTTCTCCTGTGAGTGCGTTGAGTGCGACCGAAGACGTGGCACTGGCGATTCAGGGTACGGGCTTCAGCGTGACGGATGCGGATTCGGGCAGCGGCACGGTGACGGCGACTCTGATGGTGGTCGAAGGCGCGTTGACGGTGGGCATCGGGTCGACGGGCGTGAGCATCAGCAGCGGGGATGGCACAGGCACGGTGATCGTCACAGGCGAGGCGACTCAGATCAACAGCCTGCTGACCGGTGCCAGCGGCGGGACGATCAGCTACGTGGCGACGCAGGCGCCGTCGGCCAGTACGACGCTGACGGTGACGGTCAATGACGGCGGCAACAGCGGTGACGATCCCGGTGCGGCTGGCGACGGTGGCACGGCCAATACCACCAGTGAAGAGGATTCGGCGTCGGTCACGA